>Ga0310810_10002826_pt1 | contig 18793 bp, 18 predicted proteins | sample NCmetagenome_FD_207641 | JGI IMG/M metagenome (GOLD analysis project Ga0310810, IMG submission 207641) | Soil microbial communities from experimental microcosm in Duke University, North Carolina, United States - NC | ecosystem: Engineered > Artificial ecosystem > Soil microcosm > Unclassified ...
TCGTGAGGCGCTCCCAATCGTGCGCTTCGACCTCGAGCCGTTTGCGGCCGGCCCGCGTGAGCTCGTAATACTTGGCGCGGCGATTGTTGTCGGACGCGCCCCACGACGCACTGATCCATCCGCGGCGCTCGAGCCGGTGCAGCGCCGGGTACAACGAGCCTTGTGGGATCTGGAGCGATTCGCGCGAGACCTGGTGGATGCGCTCGGAGATCCCCCACCCGTGCATCGGCTCGAGCGAGAGGGCTTTGAGAATCAGGAGGTCGAGCGTGCCTTGCGGCAGGTCGAGTCGGGCGTCGGCCACGGTTCCTCTCCGGCTTCTACAGGTCGCCGGAAGTATGCATCCGCTCCTGTAGAAGCGCAAGGGGCGAGGCCGTCGTGGTCCCCGACCGCGCGGTGCAGCAAGACGCGCCAATCGCCTCGAGCGCGGGCCGACGGCGGTCCGGCACTTGGCTGAGCCCGAATCCTGCCTAGGACGCGCCGGAGATGCCCACGCACCATGCCGCCACGACGAGCGAGTCGCGCTCGACCACCGCACTCATCATCGGACTCGTCGCTCTCCTGGTATTCATCCTGTTCGTTCGCGTCGTCACGGCGTCGTCCGTCGACGTGTTCGACGTCCGCGTCGAACAGTGGTGCGCGGCGCATCAATCGCCCTGGCTGCACGGATTCTTCGATGTCGTCTCGAGAGTTACGGGCACCACCGGCATGCGCATCGTCGGTTTCGCCGGCGCGGCGCTGCTCTTTCTGTTTCGCTCGCGGCGGCTCGGCGTCGGCATGCTCGCGGTCGTGCTCGCCGCCATGCAGGCATTCGAGATCCCCAAACGCGTCATCGCACGGCCGAGGCCGGTGCACGGGTATGCCGTCGATCCGACGTACGCGTTTCCCTCCGGCCACGCGACCCTTGCCGTCGCCGTGTGCGGCACGCTCGCATATGTGCTGTGGCGCGAGCGGCTCCTGAGCGGCGCGGCGGCGATCGGCGCGGGGATTGCCCTGCCCGTCGTCGTCGGAATCAGCCGCGTGTATCTCGACATGCACTGGGCGACGGACGTCGCCGGTGGCTGGCTGGCGGGGCTGATCGTCGCCGCGGCGGCCGCGGCCGGCTACGAACGGACAACGACCAGGACAACCCGTACGAGATGAATCACATCGCCAGCACCGCGCACGCGATCGTCCTTTGCGCTTGCCTCAGCGGAGCGCGCGCACGCGCGCAGGAACCACTTATCACGCACGGCGATCTCGCCGTTCTCGGCGCGGCCACCGCCGGGGCGGCGCTGCTCTCACTCTACGACGTGCGTATCGCACACGGCGTGGGCGATACGCTCCTCCACGAACGGCACGCGGGCTATACCACCACGGCCAAGCGCGCGAGCTTCGTGACGGAGACCGTGTTGATGGGCGGCGGCGGCGTCGTGTACGTCGTCGCGAATCGAATGCGGAAGGAAGCCACGGCCGACATCGCGCTGCACAGCACGATCTCAGTGCTTTCGGCGGCGACGTTCATTCAGGTCGTACGCGGGATCGCCGGGCGCGCGCGACCGTACGTCGTCGACGAAGGCGGGCGGCCGCACGACAGCGATCCGTACGACTTCAGCCCGTTTCACGGATTCACGAGCTTTAACTATCGCTCGTTCCCGTCGATGCATGCGATGGCGAGCTTCGCGGTGGCGTCGGCGCTCTCGCAGGAGATGCGCTTTCGCCACACCCCCAACCGCAACATCATCTCGCCGGCGCTGTATGTTGGCGCGGCGATGCCGGCCGCCGCACGCCTCTACCTGGATGAGCACTGGGCGAGTGACATCGCGCTCGGCGTTTTCATCGGCGTCTTCTCGGGGCAGAAGGTGGTGCAGTACACGCATTCGCATCTGCACAACTGGCTGGATCGGAAGTTCCTCGGCTCGCGCGCGACGGCGACCGTGAGCGTGGGTGCGGGCGGCTTGTCGTTTGGCGTAGTGCCGTTCTGACGACGTTACAGCCGCAGACTCCTCGTCGGCATCGACGACGAGCCGCCGCAGCGCCTCCTCGTCCGTCGCCTCGTGAACCAGCACGTCGACGCCTCGACCGGCATCGAAGAACAACCGATCACCGCCGCATGCGCGTTCCCAGGATGTTGGATTCGCCACCTTAACGCTCCGCCGAGTGGCGCGCCATCGGACAGGCTCATGTCGTGTCACGGGAAGCCGTGGGCTCACTCCACGAGCGGGCGAGCGAGCCGTACGGCGATCATGCGCCGCCTCCGTCGCGACCCCGGCGCAAAAACCCGGGTCCACAGGGGGAACCCGGGCTTCGCAAGTGATGGCGATTCAAAAATTTCTGAAAGAGCGGGCGATGGGACTCGAACCCACGACGTCCAGCTTGGGAAGGAGACCGGTCTACGGACTTGATGCGCGCAATAGAACGGTACTCGAACGCGTTACGTCCACCACACCTCGCTGTAGAACGCTCAATCCGGACCGGAAAACGGACTTGGTGGACCCTTGGTGGACCCGACCGGCGGTTCAGTGCTGGATCGTGGCAACGTCGCAGATGACTACATCGCTCTCGACGACGGACACGGTCGTTAAACAGTCGGTGAGGAACGCGAGCGGCCGCACTACAACGGGAACGCGTCCTCGCGCCACGAACCGTTGTCCCACACCGGGCCAGCCTCGATTATCGATTCGTTTGGAGAGAGTCGCAGTTGAAGCCGCGTCTCGGCAAAGATTCTCGAGGCGTTCCGTGCGGCGTTGTGACCCATCGAGCTGTTCAATCGCCTCGGCTCACCCGCACCCGCGCATCCCTTCAGCGGAGCAAGGATCATCGTCGTCTTACGCCGGGCTGCCGTCGCTGATCGCATCGAGGGAACCCCGCTATAGTCTGTAAGACCCAAGCAGCACGAAAGTCGCCGGCTCGGTTGTCACGTTGGGACGGAATGTTCGGCCAAGTGATGTTGCCGTCTGGTTGATCCGTGGATTCGTGGAGAATTCGATCGAAGCCCGACATCCTCGGCGATCTGCGCGAGATCGCCAGGGCCCCGCTACAGATGTGGCTGGCGGTCAACGTTGAACGACGCCAATGCGCGCTGACTGTGAGAGCGGCACCGCTACCAATGGGGAGTTCGGAAATACGCCTAACCAGACCCGACTGATGTTGAATGATTGCGATTCTGAAATCATGGGCACGCTCCGACAGTCGCAGGAACATGGACCGTGACGAGACGAGGAAACGAATCGCATCGCGCGCGGACTGGCTGACCGTGATTGCCGTGGCCGTGGTGGCCCATGCCCTCGCGGTCGCGGTGGTGCACGAAGGCCTCGGCCACGGCGGCGCCTGTGTGCTCGTGGGATGCCGGCCGCACCTGCTTACAACGATGCAGTTCAAGGGCGACGAATGGACGGTCTCGAGCGCGGGAATCAAATTCATTGCTGCCGGCGGTACGCTCGCCAATCTCGCGGCCGGCACGATCGCGGTCGCACTCCTGCGACGGCGACGGGCACCTGCTAATGCCGGCACGTTCTTTCTCTGGTTGTTCGCGACGGTGAACCTCCTGGCAGCCGCCGGCTACTTGTTGTATTCGGGCGTGAGCAACATCGGCGACTGGGCGGACGTGATGCGCGGACTTGAGCCGGTCTGGATCTGGCGCGCCGCCCTGGGGCTTGTCGGCGCGCTCACGTATTGGCTCGCCACTCGGTGGGCCATGGGCGAGCTCGGACGGCATCTCCGTACGTCAGGCGCGGCGCGCCTCGCCGAGGCGAATCGCTACACGCTCACCGCCTACGCTGCCGGCACCCTGCTCTCACTTGCGGCCGGACTGTTCGAGCCAGGCGGAGCCATCATCGTCCTGATTGCAGGCGTCGCGGCGTCGCTCGGCGGAGCGTCGGGGTTGGCCTGGGGGCCGCAGCTGCTGCGCGACCCGCGGTTAGGGGCGCCACAGGAGCCGGCGCTAAGCGTCACCCGCGATTGGCGTTGGATCGTGGGGGGCGCCCTCGCCGCGCTGGTGTTCGTTTTCGTGCTGGGTCAGGGCATGTCGTTCGACGCGCTGTATCCGGCCGCTCACTGACGCTTGAGCCATCGACGGTCCGACTCGCGGAGCCCGTCCATCGTCGCGACTGTAGGCATCGCATGGGACACGCTATGCCTACAATCCTCCGTCGGGTGAACGCGAGGTGAATGCGAACCGTCCAGCGGCAGGTAAGTCGCCGCGAAACGCTCGGTCGGTCAGATTGTGCATCGACCTCTTGGCGCTGCATCGGTCGTGCGAACAGACGAGAAAACTGCGGGACGACGCTCGAGACGAGGTCGCGCTAGTAGATGCCCGGGATGAAGCGGCTCGTCCGGCCTCGGTACTCCCGGAACACGTCGCCGAATGCGCGCTCGAGCAGCGGCTCCTCGGCGCGCGCCCGGAGTTCTCCACCAATGGCCATCGCCAGCGCGCCGAGCCAGGTCAATGGTACGGGGATCCATAACGCCGTGCCGACGGCCAGGAGGTCGAGGCCGGCGTAGATCGGGTGGCGGACAAACCGGAACGGGCCGCCCGTCGCGAGCTGGTGGCCCGGGTCCAGTTGCGCGCGGAAGCGCCACGACGCGAACGCCAGTCGCGCCCAACCTGCAAGCACGCCACCCGCGAGGATCAGGAACGCGCCAGCATCGCGCAGCGCCAGCGGCGCTGCGGGCATACGGGCGTAAAACACCGCGCGCCCGACCCCGGTGTACACCAGCGCGAAGGCGACCAGGTGGACGCCCACGAGGAGGCTCGCGTGGGGCGCACGCAGGGACGCGTCGGCCGACCCGCGTCGGCCGACGGCTTCGGGTGTGTCGTCCCGCCGCCGAGACCGAGACCGCGCGGCGAGGTCCCCGGCTGCGAACGCGAGCCAGAAGATGCCGTGAGCGGCATAGATGCGAAGATCAAAGGGTACCATGCTTGAGCAAGTATGCCTGCTTCCATGCCCGAGACGCAACCCGTTGTTCTCTCCGTAAGGTTCATAATGAGAGATCACTCATCAGAGACGTTTCGGCATTCCCAGTTCGCTACCTGAGGCGACCGTCTAGCGTTCTCTAATGGGACTATCGTCCTCGCTCTCCTCGCGATCATCCTGGTTTGGCTCTTCCGCGGCGATACGAGCGCGCTCATCCCGCTCTACGCCATCGGCGTGTTCGTCCGCTCCACACGCTCGCGAGCCGGCATGGTGATCCATTGGCGGCGGACGCGGGAGGCCGGTTGGAAGCGTCTAGCGGTGCTGAATGGCGTTGGCGCTGTTGCGACTGCCGCGGGCGCGGCGGTGCAGATCGCTAGCAAGTTCACGTCGGGGGCATGTGGCGGCGTAGAAGCGGGGGTTTACTCACGGCTACTCTCCTTTGTCCCCACTTCGACCTCGAGCACGTCTTCCCGTGCGTCGATCGTCTCACAAGACACCGCGCCAACGTGCCGGCCGAACCGCCGTCGAATCACGGCAACGACGAAAATCAGCGCGAACACGCCGAGGCCGAACGCGAGCCAAAATACCCAATGCTCAGCAAAGTTCGGGTACCACTCGGGGCCGGACGCGACCGGGCCAGGGATTGGCGCGTTCCCGCTTTGCCTTGCGACTTCGGTCGTCGGGCTCATTTCTCTTTGAGCTTCCGCTCTTTCATCTCAAACGCGTACGCCCAGCATCTAATGTGTAATTCCTCGCGCGTGTCGCCGGCTGGGGCGCCGTTCTCTTCTACCGTGAGCCGCTGAGTCTCGTGCCGTAGCAACTCGTCATCGAGCGCACGGGCCCTCGAGACGGCTTCACGCTGAATTGCTTGCTTACGGTCGTCAGATAGCATAGCCAGAAGCTAGCGATTCCTCGGGCGCGGAGCGCGGCGGCCCACGCACGTCCCGACGAAAGTGCAAAACTGCGGTGAGCTTAGCGCCACGGCTGTTCAGAAAAGCAGCGGTTTGGCGTGCGCCCGATCCGGTCGATAATGGATTGAGGCCAGCGTCCCGCGCCACTTGGTCCTTGGCACAGCGATTTACGTGCACCCCGAACTCGGTAATGGGAACTCAACTGTTGGTTCCACTGGTCCCGTTCGCTCGCTTCGCGTTTACCGCTTGGCGATGGATGTCTGCAAAGTGGACCTGCAACACCTTCAGTTCCTCGTCTGATAGCTCCTCGAGATCCACGAGCTCATTGCGCGCCCGACCCACCGCCCGCAGTAATTCATCGAGCTTGAGTTGCATCACCTGCGAGTCGCGGTTTTGCGTGTTCTGGATCAGGAACACCATCAAGAACGTAATGATCGTGGTGCCGGTGTTGATGACCAGTTGCCACGTGTCCGAGAAATGAAAAAGGGGTCCCGTAATGCCCCACACGAGGATGACGGCGACCGCACCGAGAAAGGCGAGGGGCGATCCTGATGCGCGGGCCGCGCGGAGCGCGAAACGACGAAATGCGGTGCCGGACATGGTGACTCCCGGGTAATAACTGTGCGGGCGACCAGCCCGCCGCTTTCAGGTCAGCATCGGCCGCCCGCAGTTCACGCGAAGTTCCGTGGTTTATGCCCCGTCGAGCGCCGGTTCGCGTGCGGCCACAACGACAGCGATGCTGTCGCGGAGCGCAATCACGGTCGGTCGGCGGTGCGTCGCTGGGCTTGCAGCGACACGAGAGAGACGGACTGCGCGGCGATCAGCCGGTCTCGTCACCGGGCGACGGCTTGCCGTGCTTCTGGTCGTGCAGTTCGCGGAGCGCCGGATTTGTGCCGGCTTTTGGAATCATCGGCTGTTCTTTCGGATTCGCCTGCAACTCCTGTTTGTCTTCCTCGAGAATGTGCTCGTCATCGGTGCGCGTCTTGTGGTCCGTGCCGCTAACGTCTCGTTGCCGATCGATGTTGCCGCCCATGGATTGCCTCGTGTGATGTCTGGTCAACCGCTTCCTGGAACCGACGAGCCTTCATTTCAATTTCGGCGAGAGACGCGCGAGCTAGTCGTAAACGCACTCAAGCCGTCCAAGCCGCTTGGCTGCCGTTGCGCACGCACGCCCATGCGGCGGATGACTTCGGCCGCGTCACTGGCCATCCGAGTGGCAATCATCCCGGCCGTCAGATGCCTTCAGATGTTCTCAGAAGGCGAGAGACCCCGCAAGCACGATCCCTTTGAACTGTGCGCCATTCCGAATATCCAACGCGGGAAAGTCGTAGTACCGCTGAACGACATATTCTACTTTTGCCAAGACTGTTGGCAGAATGAACCATCCACTCCCGAACTGCCAGCGATCTGTGCTGACGTCTGTGGCAAATCCGGCCAGCTCGCCCGCGACTCTGTTGTACCGTGCGCCGACAAAGAGCTGATCGGCCGGACCGAAGCGCTGGATTCCCTCGCCGGCGATCTGACGCACGGTCCGCTTGCGCAACTCTGTGCTCGTCTTCCCCGTAGCCGTCTCAATCGTTCCAAAGAACTCCGTCGTGCGATACTTCACGAAGGGATTGATCATGTACGAGTGCACAACGTTCGCGAACCCCGGGCGAATGTCTCCCGACCAGGCGTTCGCCGTCTCCGTCGCGAGCGTGTTCTCGAGCACCATGAAGTACGGCGAACCGCCGCGGTCGCCAGTGTACAGTGTGTTGCTCCGCGACTTGGCCGACCCGTACGTCGACGCGGTGAGTCGGACGCGCAGATCGGCCGCGAGTTGCTGATCGAAACCGAGTTTGCCAAGCCACGCGGGCGAGCGTTGCGCGGGCCCGGTCACCTCGCCGCGAATCTCGCCGCCGGTCATGCCTGCCATCGCGATGAGGGGGCCGACGCGAAGAGATCCTTCGCCGCCAATCTCTGTCGTGAACGCATCGAGAATGAGATTTCCGATGAACGGGTTGTCCATCGCCTGCCCGTTGTCGGTGCGCCGAAAATGGGCGTCACCGTAGTTCACTTCGAAGTGGCCCAGCTTGACGGTCGTGAAGTGCATGAGTAGGTCGAGCAATGGTTGGTCGATCGGAGACGCGTCGATCTGGAAGTAGCCGTCCTTGACCCATGTTTCGGAATGATGCCGCGACGATAAGTACGATGTCATCGCGACCCGAATCCCTCGCGCGAGTTGGGCGTCGAGGTACAGATTCGCGACCGCATTGTTGAACCCACCACCGATCGCCATCAATTCATTCTGATTGACGCCGCCCACCAATACCGGTCGCGCCGTATTCCGATGTTGCAGCGTCTGCATCTCTTGGGTGAAGGCCGCGCCCCACTGGAGAGTGAACCCAGTGTAAGAGACCGTATCATCCTTGGGCGACTCGAACATGAAAATGCCGCGCTGGTCTCGTGGCCGCATGTGTTGCATGTGTGACGTCGGCAATGCGAACCGGCGCACAGCGTCGGCGGGGCTCTCGGGCTTTACTTGGGGAGACACTCGAGCGCCCGTGGTATCCGTCCCGTTGACCGTAACAACTTCGCCTGCGGCGACCACCACGGCGGTATCAGCGGCGCGGCGTGGAACTGTGTCGGCGACTGCGAGTGGGCGCGTTAGCGGCGCCGGACGTTGTGGGGCGGGTAAGCCTGAGTCGCCGGCGATGCGCACCGGCACAGCCGCGACGTTCGCGGCTTTGACGGACGCCACGGGCGCGGCCGCGGTAGGAGCGACTGCACTAGGAGCGACCGCGCTAGGTGCCGCCTTCTTGGATGCGATCGTCGGGGCCGCGGGCGGCGCCACGGATGCTGCGGGTTTCGCGGCAGATTTCTGAGTGACAGCGACAGGCGGCGCCTGCGGCGCGGTTGCAACCGCCACGGGTGCTGAGCCGCTGATCGTCGCCCGGATCGTCACTCGCTCGCCCGTCTTGATCGTCCCCAGCAACGCCTTGACTGGTTCGACTCCAAAATCCATCGTGCTGAAGCTCGTCGCGCCTTCGGCGCGCAGGCTTCCCTTCCCATCAGGCCGCGCGGTTCCGCTCATCGTCACGGACCGGGTGACCCCATTGATCGTGAGCGATCCCGTTACCGTCGAATGGTATTCGCCCGTCGGGCTGGCACTGCCGACGTACGAGAGCAACTGAAAGGCAATCGTCGGGTGGTCGTCTGCGTGTAGCGCCTTCGCGAGATTGCTGTTCATTTGGCCGTTGCCGCAGTCAAGCGACTTCACCGGTATGCTGAGGCTGATCGATGTCACGCTCTTGCCCAGCTCCGCACCGCCGGATGTCGGGACTGTGATAGACGGGTTGAGCGCACTCGTCGAGCACTTCCAGTCGTGAATGTTTGACGTGCCGAGAACGGTGACCGTGCCGCTCGCGACCTGGAAACGCACCGTTTGGGCGCGCAGTGACACCATGGCGCCTGCCAGCAGCAGGGTTGCCATCAGTGGCGTTTTCATGATTGTTCCCGGACTATACTGTATGCGCGCGTCGGGACTACGAGAGGACGCGTGGCTGAGCCCAGCCTTAGGCGATGCAGAGTCGTCGAAAGTGGGACCTAGGTCGGCATTACGCAGCCGAAGTTGAGCTCGCGAGTGACTGCTACTGCAGTAATGGGACCGTATCCGAGTAATGGGACCGTATGTCGCGCGCAGCGAACGAAAGCAGCCCGGATTCTCGTCGGTGGTGCTGAGATCTGCGACGAGTTGGAGCTCGTGATCGCGTGCGTGAACGCGATCTTCGTCAGCTTTAGTTTCGATCGAGGCGGCTCGACCGCCGCAACGAAACCGGTCGATCTGGACGAAACACCGATTCGGTGGACCCGACGGTGGACTCTAAAGAAAGCAGAACCCGGGTCCACGTGGTGGACCCGGGCTTCGCGACTGGCGATTGAAAACGGTTGCAAAAGAGCGGGCGACCGGGCTCGAACCGGCGACGTCCAGCTTGGGAAGCACGTCGCGTGCTCGGGCCCAAATGCTATCGGCGCTCAAATCAATCGCTTAGCGGCCAGCCTACGATCGCCTACGCTCACCAATGAGCGCAAATTCATGCCAGAATGTGCCCAAATGTGCCCCGAGGCTACGATGCCAATCGAACGCCACTTGGACGAACACACCGCGATTCGCTTCGCTCGCAAAGGACGGCCGGTGCACGACGCATTAGACCTTTAGAATGCCAGCCAAGTAACAGGTGAAGCGGCGGTCACAACAGGTTGGCGTCCCCTGAGCTTTTCATCGCCACCCTCCTCCAGCATTGGCCGCTTGGTTCGGTCGCCGCTCTGCCAGAAAAGTCGCCTCACTTCCATGGTGCGTAGGCCAAAATAGCCAAGCCGATCGCGCTGACCGACGCCCAACGCCACTGGGTCGTCGATGTCCTCGAGCATGGCTACCTCTCCGAATATGAAGCCGCCTACCGCGCAGGGCGGATGACGGACTACCCGCTGTTCATCGGCGAGCGCATGGTCCGCGGTCGCGCCAAATGGCGGGACGATCCGCAACCGCTCTCGCGAGATGCCGCACTCACGATGTTCCGCGCGATCGAACGCGTCGCCAGCGTCGAGCATGTCCATGGCCGCGGATGGTACGGAGTGCGCCGCATCGCCTCGGACGTCGTCGAGGACGTCGAGGTGGACGAACGCGTGCAGGACACCGTCCTCGCCAATCGCAAGTCGAGGCGGCGGACTCGCTATCAGGAGCGCGAGCGAAAGCAAATCCTCACGCGCGCGAGCGACGCCCGGCACACCATGCGGGGACGCAGAGCCACGATACCGACCACCGGCACTACGGTCGACGCCGCGGTGGGCGCGCTGCAGGCACTCGGGATCACACTCAGTGTGGCAGAGATCGATGCGCTCTCGCGGGTGATCGGAGGTCGTTCCCCGTTGGCGAGCCAGCAGCGGCCGACACGCGGCGCCGCGAAGTGAGGTACTTCCCGCCGCGAACATCCAGCAACCGTCATCGACCGTAACCACCCTCCTCTCTTCTTCCCGTATGCTCATTCACTTTTCCGCACGACTCCTGCCGCTCTCGGACGTCATGGCCGTATGCGAGCGACTCGTCGGCGTCGCCGCCGTGCATCAGCTTCTCGAACATATCGGCAGCGTCTACACATGGGGCGACACCCACTACGCGCTGGTCGCGCGCCGATCGTTCGCCGAGCGCATCGACTCGTGCGAGGCCGTCACGCCGGCGCTCGTCGACGCGTTGAAGCCGTTGTTCGACGCAGCCGACTTCATCGACCTGGCGAGTTAGGCGGCGACGTTGGCTCGGACGCGTGACCGCGCGCGGCGCGTTGGGCTCGTCGAAAAGCGATCGCGCCCGCTGGAGCGCAGTGAGCAGATCCTCGGTCAGGCCGAGCAGGTGACCGGCGGAGCCGCGCACGCGCTCACTGTGATCCTGTTGTAGAGCGGTGACCGAAGAGCGCTACGGCGACAGAGTCTTCATCATGATGCGTGGGCAAGCGCCGCTTTCACGGTCGTCACGATATGGCTCGCCGAGATACCGTACCGATGGAGTAGTTCCTTCGGCGCCCCGCTGTGTGGAATTTCCCGAACGCCGAGCTTGTGCACGACGCAGCGCTCCTCGGCGAGCGCAGCGAGCACCACGTCGCCGATGCCGCCATGTACGTAGTGGTCCTCGACGGTGATCACGATGCCGCCGCACGCCCGCGCCGCGGTGACGAGCGCCGCACGGTCCACAGGCTGCACGCTGAAGATGTCGATCACGCGCACCTGCACGCCCGATGTCGCGAGGTCGTCATGCGCGCTCAACGCTTCGGCCACAGCGACGCCGCCCGCCACGATCAACGCGCGGTCCGTGTCGCTGTGGCGCAGCACCTTGCAACGACCGACCTCAAACTGCTCGTCGGCCGCGTAAATGATTGGCGCGTCGGGGCGGCCCAACCGCAAGTAGCACGGCCCCGCGTGCGCCGCCACGAGCTCAGTCGCGCGCCACGCACTGGTCGCGTCCGCAGGATACAGCACGGTCATGGTGGGCTCGGCGCACATCATCGCGAGATCCTCGAGCCCCATCTGCGACGGTCCATCCTCGCCGATCGACACACCCACGTGCGTGCCCGCGAGCTTGATTCCCGTGTCGCCGATGCACGCCATGCGCACGAAGTCGAACGCCCGGCTGAAGAACGCGCCAAAGGTGGCGACAAATGGAATCCGTCCACGCGCCGCAAAGCCCATCGCCATGCCGACCATGTTCTGTTCGGCGATGTAGCCCTCGAAGAAGCGCTCCGGGGCGACCGCGCCGAAGTATTCGGTGAACGTCGAGTTCCTCACGTCGCCATCGATGGCGACGATCGCCGGCCAGTCGCGTCCGATGGCGGCGAGCGCCGCGCCGAACGCCTTTCTCGGCGCGAATGGCTTGCCCCCCACGATGTACGGCGGCGCGGCGGTGGGCGCGCGTTCGCGCATCCCGACGGGTCTCACGTTGCTCTCGGCGCCGCGTTGCGGCATGCGCGGCGCCCACGGGCCGTCATGACCGTGCAGCTCGGCCTCGAGTGCGGCCACAGCGCGTTTCGCGTCCTCAGGCGCGAGCGGTTTGCCATGCTCGCCTTCCTTGCCTTCCAGACCGGGCAGACCCTTTCCCTTGACCGTTTGCGCCAGCACGATCGTTGGCCGATCGTGTGACTCCGACGCCAGCTCGTACGCGGCGAGCAGCGCGTCGATGTCATGGCCGTCGACCACGAGCGCCTGCCAGCCAAACGATTCCCACCGCGCCTTGTACACGTCCATCTCGTACTGCAGCATCGTTGGCTGGCTCTGGCCCAGCCGGTTGATGTCGATCGTCGCGCAGAGATTATGGAGGCCGTAGCGAGCGCCGAGCTCCGCTGCCTCCCACACCGATCCCTCCGCGCTCTCGCCATCGCCCATCAGCACATACGTTCTGCGGTCGACGCCCAGCAGCCGCGCATCCAGTGCGAGGCCGATGCCCGCGGACAATCCCTGTCCCAGCGATCCGGTCGCGACGTCCACGAACGGCAGTCGCGGCGTGGGATGGCCTTCAAGATCGGAATCGAGCCGCCGAAGCGTCAGCAGATGCTCGCGCGGAAAGGCGCCCGCTTCAGCCCAAGCCGCGTACAGAATGGGCGCCGCGTGCCCCTTGGAGAGCACGAAGACGTCGTTGTGCGCCGCACGCGGTTCCTGGACGTCGTAACGCATCACCTCGAAGAACAGCACGCTCATGATCTCGGCGCACGACGCGCAGCTCGTCGGGTGTCCGCTTGCGGCCGCGGTCGTCGCCCGCACGGAATCGATCCGCAGCTGCGTGGCGATCTCATGCAGCAGCGCTGCAGAGCGGTGCGGCGCGCGAGACGATTCGGCGGTGGTGACGGCGGTGCCCATGATGATGACCCCAAGCTGGACGGCGATACGCGTAGTCGCCGCAGTATGTGTGCCTTGCCCGTCACGACGGCTTGGTCTCCGGCCGACGCACCCTGGTCTCGCGATTGCATGCTCTCGACAGCGACCAGGAGACGAGTGCCATGACGACACAGCGGTTCAAGCGTGGTGACCACGTGAGCTGGAACTCGGAACCGGGCCGCGTGCGCGGCCGCATCACGCGCGTGGTCACCTCCGCGATACAGTTCAAAGGCTACACGGTCCGGGCCAGCAAAGACGAGCCGCAGTATGAAATCAAGAGCGACACGACCGATCACATCGCCATGCACAAGGGATCCGCGCTGAGAAAGCTCGCGCGTTGATCCCATGATGCTCGATTGATGCTCGATTTCCCGCTCTGGCTGCGCGCAACGCATTTCCTCAATCTGCTCTTCCTCTCGCTGCTGGTGCGCAGCGGCCTGGAAATTCTGAGCGCGCATCCCAAGCTCTACTGGAACGACGACTGCACGCCCGGCAGCGAGTGGCTCCGGCTCACACGCAAGCGGCAGCCCGCACACGAGCTCTGGACGTCGCGCGACGAGGAGGAATCATTCTCGTCGTGGATCGCGCTCCCCGGCCGCAGGAATCTCGGCCTGGGCCGGCACTGGCACTTTCTCGCCGATGCCGGCTGGCTGCTCACCGGTCTCCTCTATGTCACAATGCTCGCCGCCACGCCCGAATGGCGGCGATTGATTCCCACGTCCTGGGCAATTGTCCCCGGCGCTTGGCACGTGCTGCGGTCGTACCTGAGCCTTCATCTCGTCGTGACGCCGGGACGATACAATCCCCTCGAGCAGCTCGCGTATTTCTCCGTGGTGTTCGTGCTGTCGCCGCTCGCCATCGCGACCGGACTGGCCATGTCACCCGCCATCGCGGCACGAGCTCCCTGGTACCTTCGGCTGTTTGGAGGTCGCCAGGCCGCCCGCAGCCTCCACTTCCTCCTGCTGTGCGCGTTTCTCGCGTTCTTCGTCGTGCACCTCGCCATGGTAATCGCCCACGGTGAGATCAGCGAGATGGCGTTGATCGTGCTCGGCGACATCCACCTCGCGCGGGGCGCGCTCGGATTGATCGTGGGCCTTGGCGGTCTCGCCGGTATCATCGTGATTCACATCGTGGCCACATGGTCCTCGCTACGCTATCCGCGATTCGTGCAGCACCGTACGCAAGCACTCACCGATCCATTGCGACGCGCGCTGTTCGGGCGCGGTCGTTCGGTCCAGCAGTACGCGTCTACCGAGATCTCGGCGTACTTTCGCGTGAACGGACGCCCCCCGGCCGACGCCGCGTATGCGGCGATGACGCGTGAGCGTTTCGCGAGTTTCGTGCTGCACGTAGATGGGTTGGTGGAACACCCGTTGCACGTATCGCTCGCGGAACTGCGGCGCTGGCCGAAGCACACGCAGATCACCAAGCATTGTTGTATTCAGGGGTGGTCCGCCGTCGCCAGCTGGGGCGGCGTCTCACTCGGCGAGATCATGCGGCGCTCGGGCCCACTTCCCGCTGCGCGCTACGCGGTGTTCTACGCACTCGATGACAAGTCGACGTCCGAACCCGATTCCGGAGGACCGGGCTGTTATTACGGAACGATCGACATCGCGCTGGCGTCGCATGCTCAGACGATCCTCGCCTATGAAATGAACGGCCAGGCGTTGCCCGTGGCGCACGGCGCACCGCTCCGACTGCGTGTGGAATCGCAACTGGGCTTCACGATGGTCAAGTACGTATGCCGGATCGAGTTTGTGACGGATTATCGGCAGATCGGCGCGGGTCAGGGTGGGTGGCGCGAGGACCACCAGTTCTATAGCCAGGAAGCGGGGATTTGAGACACTGAACGAGCAGCGATCAGCTGCGGACACACTCTGCCGTAGGTATCCGTGCGCCAAATGGTCGTCGTCAGTCGATCGATCCGCGTCGTTTTAAGAATCCTTTAAACCCGGATTCTATGCTCGACGGTGGCGGACGGTCTCCAATCTCCGTCCCACTTCCCGACAATTGCCGTTGAGCTCCCTGAGCACATACGCTGACGACGTGTCATTGACCGGCGCCGGACGCGTTGCGCCTGCCGAGTGTCATCGAGTTGCGAGTGTTTGAGGAGTACGAACAGCGAAAGGAGATTGCATATGCAGATGGGAATGATCGGACTCGGGCGCATGGGCGCAAACATGGTGCGTCGTCTGACGCGAGGCGGGCATCCGTGCGTCGTGTACGACGCACAGGCGAATGCGGTGAACGCCCTTTCGGGTGAGAACGTACAGGGCTGCGCGACGCTGGACGATTTCGTCGCGAGACTCGCGCTCCCTCGAACGGTCTGGTTGATGGTACCCGCGGGGGTCGTGGACGCGACGCTCGACGAACTTCTGTCGAGGCTCTCACCCGATGATGTCATCGTCGACGGTGGCAACTCCTACTATCGCGACGATCTCGCTCGCGCCGCGCGACTCAAGGAGCGAGGCGTGCACTACGTCGACTGCGGAACGAGCGGAGGCGTCGTCGGGCTCGAGCGTGGGTATTGCCTGATGATCGGCGGAGAGACCGATGTCGTGCGTCGGCTCGATCCCATCTTCGCGACGCTTGCTCCCGGCGCCGGCTCGTCGCCCAAGACGCCGGGGCGTGAAGACCGGAGTTCGACGGCGGAGCAAGGGTATCTCCACTGCGGTCCGAACGGCGCGGGACACTTCGTGAAGATGGTGCACAATGGAATCGAGTACGGTATGATGGGCGCCTACGCCGAGGGATTGAACATCCTGAAATACGCCGGCGTCGGTCGGACTGCTGCTGCCGCGGCCGATGCCGAAACCACTCCTCTGCGCGATCCTGCGGCATATCAGTACAACCTGAACCTTCCCGACATCGCGGAAGTCTGGCGTCGCGGAAGCGTGATTGCGTCGTGGCTGCTGGATCTCACCTCCGCCGCGCTGGCGGCCGATGCGAACCTCGATGGGTTTCACGGTCGTGTGTCGGATTCGGGCGAAGGGCGCTGGACACTCGAGGCGGCGATCGACGAGGCGGTGCCGGCGAACGTGCTCGCGGCGGCGTTGTTTGCTCGATTCACGTCGCGCGGGCAGGCCGACTTCCAAAACAGGCTGCTGTCCGCGATGCGGTCCGAGTTTGGTGGCCATGCGGAGAAGACGGCCGGAACGTGACGATTGCCCGGCGCGAGGACCGGAGCGGCGCAGAAATGGACGTCGCTCTTCGAGCGCAAACAACCATGAACGTCAGCCCTTTCGCCGGACATCCGCTACCGCCGGAGATGTTGCTCGACGTTTCCAAACTGATCACCGCGTACTACACACTCGTGCCCGATCCCACCGTGCCTGCGGAGCGCGTGGCGTTCGGCACGTCGGGACATCGCGGGTCCTCGTTTGACCGGACGTTCAACGAGGCGCACATCGTGGCGATCACCGAGGCCATCTGCCACTATCGCCGGAAGGAGGTCATCGACGGACCCCTCTTTCTTGGCATCGACACGCACGCTTTGTCGCAGCCGGCGTGCGCCACTGCGGTCGAGGTGTTGGCGGCGCACGGCGTGGAGCTCATGCTCGCCGAGCACGACGAGTACACGCCGACGCCGGTGGTATCGCATGCGATTCTCTGCTACAACCGCGGACGGACGACGGGATTGGCCGATGGCATTGTGATTACGCCGTCGCACAATCCACCGGACAACGGCGGCTTCAAGTACAACACACCAAACGGCGGACCCGCCGATACGACTGTTACCACATGGATCGAAGATGAGGCCAACACGTTGCTGACAGGCGGCATCGACGGCGTGAAGCGAATACCGTACGACCGAGCAGTGCGCGCGGACACGACCCACCGCCACGACTTCCTCGACGCCTACGTGCGCGATCTCGCCAACGTCGTCGACATGGACACGATTCGCGGCGGGAACATTCGATTGGGCGTCGATCCGCTCGGCGGCGCCGGCGTTCACTACTGGGCGCCGATCGCGGATCATTACCATCTCGACCTCACCGTCGTGAGCGACGTGGTGGATCAAACATTTCGTTTTATGACGGTGGATTGGGACGGCAAGATCCGCATGGACCCGTCGTCCCCCTACGCCATGCAACGACTCATCGGCCTCAAGGACAACTTCGACATCGCGTTTGCCTGCGACACCGACCACGATCGTCACGGCATTGTCGCGGCGAGCGTGGGGCTGCTGCCGCCCAATCACTATCTCTCGGTGGCAATTCAACACCTCTTCCAGAATCGCCCGCATTGGTCGGCTGGTGCCGGCGTTGGGAAGACGGTTGTGAGCAGCAGTATGATCGATCGCGTCACCGCGAAGTTCGGCCGCTCGCTCCACGAAGTGCCGGTCGGTTTCAAGTGGTTCGTCGACGGCCTTCGCGACGGTACCCTTGGATTCTGCGGCGAGGAAAGCGCCGGCGCGTCGTTCCTCCGTCGAGACGGAACCGTGTGGACGACGGACAAGGACGGCATCGTCCCCGCGCTGCTCGCCGCCGAGATCACTGTCGTCGCAGGCCGCGATCCGGGAGAGATGTACGTCGAATTGACGCACGAGTTTGGAGAAATGGCATACGATCGAGTCGGCGCTGCGGCCACGCCTGAACAGAAACGGCGGCTGGCAACGCTGTCGCCGAAGGACGTGCATTGCACGGATCTCGCCGGAGAGAGCGTCACGAGCATCATCAACGAGGCGCCGGGCAATCACGCGCCGATCGGCGGCGTGAAGGTAAACGCGGCCTCAGGCTGGTTCGCCGCGCGCCCATCGGGGACCGAGGACATCTACAGGATCTACGCCGAAAGCTTCCGCGGAACGGACGCTCTCGACCGCATCGTCGAGCAGGCGCACACGATCGTCGACGCCGCTCTCTCGCCAGGAGCGAAGCAATGACGGCCCAATTGTCAGTACACCCGCGGAGTTGGACATGACCAAGACGAATGACCGTCGGGCGCCGTCCGACGCGCTGGTCGTGTTTGGCGTGACGGGAGACTTGGCGCACAAGATGATCTTTCCGGCGCTCTACGCGATGGTGAAGAACGGCGAGCTCACGGTTCCCGTCATCGGAGTCGCCCGCCCCCCGATGACCGCGGCCGAGATTCGCGCGCGCGCGACCGACAGCATCGAGCAAGCGAGCATCGTCATGGATACGCGACCGCAAGCGCGATTCGCGGGACTCACTTCCAAGAAACCGGACCCGTGTACGAATAGTCGAGCCCCGGGGACTGAGAATGTGCCCCAGCAAATGTGCCCCACGAAAAAAGCCCGGGGCACATTGATGCCCCGGGCTCACGGACTTCCCCTATGAAAAACAGGAGAGCGGGCGACCGGGCTCGAACCGGCGACGTCCAGCTTGGGAAGCTGGCATTCTACCAACTGAATTACGCCCGCACGACCGGAAGATACCCGCCGCCTTTTTTCCCGGCAACAACCACGTCGGACTTAACGCCCGAACGGCTTGGCACGTCTCACAAATACCGGATCCAGTCGGTTCAATTTCGGTCGGAGCAGCCTTTCGTGCGTCGGATTGCCGAGCTTCAGTTCACCTCGCACCTCGCGGTTGTTGCCGGAGCGGTATTGTGGCTCGGCTGCGGCGGCGGGGC
>Ga0310810_10002827_pt1 | contig 18793 bp, 16 predicted proteins | sample NCmetagenome_FD_207641 | JGI IMG/M metagenome (GOLD analysis project Ga0310810, IMG submission 207641) | Soil microbial communities from experimental microcosm in Duke University, North Carolina, United States - NC | ecosystem: Engineered > Artificial ecosystem > Soil microcosm > Unclassified ...
TGTCCAGGCCGAAATCGCGTCCGGAGAGGCCCAGATCGTCATCGGCACGCACGCGCTGGTGCAGAAGGGTGTCGGCTTTGCCCGGCTCGCACTGGCGGTCGTCGATGAGCAGCATCGCTTCGGCGTGCAGCAGCGCCTCACGCTGCGCAAGAAAGGCGACGACACGGCGCCGCATCAGCTGATGATGAGCGCGACGCCGATTCCTCGGACGCTTTCGATGACCTACTTCGCCGACCTGGAAGTATCCGTCATCGACCAGATGCCGCCGGGTCGGCAGCCCGTGAAGACGCGATTGTTCTCCGCCGACAAGCGCGGGGAGGTGCTCACGCGCATCCGTTCCGCTTGCGCCGAAGGCCAGCAGGCGTATTGGGTCTGCCCGGTCATCGAGGAATCCAAAGAAGGGGTGCGGACCGCGGTGGAGACGTATCAGCGACTCACCGGTGAGCTTTCCGGCCTGAGCGTGGGTCTTCTGCACGGCCGCATGGATCCAGCGGAGAAGGCCGCGGTCATGGCGGGCTTCGTCGCAGGCAAGGTGCAGCTCCTCGTCTGCACAACGGTCATCGAGGTAGGCGTGGACGTGCCCAATGCTTCTCTCATGGTGATCGAAAGCGCGGAGCGGTTCGGTCTTGCGCAGCTGCATCAGCTCCGCGGACGGATCGGCCGCGGCGCGCGCGAGAGCGTCTGCATCTTGCTCTACGGCGAATCACTGGCCGAGACGGCTCGCGATCGGTTGAAAGTCATCTATGAGAACACCGACGGATTCGTGATCGCGCAGCAGGACCTTGAGCAGCGCGGGCCTGGCGAGTATTTGGGCGAGCGTCAGAGTGGCGATCCGTTGCTGCGCTTTGCGGACGTGCAGCGCGACACCGACCTCGTCGGGATGGCGATCGCGGCCGCGGAGGAGATGATCGAGCGGCATCCGGCGGCGGCTCGCGCGCATGTGGAGCGCTGGCTCGGTAGCCGTAAGGACTTAACGCAGGCCTGAGTTATCCTTCCGTTGTGGATCTCGCCTTCATCGCAAGGCGCCTCGACGCTTACGAGCGTCTCATCCGCCTCGACAAGCCCATCGGCACGCTGCTGCTTCTCTGGCCGACGCTTTGGGCGGTGTGGCTTGCCGCCGATGGCAAACCGGGTGCCGGCATCGTCGTCATCTTCGTCGCCGGCACGCTCCTCATGCGCTCGGCCGGTTGCGCGGTGAACGACTTCGCCGATCGCAATTTCGATCCCTACGTCGAGCGTACGCGCTTGCGGCCGCTCGCCGCGCGCGAGATCGCGCCGTGGGAGGCGCTCGTCATCGGTGCGATCCTTGCAATCGCTGCCTTCGGCCTCGTGCTCTATCTCAATCGCTTTGCGCTCGTGCTTTCTTTCCTCGGTCTCGCCATCGCGGCGACCTATCCTTACGCGAAACGTGTATTCGCACTGCCTCAGGCTTACCTCGGCATCGCTTTCGGGTTCGGCATTCCGATGGCCTATGCGGCTGTGCAGGAGCAGCTGCCGCTCGAATGCTGGCTCTTGCTCGCTGCCAATGTGTTCTATGCGTTCGCCTATGACACGGAATACGCCATGGTCGATCGCACGGATGACGCGAAGCTCGGCATCCGCACCTCGGCGCTCACCCTCGGACGCTGGGATGTCGCCGGCGTGATGTCGAGCTACGGTCTCATGCTGTTGCTGCTTGCACTTGTCGGCGCGCTGCGCGGCCTTGCGTGGCCGTACTACGTCGGACTGGCGCTGGCGGGCGGAATGATGGTTTACCACTGGACGCTGATCCGCGATCGCAGCCGCGAAGGCTGCTTCAAGGCGTTCCGCCACAACAACTGGGTCGGCGCCGCGGTGTTTGCCGGCATTGCAGCGAGCTTTGCGCAGCCGTGAATGACGAGTCGCAGCTCGCGCTTACGCGCTTCGACTTCAGGAGCGGCGCTTTTCGCGGCTCGCAGCTGATCCTTTATCCGCGCTGCCTCGTGCATCGCAGCGATTCGGAGCTCGAGACCGTTCCGCTCGCTCGCGTGACGGCGATCAAAGTGTCGTTCAAACGCGAGCCTCGTCGCCTGGCATGGGGCGCTGCCTGCGTCATAGTCGCTCTCCTCCTCTTCGCAATAGCGTCCCCGCTAGGCAGCTTCGCCCACAGCTCGGCGCAGGAGATGGCGGCAAACCCGCAAGGCGTCGCGCGCGCGCTCTACGGCCTTCTCCGATTCACCGAGGTGCTGGCTTCGTTGCTGCCGGCAATTGCGCTGGCGGGTGTGCTCGGGGGCGGCTACCTCGCCGTGCTCGGCTGGCGCGGCTCGACCACGATGACTCTCGGGCTGAGCGGCTCGGAGCGGGCCTACAGTGCGCGCGGGCGTGACCCGCGGCTGCTCGACTTCGCGGAGATGGCCGCGGAGCGCCTGATGAGTGCATCGCGATGAGCTACCGCGACCTCCGCGAGTTCATCGCCCAGCTCGAGGCGAAGGGCGAGCTCAAGCGCATCCGCGCGAGCGTGTCGCCCAAGCTCGAGATGACGGAGATCTGCGACCGAGTGCTGCGCGAACATGGGCCGGCACTCATCTTTGAGCGCCCGACCGGGCACGACATCCCGGTGCTCGCGAATCTCTTTGGCACCGTGTCGCGCGTCGCAGCCGCGATGGGCGCCAAGGACGTTGGCGAGCTCCGCGAGGTGGGCAAGCTGCTCGCTTATCTCAAGGAGCCGGAGCCGCCGAAGGGCTTGCGCGATCTCTGGGACAAGTTTCCGGTGTTCAAGCGCGTGCTCGACATGGCGCCGAAGGAGCGCTCGTCGCCGCCATGCCAGGAAATCGTTTGGCAGGGCGCCGACGTCGACCTCGGCAAATTGCCGGTGCAGACCTGCTGGCCGCAGGATGCCGGCCCGTTGATCACGTGGGGACTGACGGTGACGCGCGGACCGCACAAGAGCCGCCAGAACCTCGGCATCTACCGCCAGCAAGTGATCGGCAAGAACCGCGTCATCATGCGCTGGCTCGCCCATCGCGGCGGTGCGCTCGATTTCCGCGATCACGTGGCCGTATCGAAGAATCCGTTCCCAATCGCCGTCGCGCTCGGCGCCGATCCGGCGACGATGCTCGCGGCCGTTACCCCGATTCCCGACACCCTCGGCGAATATCAGTTCGCGGGACTCTTGCGCGGTGCGCGCACGGAACTCGCAAAATGCATCGGCAGCGACCTGCAGGTGCCGGCGACGGCGGAAATCGTGCTGGAAGGCGCCATCCATCCCGGCGACACGGCCGAGGAGGGACCGCACGGCGATCACACTGGCTACTACAACGAGGCGGAGCGTTTTCCGGTTCTCACGATCGACCGCATCACCCTGCGGCGCTCGCCCATCTACCACTCGACCTATACCGGCAAGCCGCCTGATGAGCCAGCGGTGCTGGGCGCCGCGCTCAACGAGATCTTCGTACCGCTGCTCGCGAAGCAGTTTCCCGAAATCCTCGACTTCTATTTGCCACCGGAGGCATGCTCATATCGACTGGCGGTGGTGCGCATGCGCAAGCAGTACGCGGGGCATGCCAAGCGGGTGATGTTCGGCGTGTGGAGCTACTTGCGGCAGTTCATGTACACGAAGTTCATCATCGTCTGCGACGAGGACATCGACGTGCGCAACTGGAAGGAAGTGGTCTGGGCGCTCAGCACCCGCGTCGATCCGGCGCGCGACACGGTCATCGCCGAGCGCACGCCGATCGACTATCTGGATTTCGCGAGCCCCGTGGCGGGCCTAGGGTCCAAGATCGGCATCGATGCGACCGACAAGTGGCCGGGCGAGACCGAGCGTCGCTGGGGGCGCCCGATCGTCATGGACGCCCAGACGAAGAGACGGGTCGATTCGTTATGGGGCGAGCTCGGCCTGTAGTCTGGCGGTAGACCGCTTCGATCAACGCGTCCATCGCGGCATCGGCCTCCGGTGCGCGCGGATGGTTCACCATCATCACCACCACCTGGCGCTTACCCTGTCGATCGAGCACGTAGCCGGCGATCGTGCGCGCATCGTTGAGAAGTCCGGTCTTGATGTGTGCGCTGCCGGCCACGGGCCCGCCGACGAGACGCTTGCGCATCGTCCCGTCCGCCGCGACGATCGGCAGCGAGGACATGAATTCCGGCATCACCGGGCTCCGATACGCCGCCTGCAGCAAGGCGGCCAAGTGTTGAGCGCTGATCCGCTCGACGCGCGAGAGACCCGAGCCGTTCTCGAGCACGAGCTCGGGCGCATTGATCTTTTTCGCGGCTACCCACTGGCGGATGACACGCGTCGATTCTTCGGTGCGGCCAGGAGGCGTGCCGCGCTCGGCGCCGATCGTCAGGAAAAGCTGGCGCGCCATGACGTTGTTGGAGAACTTGTTGATGTCACGTACGACTTCGGACAGCGGCTCAGACTCGTGGACATAGATGAGCTTTGCCGTCGGCGGCACGCTCCCTTCGCGCACCGTGCCTTTCCAGGTTCCGCCCATCTCGCTCCAGAGCTGGCGAACGATGCCGGCGAAATATTCCTGCGGGTCGTATAGAGCGACATTCAGCTCGCGTTCGCCGCACGCAAGAGCATAGGTACCCAGGAAGCTCGCGCGCGGCGGCTGCGATTGGAACGAGGCTTGGATTTGCTCACGGAATGCGCGCGTGCCATCCGGACAGTCGCCCGCACCGGGCTTTAGCTGGTTGACCACTTCCAGCCCGGGCGGATTCGGCTCCGTATAGATGCGCACGTCCTTGTCGCCGTCCGGGATGAAAGTGAAGCGGAGAGACTTGAAGTTCACCAGCAGCGCATCCGGCGGGACGTTGTACGGCCGGTACGTGTCGTTGTCGAACGGCGCGGCCGCCTGCATCGGCGCGAAATAACTGCGGTCCAGTATTACGTCGCCGCGCAGCTCGCGCAGGCCGCGTCCGCGCAGGTTCCGCAACAGCATCCAGAAGCTCTCGTAATTGAGCTTCGGGTCCCCGGTGCCGCGCAGGACCAGGTTTTCGCCGTCGAGGTAGACCTCGGTCTTCCAGTGGAACGCGGGACCCAGGAGCTCGAGGCCGGCATACGTCGTGACGATCTTCATCGCCGATGCCGGATTCATCGGCGCATCGGCGCGCCAGGAGAGGGTCGGACGCGGAACGCCGATTTCCTGCACCCAGACGGCGACGCTCTTTTCCGGGATGCCGGCATTGCGCAGGGCCTTGGTCGTAGCCCGCGGTAAATCTGCGGCGGCGCTCTTGAAACCCAGCGCGGCGAGCGCTATTATTAGCACTCGTCCGAGTTGAGTGCTAAGAGGCGCCAGCTTCCTGGATCTAGCGGGCTGCGGCATCGCAACCCATTGTAATACAACGTATTTTCTTACGCATTTTTCTTATTTTGGAGCCAGCATGAAAATTCGTCCGCTTCATGACCGAGTGATCGTCAAGCGCATCGAGGAAGAGCGCAAGTCTGCCGGTGGCATCGTGATCCCCGACACCGCCGCCGAGAAACCCGACCAGGGCGAGATCGTCGCCGTGGGCAAGGGCAAGAAAGACGACAACGGCAAGCTCATTCCGATCGACGTGAAGGTCGGTGACCGAGTCCTCTTCGGCAAGTACTCCGGCCAGACGGTGAAAGTCAAAGGCGATGAACTCCTCGTCATGCGCGAGGAAGACATCATGGGCGTCATCGAAGGTCATTGAACCAATTCTTAGTTAGGAGAACGCAACAATGCCAGCCAAAGAAGTCAGATTCCACGAAGGCGCCCGCGCCAAGATGGTCCACGGCCTGAACATTCTGGCCGATGCCGTGAAAGTGACGCTGGGGCCGAAGGGCCGCAACGTCGTGCTCGAGCGCTCGTTCGGCGCACCCACCGTCACCAAGGACGGTGTCTCGGTCGCGAAAGAGATCGAGCTCAAGGACAAGTTCGAGAACATGGGCGCGCAGATGTGCAAGGAAGTCGCGTCCAAAACGTCGGATGTCGCCGGTGACGGCACGACGACGGCGACGGTGCTCGCGCAGGCGATCGTCCGCGAAGGCATGAAGTTCGTCGCCTCGGGCATGAACCCGATGGACCTCAAGCGCGGCATCGACAAGGCCGTGGTCGCGGTCGTCGAAGAGCTGAAGAAGATCTCCAAGCCCTGCTCGAGCTCGAAAGAGATCGCGCAGGTCGGCTCGATCTCGGCGAACGCCGACTCGCACATCGGCAAGATCATCTCCGACGCGATGGACAAGGTCGGCAAGGAAGGCGTGATCACGGTCGAAGACGGCAAGTCGCTCGAGAACGAGCTCGATCTCGTCGAGGGCATGCAGTTCGATCGCGGCTACCTCTCGCCGTACTTCATCAACAACCCCGAGAAGCAGATCGCCGTGCTCGAGGATCCGTACATCCTCCTGCACGACAAGAAGATCAGCTCGATCCGCGAGCTGCTGCCGGTCCTGGAGCAGGTCGCCAAAGCGGGTAAGCCGCTGCTGATCATCGCGGAAGAAGTGGAGGGCGAAGCGCTTGCCACTCTCGTGGTGAACAACATCCGCGGCATCCTCAAGACGGTCGCGGTCAAGGCGCCGGGCTTCGGCGATCGCCGCAAGGCGATGCTGGAAGACATGGCGATCCTCACCGGCGGCACGGTGATCTCCGAAGAGCTCGGCCTCAAGCTCGAGAACGCGACGATCAAGGATCTCGGCAAGGCGAAGAAGGTGGAATCCGGCAAGGAGAACACCACCATCATCGACGGCGCCGGTTCGAAGAAGGACATCGAGGGCCGCGTCAAGCAGATCCGCGTTCAGATCGACGAGGCGACGAGCGACTACGACAAGGAGAAGCTGCAGGAGCGCGTGGCGAAGCTCGCCGGCGGCGTTGCCGTCATTAAAGTGGGCGCGGCGACCGAAGTCGAGATGAAGGAGAAGAAGGCCCGCGTCGAAGACGCGCTGCATGCGACGCGCGCGGCGGTCGAGGAAGGCATCGTCCCCGGCGGCGGCGTGGCGTTCCTGCGCGCGAAGCAGGCCATCGGCAAGCTCAAGGGCGACAACGAGGACCAGGACGCCGGCATCAAGATCGTCCTCAAGGCGCTCGAAGAGCCGCTGCGCATCATCGTCGACAACGCCGGCGCAGAGCCCTCGGTCGTTCTCAACAAGGTGCTCGAGAACAAGGGCAACTACGGCTTCGACGCGCAAAGCGAGGAGTTCGGCGATCTCGTGCAGAAGGGCGTCATCGACCCGACCAAAGTGACGCGCACCGCGCTGCAAAACGCGGCCTCGGTCGCCAGCCTGATGCTCACCACCGACGCGATGGTTGCGGAGCTGGTGGAAGAGAAGAAGGGCGGCGGTGGCGGACATGACCACGGCGGCATGGGTGGCATGGGCGGCATGGGCGGCATGGACATGTAAGCAGAGCAGTGTTGCAGTGACGGAAAGGGCCCAGTGATGGGCCCTTTTCTTTTTGTCCTCTAGGCCGCGGGTATAATCCGCGCCTTCCCGCAGCAGCGCGTTTCCCGCAGGCCAAGTAGCTCAGTTGGTAGAGCAGCGGACTGAAAATCCGTGTGTCGCTGGTTCGATTCCGGCCTTGGCCACCACATTTCTGTAGCCGTCCGGCGACACGACTGGCTTCATCGTTCGCGGATATATTCAGCCTCCTTTATATGGCGGATTTCAATCGGAAGGCGCGCGAAGTCCTAGGCATCGACGACCCGCTGAAGCTTCTCGTCGAGAGCGTGCAGGAGTACGCCATTTTCCTGCTCGACCGCCGCGGAAACATCGTCACCTGGAATCCGGGTGCCGAGCGCATCAAGGGATACAGCGCGCCCGAGATCCTCGGGAAGCATTTCTCGGTGTTCTATCCGAAGGAAGCGCTCGACCGTGGCTGGCCCGCGCGCGAGCTCGAGCTCGCTTCCCAGGAAGGCCGCATCGAGGACGAGGGCTGGCGCGTGCGCAAGGACGGCAGCTTTTTCTGGGCGAGCGTGGCGATCACCGCGCTGCGCGATGCGAAGGGCGAGGTGCGCGGCTTTGCCAAGATCACGCGCGACCTGACCGAGCGCCGGCGTCAGGAAGAGCTGCTGCGGCAGAGCGAGGAACGCTTCCGCCTCCTCATCGAGGCGGTCAAGGACTACGCCATCTTCATGCTGGATACGCAGGGGCGCGTCGCGAGCTGGAACGCGGGCGCCGAGCGCATCAAGGGCTATCGTGCCGACGAGATCATCGGCGAGCATTTCCGCGTCTTCTATACGGAGGATGCGCGCGAGCGGCGCTGGCCGGAGGAGGAGCTGCGCCGGGCGCGCGAGCAGGGCCGCTTCGAGGACGAAGGTCCGCGCCTGCGCAAGGACGGCACCACCTTCTGGGCGAATGTCGTCATCAATCCCATGTACGACCATCGCGGCGTACTGCGCGGCTTCGCCAAAGTGACGCGCGACATGACCGAGAAGAAACGCGTCGAGGCCCTGGAATCTGCCGATCGCCAGACGCAGGAATTCCTCGCGGTGCTCGCCCACGAGTTGCGCAACCCGCTGGCGCCGATCGCGAACGCGCTCACCTTGCTCGCGCGCAAGCCGACCACGGATCCGGGGGAGCTCTGGGTGCGCGATGTGCTCGGGCGGCAGACCGCTCAGCTCGGCCGCCTGGTGGAGGACCTGCTTGACGTGAGCCGCATCACGCGCTCGGCGCTGGTGCTCGACCGCCGGCCGGCCGACGTGCGGCCGATCCTGAGAAGCGCAATCGACGCCTCGCGGCAGTGGTTCGAGCAACGCCAGCAGAATTTCAACGTATCGCTGCCCGAAGAACGCCTCGTCGCCGACGTCGATGAAGTGCGGTTGAGCCAGATCGTGCAGAACCTGCTGCACAACGCGGCGAAATACACGCCGAACGGCGGACGCATCGAGCTCTCGGCCGCGCGCGATGGCGACGAAGTCGTGATCCGCGTGCGCGACAACGGCATCGGCATGAGCCCCGACATGCTTTCGAGCGCCTTCGAGCTCTTCAAGCAGGCACAGCAGGGTCTCGACCGCTCCCAGGGCGGGCTCGGCGTGGGGCTTACGCTCGTGCAGCGACTGGTTCGCATGCACAACGGCGCCGTGCAGGCACGCAGCGACGGCCACGGGCGTGGGTCCGAGTTCATCGTGCGCCTGCCGCTTCGGCCGGAGCCACCGATCGTGCAGCAGACGACCGGACGCTCAGGCGCGCATCAAGGCGGCACGCGCCGGCGCATTCTCGTTGTCGACGACAACCGCGATGCGGCGCAAGCCCTGCGCCTCCTGCTAGAAGGCGACGGTCACGAGGTTCAAGTTGCGAACGACGGCCCGAGCGGTCTCGCCGCCGCGAGGGAATTCCGCCCGGACGTGGCGCTTCTCGACATCGGACTGCCGAAAATGAATGGCTACGAGCTCGCGCAGCGCATGCGCGAGGAACCTTCGCTCGATTCGACGCTCCTCATCGCCGTGACCGGATATGGCCAGATGCACGACCGCGCGCGTGCTTCGGCATCGGGCTTTCACCATCACCTGGTGAAGCCGGTCGAATTCGGCGCGCTGCAGCAGCTACTTCGAGAGACGGTCTAGGCTCGCTCGGCGATCAGTACGACGTTCGAGCCGCCGAACGCAAAGGAGTTGGACATTACCGCGCGTGGCTTTTGCGTTTGTTCTGCCCGCAGCGGCACATGACGTAGCTTGCAAGCGGGATCAGGCTGCTCGAGCCACGCAGTCGGCGGCAACCACCCCTGGTCGAGCGGCAGCAGCGATGCTGCAAATTCCAGCGCTCCCGCGCCGCCGAGCAAGTGGCCATGCAGCGACTTCGTCGAGCTCACCGGCACTCGCGCTGCTGCTTCGCCGAAGACCACGTTGATGGCCTCCGACTCGACCACATCGCCCACGGCGGTAGCTGTGCCGTGAGCATTGATATAGCCGATGTCTTCGTTCTTAAGCTTGGATTCGGCCAGTGCTTCCCGCATCGCGCGCACCTGTCCGTCTCGATCGGGACGCGACATGTGCGCCGCATCGCACGAATTGCCGTAGCCGGTGAGCAATGCGAGGATCGGCGCGCCGCGTGCGCGGGCGCTCGATTCCTCCTCGAGCACGAAAGCCGCAGCGCCTTCGGCGAGCACGAGGCCGCCGCGACGCTTATCGAAGGGCTTGCAGCTCGCGGCAGGATTTGCGGCATCCATCGGTGCAAGCGTGCGCAGCGCCTGCCACGCGGCGAGCGTGCCCGGAGTGAGAAGCGCCTCCGAGCCACCCGCGACCATCGCGTCGGCCCTGCCTGCCTGGATCGTGCGCATCGCTTCGCCGAGCGCCATCCCCGAGGATGAGCATGCGGTGGCGAAGTTGGCGAACTTCCCTTTCAAGCCGTGACGCACGGCGACGTTCGAGCCGGCCGCGTTATTCATCGCCATCACGACGGTGAGCGGGCGCAGCCGCCATTCATTCGCACCATAGACCTGCTTGTAGGCGAGCTCCAAGGTGTTGGAGCCACCAAGCCCGGTGCCCCAATAGACGCCGGTGCGCTCCGGCGCAGCTTTGGTGTCGAATCCGGCCGCCGTGATGGCCTGGCCCGCGGCAGCAAGCGCGAACTGCGTCGAGCGATCGAGGTTGGCCGCTTCGGCTTCCTTGAGAAAGGGCGCGGGATTCCAGTCGATGAGTCCCGCGACTTGTACGCCCGACCCTTTGGTCACTTCTTCCGGTAGGCGGCGCAGCCCCGAGCGCGACTCGCAAAGCGAGCGATAGAACTCTTCGAGGGTCGTGCCGATCGGTGAGACGACTCCGGCTCCCGTCACCGCGACGCGACGCTCACCCATGGAATGTTCTAGGCCTTGCCGGCGGCGGCAAGCGCGGCGGCGACGTGACGCTCGAGATCGCCCAGCGTCTTGATGCCTTTCAGGTCATCGTCGGAGACGCTGACGCCGAACTCTTCCTCGATCTTGAACATGAACTCGATGAACGAGAGTGAATCGATGCCGAGCGAGTCGAGCGGCGCAGTCGGGTCGAGCGCCGCCGCGTCCAGCGAGAACTCCTTGCTGGCGAGATCCCTGATGCGCCCGAGCGTGTCCATCGAGGCGGCAATTATAGCCGCGGGCGAAAATCGAAAAGGTGACAAAAGACCTTATAATCTGCGACCTTAGCAAGCATCCACCATGTCTCTGTACGCGCTCGGACTCAACCACCAGACCGCACCGCTCGCGATCCGCGAGCGCGTGGTGTTTCACGTCGAGCGCCTGCGCGAGGCGCTGACCGAACTCAGGCGGACCCTCGCTCACGAGGCCGCAATCCTTTCCACCTGCAACCGCACCGAGCTTTACGTTGCTGGCGAAGAGCCGGCGGCGATTGCTCAGTGGCTCGCCCGCTACCACCGCTTCGAGCCGGACGGGCTGCGGCCTTATCTCTACACGTTGCCGAGCGAGCAGGCGGTCCGCCACGTGTTCCGTGTTGCATCGGGCCTCGATTCGATGGTGCTCGGCGAGCCGCAGATCCTCGGCCAGCTGAAAGAGGCGGCGCGCGCGGCGGAATCGGCCGGCACGCTCGGCACGCTCCTGCACAAGCTCTTCCAGCGCTCCTTCGCCGTGGCGAAGGAAGTGCGGTCCACGACCCAGGTCGGCGCGGCGAGCGTTTCCATGGCCGCTGCCGCCGTACGGCTGGCGGGGCGCATCTTCCCGAGCCTCAAGGACCAGAACGTTCTGTTCATCGGCGCAGGCGAGATGATCGAGCTCTGCGCGACGCATTTCGCGGCGCAAGGCCCGGCGCGCATGACCGTCGCGAACCGCACGCTCGAGCGCGCGGAGAAGCTCGCGCATCGCTTTGGTGCCCGTTCGATGGAGCTCAAGACGCTGCCCGACCAGCTGCACGAGTACGACATCATCATCTCGTGCACCGCGTCGTCGCTGCCGATTCTTGGCAAAGGCCTGGTGGAACGCGCACTGCGCGCGCGCCGTCGTCGCCCGATCTTCATGGTCGATCTTGCGGTACCGCGCGACATCGAGCCAGAAGCCGCCGAGCTCGACGACGTGTTCCTCTACAGCGTCGACGACCTCGGCCAGATCGTGAGCGCCAACATCGACTCGCGTCGCTCGGCAGTGGCGCAGGCCGAGGTCATCATCGACAGCCAGGTCGGCCAGTTCATGCACTGGATGCAGGTGCGCGAGAGCGTGCCGCTCATCCGCGCGCTGCGCGGCCGCGCCGACGAAGCGCGTCGCGAGGAGCTCGATCGCGCGCTGCGCATGCTGGCCCGCGGCGAGGATCCCGCCAAGGTGCTCGACGCGCTTTCGCAGGGTCTCGTCAACAAGCTGATGCACGCCCCGACTCAGGCGCTGAACGAAGCCGCCGGACCGGAGCAAAAGGCGCTCGCCGAGACGCTCGCCCGCCTCTTCAAAATCGGGTGAAGCCCACCGTTCGTACCAAGCTCGACTCTTTAGTCGCGCGCCGCGCCGACCTGGAGCGCTTGCTCGCCGCCGAAGACGCGACGCGTGACATGGATCGCTTCCGCAACCAGTCGCGGGAGTATGCCGATATCGGAAATGTCGTCGGCCTCTACGAGCAATACCGGAAAGCCGAAGGTGACGCCGAAGCCGCCAAGGAGCTCGACCTTCCCGAGGATCTGAAGGCAGCGCGAGCGTCGATGGAGCGGCTGGAGGGCGAGCTGCAGAAAGCGCTGCTGCCGAAGGATCCGAACGACGAGCGCAACGTCTTTCTCGAGGTGCGCGCCGGCACCGGTGGCGACGAGTCGGCGCTTTTTGCCGGCGACCTCTTCCGCATGTATTCGCGCTATGCCGAGCGCAGCGGCTGGCAGGTCGAGATCATCTCGGAGAGCCCGTCCGAGCTCGGTGGCTACAAGGAAATCATCGCGCGCATCATCGGGCAGGGCGTTTACTCGAAGCTCAAATTCGAATCCGGCGGGCATCGCGTGCAGCGCGTACCCGAGACCGAGGCGCAGGGCCGCATCCATACCTCGGCCTGCACGGTCGCGATCCTGCCCGAGGCCGATACGGTGCACGACGTGGTGCTGAACCCGGCGGAGCTGCGCATCGACACCTTCCGCGCCTCCGGCGCCGGCGGCCAGCACGTCAATAAGACCGAGTCGGCCATCCGCGTAACGCACCTGCCGACGGGAATCGTCGTCGAATGCCAGGACTCCCGCTCCCAGCACAAGAACCGCGAGAAGGCGCTCTCGGTGCTCGCCGCGCGCATTCGCGACAAGCAGCTTTCCGAGCAGCAGGCGAAGACCGCCTCGACGCGCAAATCGCTCATCGGCTCGGGCGATCGCTCGGAGCGCATCCGCACCTACAACTTTCCGCAGGGCCGCGTCACCGATCACCGCATCAACCTCACGCTCTACAAGATCGAGCGCATCATGGACGGCGAGCTCGACGAGATCTTCAGCGCGCTCGCGACCGAGCACCAGACCGAGCAGCTCACCCAGCTCGCCGAAGAAGCCGCTTGACCCTCATTTGACGATCGCCGAGGCGCTGACCTCCGGTGTTCTCCATCCGCGCGAGACGCGGTTACTGCTCGCGCACGCGACCGGCTTTAGCGAAGCCGCCGTCATCGCATTCCCGGAGCGCGTGCTACCGCCCGAAGCAGCGGAGAGGTTTGTCGATTTCGCCGCCCGCCGTTTGAGCGGTGAACCGATCGCATACATTGTCGGTCGCAAAGAGTTCTACAGCCTGCCGCTCGCCGTGAATCCGGCGGTGCTGATCCCACGGCCGGAGACTGAGCTTCTGGTTGAGCTTGCGCTCCAGCGTGATTTCTCGAGGGCGCTCGATCTCGGCACCGGTAGTGGTGCCATCGCGCTTGCCATCAAGAAACATCGGCCCGCTGCGCGCGTGCTGGCAATAGAGGCGAGCGCTGCTGCGTTAGAGGTGGCGAAGCGCAATGGCGTCGCGCTAGGCCTGGACGTCGAATGGCGGCACGGCAAATGGTTCTCGGGGCTCGATGAGCGCTTCGACCTGATCGTCTCCAATCCGCCCTACGTGGCCACTGGCGATCGCCACCTCGCGGAGCTGCGCTACGAGCCGGCGAGCGCGCTTGTTTCGGGCGCTGACGGCCTGGATGCGATTCGCGAGATCGTGGCTGCGGCGCCGGCGCATCTCCTACCCGGTGGATGGTTATTCCTGGAGCACGGCATCGGCCAGAATGCCGCCGTTCGCGAACTGCTCGAGCGAGCCGGGCTTGAAGATGTGCAAACCTGGCCCGATCTAGCCGGTATTCCCCGCGTCACCGGAGCGAAGCGGTAAAATGGCATCCATGGACATCAAACAGCGCATCAAGGACCAAGTCACCGGCTCGCCGGTGGTGCTCTACATGAAGGGCACGCCGCAAGCCCCGCAGTGCGGCTTTTCGGCGCTTGCCGTGCAGGTGCTCACCGCCTGCGGTGTACCCAATTTCGCCAGCTTCAACGTGCTCGCCGACGCGGAGATCCGCCAGGGCATCAAGGAGTACGCCAACTGGCCGACGATCCCGCAGCTCTACATCAACGGCGAATTCGTCGGCGGCTCGGACATCATGCGCGAGATGTACCAGTCCGGCGAGCTGCAGAAGCTCCTAGAGGGCATTTCGCAGAAGGCGTAGCGTCGAGCGCACCTGCGCGAGATAACCGCCGCCAAAGAGGTTCAGGTGGTTGAGCAGGTGGTAGAGGTTGTAGAGATGCTTCCGCGTCTCGTATCCCTGAGGTAGCGGTCCATAGGCCGAATAGAACTCCGGCGGAAAGCCGCCGAAGAGCTCGGTCATCGCAAGGTCGGCCTCCCGGTCACCGAAGTACACTGCCGGATCGAACAGCGCCGGCGCTCCATTCGGCAGGAAGCCGGCATTGCCGCCCCACAGGTCGCCATGCAGGAGCGAGGGCGCGGGCCGGTGCTTCGCCAGCAGGTCGCAGACGTTCCCGATGTCGAGCGCATGGCCGTTGCGCTTCGCCAGCGCCAGCTGCGGCCCGAATCGACGCTCGCGCCAGAACTCCGCCCAACTCGCATACGCACCGTTTTTCTGCGGCGTGGCGCCGATGTAGTTGTCGCGCACCCAGCCAAAGCTCTCGCTTTGGCTCTGCGCATGCAGGGCGGCGAGCATGCGGCCCAGCGCCGCGTAGTTACCGCGCGATTTGAGCTGCAGGAAATCCATCAGCAGGTATGACTCGGCGCCTGCGGCGCCGTGGGCAAGGGGCTCGGGAGCAGTGCAGCCGCTCGCGCGCAGGGCAGCGAGGCCATCGGCCTCGGCGGCGAAGGCGTCGGCGAATCGCGCCTCGTTCACCTTCAGGAAGACACGGCGGCCTTTGAGGCTCGCGCGATAGCAGCGGTGGATGCAGCCGCCGCTGACCGACTGCGCGTCGGTAATGCCGAGGTGCTCGAAGATCAACCCGCGTTTATCCCGAGGTTAAGCGCGTATTAGCCAGGTTCAGACGGTCCACCAGGATGCCGATGAAGGCGCGATCGAACTTGCTGCGGCAGGATACGCTGGCCTGCTCGAGGTCGGCGACTCGCACGCGCAGGAGCCGCGTCTCGGCGCCGGCGGAGACCGTTGCACCGCGGGTCTGGCCGCTGAGCGAGAGATAGGCCATTTCGCCGAAGCATTCCCCAGAGCTCAGCACCGTAAGGAGCTTCTTGTTCTTCGTCACGCGCATCTCGCCATCGATGACGATGCAGAAGAAGTCGCCTTTCTCGCCTTCGCGCACGACTTCCACGCCTGCCTGCACGCGATCCCATTTGCTCACCTTGACCACTTCCCACAGCTCCTGGTCGATGAAGGTGGAGAAGAAGCGCAACGTGCGAAGGAGCGCGAACTTGTCCGCGTCGCCGAACGTTTCGCGCGCGGCTTCACCGAGCCCTGCGCGCTTCGCCTCGATCAGGTCCTCGGCGAATTCATCGCCGCTGTGGTAGCGCTTGGCCGCGTCCTTGTGCATCGCGCGCCGCACGATGCGATCGAGTGAGTCGGGCACCACCGGCCTGAGTGCCGAAGGCGGCGCCGGATCGTGCTGCGTGATCTGGTAGATCATGCTGAACTTGTTGGTCGCCTGGAACGGCAGCCTGCCGGTGAGGAGCTGGTACATCACCACGCCGAGCGAATAGAGGTCGGTGCGATGATCGACCAGCTCCTCGCGAATCTGCTCGGGCGACATGTAGGCGGGCGAGCCGACGCCGGTGATCTGCGTGGTCTGCGCGTGCGCATTGAGGGCGAGGCCGAAATCGCTGATGCGAACGTCGGTCGGCGTCGAAGCGTAAAGAATGTTGCCGGGCTTGATGTCGCGGTGAGTGACGCCGTGCATGTGCGCATAGGCAAGCGCGCGCGTGCACTTGAAGACGATGTCGACCACCTGCTCGAGCGGCAGCAGGTTTTCCGGCGCGCAGAAGCGCTCCATCGTGCCGCCGGGGACGTGCTCCATGACGATGTAGCCCGAGTCCTCGCCGATGCCCGCGTCGTAGATCTGCGCGATGTGCGGGTGCTCGAGCTTGCCGGCGAGCGACGCCTCGGTGAAGAAGAGCTTGCGGAAAAGCCGCCCGCGTGCCGGGTCGCGCAGCGCTTCCGGGAAGATGCGCTTCACCGCCACCTCGCGTCCGCGGAACGGGTCCTGGCAAAGGAACACTTCCGACGTGGCGCCTTCGCCCAGCTTGCGAACCACCGGGTAGTTGGCGACGTGATCCATTTAAACGCCTGACAGGCGGAGATTCGCGGCCGAGAGCCGCTCGACCAGGATCGTCATGAAGGCGCGATCGAACTTGTGGCGGCAGCCTTCCGAGACTTGCGACAGCGATGCCGTCGGCACGGAGATGACAGCGGCTTCGGCGCTCACCGTGACGTCGGCACCGCGCTTGTTGTCCTTCCTCGCGAGGTAGGCCATCTCGCCGAAGCACTCGCCCGTCTTGACCACTCCGAGGAGCTTGCCTCGCCGCGTGACCTTCGCCTCGCCGTCGGCCAGGATGCAGAAGTCCTCGCCCGGCTCGCCTTCCTTCATCAGCGTCTGGCCGGCGTCGGCATGGCGCCACGCCGAGATGCGTGCCACTTCCCAGAGCTCGGCGTCGGAGAACGCGCTGAAGAAGGCGAGCGCGCGCAGCGTCTCGAAGCGATCGGAGTCGGCGAATTCCTGGGCCTTGCGCGCCTGGCCGCGCGAGGCGCTGAACACCTGCGCGAGCTCGCGCGAGAATTCTCCCCAGGTCGGGTATCGGCTGTCGCGCTCGCGCGCCATCGCGCGCAGTACGATCGCCTCGACCTCCGGCGGCAGGTCCTTGCGCAGCTTCGAAGGCGGCTCGAGCTTGCCGCCGGTGATGGCGTACATCAGGCTGAAATTGTTGGCGCCCTGGAACGGCAAGCGCCCGGTGAGAAGCTGGTACATCGACACGCCGATCGAGTAGATGTCGGTGCGATGATCCAGCGGCTGCTCCTTCACCTGCTCGGGCGACATGTAGGCGGGCGAGCCGATCGAGCCGACCTGCGTGGTCTCGCCCTTCGCGATCAGCGCTCCGCCGAAGTCGCTGATCTTCACGTTGGTTTCGCCGGTGTGCAGGATGTTGGCGGGCTTGAGGTCGCGGTGGGTGACGCCCATCCGATGAGCGAATTCGAGCGCGCGCGTGCACTTGAACGTCATTTCGACCACGCGTGCCGGAGCGAGCAAGCTTTCGGCGCGGCAGTATTTTTCCAGCGTGCCGCCGTCGACGTACTCCATCACGAGGTAATTGATGTTCTCCTCAGCCACCGCGTCATAGATCTGGCAGATGTGCGGATGCTGGAGCTTGCCGGCGAGCGACGCTTCAGTGAGGAACAGGCGACGGAAGAGCTGACCGCGTTCCGGGTCCTGGAACGACTCCGGGAAGGCCACCTTCACTGCAACCTCGCGATCGTTGAAGGGATCGCGGCAGAGATAGACCTGCGAGGTCGCGCCTTCGCCGAGCTTGCGAACCACCCGGTATTTGCCGACCGTTTCGAGCTGGCCGCCCTCGGCCATTACGCGCGCGGCTTCGATTGGAAAATGAGCAGGCGCTTGCGTGCGCGCGCCGCGGCCTTGCGGACCTGGGACGGAGCAGTGCCGCCGATATGATCGCGCGCGGCGACGGAGCCTTCAGGCGTGAGCACGCGCTTCACGTCGGCGCCGATTTTCGGCGAGAAGCGCTTCAATGTCGCGAGGGGCAGGCGCGCGAGATCCACACCCTTGCGTTCGGCCTCACGCACTGCACGCGCGACCGCTTCATGCGCGTCGCGGAACGGCACGCCTTGCCGAACCAGATAGTCGGCGAGGTCGGTGGCGGTGGCGTGACCCTCGGCGAGAGCCGCACGCATGGCACGCGGCTGCGGCACGAGCTTGGCGATCATGTCGGCGAATACGTCGAGGCTCGCCTTCAGCGTATCGACCGCGTCGAAGAGCGGCGCCTTGTCTTCCTGGTTGTCGCGGTTGTACGCGAGCGGCTGCGATTTCATGAGCGTCAGCAGCGCCATCAGGCTGCCCACGACCCGCGCGCTTTTGCCGCGCACGAGCTCGGCCACGTCGGGATTCTTCTTCTGCGGCATGATCGACGAGCCGGTGGTATAGCGGTCGGGCAGCTTCACAAAGCCGAAGCGCGGGCTCGACCAGAGCACGATTTCTTCCGCAAGCCTCGAGAGGTGAACCATGGCGAGCGCGGCGCAGCCGCAGAACTCGACGGCGAAATCGCGATCGGAAACGGCGTCGAGCGAGTTCTCGGCCACCGAGGAGAAACCCAGTTCCTTCGCCACGCGCTCGCGGTCGATGGGAAAGCTCGTGCCGGCAAGCGCGGCCGCGCCGAGCGGCAGCTGGTTCAATCGGGCACGGCACTGCGCGAGGCGCTCGCGATCGCGCTCGAGCATCGCCACATACGCAAGGAGGTGATGGCCGAAGGTGACCGGTTGCGCCACCTGCAGATGGGTGAAGCCCGGCATGACGAGCGCC
>Ga0310810_10002828_pt1 | contig 18787 bp, 14 predicted proteins | sample NCmetagenome_FD_207641 | JGI IMG/M metagenome (GOLD analysis project Ga0310810, IMG submission 207641) | Soil microbial communities from experimental microcosm in Duke University, North Carolina, United States - NC | ecosystem: Engineered > Artificial ecosystem > Soil microcosm > Unclassified ...
TCATCACGCATTACATCCGGCGGCACCCGAAGGCGCTCGCTCCGCTCCATCGCCTGCTGACGCGAGCACTGCCGGTTCCGGGGTGGTGCTTCCTGAACCTGCTCTTCTTCCGCAAGGGATAAGCCGGCCGCTTGGGATCCAGACTTCGCGAGCTCTCGAAGAACATCACGATCTACGGCCTGGGCGACGTGGCGGTCTCGATCGTCAGCTTCTTCCTGCTGCCGATCTTCGTCGACTATCTCGACGCGCGCGACTACGGGGTGCTCGCGATCCTCGGCAGCATCGAAGTCGTCGGCAAGATCGTTTTCCGGTTCGGCCTCGACGGCTCCTTCATGCGGTTCTTCTACGACTGCGAAGCAGACGAGGACCGCCGGCGGCTCGCAAGCACCATCTTCTTCTTTCTGCTGGCGCTCAACGGAGTCGTGCTCGCGCCGCTCCTGATCTTCGCCCCGCAGATCGCCTCGTGGCTGTTCGGCACGAGCGGATACACGATGGCGCTGCGCCTGCTCCTCGTGAACACGTTCGCGATCGGCTTCACCTTTCTCCCCTTCCACGTGCTGCGCATCGAGCGGCAATCGACGATTTTCAGCGCGCTCACGCTCGCACGATCGGTGATGACGATCGTGCTCCGCGTCGTCTTCGTCATTTTTCTGCGCATGCACGTGACGGGTATCTACCTCGCCGACGTGCTCGTGACCGCGTGCGTCATGGTTGCGCTGGCGAAGTGGTTCGCGCCGCTGATCCGGCCTGTGTTCTCGTGGGCGACGCTGCGGGAGACGCTGGCGTTCGGACTGCCCCGTGTGCCGCACGCAGGGGCGCAGCAGGTCATGGCGGTCGGCGACCGCTTCATCCTGAACATGTTCGCAAAGGTCGACGAGGTCGGCATCTATCAGATCGCCGTCTCGTTCGGCCTGACCGAGAAGCTGTTCCTGAGCGCGTTTGAGTCCGCATGGGCGCCGTTCTACTACGCGACGGTGAAGGACGCCGACGCCCGCCGCGTATTCCGCACCGTGACGACGTATGGATTCGCGGTCCTCGTGCTGCTCACGGCGGGGTTGTCCGCGACCGGGCGGGACCTGGTGGAGGCCATGACGCACGGCCGGATCATGGCGCCAGCGGATCCGCGCTGGGCGGACGTGGCGACCGTCATCACGTGGACCGCGGTCGGCGTGCTGCTGCAAGGCGTCTATCTCTTGACGTCGATCGGCCTGAATCTCACCAAGCGGACGCAGTATTACCCGATCGCGACAAGCATCGCGGCCGCGACGAACGTCGGCCTGAATTTCCTGCTGATTCCGCGGTTCGGCATGGTCGGGGCGGCATGGGCCAACGGCGCGTGCTACGCCGTGCAGGCGCTGCTCGGCTATCTGTTTTCGCAGCGGTTCTACAACATCTCGTACGAGTGGGGCCGCCTGGCACGAGTCGCCGCAGCAGGCCTGATTGCGACGCTGGCTGCACATGCGCTTCCCGCTGTCCGCCTTGCCTCCGTGGATGCGCGGTCGGTCATGGCGGCGCTTCCCGACGCCTTCGCACGCGGCATCGTCGTCATCGCTGTCTACGTCGCATTGCTCGCCGCGACAGGGTTCCTGCGCGCCGAGGAATTGAGAGCGGTGCGCGCCATGTGGCGGCGCCAGCGTACGCCGCGGGTCGCAGGGACGCCCGACAGTACCGAACTGGCGGGGGCGATCGTCGCAACCGATGTCGTCGCGACGGCCGATGACGTGGCGATCGAGGAGAGCGGCGAACAGCCGTCAGCGTTGACAGCCGGGAGCCGGCGGACGTGAAGAGACGCACCGGCCGCGAGGCTGCGGCGGTCCTCGTGACGATCGTGGCGCTCGCGGCGGCGCTTCGGTTGTGGGCCGTGTCGTACGGCCTGCCCGCGATTTTCAATCCCGACGAAATCCCGATTCTCAGCCGAGCGCTCGCGTTCGCGAAGGGAGATCTGAATCCGCACAACTTCCTGTATCCGACGCTGTACTTCTACGCGCTGTTCGTCTGGGAAACGCTGTATTTCGTCGTGGGACGCGTCGCTGGCCTCTACCACTCCGTCGCGGACTTTCAGAACGCGTTTTTCGTCGATCCGTCGCGCCTCGTCCTCGTCGGCCGCACGCTGACCGCGGCATTCGGGGTCGCGAGCGTCGTTGCGGTGTACGAGGCCGGCCGCCGATTCTTCGACCGGCAGGTCGGGATCGGAGCGGCCCTGTTCCTCGCGGTCGCGCCGTTCGCCGTGCGCGACGCGCACTACGTGAAGCTCGACGTTCCGACCGCCTTTTTCGTGACGCTGGCGTATGCCGCGCTCGCGCGGCTCGTCGTCGGCGACCCAGGCGGTCCCGCGTCTCGGCCGTGGTCGTGGGTGCTCGCCGGGTATATCGGCGGCCTGGCGATGGCATCGCACTATTACGCGCTCTTCATCTGTGTGCCTTTCGCGGCCGCCGCGGTTATTCAGGGAGAGCGAACCGGCAATTGGCGCGCGGCGGCCGGCCTGCTCCTCGCCGCCGCGCTCGGCACGATCGCGGGGTTCGTCACTGGCTGTCCTTTCTTCTTCGTCGAGCCGCGGACGGCAATGCGCGACATCGCAGGCGTGCGTCAAGTCGACATCGATCGCGCGGTCGGCTCTGCGCAGGGCGCGTTTCCAACGCTCGACGTGTACTTCCACATGCTTTGGACCGACGCGATCGGCTGGCCCGTGTTCGCGGCTTCGCTGCTCGGCCTCGCCACCGCCGGCTGGCGGCGCAGTCTCGTCCTGGTGAGCTTTCCGGTTGCGTTCCTCGCCTTTATCGGTCACACGGTGCCGGAAAGCCGCTACCTGAACGTGCTGCTGCCGGTGATTGCCGTCGCCGGCGCCGCCGGTGTGGTCTGGACGCTGCGCCGTCTGCGTGCTGCGACTGTCCCGGCGACCGCAGCCGCGTTCCTGCTCTGCGCCACTCCGGGGCTGCTCCTCAGCGCCCGCTCGGATCGCTTCTTCCTGATGCGAGATACGCGTGCACTGGCAGCCGATTACATCGTGGAGCACGTCGCGCCGGGCGCCTCGATCCTGATCCAGCCATATAGCGCACCGCTCGCTCGCACGCGCGAGTCCATCATCGAAGCGTTGCGGCGCCACCTCGGCTCGGAGACCTCGGCGTCGATCAAGTTTCAGTTACAGCTCTCCGCCACCCCGTATCCTTCGCCGGCGTACCGGCTCATCTACCTCGGCGATGGCGGTGACGATCCCGACAAGATCTACGTGTCACCTCGAGCATTCCACGACGATTCACTGACACCGATCCTGACGCTTGGAGTGGATTACGTGGTGCTGAAGCGGTACAATATCGACAATCCAGCTCTGGGTCCCCTCGAGTCGGCTCTTCGGCAGCATGCGACGCTCGTGACGACGGTCTCGCCGTATCGGGCCGATGCGAGCGCCGCGGAGCGGGCGGCAACGGCTCCGTTTCTCCACAACACGGCGGCGCGCATCCAGCCCGCGCTCGAGCGCCCCGGACCAATCGTCGACGTCTGGCAGATCAAGTAATCGATGCAGTTGCGCCGCCGTCTCAAGGAATCGCTCGCCCGCCGTGCACGCGGCACGCGTGTGCTGACGCACGCCTGGGCGCGCTACCGCCGGCAGCGCTACGAGCGGCGCATCGCGAAATTCGTGGAAGCAGGCTCCGGCAGGGCCGACCGCCTGCCGATGGGGGCGGTCTACGAGGCGACGATGCGGTGCAACCTGCACTGTGAGTTCTGCTACGTGGGCGACCTGCTGAACATCGAAGGCGAGTGGCGCCAGGAACTCACGCTGGAACAGCTCGAGCGTGCCTTTCCGGCTCGCGAAGACCTGCAGGTGAGCCTCACGGGCGGCGAGATCTTCATGCGGAAGGATATCCTGTCGGTCCTCGATCTCTTCCGCCGGAAGGGGTATGCCTGCGGCTACCTGACGACGAACGGGACGATCATCTCCGAGGAGCGCGCGGAAGCGCTGGCGGATCTCGCGGCGCAAGGCTTTCTCAAGCACATCAGCGTATCCGTCGATGGCCCCCGGGAGCTCCACGACGCAGCTCGCGGCGTGAAAGGCACGTTCGAGCGGACGTGCACGGGATTGCGCCGCCTCCAGCAAGCGGCGCGGCGCAAAGGTGCGCCGCTGCGCGTGTCGATCAACACGACGGTGGCGCACGAGAGCCTGGAGGCCCTCGACACGATGGTCGATGTCGCCGAAGAACTCGGTGTCGATGCCATCGGGTTGAACCATCTGATGTTCAGCACGCCGGAGGAAGTCGCCGAAACGGTGCGATTGACCGGCGCGACTGACGCATCGCAGATCGCGACGTTCGTCACGCCTGATCCGGGACTCGACATCGCCCGCGTGCGCGCGCAGGTCGGCGCGCTCGAACGGCGGTGCCGCGAGCGCGGCATCCTCTTCGACTATCGCCCGAAGGTGCATCAGCCGCTGGTCGAGAACTACTACACGCCGGGCACCCCGATGGCCGGCCGCTGCCTGTATCCGTTCCTCCACGCGCGTGTGTCGTTCTCGGGCAAGGTCTACTTCTGCCCGTTCATCCGGGTCGAGGTCGGCGATCTGGCCACATCGACGCTCGAAGAGGTCTGGAACGGCGACAAGTTCGTCGATATGCGCAAACGGCTCCTCGACAACGGCCTGTTTCCGGTGTGCCGCCGCTGCTGCAAGGTGGAACTCGCGCCGGAACCGCTTCCCCGCCCCGCCGTGGCCGCGCCGCGCCGGGCCATCCCGCTCACGGTGGTGCGCTGACGATGCTCGGACGTCGAACGCTGCTCGTCAACCCGCCGCTGGTCAACGGCATCGCGTTCACCCGCCAGGGCCGCTGCCAGGAGCGTGAGGAAGTGCTCGGCACCACGAAGCCGCCCTACACGCTCGCGGTGATCGCATCACTGCTGCGCCAGAACGGCTGCGACCTGCGTCTGGTGGATCTCACGGCGCAGCGGCGGACCCCCACTGACCTGATTGCCGACCTCGATGCCGAGGGCTTCATCCCGACGCTCATCCTCTTTCCCAGCACGACGCCAACGCTCGCGGCCGATGTCGCGGCGATGGCGGCGCTCAAAGCGCGCTACAACGCGCCGATGTTCTGCTTCGGGCCGCACGCCTCGACGACGCCGCAGCAGTCGATGCTGCGCGCTCCCGACGTCGACGGCATGTTCGTCGGCGAGCCCGAGGACGCGGCCGTGCAGCTCGCCATGCTCGAATCGATCGACGCGTTGCCCGCCGTGGCGAGCCTCACATGGCGCCGCGCAGGCACGATTTTCCCCAATACGGCCCACGGCTCGTACGGCGGATTTCTCTCGATGCCGTATCCATCGTGGGATCTGGTACCGCTGAAATCGTACTCGCTGCCGCTCGTCAATCGGCCATACGTCATCGTCGAAACGAGCCGCGGATGTCCCTACTCCTGCGACTTCTGCGTCGCGCCGATTCATCAGGGCCACAAGTTCCGCGAACGCAGCGCAAAGGCGCTCGTCGACGACATCGAGCGAGGCTATCGCGAGTTCGGCATCGACTTCTTCTATCTGTGGGGCGACACGGTGACGCTCAACGTCAAGAGCTTCACCGCGTTCTGCGACGAGCTCATCGCGCGGAACCTGCCCATCCAGTGGTTCGGAAACGCGCGCGCGGACAACCTCACGGATCCGGCGTTTGTCCACCGCCTGCGCAAGGCCGGCTGCTGGATGCTCGCGCTCGGCATCGAGACCGAGTCGGAAGACATCCGTAAGAACATGGTGAAGCGGCTCGAGCGCCAGAAGATTCAGACCGCGTTCCGCAACATGCGCGAGGCGGGGATCAGGTCGTTCGCGTTTTTCATCTTCGGGTACCCCGGCGAGACGATCGACACGATGGATCACACCGTCGACTACGCCATCGAACTCGACCCCGATTTCGCGAACTTCTACCCGGCCGTTCCTTATCCCGGCACGGCGCTCTACGCGAAAGCGGTGCAGGAAGGCTGGCTGGTCGAAGAAGACTGGTCGCGGATGGAGTACTCGTTTTACCTGATGAACGGCAACGGCCTCGACGAACGCGTCGTGTTCGACGCGATCAATCGCGCCAAGCGCCGGTTCTTTCTGAGGCCGTCCTATGTGGCGCGACGGCTCGGCGACGTCGTGAAGCTGATGGCGACCAAACCCGCCATCGTGCGGCAGGTGCTCGCACGCGCGATCTTCGGGACGCGAGTGCCGGCGCCGCCGCGTGCTGAAGCCGTCAGCCCTGGCGGCGCGGCCCGAATCTGACTCCGTCTTACGGCTCGAAGGTGCCGCCGAGGATCAGCGGACTGTCGGGCGGCAGCCAGTTCCCCTGCCTGCAATACCAGCCTGCCACCGGCGCCGTGCCGCTGCACGTTCCGTCGTTCGTCGATACGATTAACAAGCTGCCTGGCGGCAGCCAGCCGCCGTTCTGACACACCCACCCGGCGCCGGGCTGCACGGACGTGCAGGAGCTGGTCGTCGTCGTTGTCGTCGTCGTCGTGCTGCCCGGCGGGAGCCAGTTGCCGTTTACGCACGTCCAGCCGCTTCCGGGCTGCACGGTCGTGCAGGAGCTGGTCGAGGACGTGGTCGTGGTCGTGCTGCCCGGCGGCAGCCAGTTGCCGTTCACGCACGTCCAGCCGGTCCCTGGCTGCACGCTGGTGCAGGAGCTGGTCGAGGACGTGGTCGTGGTCGTGCTGCCCGGCGGGAGCCAGTTGCCGTTTACGCACGTCCAGCCGGTCCCTGGCTGCACGCTCGTGCAGGAGCTGGTCGACGACGTGGTCGTGGTCGTGCTGCCCGGCGGGAGCCAGTTGCCGTTTACGCACGTCCAGCCGGTCCCTGGCTGCACGCTCGTGCAGGAGCTGGTCGACGAGGTGGTCGTGGTCGTGCTGCCTGGAGGCAGCCAGTTGCCGTTCACGCACGTCCAGCCGGTCCCTGGCTGCACGCTGGTGCAGGAGCTGGTCGACCCGGTCGTCGTTCCACCCGTCGTCGTGCTCCCCGGCGGCAGCCAGTTGCCGTTCACGCACGTCCAGCCGGTCCCTGGCTGCACGCTGGTGCAGCTCCCCGTTGATCCTGTGCCGCCGGTGCTGGTCGTCGGCGGGAGCCATCCACCATTGACGCATGTCCAGCCCGGACCCGGCTGCACGGTCGTGCACCCGCCCGTCGTGCTGGTCGTTCCGCCGGTCGTCGTGCTCCCTGGCGGCAGCCAGCCGCCATTCACGCACGTCCAGTCCGCTCCGGGTTGAACCGTCGTGCAGCCGCCGGTCGTTCCCCCTGTTGAACCGCCGCCCGAGGTCGTGCCGCCGCCACCCGTGTAGCTGCCGCCAGGACCGCCACCGGTGGTTCCCGTTTGAAGGACCACTTCACCGATCCCCTGGAACTGGGAGAAGTTGGGGGATCCTGAGCCGCGGCTGACGACGGTGAAGAAGCGGGACATCGTGGCGCTGGCAGCGACCCGCGGGTAGCGGACCGGATTGAAGCCGGTCGAGAGGGTCTGATCCGAGCCGAACCGGACGCCGCTTGCGTTCAGCTCCGCCACATGCAGTTCATCGGATCCGTCGATTCCAACGATTGCGGAGGTGCCGCTGTTGCGGTTGTAGGCGATCGCCAGCGCGTCGTAGGACCCGAAGTTCGCGGCCGTGCCAAACCCGATGAGACCGCCGCTGTTGTCGAACTCCGCCACCTTGGCGTTTCGCGTGCCGGCCACGTCCTGATACCACGCCATGAGGTAATGCTGCGTCGAGGAATTGAACGCCACGTCCGTCATGAAGGCCTTGGCGCCGGAAAGAGAATTGAAGGCGGTCCGGCGGAACCCGGACGGATTGGATGCGGGAACGATCGCGAGCGCGGATGACAAGCCGTCGTTATCGCTGATCGAGACGCCGAATTCGTCTCGGACCGAATTCCATGCGACGCTGGGGTTTTCGCCCTGGCCCGCGGAGACGGTCACCGGCCCCGTCAGCGTGCTTCCGTCCCCCGCGAGGAGCTGAACTTGCGTGATGTGCGTGATCGTCTCGTACGCGACAAGAAACTTTCCGGAGGTTCGCGAGAAATCGATCCCTGGCCCTCGTTCGCCGTACGGTGATGCGCCCGAAACCGTCATGGTCGTCCCCATCGCACCTGATGGACACGCAATGGTCCGGGCTTTCAGGAGCATTCCGCTGGTCTGCTCTTCCGGCCAGACGACGAGGAAATTCCCGGCGTTCGGATTGAATCTCGCGCGCGGGAACGAACCGAACGGATGTCCCTGCGCAGGCTTCATGAGGACGGTTCCGCTGGCGACACCATCGGACCCGATGCACTGCGCGTAAATGTAGTCGACCCCGCCGACGATCAGCCCCCCGCCCGACTCGTCGTGCGCGACGTCCACGCCTCGGATGAAGGTCGAAAGCGTGGTGAGGGTGTTCACCTTGCTGATTTGCGCAAACGACGGCGCGGACAGCAGGGCCATGGCCCCGATCAGCATCAGAGTGACGCGGCGAAATTGCACAGGCTGCTCCATCTACTCAAACCGCGGACTCGAGTGCCGCGGATTCAGGCGCGTTCCGGTTATCGACAGGTGGGGAACAGATCTTTAGCCAGGCAGAAGCCTGGACACTCGGACGTCCTGACAGGACCCACATCCAGCCCTGCCATTCGACATCTCCTGGTGACTATAACGGAGGAAACGCTTCATTTCCAAGCGCAAATTCGTGTGTCAGCGGGTCAACGTGAGAATTCTGGCGGCAGCCTGAACTCTGGCGAGTGCATCCCCGCCGTGCAGCAGTTGCCTGAGTGCCGTGAGGTCGCTGGCCGTCAGCACTTCGGGGAGGGCCCGGGTCGCCATCTCGCGGATGGCAATATTTGGATCCGCCGAAGCCGCTTCCAGGACGCGCTTTGCGGATTCGGGGTCGTGAGGCGCCAGCAACCGTGCAGCCTGCACCCTGATTTCGGGCTCGGGCGACGACGTCAGGTCCCGCACGAGCGACATCCACGTGGGGTCGGGCGAGGTGGACATTGCTTCGGCCGCCGCAATCCGGCCGGAGGGGATGTCGCCGGCCGCGAGCTGCTGCAGCAGCGGCAGGCCGCTCATGTCCCCCAGCCGGAACAAGGCACGGGCGGCGTGCGTCCGGACAAACGCGCTCGAGTCCGAGAGAAGCGTCCTGAGCACGCCGATCTGATCGTCGGCGTGGAGTTCCGCCAGCGCGTCGGCGACGGACGCACGCACTTCGTCTCGCGGATCGGTCGCCTGCGCCGCGATGGCTGGCAGCGCCGACCGCCGGCGGCTCTGACCGAGCGCTTCGACGATCCGAGCCTTGTCGGGATTGCCCGCCGCGAGCTGCCCGCTCAGCTCTCGCACCGCCTGCGCGCTTCCGAGCGCCGCGAGCGTGCGCGTGTTCGCGGGAAGGGTTGACGCCTCCAGGGCCGACACGGCTTCCTGCTGTCCATCCTCCGCAAGCGCCCGCAGCGCTTCGAGGCGCACCTGCGTATCCGATTGCTGGCTGCCCGCTTCGTGGAGCACCGCGCTGCCAATCCGCCGCAGCACTGCCGGCTCTTCGTACGGGCGGCTCCCCAACCACTGCTCGTATTGCGCGATCCCGTTCGACGCCCCCCCGCGCGCGATCGCCGCCTCGACGCCCAGCGACAAGGCTGCCGCGCTCCGCGGATAGCGGACGAGCACCTCGTTCGCCTTCCGATACGCGTCGTCGACAAGGCCCTGCGACAGCAGAGCCCACCCGTTCGTCAGCAGAATCGCTTCCGTCGAAGCGCTTCCCGGCGCCGGCTTCTGCTGGTTACGCGTGCGCGACGCGGGCGTCGATTGCGCAGCGGGGGCGGCACCGGCGATGAGAGCCGAAAGCGTAAGGGCGACGCAACCTGACAACGTCATGTGGTACGAGTTCAGACGACTGCGGCGGCAATCAGGCCGGTGACAGCCGCCGGTATTCGCGGCGCGCGCGATGCCGCTCGCGCCATCGCACGCGGTACAAGCTGCGCAATTGCAGCAGATAGCCGAGCGCTTCACGGGTGCTCATCTTGCTCTCGCCGGCCTCGCGATCGTCGAAGCGATACGGCACTTCGACCAGGCGATGCGGCCACGCGCGCACGATCAGCTCGAGACAGATTTTGAAGCCGCCGGCGTGGATCTGCACCCCTTCCGCAACTTCGCGGCGCAGCAGAAAAAAGCCCGATGCGGCGTCACGAATCGGCGACAGCGGCCGTGCGAGCAGGCACGCGGCCCGTGAGAGCACCTTGCGGCGGAGCGGCCAGTCCGGCGTGCTGCCGCCGGGCACGTATCGGCTGGCGACGACGAGATCGGCCCCCGTCGCACGCTGCGCCGCAAGGAGTTTCGGCACGAGGGACGGCGGGTGGCTGAAATCGGCATCCATGACGCCCAGAATCGGCGCGGCCGCCACGTCGAATCCCGCTACGACGGCGGTGCCGAGCCCGAGCTTTCCCGTCCGATGGACGACCCGAATGCGTCGGGTGCGGGCGAGATCGTCCGCCAGCGCACCAGTGCCGTCGGGTGAGTTGTCGTCGACGATGACGAGTTCGAGATCGAGCCCGGCGTCACGGGTGACGGAAAAGAGGGCATCGACGAGCTCGCCCAGGCGCTCACGCTCGTTATAGGTTGGAATGACGATCGTCAGGTCCGGCGCGCCCGGCGTCGGAGAAGGCACGACGTACTATAATTCATGCGCCCGCACCACTCTGCATGACCGCGCGCGCCCGTTCGTTCGTTCCAGTGCTGCTCGCGCTCGTGGCTTTGGGCGCGGTGCTCCGCACGGCGTGGCTTCGCGCCGACCCGCCATGGTTTCCCACCGTCGGCATTATCTGGCATGACGAAGGCGCGTGGGTGCACAACGCACGCAACAAGGCGTTGTTCGGCGCCTGGCGGGAGGACGAATGGAATCCGATGTACGTGGCGCCGGTGTTCACGGTCGCCGAGTACGCCTCGTTCAGCGCCTTCGGCGTCGGCACGTGGCAGGCGCGCCTCGTGTCCGCCGTGGCGGGGACGATATCGATTGCGCTGCTCGCGCTCGGCGTGCGCCGGCTCGCCGGGACGTCGGCGGGCGCTATCGCCGCAGCGCTCCTGGCGACGGATTACGTTTACGTCATGTACGACCGCGCCGCGATCATGGAGGCGCTGATGGTCGCGTGCATCGTTGCCGCCTGGTGGGCGTCGACGAGGGCGGAAGACCGACCGGAATGGGGTGCGCTGGCAGGCGTGTTGGCGGCGGCCGCGTACTTCACGAAGGCGGCTGCAGCGTTCTACGTAGCCGCGCTCGCGATTGCCGCTGCGTGGAGTCTCCTTCGCCCGCGCGTCAGCCACGAACGAAAAGCCGCGGTGTGGACGATCGCGGGCCTGGCGGTGGCGTTCGGCGCTGCAGCCCTCTTGTTCGTGCTGCCGCACTGGACGGACTATCGCTTCTACAACTGGCAAATGTCGGTCACCCGGAAACCGTCGTACGATCTCCGGTCGATCGTGACGCGAGTGTCCTGGTTCCCGATTCTCCACGATCAGTTCTCGCGCACGTGGCTGATCGTAGTTGTCGGCACCTTGGGCGGGTGGTCGATCCTGGTCCGATGGGCGCGGGCGCTGACGTCCGAACGCCTGCTGCTGCTGTGGCTGGCCGTCGGAATCGCCGAGCTGCTGGTGCACGACGTCGGCAACGAACGGCGGTTCGTGTTCCTGATCCCGGTGCTCATCGCGATCACCGCGATCGTGCTCGCGCGAGGCAAGGGCCTGCTCCCGGAAGACGTCCGCCTCGTCTCCTCGAAGACGGTGTGGCTGCTGTCGCCCGCCATTCTCTACAGCGCGTACATCGTCTGCGGACCCGTCGCACGGCTTGCGTTCATTTACGAGGTGAAGGAGGAAGCGCGGCTCTCCGGGATTCTTGGAGTGGCGCTGGGGCTGGTGGTGCTCGTATTCTGGGAACGGCTCGCCGTATGGCTCAGCGCGGGCCGCTGGTCCACCCGGGTTGCGGCCGCCCTCACCGCGGCGCTCGTTGGCGCAAACCTCGTCGAGTTCACGCAGTACGCCATGCGGCGCACCTACAAGAACTATTACGCGTCGGTGGAACTCGGGCGGGTGCTCCCGCCAGGCACTGAAGTGCAGGGAAAACTCGCGAACGGGCTCGCGCTCGAGAATGGCATCCGTCCCATCTTCATCGGCCACGGTTTCGGGAACTTCGCGGACCGGAAGCGGCGCGAAGATGTGCGGTATATTTTGACGTATACAGCGCCAGCGCTCGGCTACGAAGGGTCCCAAATCGAGGATGTGCTCGCCGCATATCCGGGCTGGCGGGTCATCATGAGCTTCGACGTCGCAGAGACTCCGTCCGGACACGATCGCGCCGCATTGATCGACAAGCGTGCGGGTCATTGACGAACGCGCCATCAAGGCGCACGCGGATCTGCGTTTCCGCTCCGAATACGATTACGCGCTGTTCGAGTACTACCGCAGCGCCAAGGTGATCGCCTTTCTCGAACGCGCCGGCGTTCGCCTGCATGGCGCGGTGCTCGACGCCGGGTGCGGCGGCGGGGGCATGCCGCTCTCGCTCGCCGAAGAGGCGGGCCCGGTGGTCGGCATCGATCCGATCAACCGGTTCGGCGACGCAGGCGTTCGGCTTGCGGCGGAGCGCGGGCTCACGAACCTGCATTTCGCGCTCGCGGACGGCATGCAGTTGCCGTTCCCGAAGGGTGTCTTCGATCTCGTGCTGTCGCACGCGGTGATCGAGCATGTGGCTGACGCGCCTCTGTATCTGCGCGAGTGCGCGCGCGTCCTCGCGCCGGCTGGACGCATCTATCTGTCGACGGCGCCGTATCTGTCGTTCGCGGGCGCTCACCTGCCGAGGCTGAAAGTGCCGGTGCCGCTGCATCTCCTCGTGGGCCGCCGGCTGGCGTTCAGCACCTTCCGCGCGCTGGCGCGGCACGCCACGTGGGCCTTGCGCGAGCCGGCAAACGAAAATTCGTTCATCAAGCTCGCCCGTCGCGGGGAAAGCAAGGAAGACGACCTGCTCGAAAAGGTGCGCGTCGCGCGTTTGCGGCGGCAGATCGCGGGCGCGGGACTGCGGATCGTCCGGGAGGAGCTGAACGTCACGGCGACGGTTCGTCGGCTGCCGGCCGCGCTCGCGCGGGCCGTACAGAACAGCCGTTTGATTCAGGACGTGTTCATCAGCAGCATGGAATACGTTTTGGCTCATAAGGCACCCGCCTGATATGGCCGACGTCACCCGATACCGCCCGGACGACCGACGCGCCGTCGAAGCGCTCTACCGCCGCGTCTTCGGCAACGACGCCGCCGAGAGCAGCCGTCTGCGCTGGGAATGGCAGTACCGGCGCAATCCCAACAATCCTGGCGGCGAGCCCGAAATCTGGATCGCGCGCGAGGGCACGGCGCTCGTCGGCCAATACGCGACCATGCCGGTCAAGCTCTCGGTCAAGGGCGACGAGATCAAGGGGTCCTGGGGGATGGACGTCATGGTCGCGCCGGAACGCCAGCGCCAGGGCCTGGGCGAGGTGCTGTTCCGCACGTGGGACCGCAACGTCGGCGCGTCGCTCGGCCTGGGACTGTCCGACGCCTCGTACCGGCTGTTCCAGAAGCTGCGCTGGCCCGACGTCGGTCCGATCCCGTGCCTCGTCAAGCCGTTGTCAAGGCGCGCGTTCCGCCATCCCCGCTGGCCGACAGCCATCAATCGCCTCATCTCCGCCGTGACCTTTCCTGTCGTGCTGCTGGTGGCGCGCAGCCGTCCACTGCGCGCGGAGGTGCGGCTCGTGCCCCGATTCGACGACAGCTTCACGGAGCTGTGGGACGCGCTCGCTCCACGCTTCGACGTAGCCGTCCGCCGCGACGCCGCATATCTGAACTGGAAGTTCGCGACGGCACCGCACGTGCGCTATACGATGGCGGCGTTGCTGCGGCAGGGAAAAGTCGCCGGGTATGCGGTGTACCGGCACGTCCACGAACCGCGCGGCCGAGTCACACTGCTGGTCGATTTCCTGACGGATCCGGACGACGAGAACGGGTTCACGACGCTGCTCCGCTGGGTGGACCGCGAAGCGCGCGAGGCGGACTCCGACAAGATCCGCGTCTTCGCGCTCCACGCCGCGTTCCGGCGGCTGCTCAAGAAATCCGGGTACTTTCAGGTGAAGTCCACGATGGAGTTCGTCATCAAGGTGAACGACGCAGAAGTACCGCACGACTTTTACGAGAACACCGACGGATGGCACGTAACGCTGGGCGACTCGGATCAGGATCGGTAGGAGACTGCTGAAGAGCGCGGCAGATAACGCCCAACGCCCAATTCCCAAGTCCCAAGCTGACCCCAGCCGGAGTGTCAAGAAACTTGGGAGAGAACTTGGAGTTGGAAGTTGGGAGTTGGGAATTTCTTGATGCACCTTTTGGTCGGCATCGATACCGAAGGCGACAATCAATGGGACGCGGCCGCGCGCGCGAACCAGCGGTTCGAGAACATCTATGCGCTGCCCCGGCTGCATGCCTTGTTCGCACGGCACGGTGTGCGGCCGACGTACGTGATCACCTACCCGGTCGCCACGGATCCCGCGTCGGCGGCGGTGCTGCGCGATCTGCGCGCGGGCGGCGACTGCGAAATCGGCGCTCACCATCACGCGTGGGAGACGCCGCCGTGCACGGCCGGGGACGTCCAGCGGCATCCCTATGCCGCCAACCTGCCGCTCGAGCAGTTCGAGGCGCAACTTGCGTCCCTCACTGATGCGATTGCCAGCGCCGTCGGCGCGCGGCCTGTGTCGTACCGCTCGGGCCGATTCGGCTTCGCAGCGGCTCACGTATCGGCCCTCGAGCGTCTCGGGTATCTCGTCGAATCGAGCGTGGCGCCGTTGTTCTACGAAGCGCACAAGCACGGTCCGGATTTCGTCGAAGCGCCGCTGCGGCCGTATTTTCTCGCATACGACAGCGCGACCGCGCCGGGATCCAGCGGCGTCCTCGAGGTACCGGTGTCGGCGGCGCTGAATCGTCGCTGGCCGTCCGCGCTGCGGTATCTCTACGCGCGCGCGCCGCGTCCGTACACGACCAGGCGCGTGCTCAAGAAGCTCGGCATTGCCCGAGTACGCTGGCTGCGCCCGTCGTATTCGTCGCTCGACGACATGATTGCCCTCGCGCGGGACCTGGCGCATGCGGGTGAACCCGTCCTGAATCTGCTGTTTCATTCGAGCGAAGCGATCGTCGGCGGGAGTCCCTATAACCGCACCGAATCGGAACTGCAGGCGTTCTGCGATCGTCTGGAGCGCTTTTTCGAGTTCGCGCAACGCGGGTTGAAGGCGGCCCCTGCGACGTTCGCGGAATTCCGCGCCGCGTATCTCGCCACCTCGTGAGAATCCTGCACCTCACGCCGCACCTGCCGCCGGATCAGGCCGCGAACGCGCTCCTGCCCTATCAACTCGGCGAGTGGGCGGCAGCCCGCGGCGACGCCGTGCAGTACCTCGCGCACCCACCCCGCGCCGGCGCATCCGCCGCCCTACCGGGAGACGTCACGTGGATGCCGCGCACGCGCGCGGGGCTGGCGCAAAAGCTGATGCGCGCCGGGTCGATCGCGGCTGCCGCGCGCATCTGGCGCACCGCCGCCCCGCTCGTCGCCGCCGCCGATGTGGTCCACATTCACAGCAACGGGTTGCTTGCCGAGGTCGGCGCACTGGTCGCCGCACGGCAGCGGAAGCCGTACGTGTTGACGCTCTACGGCACCGAGATCTGGCACTACCGGCCGAAACGCCGCGTCGATCTGTTCACACGTGCCTACCGCGGCGCAAACGCCGTCGTCTTCTACAGCGAACGGCTGTTGCTGCGCGCCCGCGAACTGGCGCTCGGCCGCCCGGATTGCCACGTCATTTATCCGCCGGTTTCGAACGCCTTCTCGTTTCACGACTGGGTGACACAACAGGAAGAGCGCCTGCGGCTGGGCCTCACGGCGCGGCACGTGATCGTGAACGTCAAGCGGCTGCACCCGCTCGCCGGGCAGCGATTCCTGATCGAAGCAATGGGCGAGGTGATCCGGGAGCATCCGGACGCGCGCCTGATCATCTGCGGGACCGGCGATTTGCTCTCGGAGCTGCAGCACGTCGCGCGCGCCGCCGGTGTCGAACGTCACGTCACCTTTGCCGGCCTGGTCGACAACACGATGGTCGCAAAATACTGCGCGGCGGCCGATCTGTTCGTCCTGCCGTCGTTGCTCGAGGCGCTCCCGACCGTCGCGGTCGAGGCGCTCGCGTCGGGGACGCCGGTCCTGTCGAGCGACAATCCCGGCGGCCTCGAACTGAACGATGTCTTCGGCAGCGACGTCGAGGTCGTCCCGCGGGAAGACTGGCTCGCGCTCGCCGACGCGATCCGCTCGAAACTCCGCAACAAACGGCGGACGATGAGCGCGACGGCGGACGTGATCGCGGCGCGGTTCCGCCCTGATGCCGTCGCGCGCCAGTATTGGGACGTGTACGATGGTGTGAGGAGGAAGTAGCGCATGGCCCTCACCGAACGGATCACACAGGACATCGCCGACGCCATGAAATCGCGCGACCAGATGCGGCTCTCCGCGTTGCGGATGGCCAAAGCGGCGCTCATGAACGCGGCCGTGTCCAAAGGCCGCGACCTGGACGAGGCAGAGTCGGCGCAGGTGGTCGCGTCCCTCCTCAAGCAGCGGCGCGATTCAATCGAACAGTTCACGTCCGCGGGCCGGACTGACCTCGTCGACAAGGAACGGGCGGAGATGGCTGTGCTCGAGGCCTACGCGCCCCCAGCCGCCACCGAACAGGATCTCTCGGCGGCGGTGGACGCGGCCATTGCCGAAACGGGCGCCACCACCGCAAAGGACGTCGGCCGTGTGATGAAAACGGTGATGGCCCGGCTGGCCGGACGCACAGTCGACGGGAAGGCGGTGAACGAACTGGTCCGCCGCAAACTCACCGCATAGTTCAGCAAACTTTTTTCGATGGGGGCCGTCTAATCTCTACGAAAGGCAACGCACAAGCCTCTCATCCATCCTCCATGGGGCCTCCGTCGCAAGGCGGAGGCCTTTTTTCGTTTGGGCTCTGGCAGATTGTCCGGAACGTCCGAAATCGCAGACGCGAAACCGCACACGGGGCGCGAATCCGGACGGGATGCGGCGTAGTCTTTGCGTGGTACGATACTCGGTCTGGATCGTCGCACGATGCCTCGTTCGCCCCGCATCTCATCCATCGCGTATTCGTTCGGCCCCGGTCCCATCACCCCTGCGGTGCGGCTGCTCCTGTGGGCCAACGGAGTGGTCTGGATTGCGACGCTGGTGTTCCCGCGCCTCGTCGAATGGCTGGGCCTCGTACCACAGTACGTGCTGCACGACTACTGGCTGTGGCAGCCGGTCACCTACATGTTCGTGCACGCGCGCAACCCGACGCACATCCTCTTCAACATGCTCGGGCTCTGGATGTTCGGCGTCGAACTCGAACGCATGTGGGGCACGAAATTCTTCGCGCGCTACTACGCGATCACCGGCGTCGGTGCCGGCCTGACGACGATCCTCGTATCGCTGCTGCCGTTCGCCCAGACGGCGGCAACGTACTACTCAGTCACGATTGGCGCTTCCGGCGCGCTGTTCGGGTTGCTGCTCGCCTACGCGCTCTACTTCCCCAACCGGCCGATCCTCATGTTCCTGCTGTTTCCGATCCCCGCGAAATACTTCGTGATGATCATCGGCGGGATCGCGTTTCTCACGGCCGCGGACGGGAACAGCGGGGTCGCCGCCGCCACGCATCTTGGCGGGCTCGTCATCGGGTATCTCTACCTCCAGGGCGGACGCGGCGGGCTGAGCGCTGAGATAAAGTACCGCTACCTCAAGTGGAAGATGAACCGCCTCCGCCGCAAGTTCGACGTCTACTCAGGCGGCCGCTCAGACTGGGATCGGCACGTACATTAGCGCTTCGCCCTGATAACCACGCAACTGCCAACTACCAACGACGCAAGGAACCTTGCGTAGGCAATTGTGGAGTTGGCAATTGTCACTGAGACGCGTTCTTCTCTCGATCGCCTTCCTGGCCGGCCTCGCGGTGCACCTCGTCACGTTGACGATGCCCGGGACCGACGATGTGATGGTCTGGAAGACGTGGAGCTATGGCGCCGCGACCGACCTCACGTCGATGTACGGCGTGGGCGGGACGCCCCCGCACCGCGGTGTCGTCAAGTGGCACACCAGAAGCACCACCGTCGATTACCCTCCCGGTACGTTGTACCTCCTTGGAATCGTTGGACGGGCATACCGAGCAACCTCGCCATCGTTCGATGACTCCGCCGCGCTGACAGCCACGCTCAAGCTGTTCACGCTCGCCTTCGATGCCGCGACAGCGATCTTCCTCTGGGCGCTGGCGCGGCGGTATGTCGACGGGCCAGCCGCTGCCGCGGCCGCGCTTGGGTACTGGGTGAATCCGGCGACGCTCCTTGACGGCTCAGTGCTTGGTTATCTGGATCCCTGGATGGCTGCCCCCGCGGTTGCTGCCCTCCTTGCCGCCGATGCGGGAATGTCGCTCGTCGCAGGGGCGCTGCTGGCGGCGGCCGTGCTGATCAAAGCACAAGCAATCTTCGTCGCGCCCGTCGTCGCACTCCTGCTCGTTCAGGCGTCGGGACGCCCGTGGCGGAGCGCACTGCTCGGGGTCCTCGGGTTCGGAGTCATCGCGGCCGGCGCACTCTGGCCATTTGCGTCACGCGGCGCGCTCCCCAACGTTGCGCAGGGCGTCACCGCGCTGCTGCATCACGACATGCTGTCGGGCACCGCGGCCAATGTGTGGTGGCTCCTCACGTGGGTGCTGCGCGCAGCCTATGCGGTCCACGACCTCGGGCGCTGGG
>Ga0310810_10002830_pt1 | contig 18776 bp, 18 predicted proteins | sample NCmetagenome_FD_207641 | JGI IMG/M metagenome (GOLD analysis project Ga0310810, IMG submission 207641) | Soil microbial communities from experimental microcosm in Duke University, North Carolina, United States - NC | ecosystem: Engineered > Artificial ecosystem > Soil microcosm > Unclassified ...
ACGCGCTCAAGAAAGGCGTCTTCCGGTTCAACACGGTGACGAAGAATGCCGGCGGGGGAACCGTTCGCAGCGTGGTTCACGCGGGCAAGACTACCGTGGTGGTGACGGTCCGGACGGCCGACGAACGTTCCCAGGGCGAGATCCGGACAGTCGATAGAGAGAACCGGAATTAAGCGCGACAGAAGAACTCGCGCATAGCGATCCAGCTGCGGAGCGCCGCTCACGTCATTAGGCCTTTTGATTGCGGCGCAGACGGTAAAGCTCCGGGGTAATGGACTTCTCCTTCAGTTTCTTCCAGTCGTCGGCGACGTGGATCATCCGGCCGGTCACATGGTTGGATTGGTTTGACGCCAGAAACAGCGCCAGCTCGATCTGCTTTTCCGCGGGAACGCCGCCGGTCATGCGCACCTGGCGCGCCGAATCGATCTCGCGCCAGCCGGCACGGTCGCCCGCGGCGAGCACCTGATCGGTCATATGCGTGTAGGTCTCGCCGGGAGACATGCAATTCACCTGCACGTTGTGTTCGGCGACTTCCTCCGCCAGGCTTTCGACGAAGCGCACCAGAGCCGTCTTGGTGGCGCTGTGAACCGCGAAATTCGGCCGGGCAGGCAGCGCGCCGCCGACGCCGGCGATCACGATGATCTTGCCGCTTCGCCGCTCGATCATCTGCGGAAGCACCGCGCGGCAGGCATTCATCACGCCCATCAAGTTGGTCTGGACGATCTCCTGCCACGACTTCGGGGAGGTTTCGACAAACGGCCCGATGGGACCCAGGATCGCCGCGGCGCACACCAGAACCTGCACAGGGCTGCCGAACTGGACCCGCATGCGTTCCAGTGCGGCGGATACCTGCTCGTAATCGCACACGTCGGTGCGGATGCGCAGTGCGGCGCCGCCCCCATGCTCGATCTCCAGGTGGCATAAGTCGAGTTCGGCCTTGCTGCGCGCCAGGAGTCCGACCCGCGCGCCTTTTAGGGCAAAGCCGATAGCCAGGCGTTTGCCGATCCCCCGGCCCGCGCCCGTGACCAAGACCGGAACTGCTTTGAAAGAGTGCACCACCACACAAGGTAGTACAAACGGGCTGTGCCGCGACAGCTCCGCGGGCTAGGCGCGCGCTTCCGAGGAAACACGAACGGGCAAGCCGCGATCGACGGGCATGATGAAAATGGCCGCAATGTAGGCCAGCAAGACCAGCCCGCCGCTACAGAAGAACCCGGCGACGACCGCGATCCGAATCACCGTGACGTCGACATCCAGGTACTTGGCCAGGCCGGAGCAGACGCCGGCCCACTTCTTGTCGTAAGCCAGCCGGTAAAGCCGGCGGGGAACGTCTTGCGCGGACGCCGCTGCTTTCCGGGCCGTCTGGCGGCCGCATTCGGAACAAAAGCTGGCCGTGTCCTGGATCTGGGTGCCGCAACTGGTGCAGTACATGGATGCCTCCCTGGATTATACATACGCAGGGGGATCGCCAAAAGTTCCCGAGCGGGGCGAGGCGTGCCTCGCCCCTACAATACACACAAATCCGCAATATTCCGGTAATGCATCGGAAATAAGATCGGAGTAGTATGAAACACATGCCCCGCATTCTATGTATTTGTGTGTTTCTGAGCGTCGCCCTGCCGGCATGGCCCTGGAGCCGTGGCGGGCACATGACGGTCGCATACATCGCCTACCAAAAGCTCACGCCCGCGGCGAAGACCAAAGTTGACGCGCTGCTGACCAAGAATCCGGACTACAACTCCTGGGTGATGCAAATCCCGGATACGCCCGCCAACAAGGATCTTCGCGCACTTACGGCGTTTCTGCGGGCAGCCCTTTGGGCGGACGATATTAAAGGCGAGGCAGGCTACCGCGACGTCGGCGCGGTGATCAATGGAGCCATGAACGTCAACCGGCCTCCGAATAACCCCGAAGCCGGGCAAAACATCGGCTACGCGGACACATTAAGGCATCGTTATTGGCATTTTCACGATACGCCGTTTTCAAGCGACCATACGCCGACGCAGCCCGCGGAGACGCCCAGCGCCCTGACCCAGATCCCCAAGATGCGCGACGCCCTGGCGATGAGCACCGATCAGGATCTGCAGTCCTACGATCTGGTCTGGCTCATCCATCTAGTCGGCGATGTTCACCAGCCGCTGCATTCGGCGCAACGCTTCACCGCCATGCAACCGGGGGGCGATAGCGGCGGCAACGATGTGAAGCTGTGCGCGAGCTCCCCCAGTTGCAGCCAGAATCTGCACAGTCTCTGGGATGGGCTTTTCGGCACGGCCCTGGATCCGGACGCGGCCATGTCGCTGGGACAGGATCTGCTGGACGAAGCGTCGGGGCCGCCGGCGAAAGCCAGCATTTCAGATCCAGCGGTATGGATTGACGAAAGCTTCAAGCTCGCAAAATCCCGCGCTTATGCCGCACCGATCAAGAAGGACGGCAGTAAGTCGCCTACCAGCGCCGCGTATCGAACCAAGGCCCACCAGACCGGCGAGAAGCAAGTTCTTCTAGGCGGATACAGGCTCGCGAATCTCATCAACGGCGCGCTGCACTAGGGTGTATAATCCCGATTGACTTCTCGACGGGATCAAATGCACACCCTCCGGATGATCGCCTGGGCCGCGCTCTGGAGCGGTGCCGCCTCCGCGCAATGGCTGACGAATAAGACTCCCAACGTGCCTCGGACCGCCGACGGCAAGCCGAATATGACGGCGCCCGCGCCCAAGCTTCCGGACGGCAAGCCGGATCTTTCCGGGATCTGGAATCCCAATCCGAAATATGTGCGGGACATCGCCGTGGATCTTAAGCCGGGCGACGTCCCGATGCAGCCGTGGGCCGAAGCCACCTTTAAAGAGCGCTTGTCGGGCAGCCGCTCGAGCGAAGAGCCCGACGCCAACTGCCTGCCGCAAGGCGTTCCCAAGCTGGACACGGCTCCAGCCCCCTGGAAGTTGGTCCAGTTACCCGACCAGGTTGTCATCCTTTACGAGGCGTTCACGCAATGGCGGCAGATTTTCATGGACGGGAGGAAGCTGCCGGACGATCCGAATCCCACCTGGCTGGGTTATTCGGTGGGACGCTGGGATGGAAATACGCTGGTGGTTGAGAGCAGCGGCTTCAACGGCAAAGCGTGGCTCGATCAGGTGGGGCATCCCACCACTGAAAAGCTGCGTGTAACCGAAAAATACCGCCGCAAGGATTTCGGACACCTGGAGATCGAAATCATCATCGACGATCCGGGCGCCTACACCAAACCCTGGACGGTGACGGAAGGTCCGACGCTGCTGGTGGATTCCGAACTGCTCGAATTCGTCTGCAGCGAGAACGAGCAGGACATCCGGCACATGGTCACGGAGAAGTAATGCGCGAGCGGATCATCCTGACGTGGCTCTTGATCGCGGCGATCCCCGCGCCGGCGCAGTGGTTCAAGCTAACGACTCCAGGTATCCCCCGCACGGCTGACGGACGCCCGAATCTTTCCGCGCCTGCGCCGCGCGGCCCCGACGGCAAACCGGTTCTTAGCGGCATCTGGCAGATGAACGGCAAGTACCTTCAAGACATTGCTTCGGATCTAAAACCGGGAGAGGTTCCGTATCAGCCCTGGGCGGAGCAGCTTTTTAATTCACGGCGCAATGGGGCCGCCGGAAAGAACGATCCGGCCGCAAGATGCATTCCGGGGATGCCTAAGCTCGATGCCCTGCCCTATCCGTTCAAGATCATCGAGTCGCCGGGAATGGTGATGATGCTGTTCGAGGGATTCACAACTTTCCGTCAGATCTTCACCGACGGGCGCGAGCTTCCCAAGGATCCGAATCCCGCCTGGTTCGGATACTCGACCGGCAAGTGGGAGGGCGATGACTGGGTGGTCAACACCATCGGCATCCGAGCAGAGACCTGGCTCGATAACGCGGGCCGGCCGCACAGTGACGCCTTGCGCCTGATCGAGCGCTTTCAACGCCGCGACTTCGGGCACATGGATATCCTGCTGACCATCGACGATCCCAAGGCGTACACCAAACCGTGGAGGGTGAAGGAAGACCTGCGCCTAATTCCCGACACCGAGCTTCTGGAATACGTGTGCAACGAGAACAATAAGGACTATGAGCATCTCACCGGCAAATAAAGCCATCACCGGGTGGATGTTTACCGCGGCAATGGCGCATGCGCAATGGGTGCACTATCCGACAGCCGGGATTCCGCGGAACGCGGGGGGCCAGCCCAATCTGTCCGCGCCCGCACCGCGCGCATCCGACGGCAAGCCGGACCTTTCCGGGATCTGGGAGGTGGAGCACAACCGGCCGTGCCCGCCGGAGGGTTGCACCGACATGTGGATTCCCGAGGAGTTTCTCAACATCGGTTGGAGTCTCAAAGGAGGGTTGCCGTATCAGCCGTGGGCGGCGGCGATCGTGAAGCAGCGAGTGGCGGAGAACCGGATCCATGACCCCAACTCGAAATGCCTGCCCACGGGGATGGTCAGGATGTATACGACGCCGTTATTCCGCAAGATCGTCCAAACGCCGGGACTCATTCTCATCCTGAATGAGCGCGAGGCCATGTATCGCCAGATTTTCACGGACGGACGGCCTCTGCCCGTGGATCCGCAGCCTTCCTGGATCGGGTATTCGACCGGAAAATGGGAGGGAGACACGCTGGTGGTCCAGACCAGCGGCTTCCGCGACGACCTGTGGCTGGATGCGAACGGCAGCCCGCTGACAGAGTCCGGGAAAATCGCGGAGCGGATCAAACGGGTGAACGTCGGGAAGCTGGAGATCGAGATCACGGTGGACGACCCCAAGGCATATACCAGCCCGTGGATGGTGAAGCTGACCCAGCTGCTCGCGCCGGATACGGAGCTGCTGGATTATTACTGCGCCGAAAACGAGAAGGACGGTCCGCACCTTGTCGCTAAATAACGCGATACTCGGATTGACAGTTACGGCCATGATCGCCGGAGCGCAGTGGCTCGAGTACCCGACTCCCGGCGTTCCGCGGCTGGCGGACGGCCAGCCGAATCTATCGGCGCCGGCGCCGAAGATGCCGGACGGCAAGCCGGATCTCTCGGGACTCTGGACCACGCGCGCGGGATTCACGGGGAACCTCGCACGCGATCTGAAGGCCGGAGAGGTCTCCTTCCAGCCGTGGGCCGCCGAGGTATATAAGCATCGTCAGGAGACGCAGGGCAAGGACGATCCGCAGGCGTATTGCGTGCTATCCGGCGTGCCGCGGGAGCACGTGGTGCCGTATCCGTTCAAGATCGTCAACACCTCAGGCATGCTGGTGATCCTCTACGAGGCGCTTCACAGCTACCGGCAGATTTTTATGGATGGCCGCAAGCTTCCCAAGGACCCGAATCCCGCGTGGATGGGCTACTCGGTGGGTCGCTGGGAAGGCGACACCCTGGTAGTGGAGTCCTCGGGTTTCGTCGACAATAACTGGCTGGATAACGGCGGCCATATGGGCACGGAGTCCCTGCAGTTAACCGAACGTTTCCGCCGCCGCGATTTCGGACATATCGACCTGCAGCTCACGATTGATGACCCCAAAGCCTACACCAAGCCCTGGACCGTGAACCTTGAGTTCATCGCGACTCCCGACAGCGAGCTGATCGAGTACGTCTGCGATGAGAATGAGAAGGACCTGAAACACCTGGTCGGCAAGTAACGGCCGCAGGCGTGCATCCTCACTCGGGTATTAACGCGAAAGTCCACACGGAGCCGCCGGCGGGAACCGCGTGCGCCGCATAACGCGTTGCGAGAATGCCGCCGAGCCCCGATGCGACCGTCACATATTGACGGCCCTTATGCGTATAGGTAATGGCGGTCGCATTGACGCCCGAGCTGGTCTTGAACTGCCACATTGTTTTGCCGGTATCCTGGTCCAGCGCCAGGAACTCGCCGGTCATCTTTCCCGTGAACACCAGCCCGCCGCCGGTTGCAAGCATCCCGGCCGAACTCGGAAACTCCGTCAGCGGGACTTCCCATTTCTTCTCACCCGTCAGCGGATTGATGGCCGTAAAGTGGCCCATAACGTCTCCCGGCTGGGCTTGCGGCATCCGGGTGACGACGCCGGTAGAGTCCTTGCCGATCACCACCGGCCGCGGGGGCGCGATTTTCTGGATGCGCGGGATGTTCCAAGTGCTGGCGAAGATCAGACCGGTCGCGGGATTGAACGCGATGGGCACCGCGTTGGTGCCGCGCGAGGGCCAGATTTCCACTTCTTCGCCGGCGGCGAAGCGCTTGTAGACATCGGTCAGCGCGGGCCGGCCGGTTTTCAGGTCGATCTCGGTGGCCCAATTCACCTTCGCGAAGGGATGCGCAGCGATCAGCTTGCAGTTGGTGCGATCCAGCACATATAGAAAACCGTTCTTGTTGGTCTGGATCATCACTTTCCGAAGCTGGCCGTTCACCGGGATATCGGCCAGCACCTGCTCGTCAGTAGCATCCACGTCGTACACGTCGTTGGGAGTGTATTGGTAGTAGCAGGCGAGCTCGCCGGTCTTGGGGCGAATAGCCAGCACACTGTTGGTGTAGAGATTGTCCAGACCTTCGCGGGTTTTGGGATCGTAGGGCTCGGCGTTACCGGTTCCCCAGTAGACCAGATCGAGTTGGGGATCGTAGGAACCGGAGCGCCACGTGGGACCTCCACCCTGGGTCCAGGCGTCACCGTTCTTCGGCCAGGTCTCGGAACCCGGCTCACCGGGCGCAGGAATCGTGTATCTGCGCCATAGCTTCTTGCCCGTGTCAGGATCCCATCCGTCCAGAAACCCGCGCGTAGTGGACTCACCTCCGGCCACGCCTGAAATCAGCACGCCGTTGGCGACGATGGGCGCGCTAGTGGAATAGAAGCCGTCCTTGGCGTCGGCGAACTTCTGGTTCCAAATCTCTTTGCCGGTTTTCATGTCGAGCGCGAGCACATGATTGTCGATGGTCACCCGGAAGAGCTTGCCGTTGTAGATGGCCGCCGCGCCCCGGTTGATCGGTGCGCGCGTGATTCCCGGTTCGAGCTCCACGGGCGTCCGCCAGATCTGGCGGCCGGATTCGACATCGATGGCGAAGGTCCACTTGCCGTTGATCAGGTACATCACGCCGTTGTAAACCACCGGCGCGGCGAGCTCGCCCTGATCGTTCATGAGGCTGGTGCTCCAGACAGGACTCAGCCGCTTGACGTTGGATTTGTTGATTTGCTTCAGCGGGCTGTAACTCTTGCGGTCGTAGCCCATGCTGTGAGTGGTGACGTTGTCGGTATTCTTGCCATCGTTCACCAACTCTTGCGGCGTTTGGGCCAATCCCAACACGGCCAAGGAACCGAGAAGCAGCCGATAGTTTTTCATGGATCGCGTTATTTCACACGGATGCTATCTTAAACCAGATCCGCGGCCTTGATGGGCAGCATCCGCGCGCGCTTTTTTGTGGCAGCGTACACTGCATTCACCACCGCCGGCACGATGGTCGGCGTGCTGGCTTCCCCAATGCCGCCGGGATTCTCGCGGCTGGGGACGATGTGAACTTCCACCACCGGCATCTCATCGATGCGGATGGGATCGTAGTTATTGAAGTTTTTCTGCACCACGCGCCCTTTATCGAGCGTGATGCCGAGCTTGGTCACGGTGCTGAGGCCGTAGACGATTCCGCTCTGGATCTGTGCCTCGACGATAGCGGGATTGATCACCTGCCCGCAATCCACGGCGCAGACCACGCGATGGACCTTCACTTTACCCTGGCTTACTGAAACCTCGGCCACCTGCGCGTTGAAGCTGCCGATGTTATTGACTACAGCCACGCCACGGAAGCGGCCGGCCGGGAGAGGCTTGCCCCAATCACCTTTGTCCGCGGCGATATTCAGCACGTTCAACAGACGCGGAGTGCCCGTAAGCAGCTTGCGGCGGAATTCGACCGGATCGGCGCCGGCTGCCGCAGCCATCTCGTCGAGGAACGCTTCCATGAAATAGGTATTCTGCGAGTAGCCCACCGAGCGCCAATAGCTCACTGGAGTACCGGTCGCGGGAGCCGTGTAATCCACCTGCACGTTGGGGATGGCGTACTTCATGTCCTGAATGCCTTCCACGGCGGTGCCATTGCCGCCGAACGGCGGGCAGACAATGCGCGCGCTAAAGGAAACGGGCGCGCCCTGGGCATCCAATCCGGCCGCGAACTTGACGTAGGAAGCGGGACGATAGGTATCATGTTGCAGGTCGTCTTCTCGCGTCCAGGTAAGCTGTACCGGCGCCGGCGACATGGCCTTGGCGATCTCTACCGCCTCACCGACGTAATCCGCGCCACCCCGTCGTCCGAATCCGCCTCCCAGATACTGCGTGTGGATCAGGCACTTGTCGGCCGGCAAGCCGGTGATCTGCGCGGCCACCTGCTGGGCGGCAGATTGTATTTGCGATGCCACCCAGATATCGCAGCCATCCGGACGCACCTCGACAGTGGCATTCAGCGGCTCCATGGGAGCATGCGAGAGATACGGCGCTTCGTATACCGCTTCGACTTTCTTGGCGGCACCGGCGAAAGTAGCAGCGGCGTCTCCTGCTTTGCGCACGGACTGTCCCGGCTTGGCGGCCAACGCAGCCCATTCCTGGCGCAGACCGGGCGTGGAGACGTTAGCCCACTTGCCCTCGTCCCACTTGATCAGCAGCGCCTTGCGGCCTTCCATCGCGCTCCAGGTATTGTCGGCGATCACGGCCACGCCATTGGAAATCTGCACAACGTTCTTCACGCCAGGCACGGTCTTGGCCTTGGTCGCGTCGAAACTGGCGACTTTGCCGCCGAACACGGGACAGCGCTCGAGCGAGGCATACAGCATCCCCGGACGGCGCACGTCGATTCCGAATCCCGCGGTTCCATTGACTTTCGCGGGCGTATCGAGGCGCTTGGGCGACGTGCCGATCAGTTTGTATTGCGCCGCGGTCTTCAGCGGGACGTTGGCCGGAGCGGGCAGCTTCGCGGCAGCTTCCGCTAGTGATCCATAGGTCAGACGCGCCTTGGTCGCGGTATTGACGACGGCATTATTCTCCGCGCGGCACTGCGATTTATCGACGTTCCAGCGCTGGGCCGCGGCCTGCATCAGCATCTCGCGGGCAGCAGCGCCGGCCTGGCGCAAAGGCTGCCACGACGTGCGGATGCTCAGGCTTCCGTAAGTGCCCATCATGGGCGAGCCGTACACCGGCTCGACACCCGGGAACTCGGTGCGGATCTTCTTCCAGTCGCACTCCAGCTCTTCGGCCAGCAACTGCGAGAGCGAGGTTACGGTGCCCTGCCCCATCTCGGACTTGTGGATCTCGAGGGTGACGGTGTCGTCGGTGCCGACCTTGACGAACGCGTTCAGCTTGAGCGGAGACGCGCTCTGCGCCTGCCCCTTCACCGGCAGTTGGAAGCCGAGGACAAGTCCGCCGCCAACCGCGGCTCCCGTCTTCAGGAAACTACGGCGATTTACGGGGTTCATCGGGCATCTCCCCTCTGATAGCGCGCCGCGAGATGCACGGCCTGGCGGATCGACTGGTAGGTCCCGCAACGGCACAGGTTGCCGCGCATGGCTTCGTCGATATCGGAATCCGACGGATCGGTGGTCTTGGCCACCAGTGCCGCCGCCGTCATGATCTGGCCCGACTGGCAGTAGCCGCACTGGGGCACGTCGGCCTCGATCCAGGCGCGCTGCACAGGATGGCTGCTATCGGGGGAGAGACCTTCGATGGTGGTCACGGACTTTCCCTCAACCGTTGCAACTTGAGTGACGCAGGACCGGGTGGGCTGGCCGTTGATATGCACGGTGCAGGCGCCGCATAGGGCCATGCCGCAACCGAATTTGGTGCCGGTCATGCCCAGACTGTCGCGCAGCACCCACAACAGGGGCATCTGCGGAACCACATCCACGGTTTGCGATTTTCCGTTCAGGGTAAATTTGACTGCAGCCACGGGGCCTCCTTGGGGGATACGTCACAAGTATACAGAGCGGGGATGGATAGGGAAAGGGCGGTAGGTCGTGTCCGCTGCTCTATGGATTGCCCCAGCAGTTTGAAGAGCCGGCCCTGGCGAGATCTATCCGAAGTCGATCTCAGTCAGGCTTGCAAGATCCAGCTTTTCTGTAAGTCCGAAGTGGCCAGCAACATAAAGAATCCGATTCGCTGCGACAATAGATTCTCGGCGTTCCGCACCATCTCTGAATTTGAACGTGGCGGCGACGGGGCCATCTGGGTCATGGGAGATCTCGCGGACAGAAGCGAGTCCATCGAGCCATAATCCGTCTGCCGTCATGCCCATTGCGCGGACCCTGGAGCACATACTTATAGCGCAGCCGACACCCCGAAGCGTGATATTTCGCGCAGTTCCATCGACCATCATCACATTGGCGCGCAAGGATGAGCGGTGACCCTGGTAATCGTTCGGCGTAATGCTGGTAACGCCAGCGCCGCCCGCGAGTGCCACAATTGCTATTGGAATTATTCGCGATCCCAAAGAAAGCATTTTCATGGCAAGGCCACCTTTCGTTCTGACACCCGGATTATACCGCTCGTAGTGCCCTAATCGGATCGATGCGGTTGCCCAACCCTACCCACATCCTATGTAAAATGGATCGAGAGGATAACTCTTCATGAAAACTTCACGCATCGTCCTGAGTGCAATTCTTATGGCAGCCCTGATGGTCCTGGTCGCTTCCGCCGCCGAAGCCCCCGTCGCCGGAACCAAGGCTCCCGACTTTACGCTTAAATCGCAGGAAGGCAAGACCGTCAGCCTCCACGATTTCAAGGGCAAATGGGTCGTGCTGTATTTTTATCCCAAGGATTTCACCCAGGGCTGCACCATCGAAGCCCATAACTTCCAGGCCGACCAGCCCAAGTACGACAAGATCAACGCCGCTATCGTGGGAGTCAGCGTCGATACCGTCGATTCTCACCAGAAGTTCTGCACCACCGAGAACCTGACGTTCAAGCTGCTAGCCGACGAGAAGCATGAAGTGGTGAACACTTACGGCTCGACGATGAAGTTCGGGGACAACGAAGTGGCCGCGCGCAACACTTTCCTGGTGGACCCGCAGGGCATGATCCGCAAAGTGTTCCTGAAGGTGAATCCGAATCCGCATAGCGCGGAAGTGCTGACAGCCCTGGCCGAGCTGCAAAAGAAGTAGCTACGCCGGCTCTTCCTGTATCTCGTAGCTGGTAACAATCTCGGCGGTGGGCCGCACGGTCGCGGCCACACCGCAGTATTTTTCGCTGGATAGCTGGATCGCCTGAGCCACCGCCTTCTCCGAAACTCCCTTTCCCCGCACGATGTGGCGCACCTCGAAGCGCCGGAAGCTGCGGGGATGCTCTTCGCGCCGCTCGCCACGCACTTCCACGCGGTACGCCGTCACCTGTTCCCGTTTCTTATGGAGAACGGAGATCACGTCGGCAGCGGTGCAGCCTCCCAGGGCGACCAGCAGAAGTTCCAGCGGTCCCGAGGCGGCCGAGCGCTCGCCCTTGATATCCAACACTTGCGCGTGGCCGCTGGGTGTGACCGCGACAAAGAAATCGTCCCCGGCGTATTCCAAGGCGGCATAGTTATTCTTCATTCCATACAGTCTTACATGAGGCTGTCGATCACTACACTGGGAAGCTCATGCCGGAAGAATTGACTCTAAGCGACGTCCAGCGCGCACGCCAGCGAATCGCGTCCTGCGTGCGGCGGACTCCCCTGGTCCCCAGCGCGGCTCTGAGCGAACGCCTCAAGACCAACGTTTACGTCAAGCTGGAGCTGTTTCAGAAAACCGGCTCGTTCAAAGTGCGCGGGACTTTCAACAAGGCGCTGAGCCTTGCTCCGGAGATGAATGCCCAGGGGTTGGTCACGGTCAGCGGAGGCAATCATGCCCTGGCAGTCGCCTACACCGGGCGCGCGCTCGATCTCACGGCGACGATCCTGATGCCCGAAAGCTCGCCCCGTACAATCGTCGAAGCCGCGCGCGGCTACGGGGCGGAAGTGAAATTCGCCGCTACGGCCGCCGAGGCGTTCGCCCAAGTCGCCGAACTCGAGCGCGATGGCTGGATCTACATCCATCCTTTTGACGATCCTGTGTTGATGGCGGGCCAAGGCACTTTGGCCCTGGAGATTCTCGACGACGTCCCGCAGGTAACCGATGTGGTCCTGAGCATCGGCGGTGGAGGGATGATGACCGGCGTCGGCACGGTGCTCAAGACGTTGAAGCCCTCGGTCCGGATTTGGGGCGTGGAGACGCAGGGCGCCGATTCGATGGCGAGATCACTAACAGCCGGGAAGATCGTCACGCTGGAGTCCATGACCTCCGTCGCGCGCAGCCTGGGAGCCCCGGCTCCCTCGGAACGCACGTTCGCGATGGCCCAGCGGGTTCTCGAAAGCGTCACCGTGGTTTCCGACAAGGACGCACTGGATGCCGCGCGCTTTCTTCTGGATCGTTTGAAGGTGCTGGCCGAGCCCGCCGCGTCCTGCACGTTCGCGGCGGCCGGGCGGCTGCAGGGGCAGTTTTCGGCCGGCAAGCACCTGGTGCTGTTGCTATCGGGCGGAAATGTCACCCTGGACGCGCTGATTACCTAGCAAGCCGCGATAACGCTTTCGTAGCATCCAGCTAAGCACGAGAGCGTTTAATCCAAGTAACCCAGGCTCGGGTACCACGTGGACAATCGAATCTCCCGAGTCGGATTTGAAGCTCACCTCGCGAGTGAAGGTGCCGATCGTCGGATTCGTAAGCGTTAGGACTCCATGTCCAGAAAAGCGCAAAGGGCCCGGGCTGCCGGGAGCGATTTGCCCGTCCGTACCCTGAAGCGTCAGTGCGAACGGTAATACCGGGGCGTCGGGAGTAGTGCCGTACTGGACCTGCAACGGCAAGGAGGCGCGCAACGACATCGCCACGAGCTGATAGGTGTCCGGTGCGCCGGGCGAAAAAGACAAGATGGTGTCGGTCAGGCCAGGATCGTTACGGCTGTCAGACCAAGAAATGTCAAGGTTTGCACTGGGAATCGTCTTAAAAACAAAGAGACTGTCGATGTAGAGGTTAGACAGTGGCCCACCTACGGACAGCCCCGGAACGCCGATCAGATTTTCTTGTATTTGCCCTGTAAAATTTGAAGGCACGCCTCCAACCGATCCGAAAAATCCTTCGGGGAACTGGAGGGCTCCCCCCGATTCGGGATCCCCATATAAGGTGGCCGAGATCGTTCTGAGTGGGATCAGACCCGCGGTGACCATGTCGGCTGCCGCCGGAACGATCAGCAGCGATACGCTTACGAGAACACGGAAAAACCACATTCCGGCACCTCAAGACCGACTATACGCCTAATCCATTCCCATGTATACCCCGGAAGGGACAATGAGGAATGAGATCCTCTCAGCCGCCCAGAAGACTGTAAGGACGCGTTGATCACCTGGCGAGTAAGCCCGCATCCACCGGAAGTGCGTGCCCGGTAATAAACGACGCCTTATTCGAGCACAGGAACACGACCGCGTCGGCGACCTCCTCGGGCGTCCCGAACCGTCCTAACGGATGCGCCGCCAATGCCGCCGCGCCCCGATCGCCATCGAAGATGTCCTCGGCCATCGCGGTGCGGATCACCGCGGGGCACACGGCATTCACGCGGATGCCGGCCTTGGCGTACTCCATCGCCGCCGCCTTGGTCACGCCGATGACTCCGTGCTTGCTGGCGTAGTAGGCAATTCCGACAGGCCCCCCGATAAGCCCCGCCACCGACGACATGTTGACGATCGCGCCGCCGCTCGACTTCAGCATGTGCGGGATTTCGCACTTCATCGCGAGGAACACGCCCTTGAGATTAATGTCGATGACTTCGTCCCAGACCTGCTCCGAGTAATGCTGAGTCGGGACAAATCCCGTGCCTCCGATCCCGGCGTTGTTGAACGCCAGATCCAGGCGCTGCCAGCGATCGACCGCCGCGTCCATCAATCTCTGGACTTGATCGGCGCGAGTCACGTCGGTCGGCACGAAAATCGCTTCGCCGCCCTGGGCTTGAATCAGGCGGATGGTTTCTTCGCTCTCGGCGGCGCGCCGCGCTCCGATCGCTACGCGAGCGCCTTCCGCGGCGAACGCAAGGGCGGTGGCTCGCCCGATGCCGGAACTGCCGCCCGTGATCACGGCGACCTTGCCCTCCAACAGACTGCTCATGAGAGCAATTATCATTCATCACATAGACTGGGATCACATGGACTGGAGAAGCCTGCGGACTCAGTTTCCGGCGCTCGAGAACTGGACCTACCTCAACACGGCCACTTACGGCCAGATGCCGCGCCGTGCCGTGGACGCGTTGACGGACCATTCCCAGCGCCGCGACGAGTTCGCAACGACCGATTTTCTCGACTGGTACACCGATGCCGACTGCATGCGGGCGAATATCGCCCGGCTGATTCATGCGGAACCAGACGATATCGCGTTTGTTCCGAATGCCGCAGCTGCACTTTCGATCGTCCTGGCGGGTCTGGCGCCGGGCCCAGAAGACAACCTCGTCACATTGGATGACGAGTTTCCGAACTATCTGTATCAGGGCGCGGCGCGCAAGGTTCCCTGGGAGCGCTTTTACCATTCCGTTGATCGCCATACCCGGCTCGTCGGCTTTAGCGAGGTGAACTATGCGACCGGTTTTCGCCCGCCGCTGGCGGAGATCAGCCGTTTCTTATCTGAAAGAGGGGTGCCGCTGTTTCTCGACGGATCGCAAAGCGCCGGCGCGCTGACCTTCGACGTGCATAAAACCCCGGTGGACGTGCTCGCCGTACACGGCTATAAATGGCTGATGTCCCCGACGGGCGCAGGATTCATGTATGTCTCTCCTGCATTTCGTAAAAAGCTCCCGCCGAATATTATCGGCTGGCGCAGTCATCATGACTGGCGCAACGTCGACCGCCTCCATAGCGGCACGCCCAAATTCAAGAACGCGGCTGAAAAGTATGAAGGCGGCGGCCTGCCGTTTCATCTGCTTTACGCGATGGACTCATCGGTGACGTGGATGCTCGAGATTGGCCCGGAAGCGATCGAGTGGCGCGTGTTGGAGCTCGCGGATTCCGCCCGGCGGATGCTGCGCGGACTGGGGGCACGAGTCGACGATACCGGCTCTCAGATCGTCATCGCCGAATTTCCCGGTATGGACGCATCGGCGACGGCGCGCTTGCTGCGTGAACAAAACGTCGTGATTGCGGCGCGCCACGGACGTCTGCGCATCTCGCCGCACTTCTACAATAATGAGGAGGATCTCGAGCGCCTGGAGAGCGCACTCAAGAAATTCCTGTGAGCACGTTCTGGCGCGAGTTGCGATACGCTGCGCGATCCCTTCTGCGCGCCCCGTGGGCGGCAGCCGTAATGATCGCGATCCTGGCCGCAGGTATCGGCTTGAATACGGCGGTGTACAGCATTCTGTACGGCATCCTGCTGCGACCGTATCCCTACGCCTCGCCCGAACGGCTGGTGCGGATCGCTTCCGCTCCCGTCAAGGATCCCGGAACCCGCGTGGGCGTCTCGCTGCCCGATTTCGTGGATTTTAAGCACGGCGCACGCACCATAGAGGATTTGAGCGCCTGGACCACGGAGCGAATCAATCTTATTGACAATGGTGTTGCGATGCCGGTCGACGCGGGCGTGATTTCACCCGGCTTGTTCGCAACATTGGGCGTAAAGCTTGCCCTGGGACGCGAGTTTCTCCCGGACGAAGATATTTCCGGCGGCGACGTCAACAAAGTTATCCTGAGCCACGCGCTCTGGGAAAAACGGTTTCATCGTGACGAGGGGATTCTGGGGACGGTAATCCGCACCTCTCAGGGCTCGTTCGCGGTGGTGGGCGTGGCGGCTCCCGGTTTCCTGTTTCCGCGAGATTCCGCCCTGTGGATTCCCATCCAGAGCGAGCTGCGTGCCCGTAACCTCTCGCGCGAGATGCGCTTCTACCGGAAGTATCGCGTCGTGGCGCGACTGCGCGACGGCATTTCCATCCAGGTGGCCAACAGCGATCTGCGCCAGATCGGCACTCGCCTCCAGAGCGAGCAGGCCGCGACGAATCGCGACATCCTGCCGGTGGTCGAGCCGCTGCGCGCGGTCGAAACAGCGGAGATGCGGCCGTACGTGCTGCTGCTGATGGCCGGCGCGGGACTGGTGCTGCTGGTCTGCTGCACCAACCTTGCCAATTTGCTTCTGGCGCGGTCGGCCGCTCGCGCGCGCGAGTTTGCGGTTCGGGCGGCTATGGGCGCCGGGCTGGGACGTCTCCTGCTCCAGCTCCTGACCGAGTATTCGATACTGGCGATCGCCGGCGCGTTTCTGGGCGTCGCGCTGGCAAGTTCCCTGCTCGCTGCCCTGCCGAGAATCATTCCTAGCGAGCTTCCTTTCTGGATCCACTTCGATTTGGACCGGAACGTGATCGCCTTCACCTGCGCCGTGACCATCGGAACCATCGCGGTGTTCGGCCTGGCACCTCTGCTCAAATCCTCGCGGGTCGATCTGGAAGGTCTGCTGCGCGAGGGATCGCGCGGGTCATTCTCGACATCGCACCTCCGGCGCTCGCTGATCATCGGAGAAGTGGCGCTGTCGGCGATCCTGCTGGTCTGCGCCGGCCTGTTGCTAAAGAGCCTGGATCGTCTGGAACGCGTCGAGCCGGGATTTCAGCCTCGCAACGTGCTCACTCTTCGACTGTCGCCGTTTAAGCCCGGTTCGGCGCAGCAGCGAATCGAAGCCGCCAGCGATTATTTCCGAAGGGCCATCGCCGCCATTGCTGATATCCCGGGAGTGATCGCGGTAGGCGCGACCGACGGCCTTCCCTACACTCCCGATAGCTCTGACCGCGCCAGTTACAACATGGAGGTGCGCGGCGAAGGTTCGGTCGAACGCGCTTATCGAGGGCCGGGTTCGGTGATCGATATTACGCCGCGCTACTTCGACGCCATGGGAATTCCTCTGATCGAGGGCCGCGCGTTCAATGAACAAGACCAGAGCAAATCTGAAAAAGTGGTCATCCTCAGCGAGCGCGCTGCCCGATATCTTTTCCCAGGGCGAAGCCCGGTTGGCAAATACGTTCGGCACAACACTAACGGCATGGCCGACCCGTGGTCGCGCGTGGTGGGCGTCGTCGGCAATGTCCGCTATAAGGCGGACGAAACATCAGATGGCATGGAGATGTACTATCCCTCCTCCCAGTGGGAATTCGAGAGCGCCTACCTGGCGATCCGCTTTCTGGGTTCTTCCACGAGCTCGCCCTCAGGGTTTGAGAACGCGATCCGCCAGGCCGTAGTGTCCGTCGACGCCGAAACAGCGATCGATGAGATGAAGACCATGGACGCGCTGATGCGTGAGACCTTGTGGCAGCAGCGCTCCTGGGGATTCGTGCTGACAGGCTTCGCGCTCACGACTCTGCTGCTCGCGGCGGTGGGGCTCTATGGTGTCATGGCCTACAGCGTGGCGCTGCGGCGCACCGAGATCGGAATCCGCGCCGCCCTGGGGGCGACACCGCGGACACTCTTCGGCGAGGTCACGCGCGAAGGCGTGTACCTGGCCGCCGCGGGAGCTGCGATCGGGCTGGTCGCAGCTTTGGGCGTGACACGGCTTCTGCGGACGATGCTCTACGGCGTGCCGGCTGCCGATCCGGTGACCTTCCTGCTCGCCGCGCTGGTTCTCATAGCAGTAGCTGCGCTCGCGTCGGCCTTGCCGGGACTGCGCGCCGCGAATATGGACCCGGTGAAGATTCTCCGGAACTGACCTGTTGACTGTCTATATGTCTTCGTATAGACTGCCGATATGGCCGTTGAGGATCTTGTCCCCGGAACGCTGGATCTGCTGATTCTCCAAACGCTCTCGCTGGGGCCGCAGCATGGGCTGGGGATTTCCCGGCGCATCGAGCGGATCACGGGCGGGACATTCCGGGTGATGCCCGGATCGCTCTTCCCGGCGTTGCATCGTATGCAGGAGCAGGGCTGGCTTGCCGCGGAGTGGGGCGAGTCCGAAACCAATCGCAAGGCCAAGTATTACCGCCTCACGAAGTCCGGTCATCGGAGGCTGGGCCTAGAAAAAGTTCGTTGGGATAAAGTTGCGCTGGCGATCCGTAACGCGCTGGAGGCTCGTTAGATGTTGCGCGGCCTATTCCGGAATCTCTTCCGGAGGCGTCAAGTCGAACGTGACCTCGACAGGGAACTCCGCGCGTATGCGGACATGCTCGCCGACGAGAAAGCCCAGAGCGGAATGTCACGTCAGGACGCCGAGCGCGCGGCGCGCATCGAGCTGGGCGGCATCGAGCAGGTGAAGGAGCAGGTTCGCGCGAGCCGCGCAGGCGCGTGGTTTGACCAGCTTGCCGCCGACCTGCGCTACGCCCTCCGCACGCTGCGGCGGAATCCCGGATTCGCGGCCGTCACCGTGATCACGCTCGCTCTGGGCATCGGCGCGAATACGGCGCTGTTCAGCGTGGTGAACGCCCTACTTCTGCGCGCTCTGCCGTACAAAGATGCGGACAGATTGGTTTATGTCACCGAGTTCTGGCCTCACGAGCCATACGTTCCAGGCCCACCCAGTCCCGATTTCACTAACTGGCGCACCAACGCCCGAGTGGTTGAAGACGTTCAAGCCTATGGGGGCGGCGGAGTCGTTACCCTCACCACCGGCGACGGAGCCGAACGCATCACCGGAGCGACGGTCACCGCGGGACTGCTCGACATGATTGGCGTCCAACCCGCCTTGGGACGTAATTTCACTTCCGCCGAGGATCGCCCGGGTGCGCCTCCGACCGTCATGCTCGGCTATCGCCTCTGGCAGCGCCGGTTCGGCGCGTCTCGGGACGTGATCGGTAAACAGATCGAGTTGGATGGCAT
>Ga0310810_10002832_pt1 | contig 18767 bp, 17 predicted proteins | sample NCmetagenome_FD_207641 | JGI IMG/M metagenome (GOLD analysis project Ga0310810, IMG submission 207641) | Soil microbial communities from experimental microcosm in Duke University, North Carolina, United States - NC | ecosystem: Engineered > Artificial ecosystem > Soil microcosm > Unclassified ...
TCACGGCGACGATACGATTCTTTTTTCCATCGACGATTGGCCGGCGATGAAGAAGCTCGGCTTCTACATGCAGGAAGAAGCAAAAGGATTTTGATCCACCGCACAAGACTCCACGCGAAGTCGCCACAAACCCGTAGGGCGCGTTGACGCAGGAAACCCACCGTCTGTTCTGCCGCGGCTCGCGATGGGCGTCGGCAAAATACGCCTCCACCCATCCTACAAAGAGTAAGCCTCCGCCGTTCAGCAAAGTCGAAATTCCCCTAGAGTCCTGAATCAGTTTCGTATAAGAGAGACAGCACCATGAGCCTTGCCGCTTCACAGACGAGCGCAAACTCCGCGCCTCTCAAAGTCGCGGTGCGTCTCGCCGGCCTGTGGAAAACGTATCCGGGTAATGCGAATCCCGCCGTGAAGGATCTGTCGCTCGAGGTGATGGACGGCGAAATCCTGACCTTGCTTGGCCCGAGCGGCTGCGGCAAAACCACGACCTTGCGCATGGTCGCCGGTCTCGAAACGCCGGATGCCGGCGATATCTTCTTCGGCGACGAAGCCGTGGTGATGACTTCGCGCCGGCTGAATCTGCCGCCGAACAAGCGCAACGTCGGCATGGTGTTTCAATCCTACGCCATCTGGCCGCACATGACGGTATCGGAAAACGTTGCGTTTCCGCTCAAAGCGCGACGATTTCCAAAAAAGGAAATCAACGAGCGCGTGCAGCGCGCTCTTAATCTCGTCGGACTCGCCGGGTTCGAAGACCGCCCCGGGCCGCTTCTCAGCGGCGGCCAGCAGCAGCGTGTCGCCTTCGCCCGCGCGCTGGTCACCGAGCCGCGGGTTCTTTTGCTCGACGAGCCGTTCAGCAACCTCGACGCGAAATTGCGCGAGCAGATGCGGGTCAGCGTCAAATTGCTCCAGAAGCGCCTCAACGTCGCGATGCTTTTCGTCACGCACGATCAGATCGAGGCGCTGAGTCTCTCCAACCGCATCGCGCTGATGAATTTCGGCGTGGTGCAGCAGCAGGGCGATCCGCGCCTGCTTTACGAAGCGCCGGTCAATGAATTCGTCCGCGACTTCGTCGGCCGCACCCTGCTGTTCAAAGGCAAAGTTCAAACCAGCAATCCGTCGGGGCAAATGGCCATCGCACTTGCCGGCGCAAGCGACTGTGTCGTATTCGGGCGCTGCTATAATCCCGGGGGTATCCAGAACGGCGAAGCGGTTTTTATCGGCGTGCGCCCGGAAGACGTCGAAATCCATCCGGCGCTCGGCGCCGAGTCACCGTCCGGCATGATCGGCGGCAAGACGCTCGCCTCGCTGTTTGTCGGCGAGCGCATCGAATATCAGGTCGAGGTCGATGGTCAGGGCGTGATGATGATCTACGGCGAGCGCCACAAACCGATCGCAGAAGGCAAGCGAGTCAGCCTTCAGCTCCGTTCCGACGGCCACAGCGCCTGGGCGTCGGACTGGTCGCACAAAGAAGAGTGAGGAGAGATTATGCTCAATCTAAACAGTCTCCGTGAGTACCTGCGACGTGGAGATTCATCCGACCGATCGGTCCGATCCGTCGGATCCGTCGGAGCATTGTTGCTCTTGCTCGTCGCCGGCACTTCCTTCGCCGCAGCGCCGGCGAACTTCGAGCAGGAGTGGGCAAAGCTCATCGCCGCAGCGCAACAGGAAGGCACCGTCTCGGTCGCTTCCGGCGGCGCGCCGTCCCGTCAATATCGGCCGGTGGTCGATGTCTTCAGTAAAAAATTCAATGTTAAAGTCGAAGTCTCCACCGGCAACGCTACCGACACGGTCAATCGCGTTCTCGCCGAGCGCAAAGCGGGCAAATTCACCATGGATGTGGCGCTGATCAGCTCGCGCGAGAACCAGCAGCGCCTGGTGCCGTCGGATTCGTTGGTGCTGTTGCCGCCGCTGCTGTTTCATCCCGAAGTTGTCGACCTGTCAGCCTGGTACAAGAAGCGTCACATGTACGCCGACAAGTTCGGCAAGTTCGCGCTCATTTATCACGCGGGCCTCGAGGACCAGTACGAGGCCTGGTACAACACCGACAAAATCAAGGAAGCCGAAATCGCCACTCTGAAAAATCAGAACGATCTTTTCGATCCCAAGTGGAAGGGCAAACTTGCGGGCCAGGGCATGGGCGATCCGTCCGGCATTCGACAGATCATCGACAGTTATTTCGAGCCGGACCGCGGCCCCGAGTGGGTGCGCCGCTACATGACCAGTGCCGGCGTAACCTTCAGCGACGACCGGAGAATTCTCGAAACGTGGCTCGTCAACGGCCGCTTTCCGATCCATTTCATCGCCACCGGCACGGAAGATTATGTTGCGCTGGCGCGCAAAGGCTTGCCGATCAAACCGCACCTCATGATCAAGAAACAGGGAGTGCTGCGCGCGTCCGGCTCGGGCTGCTGCATCTCGGCTTTTGCCAACGCTCCTCATCCCAACGCGGCCAAACTCTTCATCAACTGGTTTTTGAGCAAGGAAGGCCAGACCGCGACTCACAATCTGATTCCCAATCTCGACCGCGCATCGTTGCGCAACGACGTACCCTTCGGCGAAGTCCTGCCGCAGCAGCGCCGCGGCTTCGGCAAAGAATACGCGTTTCCCGACGCCGACCCCGCCATGGGCCAAAAGCAGGAAGAAATTCAGAAGTGGGCGTTTAAGATTTGGGAATCGCGGCAGAAATAACCGAGGATTGAGGATGGAGGATAGAGGATGGAAATTCGCAATCGCCACCTTCCATCTTCGATTATCTATCCTCGATCTTCGATCCTCAATCCTCGAAGCCTGTGAGTAGCTCACCCGCAATTGAACACGTTCCAGCGCTGCCCCTGACACGAGCGCGGCGGCTGACAAACGGCCACTTCATGATGGCCGTGGTGCTCCTCGTGCTCGGCTACTTTCTGATCTGGCCGGTGCTCCTGCTACTGATCAACAGTTTCAACGCGGCGGGCGACTGGTTCGTCGAGCCGCGCCGCTGGGGCGTGGATCATTGGGTAAACGCATTTCACCGCCCCGGTCTCCTCGGCTCTCTCGGCAACTCGCTTCTTCTCTGGGCGCTGACGATCTGTGTCAGTTTTCCGACCGGCATCACCATCGCCTGGCTGTTGGCGCGGACGAAGATCCCGTTCAGCCACACTTTGGAATTTCTTTTCTGGGTTTCCTACATGGTGCCGTCGTTGCCGACCACCATCGCCTGGATCAGTTTGCTCGATCCAGACATCGGCCTGATCAACGTAGCGCTCAAGAATTTGTTTCACCTCGACCAGGGACCGTTCAACATTTTCAGCGTGCCGGGCATCGTCTGGGCCAATTTGATGGGCCACGGCATTTCGATCAAAATCATGCTGCTGACGCCGGCGTTTCGCAACATGGATTCAACCCTGGAAGAAGCCGCGCGGGTCGGCGGCGCCAGCAATCTGCGGACACTTTTCAAAGTCACTTTGCCGCTGATGGTGGCACCGATGATGATGGTGTTCGCGCTCCAGCTGCTGCGGGTCTTTCAATCCTTCGAAACCGAATATCTGCTCGGCATGCCCTTCGGTTTTTACGTCTACTCGACCAAGATCTTCACTTTGATCCGGAACCAGATCCCCAATTACGGCGAAGCCACCGTACTGGCGAGTCTCACGTTGCTGATGATCGCCTTGATCATTCCGCTGCAGCGCTGGATTCTCGAACGCCGCCGATACACGACAATCACCGGCAGCTTTCGTCCCGGACTGATCGATCTCGGCGTGGGCAACTACCTCGCCTTTGGCGCCATCGCCCTGTTGCTGGCGCTGCTCACGGTGGGGCCGCTGGCGATCCTCGTGCTCGGCAGCTTCATGCAGCGCATCGGCTATTTCGTCCTGGGATTCACCCTGGAGCACTGGCGTTTCGTGCTTAGCGATCCGGTGTTCGTCAAAGCTTTTCGGACGACTCTCATACTCGCGCTCAGCGCGGCCATTTGCAGTCCGCTGCTCTTTTCGGTGACCGCCTATCTGCTCGTGCGCACGCGCCTGCCGGGCCGCAGCATGTTGGATTTGATGATCTGGAGCGCCGGCGCGATCCCGGGCATCCTCGCCGGACTTGGCCTGCTCTGGGTTTTCATCGATACGCCGGGGTTGAATTTCCTCTTCGGCTCGATCTGGGCGTTGATCCTTGTGGTGCTGCTGCAGGGCAAGACGACCGGCGTGAATATCATGAAAGGCGTACTGGTTCAGATCGGCGCCGACATGGAAGAGGCCGCCCGCGTTTCCGGCGCGGGCTGGCTGCGGACCTATTTTCGCATCTGGCTGCCGCTCTTGATGCCAACCTTGATTCTTCTGGCCGTGATGAATTTCGTCAGCGCCGCCGGCGCCACGAGCAGCATCATCCTGCTCGCCTCGCGCGACACCATGACGCTATCGCTCATGGCCCTGGAGCTGTCGTCGAACGCCATCAGCAATCGCGAAGCGGCCAGTATCATCAGCATCTTCATTGTCCTGCTCACCCTCACCGGGGCGCTGCTCGTGCGCTATTTCGGCGCGCGCTATGGCGTCCGTCACGATATGCAGGCCAGCACCCCGCATGCCGCCACGGGCAAAATCAGTGCTTGAAGGTTTCAGCGTGGGTTTGATAACATTGCATCGTTCGTTGGGGTAGAAAGAGTCAAACCGTATGAAATCGTTGGTTTCTTTGAGTTTCGCCGCATGCGTTGTCCTCGCCTCAATCACCGTTCCACTTGCTGCGGCGGAAATCGGCCAAATCAAGAGCACCGCCGGACAGGTTTTCCTGCTCCGCAACAATGCGCAGCAAGCGGCCAAACCCGGCGACCTGGTCGAAGCGGCGGACGTCATCGTCACTGGCGCCAACAGCTCGGTCGGCGTCACCTTGATCGATAGCTCACGGCTTTCGGCTGGACCCAACAGCAAGATCGAGTTCAAACAGTTTCGCTTCAACCCCACCACTCAGGAAGGCGAGTCGCTCACCCAGCTCCACCGCGGCACCCTCGCCATCGTCTCTGGACAGATCGCCAAGCGTTCGCCCGATGCCATGAAAGTCCAGACGCCAACGACGATTCTCGGCGTGCGCGGTACCAAGTTCGCGGTCAAAGTCGAAGAGTGATACGCGTAGCAACGGTGTGCCCTTGAAGCCCTGCGCAGCTCTGCTTTTCGCCGTGGCATTGCTTGTCTCCGGCTGCGCCAGCGTCAACACGTATGTCGTGCTGCTGCCTCAGGAAGACGGAACTCCGGCCGCAGTCATGGTCGGCGCGGGCAATCAATCGGCTTTACTTGACAAGCCGTATAGTGCCGCCACGGTCGACGCCCAAAGCAGGATCGAAACAAAAACCGTCAGCGCGGAAGACGCCAACCGGACCTTCGCCGATGCGCTCGCCGCGCAGCCGCCGCCGCCCGTCAGTTTTATCCTTTACTTCGAAACCAACAGCGTTGAAGTCACGGCCGCCTCGCGGCCGACTCTCGATGAGCTTTTCGCTGCCGTGGCCAAGCGACAGGCAGTGGAAGTTCAGGTGACCGGCCACACCGACCGGGTCGGCAGCGTAGCCGACAACGATCGCTTATCGCTGCAGCGCGCCGAAGCGGTGCGCGACATGCTAGTCAAGCGCGGTATCAACTCGAATTTTCTCCGCGCCGTCGGCCGCGGCGAGCGCGAGCCGCTAGTCCCGACCCCCGACGAGCAATCCGAGCCACGCAATCGCCGCGTGGAAGTGATCGTTAGGTAAAACCGTAAACGGTCAGGGGTAAGTCGTGAGCGATCCTTCTCCGAACGGCGCACTCCTCACCCTTTACGCCTTACCCCTTACGTCTTTTACTCTTTTCCCGTGAATCGAATCGCCATGATAGTAAGATCATCCGACGCCGGCGCGCCGGCTGTGAATCGCTTCACATCGGCGTGCAGTTCAGCGCAAACCGTCGCCGCGTCTGCGATCCGTGCTTCGGTGAAACACGCCAGCGCTCGCTCGACACCGTAGGGCGCCTGCTGCTCGTTTTCCGCTTCGGTCACACCGTCAGTAAGCAAAAGCAAAATTTCGCCGGGCTCAAGCCGGGTCCGCTGGCTGACATAGGCGAAATCCTGATCGACGCAAAGCGGCGGTCCGTGGGCGCCGTCAAGTTGCAGCGGCGCCGCGCCGGCGCGCAGGAGGATAGGCGGGTTGTGGCCGGCGTTGCACAGCTCCACTTCGCCCGTGCGAGTATCGACGATGCCGACGATCGCCGTAACGAACATCGCCGCGGGATTTTCCCTGGAGATTTCCTCGTTGACCGAGCGTAGCAATTGCTCCAGCGGCGCCCCTTGCCGGCGCACCAAACTTTTGGCCAAGGTCTTCGTCAACGCCATGAACAGCGCAGCGGGAACGCCCTTACCGGAAACGTCTCCGATCATGAAACACAGGCGACGATCATCGAGCATGAAGGCGTCGTAGAGATCGCCGCCGACTGCTTCCGCCGGCTCGAGGAGCGCGTGAAAATCGAGAGATCGCGGCAGTCCCTCGATGGCGCGCGGATCGGGCAGCATGCCCATCTGGATTTCCCGCGCCGCGCGCAGCTCGCCGGCCGCGCGCAAACGTTCTGCCCGCTCTTCCTCTAAAACCGCCGCCAGTTCGTGCCGCCGTCGTTCCGACGTGACGAACCCGGCGAACAAGAGTTGCACAGCGATCAGCCCATTCGCCGTCGCCGCAAAAGTCGCATCGTAGAGAAGATGCAGCTTGCTGAAGAAGAGGAAACTGGCGAGCACCAAAACCAACATGGCAGCAAAAAAAGTCACTGCGGCATGACTTGGGCGAAGCCGCGGGAAAAAAGCGATAAGCGGCAGCGCAACCATGAAGAGCGCCAGCAATTCCCACCAGCGCGCGTTCGGCGGGCGGATAAGACGGCTACCTTCGAGAATATTTTCGATGAGCTGCGCCTGGATTTCGACGCCGTCCATGCGTGCTTCCACCGGCGTCGGCGCCACGTCGCTGATGCCCACCGCGGTCGCGCCGACGATCGCCACCTGACCTGTGAGCGCGCCGACTTTGACTTCGCCTTTGAGAATCGCCGCAGCGGAAAGCCGACGCGCGGCGAAAGCCGGCGCATAATAAAGACGCACGCGGCCGTCGAGATCGGTCGGGATGAACGAATCACCGATCTGAACTCCCGTTACACCGCTTCGGTTTGCGCGCACCGTGTATTGTTTCTCCCCGGTGGCGACCCTGAGAATTTCCAGTGCCAGCGCCGGCGCGAGCGCGCCCTTGACGGCGATCACTAAAGGCATGGCGCGCACCGTGCCGTCGCCATCGCGCGTGTCGTTCAAATAGCCGCGCCCAGCGGCGGCCCCTTCGATTTCCGGGACATTGCCGAGCTCCGCCGCAAAGGAACGCAGATGCGGCAGCGGCGATTCTCCGAAAACGATAGCCGGCGTTTGCGCACCGGCGGGATGCGCATCGGACTTTCTGTCCAGCGCGGCGCGCGCGATGATCGAAGGCACACGGCGCAATGTTTGCGCAAGCGCGGCATCGTTGGACGGCATTTGCGCTAGCGCGGCGCGCAGCGCGGGATTCAGTTGGGGGCGCCCGGCGAAAAGATAATTCGGCGAAAGATCGTCCGCCTCGGGCATGATGATATCCACGCCCACCGCGAGCGCGCCGAGCGCGCGGGTCGCTTCGATCAACTCGGCCAGGCGCGTGCGCGGCCAGGGCCAACGGCCGAAGGCGGAAAGACTGCGCTCGTCGATGTCGATGATGACAGCGGGAAAACGCGACACCGACCGCGGCAAAGCGCGCTGGTACGCATCGAAAGCCAGATTACGCGCCGCGCTCCAAAGCCGCTCACCCGCAATGACATGAAAAAGCGCGGCGAGAAGTAGCAGCACCGCTGCCGCGCTCCGTCCCTCGCCGTGGCAAAGTCCGTCGAGCACCGGCCGGAGCCAGCGTCCGTCAGAAGCCTTTTTTTGCGATTCAACGCCTGCGACCAAGGGATTACACGTTGATCAGCAGGCCGTCGTAGGCGGCGGAAACTTGCAGCGCCTGGCCGTCGCCGGCGATCTCGGCGTAGCGGCGGGTTTCGCCGAGAATGTTGTGGATGGTTTCGTCGCCGTGCGCCGGATCGTGATGAAACAGGCAGTAATGCTTGACGCCGGCGCGCAAGCAGAGATCGACGCCGACCACGTTGCTCGAATGTCCCCAGTCTGCCTTGGAATTGATCATCTCGTTCAACGAGTACATAGCGTCGAGCACGACCAGATCTGCGCTGCGATAAAATTCCACCGCAGCCTCGGTTTCCGGGTCGAGAGTCAACTTGTGCTCGGTGTCCGTGGAATAGACGAAGGCTCGGTCGTTTTGCTCGAAGCGGTAGCCGTAGGAATCGCCGGGATGGGGCTGCCGCTTGGGCAACACGCGCAGCCCGTCGATTTCGTGCCATCGATCCGCATCCAGCTGAATGAATTCCACCGTCGCGCCAAGATGGTCCCACTCCACCGGAAAACAGGGCGACGATTGCTGGCGGCGAAAAGCCTCCTCGACCAAAGCGGTGGGATGGCCGCAATGGATGCGGATCACATTGCCGGGAATGTAAGCAGGCGTGAAAAACGGAAAGCCCATGATGTGGTCCCAGTGCACGTGCGACATGAAAAAATTGTAGGTTTGCGGCCGGCCCGTGCCGTGCCTTCTCGTCACTTGTTGACCGAAGGGACGCAGGCCGGAGCCCATATCGCAGAGGGTGTAATGATCACCGCCGATGATCTCGATACAGGCTGAATTACCGCCGTAGCTCGAACGCACCGGGAAATCGAGCTCGTCGATGAACCGCTCCGCCACGGCGGCATTCTCGAAGCGCCTGCCGTCGGCCTTGAGCAACGCCCGTCTGATTTTCTCGCGGATCGCGGCTCCCTCCAATGTCACCGGGAGTGAGCCTCGAGTTCCCCAAAAATAAACCTGCATGGTCCTCCGACAGCTTAGGTCGCGGTCGGTTCGGCACCCAGCCGCGGTGCGGCGTGGACAATCACGCGCAGGATATTGCGCGCCCCGTCACGCCGATAGCTGGCCTGATCCATGAGCGCGCGCAGCACCGGCACGCCGACGCCGCCGACGTCGCGTTGATCGATGTCCCCCGACAGATCGGGGTCGGGCATTGCTAGAATATTGAAAGCACAGCCGCGGTCGATGAACTCCAGCGCCAGCGTTTCGCCATCCAGTCGCTCGCAGCAAAGCTCCACGCTGCCGTTCTGATCAGCGTAACTGTACCGGCAGATATTCGCCACGATCTCCTCAACCACCAGCTCGATTTCATGCACGCGGGCAACTCCGAAACCGGCCGCGCGCGCCTGCGCCGCGGCGAACTCCGTGCAGTGGGCCACCGCATCGAGAGTAGGCGCAGCCATGCGGCTGCCTGCATGAGATTCAGCCATCGCTATCAACCGTTGCCGTAAAGGGACGCCGCTGCCGGAGAGATCGCCGCCAGGGCTTCACGCACCGTACCGTAGGTTTCCAAAACCATGTCGAAGCGGCCGATCTTGAAAACTTCCTGGACGGTGGACTGCAATGCAGCGAGCACCATCTTTCCGCCCTGCTTGCGGCAGCCCTTCGCGGCGATCATCAGCACGCGCAGGCCGGCGCTGCTCATATAATTGACCTTGCTTAAATCGAGCAGCAGTTTCTTGTCATCGTTGGCGCACCCGTCCACGTGCGGCAGCAGAGCGCTGCCGAAAGCAGGCGCGGTGCTGTGGTCGATGCGGCCTTCGACTTCGATCAGGACGACGTTGGCCAGCGTTCGCACTTTGCATTCCATTTTAAACCTCGTCGGACGAAACGGCCGCGCCCCCATGCAACCCGCAAGGGAGCTCGATCCGCCAATCATCGACAAGCGTAGTTTACTCGCTGTCCGGCCGAAAACAAAGTTTAAAAATCACGCCCTACTCATCTCCTGCAAACGGCCCGTGATTGCTTTTTGATCAGTGCTGAAATAATCAGACTTCATCATGAAACGGGAGGCTGCTCATGGCTGAAACCAATGTCGCCGATGCTCTGATCGAATATCTCAGCTCGCGGGGTGTCGAGAAGATTTTCGGGGTGCTCGCCCACACGTCTTTTGCGATCGGCGATGCCATCGCCCGTCGTCCGCACATGAAATTGATCAACGCCCAGCACGAGGGCGGCGCCGGCAACATGGCTTTGGGTTACGCGCGCGTCACCAAGAAGCCGGCGGTCTGCCTGGTTTCCGCCGCAGGCGGAGCAACCAATATCGTCACGGCAGTCGCACAGGCACATAAGGAATCCGTCCCGCTGTTCGTGGTCTCATCGGACATCGACACAGCGGCTTACTCAAAAGGCCGTTATTCGTCGTTTCACGGCATGGAGCATGTCCGCTTGTTTCAACCGATCACCAAGCAGAGCGCCCGGCTTGAGCGGATCGAGGAATTGGGGCCATTGATGGACTCGCTCTACCGCCAGAGTACACGGGGGCGCCAGGGTCCGGTGTTTCTGATCGTGCCCGAGGACTTGCAGCACACTGCGCTACCGGAGCCGTTGAGCTTCGCGCCGAGTGCCGAACCGGTCGCCCCGGCGATGGATGCCGACGCCGCGAAGGCAGCGGTCGATCTTCTGCTCGAAGCCAAAACGCCGGTGGTTCTCGCCGGCACCGGTGTCGATTGGGCCAACGCGCGTGACGAAGTGCGCGAACTGGCGGAGCTGCTCGCTCTTCCGGTCGCTGTGAGCTACACGGGCAAGGGCGTGTTTCCGGAAAATCATCCGCTCGCTTTGGGTTGCCTTGGCTTCGGCAGCCGTCCTTACTCGCGCAAATTTTTCCAAGAGGCGGATTTGATCCTCGCGCTCGGCGCGACCTTCAGCGAAGGCACGACTATGCGGTTCGGCCACGAGATCATTCCGGAGAAGGCCAAGATCGTGCAGATCGACACCGATCCTGACGAACTCGGTCGGAATTATCCCAGCGCCTTATCGATCACGGCCGATGCCAAAGTCGCGCTGCGCGCGATCATCGATGAAGTCAAAAAGCGCCAGGCGAAGCCAGCGAACGGCTCGCGCGCCGAAACGATCAAGCAAGCCAAGGACGCCTGGAGAAACGACGTCGAGCAAAAGCCGTCGAATCAAGGCTTGACCTACGAATCCGTGATGAAAGCGTTGAACGAATTGCTCACGGGCAACGAAATTCTGACGACCTCGGGCATGACCGGCGATACCTTGCGCGGTATCGACGCGATAAACCCGATCGTGCACGCCGGCGAATTCCGCGCCATCGGCACAGCGCTCGCGACGGCGATGGGCGTCAAGCTCGGCCGGCCGGATGCGCGAGCGATCTGCGTCACCGGCGACGGTTCGTTCATGATGGAGCAGCAGGAACTGGCGACCGCGGCTTATCACAAGATCCCGATCTTCGTTTTGATCCTCCGCAACAACTCCTACGGCGGCATGAAGCGCGATCAGATTAAAACCTATGGCGGCCGGATCATCGGCACGGAGCTTTTCATTCCGGACCTCCCGAAGCTCGCCGAACTCTACGGCGCCAAAGGCTTCGCCGTGCGAAAGAAAGAAGAATTGAAACCGGTATTCCAGCAGGCCCTGGCCTCGGACGAGTTCGTGGTCGTGGATGTGAAGTTGGACTAACGCCGGCTCAACGACATTTCTACGCGCATGGCAGGCTCCACGGTTACGCTTTATCGTCCTGTCGGGTCGCAAGAGTTGCGTCTGATCGAAGCCTCTGGTTGGACAAGATTTCCACCACGACTTTCAGGGCAACCGATTTTATCCGGTGCTTAACGAGGACTATGCAGTCCCAATCGCAAGCGATTGGAACGTCAAAGAAAGTGGATCAGGATTTGTAACTCGATTCGCAGTCGATGCAGACTTTGCTAAGCGTTACGAAGTCCACACAGTGGGATCGTCGGTGCATCCAGAGCTTTGGATACCTGCCGCGGATTTGGACGAGTTTAACCGACACATCCTGGCACAATCGAAGTCATAAGAGAGTTTCACCGCTAATCAGACGAGCAGCATTAAGTTGCTGCACAGAAATTTTCTTTTCGTAATAAAGTCTGATCCATTTCACACGGAGGACTAATGTCACTTAACCTACGCCGAGTCGTCACAGGCCACGACACCAAGGGCCGCGCAGTTGTTAAAATCGACGAAATTTCTAAGAACCTGGTCTCTGCTCGGCCCGGTTCGACCGCGTGTGTGGTTTGGACATCGGAATCTTTTCCGGTCGAAAATACCGGAGATACGGATGAAGGACTGCGCAAGACCGGCACGACGCTCGCCAAAGGCACGGTTTTCCGCGTCGTCGAATTCGCGCCTGGGGTCGCGCCGCGGGTGCACCGAACCGATTCGATCGATTACGCCGTGGTTGTGTCGGGCGAGATCGATATGGAGCTGGACGACTCGGTCGTCCACTTGCAGGCCGGCGATGTGCTCGTGCAGCGCGGCACGATTCACAACTGGGTCAATCGCGGCACGGCGCCGTGCGTCATCGCGTTTGTTCTAATCGATGCGAAACCAGTCGAAATCGCCGGCAAGACGTTGCACGCACAGGGGTGAGAAAAATCGTGTTCGTGATCCGTGATCGTGACGAGGCGAGTTGCGAACTCGAGTTTATGCGGCTTGGTCAAGGATTCAGGTCATTCAATTTTGCGGCTCGCGCGACCCGATGCGTTTGGCAACCTGCGCATGAGTGAGGACCACGCGCGGGTCTCGCTGCAGTGCGGCGACGTAGCGCTCGCCGAATTCCCCACCGCTTTTGGCGGGGACCAGCAGGAAAACCGATTGGCTCATCACCGCGTCGACATCGGCATTCGTAAGCGGCTCTTTGGAGTCGAGGGTTTCATCGACGGCGACGATCAGTTGCGAGATCGGCCGCAACCAGGCGAACCAGGGATCGTTGGTGAGAAGTTGAAAAAAGTGATTGGGCGACGAAATGGGTCCTACGCTGTTTTCGTAAACCACTCGCTCGGAGTCGATCAGCGCCTTGTGCAGCTTGAGGAGCGCGCCGTGCAACTCGACCAACGGCTTGCGAACCTCTTCCTGCTCGGGAGTGCGTTGAATCTTTTCCATGAATGAACCGCCTGCTTATCGTAAACATTGCCACTGTTAAAAACCAGTAGGGACGGGTTTCAAACCCGCCCCTACGTCTTTCCCTACCAAGTTTGCGCTTCGAACTCTTTATTGCGCAAAGGTGCCGGCCTGAAGCTCGCGCAGTGTCTGCTGGATCTCGGCCTGAGTGTTCATCACAAACGGGCCATAACGCGCCACCGACTCGTTCAAAGGTTTTCCGGACACCAGCAGAAATCGCACACCGTTCTCACTTGCGCGCGCTTCGACGATATCGCCGTCGTCCCACACGATGAGCTTGGGTCCCTGGACAGCGCGATTTTCCGGGCCGAATTTACCCTCGCCTTCGAACACGTAGGCAAACGCTGAATGGCCCCGCGGGATCGGCAGAGTAAACGAGCCGCCCGCTCCGATCGAGACATCGAGATAAGTCGGCTCTGCCGCGATGCCGCCGATCGGCCCGACCACGCCGTCCACCTCGCCGGCGATCACGCGAATCTTCGCGCCGCCTTCGTGTTCGACCGTGGGAAGTTCATTGGAACTGACGTTCTGGTAGCGCGGCGCGATCATCTTTTGCTTCGCCGGCAGATTCACCCAGAGTTGAAAACCGGCTACGCCTTCGGGGCGCACCTGCGGCATCTCTTCGTGCAGGATGCCTCGGCCCGCGGTCATCCATTGAAGATCGCCCGCGCCGATCTCGCCGGAATTTCCCACCGAGTCCCTGTGCCGGACCGAACCCGCGAGCAGATATGTCACGGTCTCGATACCCCGGTGCGGATGGAGCGGAAAGCCCGCCTGATAGTCAGCGGGATCCTTCGACTGAAAATGATCCAGCAGCAAAAACGGGTCGAGGTAATCCAACGTGCGCGTGCCGATACTGCGTTTGAGGCGCACGCCGGCGCCTTCGACCACAGCCTGCGGTTCGATGATTTGTTCGATTTTTCTCGACGTGTTTTCCATTGTTCTTCCTCCCGAGTCGTTTGCCGCGCGACTCCTACTTCTTTTCAGCGCGACCCGCATGGATCTTTTGCAGATCACGCGTCCAGCCGGTCAGGTTGACGAGCAACTGACGGATCAATTTTTTCGTCGTGTCGTTGGTCAGATTGCCGTCGGCGTCGAATTCGCTAGCGGCGTTGCCGATCATGACCTCCGGCTGATTGATCGCGAGCACATTCAGAAAGACAAAAACCTGACGCAGGTGATACTGCGCCCGCGCCGTGCCGAACCTGCCTGACGAGGCGCCCATGATCGCCGCCGGCTTGCCGCTCCAGGCGCTGTCGCCGTAGGGACGCGATGCCCAATCGATCGCGTTCTTCAACACGCCGGGAATCGAGTAGTTGTATTCCGGAGTAACGAAGAGAATCGCGTCGGCTTCGCGGATGCGCTTTTTGAACTCCACGACTGTGGCCGGCGGCTGACGTTCGTCATCCTCGCTGAAGGGCGGGATGCCCTCGATATCGAAGATATCCAGCACGGCATCTTCCGGCGCGAGTTGCTGGGCCGCCTTCAAAGCCGCCCGATTGTACGATTTTCGCCTCAGGCTGCCGGCGATGCCGAGAATGCGAATCGGTTGGTCCATTGTGAAATCTCCTTTGACTGCCGCATTGAGATGATGGATTTAAAATATACATTCCCAGCGGCTTCGACTAGCCCGCCCAACTTGGAAACACTCTTCCGCCTAATGTAGAATCGCCGGCCATGGATCTCGACGGCATCGAAGTTTTCGTCAAAGTCGTGGAAGCCGGCAGCTTCAATCAGGCCGCCAAGCTGCTTGGCATGCCCAATTCCACGGTGAGCGCGAGAGTCTCGGCGTTGGAGAAACGGCTCGGCGTCACTCTGTTGCAGCGATCTACCCGCAAGCTGCATCCGACCGAGGCGGGAAAGAGCTATTTCGAGCAGTGCGTGCAGGCCCTACGGCAACTTGAAAACGCCGAAAGCGAATTGGCCAGTGCGCAGAAGGAGCCGCGCGGCTTGTTGAGACTGACCGCGCCGGCGGACATCGGTCACAGCCTGCTGGCGACGCTGGTGCCTGTTTTTCTCGAGAAATATCCGAAAATGGAAGTCGACGTGACCGTGACGAACCGGGTGCTCGATCTCATCGCGGAAGGCATCGATCTGGCGATCCGGGCGGGTGAGCTCGCCGACTCGCGCCTGATTGCCAAACGTTTCTCGGTCGGCCACTTCGGGCTTTGGGCCAGCAGCTCCTATCTCAAATCCCGTGGCTTGCCGGCGCATCCGAAACACTTGACCGAGCACCAATGCCTGCGCTTTTCGCTCTTCAAAGACAACGAAGTGGAGCTGACTCGCGGCAAGGAAAAATCGCGAGTGGCGCTGGCAGGCCGGCTCCGCGCCGACGATTTCGAGACACTCAAATCCCTCGCGCTGCGCGACGCCGGCATTGCCTACCTGCCGAGCTTTCTTTGCGGCGAGGAATCAAGACAGCAGCGGCTCGAGCGCGTTCTACCCGACTGGCTCGGCGCTGCAGTCACTTTCTCGTTTGTCTATCCGGCCCAGCGCTTCGTCCCGCCCAAAGTGCGCGCCTTTATCGGCGCTGCCGAAGAACTCTGGCAGCGGCAGAAACTCTGAGAAGCGACTTTTCGACAAAATCAGCTCTTTCTTTTTCCCAGCACCTTCTCGACAAAACTGAAATCGAACACCTGACTCGGCGGGATTTCTTTCGTCACGGACAGACTTTTCTTGGTGAAGTCGATGGCGCCGCGCATCCACGCGTCGTCGAGATAGCTGAGACCGCCGAGGCGGCTCAGATGCAGGTCGTAAACCTCGGCCGCCAGCGAAAGATCCTTGACGCCGAGATATTTCGAGATGATGTCGATGGATTCGCTGCGATGCTGCGAATAATATTGCAGCCCCTTCAGACTGGCGCGCACGAACCCGAGCACTTCGCTTGGATTGCTTTTGATCTTTTCTTCGGTCACGCCCACGCCACCGGACGGATAGCTTGTCAGGTAATCTCCCGAATACGCCAAACGGCTGAATCCTTCGCGGTAGAGAATGAGCTGACGCGGCGGGCTCAACAGACAAGCAGCGATGAGACCCGTGCGCAGCGCGGTGGCGAGTTCTTCGGGCGTGCCAATAACGATCGACGTCACGTCTTTATTCGGTGTCAGTCCGTGTTTGGTGAGGATCAGCTGCGTTAAGAGGTCCACCGCGCCGCCGCGCGACGAGATGCCGACCACCTTGCCTTTGAGATCGGCGACCAATTTCAAATCCTTCTGACCGACCAGATCGAATTGCGGCTTGGAGTTGACGATCAGCACGAGACGCACCGGCACCCCGCGCACTCCCGCGGCGATCAGCGAGCCCGCCGCCGACGCGTAGTCCACCGAGCCGCCGATCAGCGCCTGCATGCCAACCGCGCCGCGGATGAGGATGGTTTCGACGTCGAGCCCTTCCTCGCGATAGAAGCCCTTCATCTGAGCGATGCGAAATTGCAACTCGGTGACGGCGATGGAGCTGGCCGAGAAGCGGATTTTTTTGAGTTGCGCCGCTGCGGGTTCGACGGCGGCGAAATTGATCACCAGCGCGCAGATAACGATCAAGATTTTTCCCATGCCTTCGATGGCCTCCGTTGGCAAACTACGCACGCGCGGAATCTAGCAAGGAGCCTTCGCCGCGGTCAATGGTTTTTGACAATCAAATCTGTCCGCGGCACCAAGCCTTGACACCCCGGCACGCCTAACCTAGAAGGAACTAACCTCATCACCGCGAAAAGGAGCGCCATCATGATCGCCAAAATTCGCCATCTCGCCACTCATACCGAACGCTACGACACGGAGTTCAAATTTTATCAGTCGATCTTCGGCATGAAGCAGATCACTACGAATCTGGTCGACGAGACAAACAAGCCCAATCCCGATCGCGGCCATATCAGCGATGGCGTCATCGGTGTGGCGCTGCTCGCCAAGCGCGCCGGCAGCCAACAGGGCATCGATCATTTCGGTTTCGAGGTCGACGACGTGCGCGAAGCGGTGGACCGGCTCAATCGCTTTTATCCAGACCTGCTCCACACCCGCGCGCTGGTCCACGTGCCGTTTGCCGGGATCCGGGCGCAGGATCCCACCGGCACGCAATTCGATCTATCGCAAAAAGGCCAGGACAATGTGCGCGAAGGCTATCTGGGCGACGGCTGGGAGCAGCCGCGCTGGATTAATCACATCGCGCTGCGCGCCCGCAAACCCGACGAGGTCGCAGAATTCTACACCAAAGTGCTCGATCTCAAAGGCGTCGAGGAAGGCGGCGAAGAAGCCTCGATCACCCTCACCGACGGCAAAGTCCGGCTGATCATTCGCCGCTGCCACACCGGTTACTACCGAAGCCTGCGCCAAGGCTTCGACCACGTCGGCTTCAAGGTCGAAAGCGTGGAGCAGACCAAACAAGACCTGGACAAAATCGCCGCGGCCCATCCCGAGTGCGCGCCGAAAAAAATCGGCGGCGGCCCGCAGGGCGGCGGCATAGAAAAAGACATGCGCGCCTGTCCCATCGGCCAGCACGCCTTTGGCGATCCGGACGGAATATTGCTGGACATCGCCGAATAGCAAGCCGCTCCCACAGAAAAGAGTAGCGTCGACCAAACCCCCGCTGCGCTCAGCCCGGGAAACTCCTTGCCGAGCGCGCCGATCCGTCGTACTCTCATCAGCATTTTCTCATGCTGAAACACGGATCGTCCTTTCCCAACGCGCTGTTTTTCGCCGTCGCTACCCTCACAGCGTCCCTGCTCTACCCCGGCCACGGGTCTACGCTTCCGAGTCGCCCGGCGTTTTCGTCGGTCGCGTATGTTATCCGCGGCGATGAGGTCGAAAAAAAGTTTCGAGCCTACAACGGTGCGCTTACCGCCTACTACGAATCCCTTTCAAACGCTCTGAACGCGAAGGCGCCCGATCTCCTTCCGATCATTCGGGCGCCCCAGTTGTTTAAAAGCGGTTACCAAATCTTGCCGAAACTCGTGAAGGATTCTTTGCCCGAGACGCAACCAAGGAATGGATCGGTCAGCTATAGCTGGCCTTGGACCGAGCGCATGATCGAAGCCGAACGACTTCATCTGATTCGCTCCGACAAAAAGTTGAGCAACGCGCTTTCGCCAAAAAATACTTTGCCGAAGCACTACCTGGAAAAACTCGCGCTCGATTATCAACAACTGCGCGCCAAGGCAGGAAATATCGACGAGCACATGCACTACAACCGCTTCTGGCAAGCGGCGATCGCCGCGGATCGCGGCGGCTATGATCGCGCGACTTTGCTTTACGGTGAAGTGCTGGAGCGGCAGGTGCTCCGTACTGAATTGCGGAACCTCGACGGCGGCTCCGGTCTCCGCGCTTTTGCGCTGAGGCCGATCCGGGCATTGGCGGGTTTTGCCGGTCTAACCGGTGACCTAAGAAATCGCGAAGCGGTTCTTACCCGACGGATCGACGGTGCTGTCAGTCGAAGCGCACGACCGTCTTTCATTACCCTTGAGCATCGGTCCCACAAATGGGTTTTTCGTGTGCCGATGTACACCGACATCGGGGATCAAGCGTTTGTCAAGTCTGTGAAACAAACCATAGAAAGCATATGGCGATTCAAGAACGGCGCCGACCTTTTTCGTGTCGAGCTTGATATTGCTTATCTGGCGCCAGAGGTCTTGTATGCACGTTCAGAAATACCTGTGCCAGGCCAATCCATCGAGGTCCTGCAGCATCTCCGTCGATTTCCTACCGACGGCGCGGTGCTGACCACCGGCGCCTTGACCACCCAC
>Ga0310810_10002833_pt1 | contig 18766 bp, 15 predicted proteins | sample NCmetagenome_FD_207641 | JGI IMG/M metagenome (GOLD analysis project Ga0310810, IMG submission 207641) | Soil microbial communities from experimental microcosm in Duke University, North Carolina, United States - NC | ecosystem: Engineered > Artificial ecosystem > Soil microcosm > Unclassified ...
AACTGCCAGGTCGAGCAATTGACTCATAGTTCGGGTATTTCCTTTCGGATCTTTTATACCCCATGGGTTTTCAAAATCATGGCGCAACATGATGATCCCGCCTCTGGGCCCGCGCAATGTTTTATGCGTAGTAGAGCTAATTATATGGCAATGTTCGAACGGATCATTAAGTAGTCCTTTAGCAATCAGACCCGCAGGGTGGGCAATATCTGCTAATACAACAGCCCCAATCTTGTCAGCCACTTCACGGATGCGTTTGTAATCCCAGTCACGGCTATAAGCTGACGCGCCGCAGATAATCATTTTTGGTTTTTCCTTCAAAGCAGTCGCTTCGAGCTGGTCATAGTCAACGAGGCCGGTTTCCTTCTTTACTCCATAAAAAAACGCATGGAAATTCTTTCCGCTAAAGTTCGCAGGGCTACCGTGTGTCAGGTGTCCGCCCATACTAAGATCAAGCCCCAGCACTTTTTCACCGGGCTTTACGCAAGCCAAAAACACCGCCGCATTTGCCTGTGCACCACTATGAGGTTGTACATTGGCCCAGGTTGCATTGAAAACTTTCTTCAGGCGCTCAATAGCGAGCGTTTCGATTTCATCGACGACTTCACAACCGCCATAATATCTTTTGCCGGGATAACCTTCCGCATATTTATTAGTCGGCACGGTCCCCATGGCCTGCATTACCTGTAGGGAAGTAAAGTTTTCCGAAGCAATAAGTTCGATGCCATTACGCTGACGGGCAAGCTCTTTATGAATGAGATCAAAAACTTCGGTGTCTCTTTGTGTTTCTATTTCGACCATTTTATATCGGTTTTGCAATGAAAAGAATTGGTGCGGTTGAAGCGTACCACCCTGATTCCGGCACAGCGCTTCGCTTCGGTCATCAGTAAGAAAGTCAATAGACGCGCCACCGCCGTTAACAACTATTCAGGCTGCAAAATTAGGCTTGTGATCAATCGAAAACCCGGCAATGTAGATAAGTTTTTGTTTGTGCTAAAAATCCTTATTTTCGTTGGCTTTTGCCTCATAAGCGTTCCCGGCGTCAGCGTAAAAGCAGGTAGCGGATCGTTACCGAATAATATTGTTAATAAGCCCTAAAATCAATTGATTTGGGGTTAAAGTCTGCCCAGGGCAGATTGGTTTTTTAATGAAGGCAATCATCCCAGTAGCAGGCGCTGGCACTAAGCTGCGTCCTCACAGCTATACACAACCAAAGGCTCTTATCCCGCTTGCAGGAAAGACGGTACTCAGTATCATTATTGATCAAATGCGTGAAGCAGGAATCCAGGAGTTTGTCTTTATAGTAGGATACCTCGGCGACAAAATAAGGGACTATGTAAAGGCTAAATATCCTGAACTGCAGGCCTGTTATGTACAACAGATCGACAGGCAGGGAGTGGGGCATGCCATCCAGATGACAAAAGAGATTGTCAACAACGATGAGGTGGTGGTGGTGCTTGGCGACACGATTTGCGAGTACGACATAAATGAAGTTGTAAATAGCCCCGGCTCAATGCTTGGGGTGAAAAAGGTGGATGACCCCAGGGAGTTTGGTGTAGCCGAAATTGATGATGAGGGCTATATTGACCATGTGGTTGAAAAGCCACAGATCCCTAAATCGAATATGGCACTGGTGGGAATTTATAAAATCAAGGAAAGTGGACACCTGTTTCAGTGCCTTGAAAATAATTACCGGCAGGGATTGAGAACGCACGGAGAATACAGTTTAACCGATGCGTTGGATTGTATGCTGAAAATGGGGATTAAGATGAAACCTTTCAAAGTTGAAAGTTGGTTTGATTGCGGTCGCAAGGAGACTTTACTTGAATCAAATGCTACCCTTTTAAAAAAATTCGCACGTAAAGCGGAAAGCGAATACCATTTCGAAAACACTGTGATCATCCCACCGGTTAGTATCGGGGACGGATGTGATATAAAAAACTCCATCATTGGACCGAACGTGACAATTGGAGAAAGCACTACTATTAATTACTCAATTATTAGAAATTCTATCATCGGTTCATTTTCCAATCTATTTGATATAGTGTTAGAGGCCTCTATCATCGGTAGCGATACCGGCTTGCGTGGCGAAACCCGCACGCTGAATATCGGGGACAACACAAATATTGATTTGGGATAGATCCTGGATGCCAGATGCTAGCTATCAGATGCTGGATTTTTAGACAACTGGTTCATTTATTGAAACTTTATTTTCCTTTCAACATCAAACTATCCAGCATCCAGCATCTTTAACAAAATATGACTCCATTCAAAAATCGAATTACTGAACTATTTAAAGTTGATTACCCGATTGTCCAGGCCGGAATGATTTGGGCCAGTGGCTGGAAACTGGCAAGTGCAGTCAGCAATGCGGGGGGCCTGGGTATGATAGGCAGCGGAAGCATGTATCCCGATGTCTTAAAAGAGCATATCCGAAAGTGTAAGCTTGCTACCAGGAATCCATTTGCAGTAAACATCCCTTTGCTTTATCCGGATATCGACAAACACATTGAGGCAGTAATTGAGGAAAAAGTAAAAATTGTATTCACTTCTGCCGGCAACCCTAGAACGTGGACCCCCGTTTTAAAGGACAATGGGATCACAGTCGTCCATGTGGTAGGTAGCAGCACCTTTGCCCGTAAATCCGAGGCCGCTGGTTGTGATGCTGTAGTAGCCGAAGGGTTCGAGGCCGGCGGGCATAACGGCAGAGAGGAAACGACTACCATGGTATTGATACCTGCTGTAGTGGATGCAGTTAAGATACCGGTGATAGCAGCGGGCGGCATAGCAACAGGAAGGCAGATGTTTGCTGCTATGGCGATGGGCGCAGAGGGCGTACAAATGGGCAGCCGCTTTGTAGCGAGCGAGGAAGCATCTTCGCATATGTCGTTTAAGAACGCAGTTATCGGATCAAAGGAAGGCGATACCGTTTTAACTCTTAAGCAACTTACACCTGTTAGGATGATGCGTAACCAGTTTTACGTGCAGGTACAAGAAGCGGAAAGAAGGGGAGCGAGCCAGGAAGAATTAAAAACTTTGTTAGGAAGGGGCCGGGCAAAGAAGGGAATGTTCGAAGGAAATCTGGATGAAGGAGAACTGGAAATTGGACAAGCTAGTTGTTTATTGGATAGTGTTTTACCGGCGGGAGATATCGTAAAAAAAGTCTGGCAAGAATTTTTAGACGGTTTGCAAAATCCAATACAAATGCTGTAATTTTATATTGTTTCAAATCAATTTTTATACTTATCAATTTGGTTTTATGAAGCTTAAGCTACTCTTAATGGTGTTTAGCCTGACGGGTTTCGTGGTGGCAAAGGCAAATACTGAGCCCGAAACAACCGATCCGGAAAAAGGGAAGAAGAACGACCTGGCAGGCATTATACTTCATAGTGAGAATAAAAAACCATTGAAGGACGTAATCGTCACCGCCTATCTCTTATCCAAAAAGGAAAAGGCCGTCCAAACGGATGAAACCGGGGCTTATGGTTTTGAAGAATTGAAACCCGGAACCTACAAATTTGTTTTTGAAAAATCCGGTTATAAGAAGGTTACCAAAGAGAAAGTCGTGGTAAAGACTGACGAGGCATTCCAGCTTAACATTGAGATGATTGAAGCCAAGGAATTTGATATTGTTCCTTCCCCACTATTATTTGCGGATTTCTGATTAGATTTTGATTAATAAGGTTAACCGGTTACTTTTTTGAAGTAGCCGGTTTTTTTTTATCCTGTTCACAGGTCTTTGGGCATTTATAGGAAATAAAGGATGACCCACAAAAAAAAGCAATCGCGAAAAACCGGGATTGCTTTTTACAAAGTATGAAGTTGAGCCTTAGTCCGTATCCAAATCGAAATCGTCGAGGTCTTTTTTAATCCTGAATTTTTTATGTTTTTCCAGGAACGGCTTGTACTTATTATAAGTGCTGGCACTGGCTTTTTTGCCATTGATTGTAAGGTTGCCATCCTCGTGTATGACCGTATAACCTGACTTTTTATTGATGAGGCCATCGCTTGAAAGACCATCCACAAATGTTTTGTACTCTTTCATCCCTGACTTAGCCTTTTCAATTTCCGCCTGTGCTTTCTTTAATTCTTTTTCAATTTCTGGTCGTGATTTTTCCATTTCTTTACGGGCTTTGGCCAATTCGGCATCCACTTTTGCTAAATCGATTTCCTTAACTTTTTCAAGTTCTGCTTTCATTTTCTCAAAATCAATTTTGGCGATTGACTCTTTGACCTGCTGTTCGATCTTGGCCGCATCCACTTCCTTCATCGCCTTGTCGACCTCCATTTTGATCTTGTCAAAATCGATTTCCTTTAATGATTTTTCGATATCGAGTTTCATCTTTTCCGCATCCATTTGTTTTAATGCGGCGCCGACTTCCTTAAGAGCCTTTTCCACTTGCTCATTAATTTCGATGCGATCCAGCTCGGAAATTGCCTCATCCAGGTCGCGAATCTTCCTATCTTTCTTGTCCGGAATTGTGTCGTGGAACTGCTGGTTTTTGCCGGCGTTAGCGGGCTTCTGCTGCCGGCCCCAAGAAATGAGGGCTAATGCAAGAGCTCCGGCAAAAAGAACTGCCAGTAGTGTTTTCCCTGTTTTAATTGATCCTGGTTTCATACACGATGTTTAAGTTTAGTTAACGAAAAGCTTCGTACCAAATATACGATCCATTTCGTATCACCCAAAAGGTTTTAGTGCTCGAGGAGAATTTTTAACAAAATCGGCGATTCGTTTAAATGTCCCGAATTAGCTTTTCGCAAACGCCCACTTAATCATTTCTTTCCAGCTTGGCTTTTTGCCGTACATGAGAATACCGGTTCGGTATATTTTCCCGCTAAGCCAAACCGTAAAAAGAAATCCTGCTATCAATAAAGCCATGGACAAACCGAGTTGCCACCAGGGTACTGTCCCTGGCACGCCAAATGGTATTCGTGTCATCATAATGATGGGAGAACTAAAGGGGATAATGCTGGCCCAGACGGCCAGCTTGCCGGTCGGATCATTTAGCGAAATCGACGTCATCGCGATAGAGAGGATCACAAGCATGGTAACAGGAAAACTCAGGGATTGTGCCTCACGCATGTCTTCGTTGACTGCGCTGCCAATTGCTGCATATAAAGAAGAGTAAAAGAAAAAACCACCCAGAAAGTAAAACGCAAAGAAAAACAGGATTACCGGTATGTTTAAATTGGTGAACGTATTTTGCACCTGCCCCACCATGTTGTTTACCGCTTCATTACTGTTGCTGGTCGCCTTTGTCAGGTTATAGATAACAAAAACAAAAATTACCCATAAAAAAAACTGTGTAAGCGCTACCAGCCCGATACCAATTATCTTTCCAAGCATCAGCTGAAAGGGTTTAACCGAGGATATAATGACTTCAGCGATGCGATTGGTCTTTTCTTCCATTACTCCCATCATCACCTGTGATCCGTAAATTAATAGTATGAGATAAATCAGGAAACCTGCCACAAACCCGATAGTGCCGGCAACTTTTTCGTTTGCGGCCTGGCCCAGTAAATCTTCCGAGGTGACAGAAACCCTGCTTTTACTTATTATTTCTTTCTTATTTTCATCAATACCTAATTTTTCATTTTTTACATCGGTCCATAAAAAATTAAGCCTGTTCTCGATTTGCCCCACCGAGGAAGCGCCAAATTTTTTATCGGCCCTGAAAGAAACATTGGGAATGCCCTCTTCCCAATTTTTGGAAGCAGGAATGATAACAAATCCATCAAATCCGCGGCGTTTATAAGTATTTTTTAAACTGTCGGGATGTTCATTTAATAAAGTCATTACAAGCGTACTGTCTGTTGCATTGGATCTCTCAAACTGGCCTTTATTAAAATAGCCTGAAGAATCAATGACAGCTACTTTGAGATGCGCCATCGTGGTTGCGCCAAGATAACTCATGCCAAATATTAATGCGAGGTAAAGGAGCGGAAATAGAATGGTACTTATGATGAATGTTTTCTTGCGTACCCGTGTGAGGTATTCGCGCTGTATAATGAGCAATATCTTGTTCATGTGAAAGCCCGTTTAAGTATTTTAATTCTTTACTTCCTGGAAATGCCGGGAAGCGGGTGTTCCTTCTACCAGGCGGATGAAGATGTCATTTAATGAGGGAAGTATTTCATTAAAGGATTCGATCAGCAAGCCCTTGTTGATGAAGTATTGCAATACATCATTGTTGGAAAAACCAGGATCCAGCTTAATGATAACTTCCTTTTCCATCTTTTGTTTTACCTCGAATAAATGTATCGCCAGGTGCTCAGCCAATAGCCGGTCTTTAAAAGTCACGCGGAACAGGTTTTCTTTGAAGTCCTGCTTTACTCGCTGTACGGTTCCGTCAAGTATTTTCTTTCCCTTATTTACCAGCACTATATGATCGCATATTTCTTCAACCTGCTCCATGCGGTGGGTGCTAAAAATGATGGTTGCACCCGCCTGGGCGAGATTATAGATTTCTTCCTTGATGAGGTTGCTATTTACAGGGTCCAGGCCACTGAATGGTTCATCTAAAATGATCAGCTTTGGTTGATGCAGTACCGTCGTGACAAATTGTAGTTTCTGGCTCATACCCTTGGAAAGGTCTTCCACCTTTTTTGTCCACCAGCTATCCATATCAAATTTTGCAAACCATTCTTTTATTTTTTTCATCGCCTCACTTCTGCCAAGACCTTTGAGTTGTGCGAGGTAAAGAGTCTGTTCCCCGATTTTCATTTTCTTATATAGTCCCCTTTCTTCGGGCATATAACCTATGTGTCCGATATCGTTTACAGGATCAAATTTTTTCCCGTCAAAAATTATCTGTCCCTCATCAGGATAAAAGATACCTGTAATCATTCGGATCAGCGTAGTCTTTCCGGCTCCGTTCGGCCCCAGCAATCCAAATATCTGGCCTCGCTCAATGCTGAGGCTGATATCATCCACCGCCTTTTGAGTAGCAAAATATTTTTTAAGATTGTTCAGTTCCAATATGGCCATGACGTTGAAAATTATTCGCAAAAATAACCGATACTATAGAGAAGATGTAATATTTCGATAGACGGTAATGAGCTATGGCCGGTCTGCGGCCGTAAGATATTTATTTTTTAAGCAGCCTGGCGGTAACCTGCAAAGCGACGTTCTCACCATCCATCGCGGCGCTTACAATACCCCCGGCATACCCGGCGCCTTCTGCGCAGGGATATAGGTTTTCAATCTGTGGATGTTGCATTGAGACCGCATTTCGGGGAATGCGGACAGGAGAGGAGGTTCTCGATTCAGTAGCCACCACCACAGCGTCATTGGTAAAATAGCCTTTCATTTTTTTTCCGAATTCCACAAATGCTTCCTGGAGTCTTGCATGAATAAACATTGGCAGCACCTCTTTGAGAGATGCCGAACGAAGTCCCGGCAAATAGGAGCAATCGGGTAAAGATGTTGAAACTTTGTCTTTTGTAAAATCAACCATTCGCTGAGCCGGCGCCACAAATTTGCCTCCCCCTGAGTTAAACGCCTTTTGCTCTACTGACTGTTGAAAATACATGGCGGCCAACGGGCCGTGTTTTTCAAACCGGTTCAAATCCTTTTCTTCAACGGTAACAACAATACCGCTATTGGCAAAAGGATTATTTCGTTTTGATGGACTCCATCCATTTACTACCAGTTCACCCTCTGAAGTGCATGCAGGTGCAATGATTCCTCCCGGGCACATGCAAAATGAAAAGACTCCCCTGTTTTGAACCTGGTGCACCAGGTTATAAGCGGCAGGAGGTAAAAAATTTTCCCGTGAACTGCGATGATATTGCAAACTGTCAATTAAAAGCTGTTGATGTTCAACCCTTACTCCAAGAGCGAAAGGCTTCAGTTCAAGCTTAATTTTTTTTTCATTTAGTAATTGAAAAATATCCCTCGCCGAATGGCCGGTTGCAAGGATAACAGCATCTCCGTCAACAACGTTGCCGTCGCTGGTTTTCACCCCGGTAATTTTTCCCTCGGCCAAAACAAGATCAACCACTTTTTTTTCAAACCAATATTCGCCGCCGCAGTCCAATATCTTCTTTCGGATTGAGGTGATAATCTTTGGTAGTTTATTGGTTCCTATATGAGGATGGGCTTCATATAATATTTTCTCTTCGGCGCCGAAATAAGTGAACAGGTTCAGTATCCTGTTTACATCACCTCTTTTAGAACTTCTGGTATACAGCTTGCCATCGCTATAAGTACCGGCGCCACCCTCTCCAAAGCAATAATTGCTCTCAGGATTTAGTTCACCCTGTTTATTCAAATCGGCAAGGTCCCTCCGACGTGCCCTTACATCCTTTCCTCTTTCGAGTATAATTGGCTTAATACCTGACTCGATAAGTTTTAATGCCGCAAATAGCCCCGCGGGGCCGGCTCCCACAATGATCACCTTCTTTTTCGATCGGGTAACCTCGCCGAATGTAAAAGAAAGCAATTGTCGTTGTTGCCAGGGCTCTTCTATGAACGATTGTATGGTTAAATGAACCCATGCCTGCTTTCCCCTTGCATCAATTGAGCTCTTTAGAATATTATAACCGCAGATATCACCAGGAGATTTGCCTTCCAGAGCAGCAATGCATTGCTTTACTACTTGCTCACTTGCCGCTTCCGAAGGAAGCAGCTTCAATGAGATAATTTTTTGCATGAAGGTCAGGTTTTTATCCTGAAAACAACGTTGAATTGCCAAAGGTACGAATCAAAGATGGCGTGGTTATGCTTTTAAATTGTGGCACTGGGCAAGAAGGAAGATACACCAATCTCAAAATCATCCGGATAGAAAGGGGAACGGTTTCAGAAGGTTGAAATAAACGAAATTTATGTGATAAAAAACCGGCATTTAAAAAAATTTTTTCTTGTAACAACAAAGAAATAGTGATAACTTCAAATGGTTTGAACGTTAATACAAAAAGATCTTGTCAGGCTGGTATTTTAGTAACAGTTTAGTCCGGGATGATAAACCCGAGCAAACTGTTTTTATGATAACGCAGTTGAGGATCTTTTACTTCACCCGTTGACTTTTTGGAAGCGATAATTAACAAACGATACATCATTCAATTGATTTGGTGTAGTCGTTTTTTATGCGGATTTTTTTTCGAAATTTCAAAAATTTTTCTTTAAAAAACGAGTGAATTACAAAGGTGTCTCCGCTGCAGGAAAAAGGACGGAATAAAAATTTTTTTTTATCCGATAATTAATGATATTCGCCCTCCTGTCCAGCTTTTTTATTGACACGTGTGGAGAATTTTTTTTGGGACATTTTTTCAAACGACAACAAGTAAAGGGACGATAAACTGCTTTCTGACTGATGGAGAAAAATGCTGAAAAAGTTTGGACGAATTGTTTAAAGATCATCAAGGATATTGTTGAATGGCAGCACTTCAAAACGTGGTTTGAACCCATCCGACCGGTTTCATTAAAAAACAATGTGCTCGTTATACAGGTTCCCAGCCAGTTCTTTTTTGAATACCTCGAAGAACACTATGTAAATTTATTGGCAAAGACTTTGAAGAGAGAATTGGGAAAAGAGGCTCACCTGGAATACCGAATAATGGTTGACAGTGGTAACAGCAAGAACAAGCCTTTGACGATGGATGTAACCGGCCAGGGATACAAAACTTTTTTACATAACGAAATGGACTTTCCCCTTGTCATAAATAACCCTGTTAAGAATCCGTTTGTAATACCCGGGTTGAAAAAGATGCAGATTGACCCGCAGTTAAATCATATTTACACATTTGACGCTTTTATTGAGGGCGACTGCAACAGGGTAGCAAGGAGAGCCGGCAAAACTGTTGCGGAAAAACCAGGTACCAATTCATTCAATCCGCTGGTAATATATGGAGGAGTGGGTCTTGGAAAAACCCACCTGGCACAAGCAATTGGTAATGAGGTTAAGAAATTGCACCCAAACAAGGTTGTATTATACGTGAGCTCTGAAAAATTTATCAACCAGTTTATGGATCACGGGCGTAACAACGCCATCAATGATTTCATTCATTTTTATCAACTCATCGACGTACTCATAATAGACGACGTTCAGTTCTTTAATAAAGCTGAAAAATCCCAGGATGCTTTTTTTGCCATTTTCAATCATCTTCACCAGTCGCATAAACAACTCATACTTACCTCCGATAAATCCCCTAAGGACCTCGATGGTGTGCAGGAACGCCTGCTCAGTCGCTTTCGGTGGGGGCTTAGCGCGGACATGCAAATACCAGACTATGAAACCCGGATCGAAATATTGGAAAGAAAGATGAAGAACGATGGCCTCGATATGCCTAAAGAGGTCGTGAAATATATTGCCTATAATATTAATAGCAATATCAGGGAACTTGAGGGCGCACTGATATCGCTATTGGCACAATCTTCGCTGAACAGGAGAGAGATCGACTTAGATTTAGCGAAAAAGGTGCTACGTAATTTTATAAAATCCTCCAGTAAAGAAATCACAATCGATACCATTCAGCGTATGGTATGCGATTATTTTGATGTATCATATGACAAGCTTTTGCAAAAGACCCGCAAACGGGAGATAGTCCAGGCAAGGCAAATCACCATGTACCTCGCAAAGGCCTTTACTAAAAACTCATTAAAAACTATAGGCGAGCATTTTGGCGGAAGGGATCACACCACGGTTATTCATTCCTGCCAAACGGTAAAAGATTTGATGGACACCGATTCCGTATTCAGGGAAAATGTCCTGGAATTACAGCAAAAAGTTCAGCTGGCCTCGATGTAAATTTTTAAGATTCAAACATTATATTCCAAATCATGGATTCAATAGATCCGGATTTGGAATTTGTTTTTTTGGGTTTTATAAGCAGTTATCTTTATTTTTGCCACCCTCTTTTAAAAGGGGCATTTTATGCCCGGGACGGTGGAACGGATGCCCTCGCGAAAGAGAATAAAGTAGTTCTTAAAGAGAGGAATAAATTAATTCAGCTAAGGTGTGGTGGATATGCCGATAGTCATCGGGAGGCTGAATCTAATTCCGCCGGCTGGCAAACTAAACCGTCGTACGACATTGAAGTTGTTCCGCCGAAGGGCGGACAAAAGAAGTTCTTATTAAAAGAGGAATAAATTAATTCAGCTAAAGGTGAGGTGGATGTCCCGATAGTCATCGGGAGGCTGAAATCATCCGCCGGCTGGCGGACTAAACCGTCGTACGACCTTAAAGTTGTTCCGCCGGGCGGATAGAAGAAGTTCTTATTAAAAGCGAAACAAATTAATTCAGCTAAAGGTGAGGTGGATGAGTGGCTGAAATCAACGGTTTGCTAAACCGTCGTACGACCTTAAAGTTGTACCGAGGGTTCGAATCCCTCCCTCACCGCAGGCGTAACTGGAGTGCCTTGCAATAATTCAACAGGCTCGGGAGGTAGTTCAGCCCGGTAGAATACCTGGTTTGGGACCAGGGGGTCGCAGGTTCGAATCCTGTCCTCCCGACAAAATCCTTCCGCAACGACGGAAGGATTTTCCATTTTATGCAACGATTGTCCTGCCAAATCATGAGATTTGAATTAACTGAGCCCATATGATCTTTCCAAGGTTAACAGTCGTAGAAAAGATTATCCTGCTATTGGCCGCAGTTGCCATTGCAACAGGTATTTTTCTGTTCTATACCAACGTGGCGCATTTCGAGGACTATGTTAAAGAGGACGGAATTGTTGAATGGTTGACGGTTGGAGGTCTTTTGCTCGGTTCGTTTGTATGCTTTTCAAGGCTGGTAATACTATGGAATAAAAGAAGCCGGTGGTTTTTGCTGGTTACGCTAGGACTGGGACTTTTCTTATTCTTTGCAGCGGGTGAAGAGATTTCATGGGGTCAGCGAATATTTGGTCTTAAAACACCTGAGTACTTCGAGGAGCATAATGCCCAGCACGAAACGAATCTGCATAACCTGGTGGTCGATGGAGTTAAACTAAACAAGCTGATTTTTTCAATTTTATTGGTTGGAGCGCTCGCGATTTTCTTACTCATTGTACCGCTGCTTTATCAAAAAAATAATTGGACCAGGAAATTCCTTGACAGGTCTGCAGTGCCAGTTCCGCAGTTTTACCAGGTGCTTGGCTTTGTACTAGTTTTTATGTTGACTAATATAATAAGGGATGGAAAAAATGCAGAGTTGCTGGAGTGTTGTGGCGCCCTGCTGTTTTTCCTGATTGTGCGGTATCCTAAGAACAAGGTTATTTTTTCACCTGCGTCCTAGGGTACTTAATTTTTATAAACTTTTGCAATCATCAGTGTGTCCAGCTTTTTTTCCCGGGTGGCCATATTTAGAAATTTCAAGCTCACCTTGGCAACATTATAATCTCTCTGGCTGATTACGGGTTCTATCCTGAATCCTTTTTCTTCAAGGATTTTGCGTTCGCCGAGATTCATTAAAAAAAAATGATCCCTGGTCATTGAATCATTCTGTACTAATTGTTCGAGTGTAATCAAAGGATGGGAGTAGCCGCGGTAATAATCAAAGCTATGTGCGTTTGGGTCAATGAGGATAATCTTTTCATCAGCAATTGGAATAGTCTTTTCCTTCATCTGGCGGGCCAATTCATTACCACCCTGGTATTTTAAGAGGTGAGGGAAAAAATTATAATAAAGAAGAAAATTAAAAACCAGGGATGCTGTGGCCGTAATGTAAATAGTTTTCATGCCGGCTGCCAATGACCTGCTTTTTATTAAAAGGAACAGTATTCCTACCAATAAGCCAGTTATAAAATATATAAGCCACGAAGTGGCCGCGAAAAAATAAAAATTTAAGACGATGGCAGCAATAACAAAAAGAACGGCGAATACAAATTGCAATGGATAAAACAATCCCGCTCCCTTCCTGTAAGACAAGACGTGCTCCAGGTATGGAGCAGTAAAGATCGTCGCCAGCGGAAACAACATGATGAGGTAATGCGGCATTTTAAACTTAGAAAAGGACAATGCAGCGAGTGTGAAAACAAAACTCAGGACAGCGAAATTTACCGGGTGTTTCCATTTTTTTTGCCAGAATATTCGTTTTAGCCAGTAGACCATGGCAATATATGCTATAACACACCACGGAAAGAAAGCCCACAAAAATGTATGAACCAAAAAAAGAGGATCACTGTAACGTCCGCCTTCATCAAACCCCTTATACCGTTCAAATAATTGACCCCACAGAATAAAGGCCACTCCGGAAATATTGTTGCGGCCCCGGATCACTTTTTCAGGATGGAGATCATATTGCTGGTAGTAAGCGTAAAGGACGGGGCTGATGAAAACAAAAAATAATGGAATGAAGAGCCACGTTTTTAACCTGGTGAAGATCATCCATTTCCTGTTGAGCGACACGTAAAATGCGATGCTTATAAACACTATTACAGGTCCGAGCCAGCCTTTCGTCGAAAATGCAATAGCAATGCCCAAAATACCGAAAACCAAATTGAGAAATTTCGCTTTGTCTATATAAACAATGAGCTGCCACAACCCAAATATCATTCCCGCCGTGAGCGGCGTTTCCATGCGAGCATCTGAAATGGATAGCACAAAAGCCTGGGCGGTTGCGAGCACAATAACGGCAATTCGTGCCGTTGATCTGTTCGTAAGGTGCCGTGTTAACTTATAAGTACAATAAATGGACACCAAAGCAAACAGTATTGCGGGGAAGCGGTGTGCCATAGTAGTGATTCCAAATATTTTAAAACTAATCAGGGTGATCCAAAACAGGAAATGAGGTTTATCCAGGTAATCGTTACCGCGGTCAACAAGACTGGTGTAATCGCCCGTCTGGTACATATGCAGGGCGATATTGGCATGATGCGCCGCGTCCTTGTCGAGGAGTGGAAAAAATAGCGTGCCAGCATAAACGATCAGGCAGACCAAACCCATGAAGTATTCAACGCGGTTATCATTTTCTAATCGATTGTACGACAATGCAGGCATTTAATGTTTATTGAAAGAGCGAAACTAAGGCTAAAAGAAATAGGTTAATTAACTCGTATTTCCACGTCGGTAATCCTCGCTGCGACGTCGTTGTAAGTGACCGATAGCTATCTTTGTAAGCAAATGAAACATGTACTGGTAACAGGAGGGGCAGGCTTTATTGGAAGCAAACTGGTAAAAGCGTTGCTTCAAAAGGATGATATCAAAATCAGCTGCATTGATAATTTTGACGATTTCTATTCCCGAAAACAGAAAGAACACAATATTGCGGAATTTGCAAGCCACGAAAATTTCAATTTAATAGAGGGAGATATCCGTGAAGCATCAAGTTATCACAGGATTGATAAGGATGTCGACACCATTGTTCATCTTGCTGCGAAGGCCGGTGTGCGGCCAAGTATAAAAAATCCGGTGTTGTATCTTGACGTAAACATTCGGGGAACACAGATGCTTCTTGAATATGCCCGGCTCAAATCTGTCAGCCAATTTGTCTTTGCATCATCGAGCAGCGTCTACGGTGTAAATGATAACGTGCCCTGGCATGAAAATGAACACCTTCTGCCGATCAGTCCTTATGCATCTACTAAATTATCAGGTGAGATGCTCGGGCATGTATACAGTCATCTTTACGGTATTCGATTTTTAGCGTTACGATTTTTTACTGTCTATGGTCCATCACAAAGACCCGATCTCGCGATTCATAAATTCTTAAAATCAATTCTTGACGATCAGCCCATTCCTGTTTTTGGCGATGGGAGTTCCAGCCGCGACTACACGTATGTCGATGATGTAATAAGGGGGATAATGGGGGCCATGAACTATGATTCTTCTGCATTTGAAATTATTAACATCGGCAATAACAAAACAGTTACATTAAAAGACTTAATAGCGGCGATTGAAAAGGTTTGCGGCAAAAAAGCTATTATTGATTATCAGCCCGAACAACCGGGTGATGTTCCCCGAACCTACGCCGACATTTCAAAGGCTAAGCAATTGCTCGGCTACCATCCATCCACTGAACTAAATGTGGGACTCGCTGAGTTCTATCAGTGGCTCAGGGAATTTGCTGGCGCACCTGAACAGGTTTTTCCTCGTCCTCTTTAATGATCACTTCCTTTTTCTCATCGGGAGCCGGTCCAAATTCTTTGGAGCGATAAACAAACCATGCTCCGGTCAGCGCTGAAAGTGTTGACAAAATATAAAAACACAATGTCGTAAACACGGCCAAAGGCTGATCCAGGCTGAAAAATGCTGCAGCGTGTACAATTACGTATTCACGGATACCCAAACCTCCAATACTTGCCGGCGCTACTGTAGCAAGTGATGATAACAGGAATGAAAACAAGTATGCTGAAGGATTTCCTTCAAAATTTTGAGACAATAATATGAAAAGAACGGATAAAAGCTGAAGTGATTGTACCAATATTGCTTTAGCGTGTGCTTTAATTACGTTTTTCAGATACGCGGAAAATAAATATTTATAAACGAGACCATAAATAATTGACCCCACGATCAAGATGACCGGCCACCATTCGCGGGTTTTAAACGACGGAAAGAAAAATGTTAATGCCACTGCAAGAAAGCAAATAGCCCATAAGCCGCTGACCCTATCGAGCAGCAAGGAAAGAAAAATTCTTTTAGTAGGCAGTTGAAACTTTTTTCTTAGGATGTAAATTTTGTAGCCATCCCCGCCAATTCCTCCGGGAAGGAATACATTGTAAAACATCCCCAGCATATAGAGGCGTAGGTTGAATCCAAAACCGGGACCCAGCCCGATACATTGAAGAAATCCAAGCAGCCTCCATGATGATACAACCTGTGAAATAAAATAGCAGAGCAACGCAGCAATGATAAAACCCGGCTTGCTCTGCAGGAAAACAGATTTTACCTGGCGGATATCTATCTTTTGAAAAACAAGGTATATCAGTAAGACCGTGAAGCCAAGTTTCAGCAGTACTTTAATAATGTTCCAGTATTTCTTTTTTGCCATTTATGATTCTTCTGACCTGGTAGGTCTTTCTGCTGGTACTTTCAAAATAATTCCTGATACTTATTTCGGACAAAATACCGATGGTAATTAACTGGATACCCCCGAGCAGGAGTATTAAACCGAGGATCAGTATCGGCTTTCCCCCGATGTCTTCTCCCGATAATTTTATAATAAGGAGGTATATATTGATAATGATTCCGAGGCCCAGTGAAATAAAACCCATGACGCCAAACAGGTGCATGGGCTTTTGAATATACTTTCTGAAAAAAACCATTGTGATCAGGTCGGCCATCACCTTAAACGTCCGGTTGATGCCGTATTTTGATTTGCCGTGTATTCTTGGATGATGTTTCACGTCAACCTGGGTAATATTGGCTCCCTGCAATTTCGCAAGTACTGGAATAAAGCGATGCATCTCGCCATAAATTCCAAGATCATTGGCTATTTCCCGCTTAAATATTTTTAAAGTGCAGCCATAGTCACGGATATACACGCCTGTCATGCGCCGTATGATCGAGTTGGCAATTTTCGAAGGAATTTTTCTCAGAAAAAATCCGTCTCTACGGTTTTTGCGATTGCCTGCCACAACATCCCAATCTTCATCTTTTAATTTTTTCAGCATAACAGGGATGTCGGAAGGATCGTTTTGCAGATCGCCGTCAAGTAAAGCTATATACCTGCCCGTGGCATTATCGATGCCCGCGGTCATAGCTGTACTCTGACCGTAATTGCGCCTGAGCTCAACCAGGAATATCCGATCATCGGCATATTTGCAGATTTCTTTCTGGGTGCCGTCCGTTGATCCATCATCCACAAAAATCACTTCATAATCGATTCCATTCAGAGCATCCCTGATCGCATCCATCAGCGGCTGAATGTTTTCCTTTTCATTCATCACGGTTATTACGACCGACAGCTCTTTCATAATCAAAATTTTCAACGTCCCGCATCCTGCACTTGCTCATTTTCATAAAAGCAGGAGATTTTTTACCACATGCAATGTCTGAAAGCAACGTTTTTTGACAGGGCTAAAGTAATTCAATAATGCCAAAGCACGTGCAAAAAGGAAAACCCGCCTTACATGAAAGACGGGTTGATTATTCAAAATGAAAGCAAGAAATAGTTGATCAGATAATGCCGGCCAGTTCCAGGCTTTTTTTCCTGAGCTTTCTCAATTCTATATCTTCAATCACCGGTTCAGGGGCCAGGATCAACGACGTATTGTTTTCTTTCCACCAATTATTTTCCTTGAGCTCATTAAACGCGATGACGCCTACCAGGTATTTTCTTTCTTCCTGTGCATGCCATTCTTCAAGCCATTCAAACCGGTCTTTCGGTATATGACTAAGGTTATCAAAGCTTACGTATACGCGGAGGAATACATCTGTTGCCAATTCATGCGGGCGATGATGATAGAGTTTTTTATACTCGTATTTATATTGATACCTCAATGCAGAAATATCGCTGAGTACAGCTGAAGCTGTAGGAAGGCTCCCGGCGCCTTTTCCATAAAAAAACTGTTTGTCTGCAAAACCACTTTCAATTACAACGCCGTTATATTCATTTTTCACAAATGCCAGGTGATCGTTTGGTTTTACAAATTGAGGCAACACAAAGGCAGCAACCTTTCCATTTTGGAGTTTTTGTGCCTGGGCAACTAATTTTATCTGTTGATTTTTTTCCTTCGCAACAATCGAGTCGCCGGCCTGTATATTTTGTATACCATTAAATAGAATGTTTTCGGGTGACTCAACGATTCCGTAAGCATGGGTCAGTAGAAAAGTCCATTTATTTACGGCATCAAATCCTTCCACGTCGAGTCTTGGATTGCTTTCTGCAAAACCTAGTTGTTGGGCCATTATCAATGCCTGTTTGAAGTCCAATCCTTCTTCAAACATTTTGGTCAGGATGAAATTGGTAGAACCGTTTACAATCGCTTTAATCGAATGAAGCAGGTCGTTGTCATAATATTCTTCAAGATTCCTGATCACGGGAATTGAAGCACACGCAGCCGACTCATACAACAATGAGCGATCGGTTTGTTGCTGTAGTTGCAGCAGGGCAGGGAGGTGCTCTGCGATCATCTTCTTGCTGGCGCTTACTACATCTTTACCGTTTTGTAACGCCGTGGAAACTATATGGTATGCCGCATCCGCGTCGTCAATCACTTCCACAATAACATTGATTTCGGGGTCATAAAGCAATTCATCCTTACTGGTCGTAAACAGCGAGGCCGGTGCATTCCTTTTTTTCCCGGGGTTTTTGATACAAACCTTTTTCAGTTTGGCTTTTAAGGATGGTGTTAGTTGAAGAACTTTATAAAGTCCTTCGCCTACCACTCCAAATCCAAACATCCCAATTGTTAATTCCTTGTGCGATTCCATGTTGCAATATTTTAAAGCCAGGCCGTCTTTAGCCAGCTTATTCGTTCACTACTTTTAAATGATGGGAAGATTTTCCCTGGATAAACCTCTTTAAAGCCGTTTCGATCTTTTCATATTCGAGTAAAAAACCATCGTGACCAAAATCGCTGGAAATAGTTAGCAATTCCGCTCCCAGGATTTTTTTCTGTAAATACTCCTGCTCTGTGATCGGATACAAAACGTCCGAAGTAATGCCGATCACCAGCGTTTTCGCCGTGATTGTTCTCAGAGCCCTCTCAACACCACCCCTGTTCTTTCCCACATCATGACTATCCATACTTTGGCTGAGCCGGTAGTAGCAAATAGCATTAAAACGATTCACCAGCTTAAGTCCCTGGTAGCGTTGGTAGTTGTCGGCGGCATAGATAACCTCATTGCCAAGCGCTACAAAGGATTTATCCCTCGGTTGTGTGATATCATAACCATTATAATGCC
>Ga0310810_10002837_pt1 | contig 18750 bp, 25 predicted proteins | sample NCmetagenome_FD_207641 | JGI IMG/M metagenome (GOLD analysis project Ga0310810, IMG submission 207641) | Soil microbial communities from experimental microcosm in Duke University, North Carolina, United States - NC | ecosystem: Engineered > Artificial ecosystem > Soil microcosm > Unclassified ...
ATTATTACCGCGCAGGGGAGGAAGCGGAAAAAGGAAAAGAGGCCGCATGAGCCCGGACGACAAGCTGAAACTGCTGCACGTCATCGTGCTGCCGCTCCTGGCCCTGGCGCTTTGGATGATGTCCCCGTCCCATGCCGAAAAGTCGTACGACCGCAACATGAAATGGGCCTCCCTCGGGCTTCCCGGGCGGTGGAAGGAAAAAGAATTTTTCGTGGCCTGGACCTGCAGGCTTGCCCGGCTATGGGCCGCGGCGCTCGCGCTCGTTTATTTGGTTTTGTTTTTTATTTTGCGGAAACCCTGAAAGGAACCAAGATGAAATCCGTTTGGCTGCTTGTCCTTATTCTCGTCGTGGGAGGCTGCGCCACGCCTTCCGAAGATACTCTGGAACTGGAAAACATCCTGAGAGAAAAAAAGACGCGTCAGGAAAGGCTGGCCGGACAAGTTTCCGAAACCGCGCCGCAGGATTCCCAGGCGCCTGCGCCTTCCGAGCTGGAGGTTTTGATGCTGCCCCGCGGTTACCGGAAGCTCGAGGCCGGGGAAGTGGAGACGCTGAAAAAGAATTCGGCCGTGCCGCCTTTTGCCGAGGCCGTCTGGCAATCTGCCGAGATGGGCCTCACGGTTTCCGCGGGCAAGGCCCCGATGGACCGCGATGCCGTCCTGGCCATGACGCGCGACGAGTTTTTGGCCAAGATGAAAGACATCGACAAGGTCTACGATGCATACTACGGCGACAAGCATCAGTCCCAATCCACGCTCGACCTGCGGGAAAACGGTAAGCTCATCTGCGTGACGGTCCTCAGCAAATTCGTGAAAGACGGGGCCTGGCAGGCGGAGAAGCGGGTCTTCTATCTTTATACGCCGGATTACCGTTTAAGCGTGCTGATCACAGGCACGGACGAAGCCATGACCCGCGGCGCCGGCGCTCTGGATTCCTCCCTTCGGGATTTCGAAGAGCTGCTCCGGCAAGCTTACCCCGAAGGTATTAATTTTAAGTCAAATGTCTAAAAAAATGCACGCGCCCGCCGTCTCCGGCCCCCGCGATAAACCCTACGCGTGTAGTCTATTCCCTTACAGGGTAGCATTTTCTAGCAGAGGTATGGCTTCCTCTAATCTGGCCCGCAATTTGTAATATAGAGAGGCATGAAAATCCGCCCCTTCTTCCTCCTGACGGTTGTGGCAGCAGCCCTCGGGCTTCATGCCGCCTCGGCTTTTGCTCTCAGCTATACCGGTTCCCTTACGACCGCCAGCAATCCTGAAGGGGTCGTGACCACGGGGCACTCCTGGGTCGATAACGGTTTCAAAATCGAATGGAACATCACCCAGGTTTCCACGGACAATTGGGAATATATTTATACGCTTTCCTCGGAAGACGGCACGAAATGGGGAACAGGAGCCGCGGCAGGCGGCGTCAGCCACGCGGTGTTTGAAATTTCCGCGGCCGCCCAGCGCACCGACTTCTGGAATTTTCAGGTGGACGGCGTCAGCGTGGACGACAAAGTCTCGATCGATAATTTCGGCCCGGGCACGCAGGGCAATTCCAATCCGAACATTCCCGGAACCGTTCACGGCATCAAGATCGATGTTTCCAACGGCCTGACCTACAGCTTTTTTTCGAGCAAGGCGCCGGTGTGGGGCGACTTTTATACCAAAGACGGAGTCGCGGGCAAAGGTTCGGGCAGGCCCACGGAACTCGATTTCAATGCGGCCTTCAATGCCGATTTTTTGAAGGCCGATCCCGCGGCCGCTCCTCAGAACGGCCTGCTCTCCGACGGGCACGGCGGCTCCATCTTCAAGATCCTTCGTCCCGATACGACCGGCGGCATCACTCAGGATCCTCCGGAAAGTCCCGAACCCGGTACGTTTTTGCTTCTGTCTCTCGGCCTTGCCGGCCTCGCGGTTCGCCGCCGCTTCTCCAAGTAAGATCCTTTTTTCCCTCAAATTTCTTTTTCGTGAAGAATTTCTCCGTCCTCTTCCGTCCCTGAAAAGTCAAAAAGGGCTGGACGGACGGCGGAAATTTTAATCTAATACCTCCGGCTTGGGATTATCCGCCGTTCACGACGTTCTGGAAGTTTTGAAAAACGTTGGCGAGATCGCCGCGGAAGGTCTGGAGCGCGAGGACCAGCGCAAGGGCCATGAAGCCGAGGATCAGGGCGTATTCGGCCATGCCCTGGCCTTTGGCGGGAGAGAACGCCGGACTTTTTTTGTAAATTTTAGAACCCGAGGTCATACTTTAAGTGTTCCCTATGCCGGCCGGCATTACAACAGTCCTGGGGGAGGAGGTGCCATGAAGAATCGTCCTTATTTAATCGGCGGCGCTGTTGTCGGGATGGCCATCGTGGCCCAGCTTTTTTGCCTTCATTTGCAGCACTCCCGAGAGCTGCGTTTCGTGGCTTACCTGGCTAAGGTCGGCGTTCCCGTGAGCGCCCCCATCACGCAAAAGCGGATTTACACGCCGACATTCCCCGAGCGCTACGCGCAGATTTATTACAAATACACGGCTTCCGACGGCAAGACTTATCCGGGGAAAAGCTGGGTGACCCGCAAGGAATTCGATCAGTTGGAAGGGAAGTTCACGGTCGACGTGATCTACGATCCCAAGCGGCCCCATTTCCACATGCTTCAATCCAAACTTCTCAGGTTTTGACGGGAAGTCTCAGACCCACGCCCGCAGAAACGGCATTTTCCGCAGCAGTATCGCCAGCCCCAGCGACACGAAGAAAACTCCGAAGGGGAAAAATATTTCCCAGCCCCAGGGGGAAAGGCCGGCAATCGCGGGCTTCGAAAGCGCGACGGCTTCCCGCACGACGATGTGCCCTAGATAAATGCCGAGCGTATAAATGCCCCAGCGTTCCAGCGGCGTGCCTTGTCCGGCTTTCGGAAAATGGAGCGCCAGCCCGAAAACTCCGATGGAAAAGAGCGCGACGCCGGGCATGATGTTGTCGGAGATCAGCTGATAATCCCGGCTTGCGAATGCGGCTTCCTCGATCGCCATGGCCGCGATTCCCGCCAGAACGCAGGCGATCGACAGTCCTCGCCGAGGCACTTCCTTTTTAAATCCGTAACGCCATCCCCAGACCACGTACACAAGCCCGCAGAGAAAGCCCAGCCTGCTGAGAAGATAATTGGGCTGGGGAAGAAAAGTTTGGCCGTGGGCCACGAGAAATTCATAGCGGCCCCACCACGCGGCGAGCACGAAACCCGCGGCTGACAGAGGCAGAAGCAGTCCGATCCGCCGCATCTTGACGAAGAACACGATGATCGCGACGCTGACCAGAAGCGCGGGCAGGAACCAGAGGTGCAGCTGCGTGCCGCTCATGAGAAACGCCCAGAAATGGCCGGCGATTTCGCCTGGGACGTCCGCGAGATGCCAGGAAAGGGTTTTGATCAGGCCGTTCTTGAAACCCCTCTCGAGCGTGATTTCCGCCCAGCGGTCGGGAAAAACGGCGTAGACCGCGCACCACAAAAGAAAATACCGCCCGACTTTCAGCGCGAAGCGCCGTAAAAGCCGGCCTTCTTCCCCGGCGTTTTCACGGCACGCGTTGCCGAAGAAAAATCCGGAGATCATGAAAAAAACGGGCACGGCAAAGCGCCCCCAGGCGTGGAGCGCCACGCCCGCGGCATACCAAGGCGAATCTCTGAACGGCCCATCCAGAAACGGGCGCGTATGAAGGCAGACCACGCCGAAGCAGGCGAGCGTGCGAAGCACTTCGATCGAAGACCACGAACGGATTTTGACGGCATTCTGAGTCACGCTTTAAAAGACGGCAGGTTGCCGGAAAAAATCAAGGTGCCGGCATTCGCGCCCGGAAGGATTTTCCATTATAATAGGTGCCCTAAAGGGGACGGACATGGAATCGAAAAACAGAGTGCCTCACATCATTTTACTGTATTGGGTCATCAAAATCGCATCCACGACTTTGGGGGAAACGGGTGCGGACATGTTTTCGATGACTTTTAATCTCGGCTACGGCGCAACCATCCTGATTTTCATGAGCCTTTTTCTCGTCTTTCTCGCCGTCAAGCTTTTCATCCCGGGCTACAACCCTTTCGCCTACTGGCTGACGTTTACGGCAAGCGCGATCGCGGGAACGGCGGTTTCGGATTTCATCGACCGCACGCTGGGATTGGGGTATGCCTGGGGATCGCTGGTCCTGGTCGCGGCGCTTATCGCGGTTCTGGCGGTTTGGTATCGAAAAGATAAGTCCATCGATGTCGACTTCATCGCGTCGCCCTCCTCCGAAATTTTTTATTGGGCGGCCTTCCTCATCGCCAACACGCTGGGCACCGCCGCCGGGGATTTCCTTGCGGACAATCTGGGGCTGGGATTCGTCAAAAGCGCCGCCGTCCTGTCGGGGCTGCTCCTCCTCATCGTGCTGCTGCATTTTTCCACGAGGATTTCCGGGACTTTTCTTTTTTGGATCGCCTTTGTCCTGACCCGGCCTTTCGGAGCCACTTTCGGCGATGTCCTGACCAAGCCTGCGGCCAAAGGAGGTTTGAATTTAGGGACCGTGGGATCTTCCTTGTTTTTTTGTTTCGTCTTAATCCTCGCCGTTGCCCAGGAGACGAAACTGGAGAATCGGCGCAAGCGTTTGTAGAATCGGGGCGCTGAATTCGGTATAATCCTGCTTTCGGAATAGGGTTGCATTCCGGACGAAACAAGGGGAAGAAATGACATCGATTGCCGGAATGCTGCCTAAGCTGATTGCCCTTTTTTGCGTGGTCCTGATCCTTGCCCGCGAATGGAGCACGGGAGAACTGCCGCGGGCTTTCCGTGCTTTCCTCCTTGCCGATAAACGACCCATGCTCGCGGCCTTGGCCTTTTTGTCCCTGTTTGCCGCACTTTTTTCTCTGGCCGACACTGTCGTGCTGAATGCGGTCCGCTCTACGACCCTCCCTGTTGCTCCCGCGTTATTTTCCTTCGGCGGTACGCTCGGCAGGCACATGCATCCCTGGCTCGCGGCGGGCCTTTGTTACCTGGCCGGTGTTCTAGGCAAACGCGGCAGCCTGCAGGACGCGGGGCGGGGGATGATTTTTTCCGCGGCCCTTGCTTCGACCCTGGCGTACGCGCTCAAATTCATCCTGCTGCGCGCGCGCCCTTATGCGGATCTCGGGCCCTTTTCTTTTTTTAACGGAGCGGGCCTCTTCCAGGACGACCGCGCCTTCCAGAGTTTTCCCTCCGGCGACGTGGCCGTTGTTTCCGGCATGAGCTTCTACCTTTTCTGCACTGCCGCGCCGAACCCTTTGAGATGGGCGCTGGTACTTTTGCCTTTGGCCACGGCGTTTTCCCGCGTCAGCCTGAACAAGCATTGGCCTTCGGACACGCTTTTCGCCCTGGGGCTCGGCGCCGTCATGGCCATGGCCGTATGGCGCAGCCTGAAAACCCGGGGAGAGTGCCGGTGAAGAAAACGCTCGTCGTGCTCGGCCTTGCTGCCGCCGCGCTTCTTCTCTTTTTTTATAAGTCCAACGAGATTCCCCTCTGGTCGCAGGATGAAGGCCGCCACGGCGAAATTGCCCGCGAGATGTTCGAACGCCGCGAGCTCGTCGTCCCTTCTTTCAACTACGTCGATTACTTGGAAAAACCGCCCTTTGCCTTTCTTCCCAACGCGGCGGCTTACGTTCTCTTCGGGGTCAGCAGCGTGAGCGCCCGGCTGCCGGCCATCGCCGCCGCTCTTCTGGGGCTTTTGCTGACTTATTTTTTCGCGCGCCGTTTTTTTTCGGGAAGCGCCGCTGGACATAGCGCCGTGATTCTCGCGACGTCGGTCGGCTATGTCCTGGTGGGCCGGTTTGCGGTCATCGACATGGTCCTGACTCTCTGGCTGAGCTGTGCGATTTTCTTTCTGATGGCGGCATGCTTTGAACAAAAACGCCATTTGTACCTGCCGGCGTATTTTTTCATGGGGCTGGCCGTCTTGACCAAGGGGCTGATCGGCATCGTGCTGCCGGGCCTCATTTTTCTGGCATTCCTCGTATGGACGCGGCGCCTCGGAGAAATTCTCAAGATGCACATTCCGTGGGGAATCCTGATCGTGACGGCTACGGCCCTGCCGTGTTTTCTCGCGGTCTGGCGGCGGGAACCGGAATTTTTCGAGGTCTTTTTCCTGAAACACCAGTTTGCCCGTTTCGCGACGAAGACTTTCGGAAGGGTCCGGCCTTTCTGGTTTTTCGTGCCCATCCTTTTCGGCGTGGCGTTCCCGTGGTCGCTCTTCATTCCGGCCGGCGTGGTTTCCGGCCTGAAGTCCGGCGAATTCCCGCGGGACAAAGTGAAGTTCCTGATTGCTTGGATCCTCGGGGTTTTCGTGTTCTTCAGCATCCCGCGCTCCAAGCTGCCGTATTACATTCTTCCGCTCAGCGTGCCGCTGGCCATGCTTCTCGGCCTTTTCTTTTCTTCGCTCAGCAGCGGGAACGCCTCAGCTTTGGTCGTGAAAGCCGCGAAAAGAACGTGGGCGTCGCTGCTCGCCGTTTCCGCGGCGGGAGCCGCGGGACTCGCGCTTTACGCGCTGCTCGGGGACTTGGATGAAACCGCGCGGGCCCTGAAGCCTTTGCTTTTCGCGGGATCCGTTTTCGTGCTGATGCTGTTTCCCGCGGCGTGGCTGGGTTTCAAAGGAAGATTCAAAGCGGCTTTCGCGGGCACGGCCGTCATCGTTTACGGTGTGCTCATGACCACCTTCGTCGGAATGAAGACCCTCAATCCTTTCGAGAGCACGTATGAAGAAGCGCGCCTGATCGAGCCGCTCCTGGGAACCGACGGTGTCGCGGCGGTTTTCGCTTCTCCGGATACCTTTTCCGATTTTCCGTTCCATTTGCGCCGCCGCGTGGCCGTGATCGGCGATAACCGCGGCACGCTGACCCAGGAAAGCGAGGAGCCGGAGAATGAGGCCGACAGCAAGAAATGGTTCATGTCGGCGGATGCCATGTCCCGGATTTTCAACGAAGGCGGCAAGCGGATGTTCTGCCTGATGAAAGAAGATCAGTTCGAGGTTCTAAAAGGAAGCGGCCTGAAGAAGTACGAAGTCCTGAGTCATGCCTACGGCAAGATGCTGATCCGGACCGTGGACTAGCTTATTTGCAGAATGCCACGATGGTGTAACGCGGCGTTTTCGCGTAATCCGTGACCGGATTGATGAAGTGCGGAAAACGGAACGTCCGGTGGTTGAGAAGCACCAGCCGGTTGAATTTCGGATAGATCACGTCGCAGAAGTCCGGGTCATTGTCCAGCGTCACCATCAAAAGCCCGCCCCAATCCCAGCACCAGCGCGTATTGAAATAATAAATCATCCCGACCTCGCCCGCATAGTCGTCGATGTGCGCGCGGTAAAACTGCCCCGGCCTCAGGCGGTAGCAGCGCGCGTCGAAATGCTGCATCTTTTTTCCCGTCACTTTGTCCATCATGGGAATGAAATGCTTCTGGAAGAAAGCCTTGAAGTCCGCGGCTTCCTCGATGGGTTTCGACCTGTCGAAGCGCGCCATGTACGCTTCTTCCGGGCGGGGGAGAAAAGGGCTTTGCGTGGCGAACACGTGCTTGTAATGATCCGGGCGCACCTGATTGATTTCTTCCCAGGTCGTGTTGTCCCAGCGCTTCACGAGTTCCTGGGCCGCGTCCTCAGGCAGAAAATCGTCCACGGAAACGTAGCCCTTGTCGTCATAGGCCTTCTGGATCAGGGCGTTGTCGCGGGGCATCACGTAGCTTTTCATCGTTCTTTCTCCGAAGATTTGGCGGCGTCCTGCCGTAATAATTCAGAATGATACACTAAAAAAGGAGGTCCCGTGAACGTCAATACGCTCTTTTACCGCATCCTTGCCGTCCTGCTCGGGACCGTCATGATGAGTTTTGCCTGGCCTGTCCGAGGCCAATTCGGCCATGAATGGGGCGCCGCGGCTGCGGGCGCTCTCGCGGGAGCGGCCGTCACGTGCGCAGTGCCCTGGAAATCCAGCCGCCGTTCTTTCGCTCAGGCCGCTTTCTTCGGCATCCTGGGTTTCGTGCTCGGAGGCGAAAACATTCCTTACGGCGCGACGATCGATTACATCCTGCAGCAGCCCAGCCTCGCGTCGTGCATTCCGCAGCTTCTTTCGATTCTGTTCACCGGCGCAAGCTGGGGATGCATCGGGGCGACTTACCTCGGCTATGCCCTTTCCGAAAAGCCTTTGCAGGCGCGCGACTATCTCTTGATTATCGGGCTCGGCGTCGCCGCCTTGATCGCGATCTTCAAGCTGGGCGAATCCAATGCGGCCATCTTCATCACGTTTACGCTGCTCATCCTCGTGCTCCAGGCCTACAATTTTTTGATCGTGAAGGCCGCGTCCGTCACGGTCCTCGGACTTTGCGGCCTGCTGGGATTCGGACTCGGCTTCCTGGGCGCAGTCGTCATCCTTTATTACGGCGACAAAGGCCTGCTCCCGGGCCCGGCGGATTGGTGGACCTTGAGAGACCAGATGTGGGGCGGCGCGGGAGGCATGGCCATCACGCTCGGCGCGTTTTTTCTGGTCGACGGCGGCAAGCCTCCGTTTCCGATCTCTTCAACCTGGTTCCAGCGTCTGGGCTTCGCATTTTTCGGCCCCGGCGTCTGCGCCGTCAATACCTGGAACGTGTACACGAAATGGTTTCAGTCACCGCCCGCGCCGGACATGACGCTCGCCGGCATCCTCATCCTCGGAGGCTCGCTTTTTCTTTTCCTGTGGCTGGTCCTGCTGCTCGTCATCAAGGCGGAAGTTTTTTCCGGACCCGGGCTGAATCCGCTGATCCTGGCCTGCGCGCTGGCCGCGGCTTTTTACCTGGCTTTTTTCGCCATTGCCAAATCCATCGTTTATTCGGGGTGGGGCGCATGGGAAACCGCATTCACTCTGTTTGTCTTCGATACCGCGATTTTCCTCATGAGTCTGCCCTTCATGCTGCTCGGCCGGGAAAATCAGGCTTGATCGGGAACGGGCTTTTCACTATATTCGCTCTATGGCTCAGGCGAAAAACGTTTTAGGCGGGGAATTGAAGCCGTGCTGCGAAGCAACGGGTTTTTACCGGGACGGCCGCTGCAACACCGGGCCCGGGGACCTGGGCGTGCACGTCGTGTGCGCGGAAATGACGCGGGAGTTCCTTGAGTTCTCACGTTCGCGGGGCAATGATCTCACGACACCGAGCCCCGAAATGGAGTTTCCCGGCCTGAAGCCCGGCGACCGCTGGTGTCTGTGCGCGTCCCGCTGGCAGGAAGCCTATGAAGCCGGCGCCGCGCCTCCCGTGGATCTCGAGGCCACGCATATCCTCGCGCTCGAACACGTGGACTTTTCCGCCCTCAAGAAGCACGCCCTCAAAGTCTAGGCGGCTTTTTCCCGCAGCGCCTTCCTTCTTTCGCGCATGCTTTTGGCGACAGCCGCCTGGTCGATCGGCGACTGTTCGAATTTCGGGAACAACTCGGCCTCTTCCGCTTCGATGTGGTGGGCCATGCTGGCCTGAAGCATGTTGAATTTGGCGCTGAAGTCGGCGTCGTCCACTTTCATGTCTTCCAGCTCTTCCAGCAGCGAATCCAGCACGCGGTGTTCTTCGGCGGCTTTTTTCACCAGCTCGTCCGCGTTCGTGTTCTCCCAGACCACCGGATAGAAAATTTCTTTTTCCACGGCCGTATGGATTTTCAGTTCCTTGGCCACGTTCTCGAAGATCTCGGTCTTTTGACCCGACGCGGCCTTCTCGTATTGATGGAAAAGCGCCTGCACTTTTTGATGGTCCTCATGCAGCAGCCCGGTCGGGCTGTCTCCGGGCTTTCCGCGCTTGTTGCGGTCTTCTGAGCCTGATTCCGTGATGGTTTTCATGAGACGCTCCTTTCGAATGTTTCCAAAATGAATTCTCGGGTCTTAATAAAGTTTGAGACAAGATTCGTACCAACCTTACGAAGGCTTCGGCCCCCGGCGGAACAGAGAAGTGTCGGAGATGTCGGACACTCGCGCATGAATTCCGTACAACTGCGCCGGTCCGGAACCGCGAAGCGCTTCAAAAACGCGGGCCGGCGCGGACCTTTCCTTGGCATAATTATTGATTCCAAATTGCTGCCCTTAACCCCAGGGCGAAGGAGGCTTTGTGAGAATCTGGATGCTCGCGCTGTTGTGCTGCTGCCTGCTGTGCCCGGTTCTTTCAGCGGAAGACCGGGTTGTCACACAGGGCAATGCCGTCCTGATCGAAGGGGACGGAAAAGGCCCGCCGGCTCCCGCGGCAGCTCCCTCTATCTCGCAAAGCGTTTCCGCTTCACTGCAGGCCCAGGCCGGCCTGCCCCCGTCTCCGGCGCCTTCGCTGACCGCCCTCGAAGAGGAAAAAATCGAGGACGAACAGCAGGATTACAACGAAAGGCGCGCCTGGGGATTCTTCGTCGTGCGTGAAGGCATGACCTATGAAGAAGTCGAAAAACTGGCCGCGGCCAACGGCATCCGCCGCCAGAATAAAAGGACGGAGCCGGGAATGGGCCAGCTGCAATCGGAAATGATCGTGGAATACGAATACCGCGGCAAAAAACAGGTGTTCCGGAAGATCGTGGCTTTCGACGCGATGAACCGCACCGTGCTCCGAGTCACCGACAATATTGAGCCCCGCGCTTAATCCTGGAGAGAAAATCCCGTGAAATACGTCCTGAGAGGGATGCTCGCATCGTGTTTTTTTCTGGCTGCGACCGCTTTTGTCGGCCCCGGCATTTCGGAAAAAAATGCGCCCGTGAAAGTCGATTTCGGTCCGGCGGACGAAGCGGCTATCGCGCAAAGCAAAGAGAATTACAAGAAGGCGGCCGACGATTACCGGGACAAGCTCCGAGACGCGCAGAAAAGGCTGAGAGACGCCATGCTCGACATCCAAAAGCGGCTCGCCGAAGAAGACATGGAAAAGACGGCCCGCAAAAACCTCGTGGACGAATACAGCAAGCTCGCCGAAAAAAGATCCTACTTCGATTCCGAGGAAGACGTGCTCCAAGCCTCGGAAGTGGTGCTGTGGTCCAACCGCGTGGACAAGATCGAGAATTTGTTCGGGAACAAGAAGGGCGTCTAGCGGAAGCTCAAAATAAAACGGCGGCGGCAAGCCTTTGAGGCCCGCCGCCGCCCAAGCCGGATGGGCATCCGGCTTTTCCCGGATCGTTAGCGGGACCCGTCCTGAATGGTCTCGCCGGCATTTTCAATGTCTTTTCCCGCGCCGTGCATGGTTTCGCAGCCGGTGGCGACGCCGAGAAGAACGAGAATCATGGCCAATGCAACGAAGTTTTTCATGGTCTTCCTCCTTGGGTAAAAAAGTTATTATTTTTCAGGAATGACACCGCACGCGATCCTGCCGCCGGCATTTCCCGACGGCTGGCCGAAATCATCTTCTTTTTCGTGCAGAACCACCGCACGGCCCCTCACGGAATATTTGCCTTCGCTCAGGGTGAGCCCTTTGACCTGCGTGTCGAGCATCCCGGTGCCGTCTTCGGCGACTTCCAGGTTCCCGAGATCGCCCGCGTGCGCCGCGGTAAGGCCGCTTCGCACGACGTCTCCGTGCGGGAGCTTGTCCGGATTGAAGTGGCTTCCGGCCGCGTTTCCTTTGTCCGCGCAGCTTCCGTTTTCATGGATGTGAAATCCGTGTTTGCCGGGGGACGCTTGGCTGACCTGGGCGCGCACGGCAAGGCCGTCCGCGGTTTCGGTCAGCGTCACGGTCCCTTGCGCCTTAAAAGACGGATCCGTGGGCTGGAGCGCCACGTCGACGCTCGCGGCCACGGCCGTACCCGCCGTACAAAAGACAACAACCGCCATTCCGGTAAGACTTTTTGCAACAAGATCGCCATGGGACATCGCCGTCTCCTCTCTGTTCCTTTGTTGGATAATTTAAACAGTACCGGTTCCCGGGGAGACGGGCATGGATGTGTCCCGCGGGAAACCGGTACTGGAAGAGGCATCGCCGGCGTCAAACTCCGCGCAAAGATCAAGTCTTTCGCGGCAGTCTCCGCGGGCGAGCCTCGTAAATCAGGACGGAGCGCCGGAGCCCATGCCCGCGGAGCCCAAGGGCTGGCCGCCTGTCGTGGAAGTGCCGTCCTTGGACGCCGTGTCGGCTGCGGGAGCGGTTTGTGCCGGCTCCACGTCCGCAATGCATTTTCCTTTGGCGTCCTTGCGCTGGCCGGGCTGGCAATCGTCTCCGGCCGCGTAAACGGACGGAACGGCAAGCACCGCGATCAAAAGTGAAAGCAGGATTCTTTTCATGACGTTCTCCTTCATTTGCAGGATGCTTTTGCACGTTCTGTGCCAGCAACCGCGGTCTTCCGCAGAGAGAGAAAAGCGCGGCAAAACAGAAAACCTCGCCCGGAAAGTCAGACAATTTGCCTTGAAAATCAGACAAGAAAAGCCGCGAAAACTTTCTGACGCGCTTTATCAAGGAGCGGTACGGCTCTTGCAAAAAAGGAAACAACGAAAGGAGCGGCTATGAAACCGATTGTACGGAAGATATCAGGGGCGATTCTGCTGGCTGCTTATGCGGCGTTTTTTTCGGGATGCGCCCCGTTGTGGTTCGCGGGCGGCGCGGCAACGGGCGCGGCCGTGGCGAATCATGACGACGACAAAGTCGTTGTCGTCGATGGGCATTGAGGGTAAACTCACTCCTGCAATAGGGAACCCTCATGAAAGCTAAAAAGAAAAAAGAGCGGATCGCCGTCCTGACCAGCGGCGGCGACGCGCCGGGCATGAATGCCGCCCTCCGCGCGATCGTGCGGTGCGCGCATGCGCGCGGTATCCGTCCCATCGGCGTAAGGCACGGGTATCAGGGGCTGATCCAAAACGACTTTTTGGACATGGGCCCGCGCGCGGTATCCAACATTATCCAGCGCGGCGGCACCATTCTGAAGACATCGCGCTGCAAGGAATTTGAAACCGCGGCCGGCCTGCGCAAGGCGAAAGAGAATCTGGAGCGTGCCGGCATCGACGGCCTCATCGTCATCGGCGGCGATGGCACCTACCGCGGCGCGATCGACCTCGGCAAAATCTGGAAAGGCCCGATCACGGGCGTTCCCGGAACCATCGACAATGACCTGGATGGAACCGACGACACGGTGGGATACGCGACGGCGGTGGACACGGCCCTGGAAGCGATCGACAAGCTGCGCGACACGGCCGAATCCCATGACCGCTTTTTCGTTCTCGAGGTGATGGGCCGGGAAGCCGGCTTTATCGCACTGTCCGCGGGCATCGCGGGCGGCGCCGAGGAAATCTTCGTGCCGGAAGTCCGGCAGGATCTTCGCCGCGTGGCCCGGCGCCTGGCCGAGGCCCGCAAGAGAGGAAAGACCAGCAGCATTGTGGTTGTGGCCGAAGGCTGCCAGGGCGGCGCCGGGGAAGTGGCGGAAAAACTCCAGGCGTATACGGGGTTCGAATACCGCCTGACCATCCTGGGCCATGTTCAGCGCGGCGGCTCGCCCAAGGTGCAGGACAGGATCCTCGGCACGGAGCTGGGTGCCTATGCTTTCGAAAAACTTCTCGAAGACAAAAGCGGCGCCGCGGGCAAGATCCGGGGTGAGCTGGTTCTCGTGCCGTTTCCGCTGACCTTGAAGAAAAAGAAACTCTCCTCGTTCCTGATGGGCCTCGTTCCCCATCTCTCCACCTAGACTTCTAGACTTTGATTTTCCAAACGGGAATGCCGATACGCCGGCGCGCGGTTTCACCCGGCAGCAGCTGCTTTTTCCGTTCCGGAAGGTCGCCGCGCTCGGAAAGATGCTGGGCATGCGCCGCCAGCCAAAGCCCGGTGCCCAGGCGCAGGCTGTGTTTGCCGTAATGCCTGTTAGCCTCATCGATGACTTTGTCCACGGCTTTCAGCGACTCGATGCGCGGCACGTCGTCGAAAAGCGAATACTGGCTGTGCTGGCCGGACTCGAGCTTGAAAAGCGCGATGCCCGTCAACCGGTAGGCGGTGTTGGGACGGAAAATCTTTTCGAAAAGCTGCACGCCCAGGCGCGCGGCCTCGATCGTGGAAGAGGTGGAGCGGTCGAGCAGGGCTTCCACGCCCTCGCTGCTGAAATCTTTTTCGCGCAGGAAAACGGCCATGCCGCGGGCGCGCAGCTTGTGCCGGCGCATCTTGATGAACGCGGACTCGATGTTGCGGACAAGCTGGGCGCGCACGAAGTTTTTGTCGGAAGACGGCGGGGTGAACGTCTTGCACTTGCTGATCGAGCCGTAATCGTGCTTTTCTTCGGTGACGAGGGGATAGACCCATTCGCCGCGCAGCTCATGCCACAGCTCCACGCCGGTCTTGCCGAGGAGTTTTTTCGTCCAGGCTTCCGGCCGCAGCGCGTAATCGAGCGCCGTGTGCACGCCGTATTTTTTCAACAGGGCGACGCTGTTGGGGCCGAGCCCGCACACGCGTCCGGCCGCGACACCCGCAAGATAGGTGTGCAGCTCACGGGCGCGCACCACGGTGAAGCCGTCCGGCTTTTTTTCGGCGGAAATGATTTTGGCCAGGGTTTTGGTGACCCCCAGGCCCAGCGACACCGTGAGCCCCAGCTCGCGCTGGATCGCGCTCTTCATGTCCCACGCGATTTCCGCGTAACCTTTGTGGTGCACGCGCCTCATGCCCGTCAGATTCGCGAAGCCTTCGTCCATGGAAGACTCTTCCACGGCGGGCGTGAAGCGGCGCAGGATTTCGAACATGCGTTTGGAATAAAGGCTGTAGGTTTCGTAATCGCTGGGAAGGCACACCAGCTGCGGGCAGATCTTGCGCGCGTCCCACAGGCGCATGGGGCGCTTGATGCCGAGCGCCTTGGCTTCGTAGCTCGCGCACGCCACGATCCCGCGCTCTTTTCCCGTGATGACGGGCTTGCCTTTCAGGGAAGGATCGAGCGCCTGCTCCACGGACGTAAAGAAAGCGTTACAGTCGACGTGCACCACGGCATTCGGAAAAGAAACGAGCGTCCAGGGACGGGAAGCGTCAGCGGTATTTTCGTACATTGGCCACCACCACTCCGGCGACGATGAGCTCGCCTTTCGGGTAAAGGGGGGGATATTTTTTATTGGCCGGGCGCAGCACCACGCCGCCCGCTGTTTTTTCGAAATATTTCAGGGTCCATTCGCCGTCGATCTGGGCGATGACGATGTCGCCGCTTTTCGGCGAGCGACCGCGCTCGACGATAATGAGATCGTCCGGGAAGATGCCCGCTTCGATCATGGAGTCGCCCGTCACTTTCACCAGGTAACTGGCCTCGCGGTTGGGGACCAGGAATTCGTCGAGCGACAGCGTATCGATGAGTTCTTCTTCCGCGGGCGAGGGGAAGCCCGCCTGCACCGCGCCCAGGAGCTTCAGGCCGCTCTTCAAAAGGGAAGTGGGCACCCGTTTCCCGTGGCGGTCTTTTTCCACGAAGCGGTGCCGCGCCAGGTGCGCCATGAGATTCGAGACGCCGCCTTTGGAACGATAGCCCAGCAGTTTCTGAGCTTCGGAAAAAGTGGGGAGCCGTCCGTGCGCCTGCACGAACCCTTTCATTTTTCCCACGCAGGAAGGAATATCCAGGGGCCTGGCCATGGCCTAATAATAAACGGACGATCGTCCGTTTATCAAGGGGAAAGTAGAAAATTTTCTTTTGGCGAGGGCGTTCTTGTTTCCCTCCGGTTATGGTAGAATCCGCCAGTTTTCACAGGCTATCATCCCGTCCAGCCATTAACGGAGGAATCATGAGGACCGCCTTTCTCGCCATCAGCCTTTTTTGTTTTTCCCTGCCTCTTTTCGCCCAGACGCCCGGGGAAATCGAGATCGTTTTCGACGCGTCCGGCAGCATGAACGATGCGCCGCGCGGCACGACCAAACTGGACGAGGCCAAGCAGGCGCTCACGACCGTGGCCGGCCAGATCAGCCCGGGCTCGCGCGTAGGCCTTCGCGTGTTCGGCGTGACTCCGGTGCAGGAAAACATCCGCGAATCCTGCACGGATTCCAAACTGCTTGTTCCCATCAGCGATTTCGATGCCGGACGCATGACCACCGAAGTCCAGGCCCTGAAGTCTTACGGCATGACGGCGCTGGGGTATTCGCTCGAGCAGGCGGGCGGCGACTTCACTCAGGCCGCGGACGTTAAAAAGACGATCGTGCTGATCTCCGACGGCGAAGAAACCTGCGGCAAAGACCCCGTGGCCGTGATCCAGGACCTGAAAGCCCGCGGCATCGAGTTCACGATCCACGCCATCGGCTTTGACGCGAGCGACGCGGCCAAAGGCCAGCTGAAGAAGCTCGCGGAAATGACGTCCGGCACTTTCGTGGAAGCCAAGGACGCGGGCGAGCTCAAGAAGTCGCTCGAAGAAGTGGCGGAGAAAACCAAGCTTCTCACCGCGCAGAAAGGCGGCGGCGACAATATTCTCTCCGCGGCAAACGGCACGACGATCGTTTCTTCCAGCACCCAGGACTTTGCTTACATGATCGACGGCGACGAAAAAGAGTACAAAGTCCTGCCTTCCGGCAGCGAGGCGGTTTTTGCTTTCAAGCAGCCGGTGCTTTTGGAGAAATTTGCGGTCCCGATTTTTGAGGTCAGCGATTACAACCCGAGCGACATGAAATTGTTTGCCTCCCTGGACAGCCCCGAAAAAGGATTTTTCCCGATCGCGGAGTTCAAGGTGCAGAACAAGGTTTACTTCGGGAACATCTATCAGGAATTCCAAATCCAGCCGCCCGCGGTTCTTCGCTATCTTCGCGTGCAGGTCGGCAAGAGCGTCGGCGGCGGCAATCCCACGAATTATGAATGGAAGGCCTACGGCAAGTATCTGAGCGAGGAGGAATTCCAGGCCGAAGCCGCCAAGAGGCCCAAGCCCGAGATCAACCTGCTTGCCGCGGAAAACGGCGGCCAGTTCATCGCCGGAAGCCGCGACAACATGAAAAATCTGATCGACGGCCACGACGGAGCCGTGGGGGAGAGCGGCGATTTTTATCCCAACGATGAGGCGATTTACGGTTTCGAAGGCGGCAAGACCGCGCTCCTCACCAAGGTGGCGGTGCCCATCCTGGAAGCCAGCAACGTCAACTGCAAGACGATTGAGTTCAGCGTTTCGGAAGCCGCGCCGTCCGGTCCCTGGACTTCAGTGGGAAAATTCGAGACTACGAACATGGTCTTTGCCGGCAATCCTTACCAGGAATATAAATTCGAACAGCCGGTCAAAGCGAAGTTCCTGAAAGTGAAACTGATCGACACGCACGGCGGAGGCTGGTGCAGCTTCAAGGAGCTTCAGGCCTCGGGAAGTTTGGAGAGTTAAGCGGGATTTAAGCGCGGCGCGTGGCGGAAACGCGCGCGCCGGTCAGATTCGTGCCAGCCAGGCTTTTGCCGTCCGGCGAAAGCATGACCGTATCGGTCAGTCCATGCGCCCAGCTCAGGGTGAACGTGTGATGTTTTTTGGGGCCGATGCACGTCCATTGCCCTCCCACGGGAGGAATCGTATTGGCCGCGTCGTATTTCCACATTAAGGAACCGTCTTCCCCGATCTTGGCCACGCCTCCGGTGAACCAGGCCCAATCGCCCACGATCTCCCGGCAATGGCTGATGTCGTCGACCTGGTTTTCGGCGGGTTTATTATTATTCGCTCTTTGCGCGGACATGAAAGTCATGAGCGCGACCATCGCCGTGGTGAGGCTGGCAATGCCGGTCAGGAGTCCGGGAAGGGTGGTCCAGAAGCTTTTATGATGTTCGTCGGCCATGGGCGGCATTCTAAAAGAAGATGCCTCAAAAATCAAAGGAAAGGTCATCTTAGCGCGCTTTAAAAAGTCCCTCCTTTCAAGGCCTTCCCGGGCCGTCCGGTTTGCTTTTTGAAGCGCCGGGCGGGTATCTTTTAATTCAAACACCCTGGATTTAAAAGGACCCCCCATGAACATCAAAGAGTATTATTGGCCGGATCTTCAGGACCTCGCGGGTACGAAGAAGGCGAGCGATCAGGGCGCGGCCGCGTGTTTCCTGGTCGGCGGCGCAACGGCCATCATCGCTTTCTGCCAGAGCATGGGCTATTTCAATATCATGCCGGGTCTGGACAGCGGGGCTTACCTGGACGCCTTCATTTTTTTGATCCTCGGCATCGGAACGCTGCGGAAGATGCGGATCGCGGCGCTTGCGGCGATGGTCCTTTATTTTTTCGAAGCCTTTTACACGATCAAACTCGGTAACCGCGTTAACTTCATGATGTTCATCCTCATCATGCAGTTCATCAACGGTGTCCGCGGCACCTTCAGCTATCATGAACTTGTCGAGCTCGGCGCCGGCGCCGCGCCCGTGAACTATCAAGCCCTTGATCCGATCACCGGCCTTCCGCGTCCCGCGCTTGCGGGTGTTCCCGGCGCCGAAGTTCCTGCGTCCGCCGCGCCTGCTCCGGGAAATAAAATAGGAGACAAATTACAAGTCATCCTTGTGCTTCTTCTCCTTATCGGCGGAGGTTTTTTTGCTGTCCAGAGATTGGGCCTGTCCGGCGGCAAGCCCGGAAAATCAAAATGGCATGCGCCGTCGCTGTCCCATCACGGCCATGCGGTTGTTGAAACGGCGGCTCCCGAACGCAAGCCGCCCGCGGCCAAGGCGGCAGCGGCCGCGCCTGCTTCCGCTCCCGCGCCCGCTGCGGAGGCGGACATGACCGGCGCCAAAAAATTCCACCTCAAGAACGGACAAACTGTCCGCGGCAAGGTCGTGTACGAAGACGACGTTTATTACACGGTCCAGACCGCTTCCGGCGACCAAATCGTCATCCGCGAAGACGTGGATTCCATTTCCTGATATCTTTCCGTTGAACTCGGGCTAGTACTCGGAGCCGGTAAAGCGGGACAGCAAGGTG
>Ga0310810_10002840_pt1 | contig 18736 bp, 20 predicted proteins | sample NCmetagenome_FD_207641 | JGI IMG/M metagenome (GOLD analysis project Ga0310810, IMG submission 207641) | Soil microbial communities from experimental microcosm in Duke University, North Carolina, United States - NC | ecosystem: Engineered > Artificial ecosystem > Soil microcosm > Unclassified ...
TTGAATGTAACGACTTGGCGAAATATTGAAATCGTTATGGGCGATCTCTTCGCGTGTGATTATCCGACCGAATTTCTCTTGCTCGCGCCACGCTATGAAAGTCTCAGCGATTCGCATGATTGCGTCATCGGAGATGTAATTCTTTGGGTCGCCTTTGGCGAAGTCGCGACTAGCGTTGAGCAGAAAAAGCTTTCCTCTGCGGTCGTTCAGCTTAGCGTTGTTGAGGAAAAGAATAATGCCCGGCGCGGTGGTGTTGTAGAAGAGATTCTCCGGCAGGTAGATGACTCCTTCGATCAAGTCTTGCTCGATGAACCATTTGCGCACATCCCTTTCTTTGTTCGTGTTCGCGTTGCCGGAGCCGCGCGAGGCGGCGCCGGTGTCGAGGACGATGGCGGCTCGGCCGGATTCGTTCAATGACGCAAGCATGATTTGCGCCCAGCCCCAGTCAGCTTTGCGGCCGGGGAAGCCGGCGCCTTTAGGGAAGCGATCGAGCTCGTCGTTGTCATAGTCCGCTTCCTTCCACCAGTCCTGATTCCACATCGGATTGGCAATCACACGGTCGAAGGTTTGAAGACGATTGCCTTTGCGGAACTTGGGATTTTTGAAGCTGTCGCCGATCTCGATCTGGCCCTGCATGTCATGGATGATCATGTTCATGTTCGCCATCGCCCAGGTCTCCGGCGTGTACTCCTGACCGTAGAGTTGGAGTGGCGCGTAGGTTTTACGCGAGCGCAGGTTCATCTTTTCTTCGAGAGCCAACTGGCACTTGATGAGCAGACCCGCCGAGCCACAGCAAGGATCGTAAACAGTCATGCCCGGTTCGGGGTCAAGGACGCGAGCCATGACCATGCCGACTTCTTTCGGCGTGTAAAACTCGCCGGCGCTGGAAACGCTGCCCTCGGCGAATTTGCGAATAAGATACTCGTAAGAGCGGCCGATGATGTCGGCCTCAACGTCGTTGAGCCCCAAACGCTTCTCGCTAATCCGCTCAATCAGATTGCTCAAGCGGTCGTCGTCGAGATCGCGCACGCCGTGGGTCGTGGCGTTGAAGTCGACCCGGTCGATGATTCCTTTGAGTAGAGAATTCTCATCGGCAATATCGCGGAGCAAGGTCGTGAGCTGCTCACCGATCTTGTCGGCGAGCTTGCGGATGATCGACCAGACGGGATCGTCGGGATTCTTCGGCTCCAGCGGCAGGAAGAAGCGAACCAGCTTCTTATCGTGCTTCACCAGCTTGAAAGCCTTGGCGCGCGAGCCGACTTCCTTCGCGATGCGGTTCAACTCGTCGTCGAAGACATCGCACAGCCGCTTCGCGAAGATCAGCGGCAGGATATATTCCTTGTACTTCGGCGCATCCTTCGCCCCGCGGATCGAGCACGCCGCATCCCAGATCCATGACTCCAGAGATTTATCGTTAGCGTTGTTGTTGTTCGCCATAGACTTAGAGAGTAAATTGCGCGGATTTTAAGCGATTTAGCACGAACAGTACAACAATCGATCGTCGACTAGAGAGGGCCGGGAAAATTGCACCGATCTACGATGCCGATCGCTTCCAATGAAACTCCCTAGCGAAGCTCCCCTGCGCCTCGTCACTTGGCTTTTTCAAGCCGCGTCTTGGGCGCACCGGGCCGAAGGAAAAGCAATGCCAGGCCGAGTGCAATCAGTAGCAGGCTGATCCATTGCGCTTCGGAAAAGCCGAAGGCGAGCGAGGGATTGACGCGCCAGAATTCGACCGCAAAACGCGCAAGGCCAGCGAGAACTAAATACAACCAGGCGAGAGTTCCCGGCGCATGATTTTTTTTCCGCAGCGCCCAGAGAATACCGAACACGACGAGCGATTCCAGTAACTCATAGATCGGCGTCGGATGCACGCGCGTCCCGGGCGGATACGGAATGCCGGTTGCGGGATCGACCCAGCCAATAATCGCGTTGGTATAAGCCACGCCCCAAGGCACATTGGTGACTGTGCCCCAATCACCGTCGCCGGCCACGTGGCAGCCGATGCGGCCGACACCGTAGGCGATCGCGAGTGCCATACCGGCGATGTCCGCGCCGACCAGCCACGGGATTTTATTTTTTTTCACCACCCAGGACACGGCCACGGCGCCGCCGAAAAGTCCGCCATACCAGGTAAAACCCGCGCCGGTAAAAATATACCTCAACGGCGCGCTGAGAAAATTCTGCCATTCCTCGACAATGAAGAGAATCCGCGCTCCGACCAAGCCGCCAATCGCCGCCGCGAATACCATGGTCGAGGCCAACTCGGGGTTATAGCCGCGCCGTTTCAGCTCCGAGTGCACCACCCAAGCCGCCGCAAGCGCGGCCAGCGCCATGAACACGCCAAAACTATAAATGGTGATCGGACCGAACTGAAAAATTATCGGATACATGGGCTCCTCGTCGAAATGAATGGCGCTCGGGCGCCGCACGGTGCAAAAGTCTGCTTTTACTGTAAAGCATAAACCACGTCGAGTGAAATCGGCGCATCGCCAGCAACTAAGACGCGGGCGTTTTTGCGCCCCAATCGCTCGTGCCATACTTCCACTTCGTAGGAACCGGCCGGCACAGATTCGATGGCAAAATTTCCGTGCTCGTCGGTGAGCGCGAAATACGGCGTGTCCGTGACCACGATCGCGGCACTCATCCAGGTATGAAGCACGTCGCAGTTGATCCGGATGACGCCGGCTCTATCCAGTATCTTCACGACCTGCCGCCACCGCGGCAAACCGACATTGAATAACGTTTCGCTGCCTGCGCGCGCATGCACGGTGTGAAGAATCGGATCGCTGTTCTTGAGCAGCAGCTCGCTCCCGAGGACAGCAATCTGCATATGCGGCACGAAGGCGCAGCGTTGATTGTCGAGCACGAGCGGGCGCGGCTCAACCGAGATCTTCCCGATCGGCCGGAGCAAGACCGCGGCGTTTTTGAGTCCACCGCCGGCGCCGATCAGCAGGGTTTCATCGCGCACCGTGGGACCGCAAAAGGCGCGGTTTTTGAAAACCGGCAAGCTCTTCGCGCGCTGTGCAAAACCGCCAGCGCTGATCGTGCCGCGAACTGTCGCACGAGATGCGCCGGAGTCGTCGGCGCGGGCCGGAGCGCCGATCACAAGCACCAGCAGAATAAAACCCACGGCCCATTTCAAGTGCAACAAATTGTGCTTTGTGGAATCACCGCACAGCCCAATGATCACGCAACGGTTGTGAGCCATGTCATTCTCTGTTAACAGTTTTGCAGGAGCGATGAAAATACCAGGACTCGGCGGCAACCTTCCTTCGCCGGCGCCAGCGGCGCGCCGTTCAAGAATCTCGTAGTCTCATCGTGCGCGTGGTTCTGCAAAGGGTCGCTCACGCCCGTGTGTCGGTCGGCGCGAAAACAGTCGGCGCCATCGGTCCCGGCCTATGTTTACTTCTGGGAATCGGCAAGGACGATGGTGAGCGCGCCGCAGAGTTGCTTGCCGAGAAGATATTGAAGCTGCGCATCTTCGACGATGAGCAGGGCAAGATGAATCGATCCATCGTCGATTGCAGCGGCGCTATCCTGGTCGTCTCCCAGTTCACTCTTTATGGTGACTGGCGTAAAGGCCATCGACCGTCATTTTCAACGGCGGCGCCGCCCGAGTTGGCCGAGCGGCTCTATCGATATTTCGTCGAGCGCCTGCGTGCCGGCGGTGTTTCGGTGGCCACCGGCGAGTTTCAAGCGCGCATGGAAGTCACGCTCGCCAACGACGGTCCGGTCACTTTCGTTTTGGAAAGCTCCGCATGAAAGTCGTGCTGTTCGAGCCCGAGATTCCTCCCAATACCGGCAGCATCGCGCGCCTGTGCGCTGCGACGTTGACGCCGCTGCATTTAATCGAGCCGCTCGGCTTCAAGATCGACGACAAGCATCTGAAGCGCGCCGGATTGGATTACTGGGAATTCGTCGACGTCACTGTGCATTCGTCATGGCCGGCGTTTTTGTCGGCGATTCAACCGAGTCGTCTGCTGTTTTTTTCCAAGCGCGCGACCGTCTCGTACACAGCGATGCGCTACCAAGAAGAAGACTTCCTCGTGTTCGGACCGGAATCGCGCGGTCTGCCCGCTTCTTTGTTGCAGGGCAACGCCGACTGTGCGCTGAGGATTCCGATGATGGGCCACGGTGTGCGCAGCTTGAATCTTTCCAATGCGGTTTCGATCGCGCTTTACGAAGGGTTGCGCCAGCTGGGAAAGGCGTGATTCATCCCAGGCCCTTGACCGTAAAAATGATTATGGTTATTTATCACCAACTAATTTTCCTGAACGGGGGTTGAGCTATGAGGGTCGGGGTCATTCAACATCCGCGGCGTGCGCTGGTGTTTTTCTTGGCGCTAATCTTTGTCTTGTCTGCCGGCTCGATCGGCGTCGGCGATGCGGCGGAATCCGGCGCGGCGGCGCCGTCCAAAGAAGCTTCGCCCTCGAAAGAATCGTTCAATTTAATTCTGCCGTTCAAAGATCTCACCGTGGGCCAGGGTCAGGAAGCGACGATGGATGCGGAAGTCGTCAATCGAACCAAAGATCCGGTCGAAATCAGCCTGACGATCGAAGGCGTTCCCGCCGGTTGGGACATCAACTTCAATTCGCGCTACCCGAGCTTTCCGGTGCGCTCGGTGATGGTGCAGGGCGGCGATCAGAACTCGAACAAATCGACCACGCTCGAGTTCAAGGCCAAAGTACCGGACAACGCCAAGCCCGGAACTTATCCGGTCAAGGTCACGGCCAAAGATACCAAGGGAACGACGCAGTACGCTGAGACCATCAACTATCGCGTGACTTCGAAGAAGGTCGAGACCGGCGGCATCAAGCTCAGCAGCCAGTATCCGGTGCTCAGTTCTGCTTCAGGACAGACACTGAAATTCACCATCGACCTCAAGAACGAAACCAACAAACCGTTGCCGACCAATCTGGTGGCGCAGGCGCCGCAGGGCTGGACGGTGCGCTTCAAACCGCAGTTCGGCGACCAGCAGATCTCGTCGATTCAGTTGAAAGAGAATGGCTCGGAAACTTTGAGCGTCGAGATTGACACGCCGGCCACCGCAGATGCCAAGGAATATCCGGTGTCGATCCAGGCGCGCGCCGGCGCCTTCGAAGCTTCGACCAATATCAAAGTCTCACTCAAGGGCACACAGGATCTAAAAATGGGTTCGCTTGCCGGCACGCTGAACGCATCCGTGACCGCCGGCACCAAGGCGCCGATCGACTTTGTCGTCGGCAACGCCGGCACGGCACCGATCCGTAACCTCGGCTTTGTCACCAAAAAGCCCAGCGACAAGTGGACGGTGGAATTCAAACCCGACAAGATCGACTCGCTCGGTCCGGGCGAGGTGCGCCAGATCAAAATGGACATTCTCGCGCCGGATCGGACCATCGCCGGCGATTATATGCTGACGCTCACGGCCAATTCGGCGGAAGTCACCAAGTCGGCCGATTTCCGCGTGACCGTATCGACGCCGACGATCTGGAGTTGGTTGGGCTTCGGAATCGTAGGTCTGGTCGTGATCGGCTTGGGCGTGGTCTTTTTCCGCTTGGGCCGGAGATGAGCGCGGTCGTCGAAACCAAGAATTTGACCAAGCGCTACCGCGATAAGATCGCGGTCAACGCGCTCAACCTTATCGTCGAAGAAGGCGAGGTATTCGGTTTTCTCGGTCCCAACGGCGCGGGCAAGACCACGACAATCTTGATGATCCTGGGACTGACGGAGCCCAGCGGCGGCAACGTTTCGGTGTGCGGTTTCGATTCGACACGCCAATCGCTCGAAGTGAAAAAGCGGGTGGGCTATCTGCCGGAGAATCCCGGCTTTTACGACGACATCAGCGCGCGCGAAAATCTGCTCTACATGGCGCGGCTGAATCGCATTCCCGAAGACGAAGCGCGCCGGCGCACCGCGCAGGTGCTCGATCAGGTCGGCTTGAGCGACGACGGGCGCCGGCTGGTCAGGGAATTTTCCCGCGGCATGAAGCAGCGTCTCGGCATCGCCGAAGTTCTGGTCAAAGATCCCAAAGCGATCATTCTCGACGAGCCGACCCTGGGCATCGATCCCGACGGCGCCATCCGCATCCTCGAGTTGATCCGCGATCTCAACCGCCAGCACGGTCTCACCGTCATGTTGTCGTCGCATGCGCTCGAGCAGGTGCAGCAGATTTGCAGCCGCGTCGGCATCATCGTCAGGGGCCGGCTGATCGTCCAGGGGCGAATGGATGCGCTCGGCAAAGCGATCCTGAAAGGCCGTGAGTGGAATTTTCTGCTCGAAGTCGGGAGCGGCGCCGATGGCTTGGAGCGCGAGCTGCAAAGTATTCCCGGGATCGATGAAATCGAAGCCCGGCCGCATGGCTGGTTTTTGCGCTGCACCGCGGACGTGCGAGCCGAAGTGGTCTCCGCTGTGACCCGCCGCGGCGCGCAACTCCTGCAACTGCGCTCCGAGGACCCGACCCTGGAAGAAATCTACCTCAAGTATTTCCGCGAGGCTTGAAACATGAGCGTGGTGTTCTGGAAAGAGTTGGCCGATCACTTCAGCAGTCGGCGTTTCATGATTCTGCTGATCATCATTATCCTGTCCGGCCTGTGGGCTACCTATGCCACGGGGCAGGCGATCCGGCAAAATACCGACACGGTGCCGTCGCAGTATGCTTTTTTGCTGCTGCTCACCTCCAGCGGCGAAACCCTCTTTTCACTCGCCACCTTTCTCGGTTTCTTCGGGCCGCTGGTCGGCATCACCCTCGGTTTCGACAGCATCAGCGGCGAGTATGCCCGCGGCACGCTCAGCCGCGTGCTCTCGCAGCCGATCTTCCGCGACAGCCTGATCAACGGCAAATTTCTTGCCGGGCTGACCACGGTCGCCGTACTATGGGGTTCGATCCTGTTGATGGTGATCGGCCTCGGCATCTGTCTTTTGGGATTTCCGCCGAACGGCGAAGAGCTCTGGCGCATGCTCATCTTCACCGCCATCGGCATCCTCTACATCGGCTTCTGGGTCGCGCTGGCGATGCTCTTCTCGCTGTTGTTTCAGAAAACCGTGACGGCAGCGTTGGCGTCGATCGCTGTCTGGCTTTTCATGTTTCTTTTCGTGCCGATCATCAGCCAGGCGCTGGCCGGCGTGATCGTGCCCGACGCTTCCACTCCTGAGGCAATGGCGCGCCAGACCGACATTCAGAACCTGATCAGCCGCATCTCACCAAGCACGCTATATCTCGAAACCGTCAGCATCCTGTTGAATCCCGCCGCGCGCGGCCTGGGTCTTGTCCTGCAGAGTCAAGCGGAAGGTATTCTGCCGACGCCGCTCGCGCTGACGCAGAGCCTCAATCTCATCTGGCCGCACATCGCGACGATTTTCGGACTGCTGGCGGTCTGCTTTTCGATTTCCTACATCATCTTCATGCGCGCCGAGATCCGCGCTTAAAGCTTAACCGCGCGTTCTCTCCATAAGACCGATTGCGTTCTCTGTCGCTGCGGCCCGCCGAATCGCGAATCTCCGTTTAGATCCCAAATATTGATATATAAACTGTTTCTGTCTAGTATTACGAAAAAATTTTTCCGGTCGGAAATTTAAATCGGGGGATTCATGGCCTATCGCGACCTCAGAGAATACGTCGACGTGCTTGAAAAGCACGGCAAGCTCAAGCGCGTCAAGAAGGAAGTGGACAAGGATTGGGAGATCGCTGCGGTCTGCCGACAGTTGTTCAAGAGAATTTCGCCCGCGAATCGGCCGGCGGTCCTGTTTGAAAACGTCAAGGGTTTCAACATTCCGGTGGTCGCCGGCGTGCTCGGCGCGTCGCGGGAAATTTACGCGCTCGGCCTGGAAGCCGAATCGGTGGAAGGCATCAACCGCAAGTGGGACAACGCGCTCGAGCACCCGATCGCGCCGCGCCTCGTCAAACAAGCGCCCTGCAAAGAAAATATTCTGCACGGTAAGGACGTCGATATTACCAAGTTACCGGTGCCGACCTGGACCGTCGGCGAAGACCCGGCGCCGTTTTTCACCTCGCCCTATCTCATCACCAAAGACCCTGAAACCGGCGTGCGAAACGTCGGCACTTATCGCATGCAGGTCAAAAGCCCGAACAAGACCGGTCTGCTGATCGGTAAGCGCCAGGATATGGCTTGGCACATTTACAAGAACAACGCGCAGAACAAGCCGACGCCACTCGCGGTCGTGATCGGCGCCGATCCGACCATCGGCTACGTGTCGGTGTCAAAAATGTCGGAAGCGTTGGATGAATTCGCGGTCGCCGGCGCGCTTCGTGGCGAAGCGGTCGATCTGGTTCCATGTGAAACCGTGCCGCTGGAAGTGCCCGCCAGCGCGGAAATCGTTCTCGAGGGCGAGATCCCGGCCAACTCGGTCGAGCCCGAAGGCCCGTTCGGCGAATACACCGGCTACATGGGTCCGGCAGGCAACGAGCCCTTCTTCAACATCAAATGCATGACTTTCCGCACCAAACCGCTCTACCAGGCGTTCATCAGCCAGATGCCGCCTTCGGAATCGAGCTGCATTCGTGGCGTCGGCCGCGAGTGGCCGCTGTTCAAACACCTGAAAGACACTCTGCGCATCCCGATCAGGGATCTACGTCTGAAGGAAGCCGGCGGCAGCGGCGCGTTCCTGGTGATCTCGCTCAAGAAACAATTCGACGGCCAGGTGCGCCAGCTGATGTACGGCGCGTGGTCGCAAAGAACCGGGTTCGGTAAAATCACCGTGGTAGTCGACGACGACATCGATATCTGGGATGACTTCGCGGTCGATTGGGCGCTGAGCTGGCATGTGCGCCCGGAGAAAGACATCTACATCGAGCGGGATGTTCAGGCCGTCGGCCTCGACCCGTCTCAGGCGCCCGCCGATGTGTTACAGCATCATCCGAGCCGTTATGTCGGCTCGCGGGTCGCCATCGACGCCACGAGAAAGCACAAGTACCCGGCCATCTCGTTGCCGCCTAAGGAACATCTGGATCTAGTGGCCAGCCGTTGGAAGGAGTACGGGATCGAAGATTGAAGTTGGGAGTTCGAACCGTTCAAGCTGTTCAAATAGTTCAAACCGTTTAGCTCATCTACTATTTAGGACTCCGAAAACGTTTTTAACGGCTTGAACGATTTGAACGTTTTGAACCCTACGCGCTCGCGCGCATTTTCTTCGCGGCGGCCATGATCGATTCGATAATTTTCTTGTAGCCGGTGCAGCGGCAGATATTGCCGTGCATGAAATGCTTGAGTTCCGCCTCGCTCGGGTCGGGATTTTCGTCCAGCAGCGCTTTCGAGGCCAGAATCATACCGGGCGTGCAAAACCCGCATTGAAAACCGCCGTGCTCGATAAACGCTTCCTGCAGCGGATGGAGCTTGCCGTCCTGCGCCAGCCCTTCGATGGTTAAGACCGAACGCCCTCGCACTTCGAAGGCCAAGGTCGTGCACGCGCTCACCGGACGTCCGTCCACGAGCAACGTGCAGGCGCCGCAAACCTGCACATCGCAGGAGCGCTTGGCCCCGGTCAGTCCCAACTGCTCGCGTACCACGTCGAGCAGTAGCTCGTGCGGCTCCACTTCGATCTCTTGCAGCCGGCCGTTGAGAGTGAACGAAACCGGAATCGATTGCGCATCGGAATGCTTGGTCATCGCTTTAGCCATGAATCTCCTCGCCGCCACTCACGAGAGCGCGCTTTGAAACGCGCGCTTCAGAAGCACGCCCACGATATGTTCTTTGTATTCCTGCGACCCGTGCAGATCGCTGATCGCCTGAGATGCTTTTCCGGCGATGGCTCCGGCCTCGGCGATCCGCCCGAGCGCTTCCTCTTTGCTTTTGCCTTCGAGAAGCGCTTCCGCTTCGGGCACCCGGCGCGGCGCCGGTCCGGCGCAGCCCACGGCAATGCGCATTCCGCTGACGCCGCCGTTCAGATTGAACGCCACGGCCACTCCCACGCTGGGCCGCTCGAGATAACCGAATTTCAAGTACGCGCTCCGGCCATTGGGCCCCGGTGAAGGAACGTTGATCGTCGTCAACACCTCGTCCAGCTCGAGCGAAGTTTCGTAGGCGTCCACCAGAAAATTTTCTGCAGCGACCTCGCGTTTGGACGACGCTTTGGCGGCGACCATTTTGGCGCCGAGCGCGATCAACAGGGTCCCGGGATCGGCGTGAGGCTCCGCAAAGCAAAGGTTACCGCCAAGGGTGCCCGCCTGACGGACGCGCACGTTAGCGACGTTTTGTTCGAGCTTGAGGAGCGCCGGCAGTTTCTCTTTCAGCACCGGCGAATCTTCGAGTTGATGATGCGTGCACAGCGCGCCGATCTCGACCTGGCCGCCCGCGACTTTCACGGCGGCGAGGTCCGTCAGCTTCTTCACGTTGATCAGCCGCTCGTATTGAATCAGTCCCTCTTTCATCGCCAGCAAAAGCTCGGTGCCGCCGGCATAAATCTTCGCGCTTTCGCCAAACCGTCCCAACAGCTCGGAAACTTCCGCGACGCTTTCTGGCTCCTCCAAGCGGAATCGTCTGAGCATCTTACCCCTCCCCTTCCAGTTTAGCCTTGACTGCCTGGGCAAATTCGTCGAGCACCTGCTCGGCCTTGCGTTTGATGATGCCATGACCCAGCGCCGCCAGCTTGCCGAGGATGTCGACGCCGGCGACGAAGCCGAGCACCGTCTTGTCACCCTGTTCGCGCAAGTTCACGTCGAGATCGAGCTTCATGCGGCTGCCGATCTTATTGTCGGCGCCCGAAGCCTGCGCCTTGATGCGCGACAGTTCTTCGCGCTCGAGCACCTCGATGGTAGTGGGAAACTCGACTTTAAATGGCCCGACTTTTTCGACCATCGTCGCCGCGTAGCGCTTGCCTTCTTCGATCGTCTTCGCTTCTTTGCACCCGGGAACGCAGGCGATGAAGCGATCGACGTCCCAGATAAAGCGCCAGACTTTCTCTCGCGGCGCGAGAATTTCGACTTCTTTTTGAAACTGCAAAGATCCCTCCGTACCGAATTCTTTTTTGCTATCAGAAGCGGGAAAAACTCGCAAGCAATCGCGTCGCGGTGGCTGGGGTGCGACGGCGGAAAGCCCTACCGGAACAAGCGGGTCATTCCGCGCCCGGGCTCTCGTTTAGATCTTTGAAGCCTTTGAGAAAGGTCTTGAGCTTTTTCTTCACCCGTTCTTCGATCTGACGGACGCGCTCGCGGCTGATGCCGTATTTCTCGCCGATCTCGCGCAACGTCGCCGGCTCCTCATTCAACAGCCGTTCGCGGTAGATCACCAGCTCCTTGTCCTTGAGCGTTTTGGCGAACTGCTCCATCCTGTCGTGCAGCAGCTCGTGATACTGCGCCTCGGCAAACTGCTCCTCCGGCGTCTGTTTGCTGTCGGGTAGAAAGCTCAGCATGGTCGATTCGTCGTCGTCACCGATCGGCACGTCGACGGAGAGATCGCGGCTCGCCAGCCGCTGCTCCATCTCGACCACTTCGTCCTCTTTCACCTGAAGCCGCTGCGCCAGCAGCTTAGGTCCGGGAGTGAGACCTTCGGCCTCGAGCTTTTCTTTCTCTTTTTGCAGATTAAAAAACAATTTGCGCTGAGCCTGGGTAGTGCCGATTTTCACCATACGCCAGTCATTCATGATGTAGCGGATCATATAGGCGCGGATCCACCACACCGCGTAGGAAGGAAAACGCACACCGCGATAGGGATCAAAATTCTTGACCGCCTCCATAAGGCCCATATTGCCTTCCTGAATGAGGTCGAGAAGGTTCTTGAAGGCTTTTTGATACTCGCGGGCGATCATCACCACGAGTCGAAGATTGGCGGTGACGAGCTTATAGGCCGCTTCCAGCTCCCCGTATTCTTTGTACTGGACCGCGAGATCGTGTTCCTCTTCGCGGCTGAGGATTTTGAAGCGGCGAATTTCCGCCAGGTAGCGCTGCAGCGGATCGAAGGGAACCAGCGCCTTGGTCTTGGCGCCCTCTTCACCGTCGCTCTGCGCGATCTCCGGCAAATCGATGCCGGGAAAAGGTAATGTAACTTCGGTATTTTTCGCTTCTTCGGCCATGAGCGGTTGAACTGCCCTCACGGCCAAAGGCAGGTATGCAAAAACAGCCGGCCGTTTGAAAGAGCCCGAGGTTGGTTGATGCCAATTAAACCGGCGAAAAGCTTAGAGTCGAAGATTGAGAAGAAGTGCACGCGTCGATCAAGCGTGGTCGGAACCCTTTTTCACTTTGCCTTCCGCGATTTCTCTGAGAGCCACGACGACTTCGCGGTTGCCGGAATCGATCAGAGGCTTCGCGCCCTTGAAAAGCTGCCGCGCCCGTTTCGACGCGAGCATGACCAGCTCAAAACGATTGTTAACTTTCTGAAGACAATCTTCGACGGTGATACGCGACATGCTCCACCTCTCCAAGTTAGAGGAGATTGAACCAAATTTTCCCAGGGGAGTCAATGTAGCGGACGCGGACAAAGAGATCCCAGCACGCGTCTTAACCACGCTGAAGATCTCGAAAAGAAAGCAAAGTAAACGGAGAAACAACGAACGACGCGGGTATGATTTAATGCTCGATCTGTTTGCAGGTCCGGGTCTTTGCGAAAGCCATGTCGAGCGCAATCCCGGTCACAACTGCTTGCCAGGCCTCGTCTTCGGAAAGGCCGCGGCCCTTGATAGAACGCCAGAGGTAGATAATTTCTTCCTCGGTAACACTGTCGAAAAGGTCCTGGTCGCGCTCTCTGTCCAGAGCTGAGATCGGGTTTATGGGCATCATGTCGGTTTCTTTTAACCGCCTTTTCCTGTGATGGTAGCTACCTTGAGCAATTGCAATGCCATCGCTTCAACCTGGCGGAATCACGGTAGTTGCGCTCTCTGGCCCATCACAGAGTGACGGTAATTTGTGCAAAGATTGTCTAGTTCGACGCGAAAGATGGCGCAGTGGGCAGGATATTCCCTTCGCAAACGGGCCGATCAATCGATCACGGCAACGCCCGAGATCTCGATCATGCAGTCGGGATTGTAAAGTCTTTTGACTTCGACCAACGTAATCGCCGGAAAATATTTGCCAAATATTTGACGATACGCCGCTCCGAGCGGCTTTTTGTTTTCCCAGTAGGCTTCCAAATTGGTGATGTAGATCGTAAGGACGGCATATTGATTCGGTCGCCCGCCTGCGGCTTCGATGGCGGTTCTTAGATTTTTCATAACCTGGGTGAATTGAGTGATAAAGTCCCCTTTCCCCACCACCTGCCCGCGCTCATCGAACGGCGCTTGTCCGGCGATGTGGACGACCGTGCCCCTAGTGATCTTGGCAACGTGTGCGTAGCCGACCGGCGCTTCCAATCCCTTCGGATCGATCAATTCAAACGGCATGAATCCTCGCTTTCACTGCGGCGGCGCGATCGTCACCGGACTCCAGTAGTCGATGAAACTTTTCATCTCGCCGACGATGTCATCGGACGCCGCCACGTACGGTAAAATGATTCGGGTCGCGCCGGCCGCGATGTAGGGACGGATCTGCTCGACGACCTCTGCTGCGGACGTAGCCGCAACCAACGGCAGCGAACTGAACATGCGCTCGCTGACCAGCGCGCGTGCTGCGTGAAATCCGCCGCTCTTCCAGGCCGCGCGCATGGCTTCCACCTCGGCGGCAAAGCCCATTCGACCGAGCAGGTCGCGGTAATAATCCGCCAGCGCGTAATATGTGAGCGCGTGACTCAACGCCTCCCGCGCGACATTGTAACTCGGCGCGATCGAACAGCGGATCTTACAGATGATCTCCATCTTCGCCGGATCTTTACCGGCCTCAGCCGCGCCGCTCTTGACCTCTGCGGCGATGCGCTGAATTTCCGTCGGGTTCGCCATGTTGATCAAGACACCGTCGGAAATCCGGCCCGCCAGGCGGGTCATTTGCGGACCGAAAGCCGCGACGTAAATTGGAATCGTCCGACCGCTCGGCTTGAAAGCCATTTTAAAATTATGCGCGGCAAAGAATTTTCCGTCGAAGTTGAGTTTTTCGCCGCGCATCGCTGCGCGTGTGATGTCGATATATTCGTGAATGCGCGAAAGCGGCCGATCGAAGTTCTGGCCGTGCCATTTGGCAATGGTCGGATTGGATGACCCTATGCCCAGTAAAAATCTGCCGCCGGAAAGCTCGTCGAGACCGACAGCCTGGAGCGCCAACGTCGCCGGCGTGCGGCCGAGAATGTGATAAATCGCCGAACCGACTTTGAGCTTCGTCGTCACCGCCGCAATCGCCGACAGCATCACGGTGGGATCTTTGTTGTTCGCCTCGCCACCCCAGGCGCAATCGAAGCCATGCGCTTCCGCGGCGCGCGCCAGATCGGGAATCGCATCCATCGGCAACTGTGCGCCCGAATTGAACTCAATATCGATTTTCATGGTCGGCGCCGAGAATAATTTTACGAATTACTTGTAGCTGGCCGGCAAATTGACTTTGAGGATTTCGATGCCCTCGGTCTTTTCCACGTAGCGCAAAAAACGATACTTGTTCTCGACTTCGTCGATCGGGTACGGCGGCACTTCGACCCTCTCGGTGCCGGTTTTGACGCCGATGAAGCAAAGCGCGCCGGCGGTGATCGCGGTCCGGATCGTCCGTTCGAAGGCTTCGAGCGAATCGGCCCACTGCGCATTTCCGATTCCCGCCGCGCGCGCTAAACCAACCAGATCCGTCCCCGCACCGGTCGCGGTTTTTTTGCTGCCCGAGGCTTCGTAAACTTCGTTGTCGAAGACGATATGAACCAAATTCTTGGGATTCATGCGCGCGATCGTCGGCAGCGAACAGAGATTCATCAGCAGCGATCCGTCGCCGTCCAGCGCGATCACTTTGCGCCGCGGCAAACCCAGCGCCATGCCGAGCGCAATCGAAGAGCAAAGCCCGAGGGTGCGCACGCGAAAATTTCCGTCCGAAGGCCGAAGCGCGTTCCACTCCAAGGTGACCGCGCCGGCGGAACTCACCGTCAGCGCGTCGCCGCACGCAGCCGCCACGGCTTTCAAGCAATCGAATCTTTTCAGCGCCATAAAATCGACCGACAATTTTTCACAGCGACTTGAGCGGCGCGCGCCGGCCGAGAACTTCTTTGGTCAACAAAAGCGCCACCGGCCGCTTGGAGTCTTCAGTCAAAATTTGCGCGCGCTGAATCAATTCGCGCGCGTCTTCCGGATCGCGCATCACGTAAGAACGAATGCCCAGAGCCTGCAGCACCGGCTCGGTCAGCGCGCCAGTGGTACTGAAGGTGCGATCACCGACGTCCCCAGCGTAATAAATCATCAGCAGCAGCGGAATTTGATACTGCAGCGAGGTGCTGACAATTGCGTTGTTGCTGTTGAAAAAGCCACCATTCTGCATGATCGCTGCGCATTTTTTTCCGACCAGATAGGCGCCGGTGCAGATGCCGATACCTTCCTCTTCGCGGCAGAGCGGCACGTGCTGGATCGCCGGATCTTCATCCACCTCGCGCAACAAGCTCGCGAGATTGATGTCCGGCAAGGTCGCGACGAGATCGATGCCGGCGTTTTTCAATCCGCCGACGATCAGGCGCGCGGCGTCATCCGGCGTCACGGTTCGACTCCGATTTCATGATTGGCTATTCGCTTAACACCAAAAAAAATCCAGATCAAGTTGGATTGAATTGTCCTCGCGAATCTTAGTATAAGTGCAGTAGAAAAACGTTTCGCGGTGATAAGGAGCCGGCCGTGATAAAACTTTACGATTTTAAATCCTCGCCGAATTGCCAACGGGTCAAAGTGGTTCTAGCGGAAAAAAACCTGCCCTACGAAATCGTCCCGATCGATTTGCCCGCCAAGGAACAGAAAACGCCCGAGTATTTGAAGATGAATCCCTACGGCAAAGTTCCCGTACTCACGGACGACAGCACCGTGCTGTACGAATCGTGCATCATCAACGAATATCTCGAAGAAAAATATCCGACACCGCCGCTCCTGCCAAAAGATCCGAGCCTGAAAGCCAAGGCGCGCATCCTGATCGACTACGGCATGGCGCATTTCGACAGTCCCTATCAGAAACTCCGCATGGAGCTCATGAAGGATGCCAAGGAGCAGAATGCTCAGGCGGTCGCGAGCGCCAAGGCCGATCTGAAAAAACTGCTACAGCGTTTCGAGGAAGAAATGGGCGACAAATCCTACCTGCTCGGCGATTTTTCGTTGGTTGATGCCGATCTGCTGCCGCGCTTCACTCGCCTCGAAGGGTTCGGCGTTCTGCCCGACCCGTCACTGCCGCGACTCAGCAAATACATGGAACGAATGAAAGCGCGCCCCTCGGTAAAAGCGATTCTGTAGGCTGATTCTTTTTCGCCCTTAATTTCGATGGAACGGCCGAAAAGCGGTTTTTTTGCGACCGTCTTTTCGGCGTTCCTGCGGCCGCTCATCGGCCTGCTCGATCGAGGCGCTGCGCCTGTCTACAAAGGCGAACTCTCTCTTCCCGGTCTCGACAAGGCGGTCGAAGTGCGCTGGCAGCGCCACGCCATTCCGCACGTCTACGCTGAGAACGAGGCCGATCTTTTTTTCGCCCAGGGTTATCTCCACGCTCAGGAACGGCTCTGGCAGATGGAGATCAACCGGCGCTTTTTGAGCGGGCGCATGGCCGAGATCTTCGGCGACTTCGCTCTTCCCTGGCGCGATCTGTCGAGCGCGTTTCGCGATCGGCGGTCATCCGATTTCGATTATTTCGTAAGGCTCCTCGGTATATGCGCCGCCGCGCTCGAGTCGCTCGCGCTTCTTTCCGAAGAAAACGAGCGGCGTCTGAGCGCCTACTCCGACGGCGTCAATCGCTACATCGAACGCTGCGGACGCAAATTGCCCTGGGAATTTCGCCTCCTGCGCCACGAGCCAGAGCCGTGGCGACCGATCGATACGTTGACGATCGGCAAGGGTTTCGCGTTTCTTCTCTCTACTGCGCTGTACTCGCGTCTCAACTTCATGGCCGTGGCGGAAAAATTGGCCGAAGAACCCGAGAAGCTCCGCGATTTATTCCCCGGCTATCCCGCCGACGCCGTCACGACGGTTCGATCCGTTTGGGACAGCGTTCAGAAATTGTGGAAATTCGCCAGCGGCGTTCTCGCCGCCAGCGAATGGCATCCGGCCGGCAGCGGCAGCAACGGATGGGCACTAGCGCCGCAGCGCTCGACGAGCGGGAACGCGATTCTGTGCAACGATCCGCATCTGAGAATGTCGCTGCCTTCGGTCTGGTATTTGATGCATCTGCGCGCCGAGAAAAGCTCCCCGACCGACGGCTATGAAGTCTGGGGCGCATCGATTCCCGGAATTCCTTGCGTTCAGATCGGTCACAATCGTTTCATCGCCTGGGGCATCACCGCGGCACTGTGCGATGACGTGGAAGTCTACCGCGAGAAACCGCATCGCATCGATCCCGAGCTTTATCTCGTCGGCAATCGCTGGCAGCCGCTCGAGACGCGCAGAGAACAAATCGCCGTGCGCGGCGGCAGGGCGCTGGAGAAAATCGTTCGCGCCACCCGCCACGGTCCGGTGATCAGCGATTTCACCTCGCCCGACAGCAAGGAGCTCCTCAGCGCGCGCTGGGTCGCGCAGGAGCCGAGTCGGGAATTCCAAAGCCTCCACAGTCTCAACTGCGCGCGCGACTGGCAGCAGTTTGAAGACGCGCTCAGATTCCATGCGACACCGAGCTTGAACTTCATTTACGCCGATCGCGAAGGCAACATCGGCTATGCGCTCGCTGGAAAGATCCCACGACGTGCCACGGCGCCTTCGCTCCTGCCGTCCAACGGCTGGGAGGAGCGCAACGACTGGACCGGTTTCATTGAGTTCGACGAATTGCCGCGGCTTTACAATCCGCCCGAAGGGGTCGTCGCCAACGCGAATAACCGGATCACCGACGCGGCGTACCCATACTATCTTTCGCATCTATTCGAGCCGCCGCATCGCCTTCGGCGCATCGAGCAACTGCTCGGACAGCGCGAACGGCACTCGCCCGAACAAGCCGCCGCATTGCAGCTCGATCATCTTTCGCTGCACGCCAGGGATCTGATTGCGGCTCTTCGAAGCGGATTGGAGACCGTCAGCGACGAAGACAAAATCGCCAGGACCGCCGCCACTCGGCTTCTCGCTTGGGACGGACAGTGCGGCATTGCGAGCATCGAAGCCGCGATCTTTCATCTCATGCACCAACGGCTCCTTCGCGCGCTCTTGATCCCGGTTCTGGGTGAGCATGCTTTTCATGCCTACATCGAGATTTTGAATCAATGCATCGTGCCCACCGACCGCATTTTCGCCGACCCGGCTTCACCCTGGTTCGCACGCCGCTCCAGAAACGAGTTGGTGAAGCTAGCTCTGTCCGGCGCCTGCGCGGAGCTTCAGGCCAGGTTCGGCGCGAACATGGAAAGCTGGCGCTGGGGCGAAGTGCATCAGCTGTTCCAACACCATGGCCTGGCGCGCATCGACTTGTTCAAGTCGCTGGTCGGCATTGGACCGCTGCCGACGCCGGGCGACGGCATGACCGTAGGGGTCGGTTTTTACCGCCACTCCAATCCCTATGCTCAGACGGTCGGCGCGTCCTTGCGTTTCGCCATCGAAGCCGGCCCGTCCATGCGTTCTGGATTCGTACTCCCGTCGGGACAATCCGGCCACCCGACTTCAGCCCACTACAAAGACCAGACCGATCTCTGGCTCGGCGGCAGGAGAATCGACATCAGCAGTCCCGCTCTCGACGCGGAGTGCCTTCGTCTCAATCCCCTGGGCGCTATTGCGTCCGGTCTTCGCGCGGGATAGAAATCAGCGCCAGAGA
>Ga0310810_10002842_pt1 | contig 18726 bp, 15 predicted proteins | sample NCmetagenome_FD_207641 | JGI IMG/M metagenome (GOLD analysis project Ga0310810, IMG submission 207641) | Soil microbial communities from experimental microcosm in Duke University, North Carolina, United States - NC | ecosystem: Engineered > Artificial ecosystem > Soil microcosm > Unclassified ...
ACCGCCGAGTGCGCGGCGCGGTTTACCCCATCGTGGCCAATCGTAGCGCCAGCGCGCAGGCGCGCTCGTATTCGGTGAGGTTGATCCATTCGTCGACCGTGTGCGCCTCGTTCTGCCCGGCGCCGAAGGTCACCGTCGGGATGCCGTGGCGCACCATCCAGTTGGCATCGAGCCCGCCGTTGGTGGTGCGGATGTCCGGCTCGAGCCCGGCGGCCTTTACGGCGGCGGCGGCGCGCTTCACCACCGGCAGCGAATGCTTGATGCGGAACGGGTGGTAGTCGGTTTGCACCTTGAACTTGATGCGGCCCGACTTGCCTTCGCTATTCTTGACCGCCTTCGCCGCCTTCTCGAACGCGGCCTTGTAGGCGGCGGTGATGGCCTTGAAGAACTTCGGATCGTGGCTGCGGGACTCGCCGCGCACGTGCACGTAGTCGGTCACCACGTTGGTGGCATCGCCCGCAGGCCGGCCGGGACCGCCGGTCACGGGCCCGATATTGCTGGTGCCCTGCTTCCTGCCCTTCACCACCTTGCCGAACCAGCCGCCCTTCTTCACCTCGGCAAGCGCGAGCGCGAGGATCATGGTCGAGGAAATGCCGCGCTCCGGCGCGCCGCCCGCATGCGAGGCGCGGCCGAAGATCTCCACCTCCCAGCGATCTGCGCCGACCGCGCCGACCACGACGTTCGATGCCGCGCCGCCGTCGTAGTTGAACGCCATCACCGGGTTGCCAAGATCGGTCTTGTCGACGAAGCGCGCGCCCCACAACCCGCTCTCCTCGCGCACGCAGAACATGAGCGTGAGCGGCGGATGATCGAGCTTCTGCTTGGCCAACTCGGCGGCGAGCGTCACCAGCACGCCGCACCCGGTGCGGTTGTCGCCGCCGAGCGCGGTCTTCGCGGTGTTCACGATCTTCTTGCCTTTGATCGCGGGCTTCGCGCCGGCGCAAAGCGGCACCGTATCCATGTGCGTCATGAACATGACACGCGGTTGGTTGTGCAGCTTGCCATGGCCCGGGAGGTGCACGATCAGGTTGCCGGTCTCGGTCGGTAGCGGAATGCGCTTGTTGGCATCATCGAGATAGATCGCGCTCGCCGGCACGCCGACGCTCTCCAGCTCTTGTTTGATCGTGCGGCCGATCGCGGCCTCCTGGCCGGTGACGCCTTCCACGGCGAGCAGGCGCATCAGGCGGTCGGTTGCGGACGCGGTATCGACGGGCATCGCGAAAAATCCTCTCTAAAAGGTCTTCAAGCCATTCACGTGCAGCATCACGCCATAGAGCGAGTTCGTGGCCGTGATGTACAGATAATTCCGCTTCGGCCCGCCGAAGCAGACGTTGGAGCAGATTTCCGGGATCTTCACCTTGCCGATCAGCGTGCCGTCGGCATCGACGCAATGCACGCCGTCATCGGTTGCGGCCCAGAGGCGGCCGTCTGAATCGAAGCGCATGCCGTCGAAGCGCCCGGCGGTGCAGTCGGCAAATTCCTTGCTGCCGGAGAGCTTGCCGCCTTCGCCGACGTCAAAGACCCGGATGTGCTTCGGCTGGCCTTTCACGCGGCCGCCCGCTGAATCGACGATGTAGAGCTTCTTCTCGTCGGCCGAGAAGGCGAGCCCGTTCGGGCGGATGAAGTCGTCGACCACGATCCTGATCTCGCCCGACTTGCCGTCGACGCGATAGACGTTGTTGCCGATCTCGGGCTCCGCCTTGTTGCCCTCGTAGTCCGACATGATCCCGTATGGCGGATCGGTGAACCAGATCGAGCCGTCCGACTTCACCACCACGTCGTTCGGCGAATTGAGCCGCTTGCCCTGATAGTTGTCGGCGATGACGGTGATGCGCCCATCGATCTCGGTGCGCGTGACGCGCCGGTTGCCGTGCTCGCAGGAGACGAGCCGGCCCTGGCGGTCGACGGTGTGGCCGTTCGCGTTGCCGGCCGGATGGCGCCACACACTGACCGACATGTCGGTCTCGTCGTAACGCATGATGCGGTCGTTCGGGATGTCGGAGAACAGGAGATACTTGCCGGCCGGGAAGTAGACCGGCCCCTCGGTCCAGCGCGCGCCGCTCCACAGCCGCTCGACGTGCGATGTGCGGTTCACGCAAGTGCGGAAGCGCTCGTCGAAGACTTCGTAGTCGCTGGCAGCCATGCGCTACTCCCCGGGAAGGCGGGCCGCGCACCATAACGGCTTGGCGTGGCGTGTCACCTTTCCGGACCCCCCAGAATATGCTACATTTGCCCGAATTTGTGATATTATGTGGGAAATCGGGACGAGATTATCCATGAAAATCAAGGCTGCCGCCTCCGAGACGGGCGACCCGCTGCTCCTGACCCCGGGTCCTCTCACTACGGGCAAGCGGGTCAAGGAAGTGATGGTGCATGACTGGGGCTCGCGCGACGCGACGTTCCTCAAAATCAACCGCGAGGTGCTCACGCGGTTGCCCGAGGTGGTGAACGGCGGCTCCGACTACGTCACGGTCCCGATGCAGGGCTCGGGCACGTTCGCGGTCGAGGCGATGCTCACCACCTTCGTTCCGCCGGATGGCCACGTGCTGATGCTGATCAACGGCGCCTACGGCCACCGTGCGAAAAAGATTCTCGACATCGCGAAGCGCAAGGTGACGGTGCACGAGACACCGGAGGATACGCCGCCGGATCTCGCCGCCGTGGAGCGCCTGCTCGAAGGCGATCCCACGATCACGCACATCTTTTGCGTTCATTGCGAGACCACGTCGGGCATCCTCAATCCGATCGGCGCGCTCGGCGCGCTGGCGCAGAAATACCACAAGAGCTTTTTGCTCGACTCGATGAGCGCCTTCGGCGCGCTGCCGCTCGACGCGCAGGCGCTTCTGCCGGACGCGATCGCGGCCTCGTCGAACAAGTGCATCGAGGGCGTGCCGGGGCTGGGCTTCGTGATCTGCCGCAAGGCGGCGCTGGAAAAGACTGCCGGCAACGCGACCACGCTGGTGCTCGACCTGCACGACCAGTGGCGCAATTTCGAGAAGGCCGGGCAATACCGCTTCACGCCGCCGATCCACGTGATCGTGTCGTTCCATCAGGCGCTCACCGAATTCTTCGAGGAGGGCGGACAGCCCGGCCGCGGCAAGCGCTACGTGGAGAACTGCCGCGTGCTGATCGACGGCATGCGCGCGCTCGGCTTCCAGCCGCTGCTCGGCGATAATTTACAGGCGCCGATCATCGTCACATTCCGCATGCCGGCCGATCCGAATTTCAAGTTCCAGGCGTTCTATGATGCGCTGAAAGAGCGCGGCTACGTGATCTATCCGGGCAAGCTGACGGTCGCGGACAGTTTCCGTATTGGCTGCATCGGGCGGCTTTATCCCGAGCACATGCGTGGCGCACTGGCGGCGATCCGCGATATCCTGGCCGAGATGGGCGTGAAGTCGCTGAAGGCGGCGGCGTAGATTTGCGTCGTCCCGGAAGCCGCGCAGCGGCTGTCCGGGACTCATAACCACGAACAGTGCAGTATCGCGAGGACTGTATGGATCCAGGGTCTCGCTTCGCTCGCCCGGGATGACAGGTGACGGATGAACATCCAGCGCACGCCGACCGTGTCGGTTAACGGCCGCGAGTACAACTTCCCGAAGCAGCCGACGGTTTGCGTCTGCATTGATGGCTCGGAGCCGGGCTACATCGAGCGCGCGATCGAGGCTGGGCTCGCGCCGAATTTTGCCCGTTTGAAGCGCGACGGCGCCAATCTTTCAGCGCTCTCCGCGATGCCGAGCTTCACCAACCCGAACAACATGTCGATTATCACCGGCCGCCCGCCGGCCATACACGGGATCGCGGGCAACTACTTCTATGACCGCGCAAGCGGAAAAGAAGTGATGATGAACGACGCGAGCTTCCTGCGCGCGCCGACCATCATGAAGGCCTTCCACGACGCGGGCGCCAAGGTCGCGGTCGTCACCGCGAAGGACAAGCTGCGCGCGATGCTCGGCAAGGACCTCGACATGTCGACCGGCCGCGCCATCGCGTTCTCGTCCGAGCGGGCCGACAAGGCGACCGTGCAGGACAACGGCATCGGCGATGTGCTGAGACGCATCGGCAAGCCGCTGCCCGACGTCTATTCGTCGGACCTTTCCGAGTTCGTTTTTGCGGCGGGCGTGTCGATCCTGAGGAAGGAGCGGCCCGATCTGATGTACCTCTCCACCACCGACTATGTGCAGCACAAGGCGGCGCCGGGCTCGGAGATGGCGAATGCGTTCTACGCCATGATGGACCGCTACGTCGGCGAGCTCGACGCGGCCGGTGCGGTGGTGGTGCTCACCGCCGATCACGGCATGAACGACAAGCATCTGGAAAACGGCGAGCCGGACGTAATCTACCTGCAGACCCTGCTCGATGAGTGGCTTGGGGCGGACGTCGCGCGCGTGATTCTGCCGATCACCGACCCGTACGTGGTGCATCACGGCGCTCTCGGCTCCTGGGCCACGATCTACCTGCCGCGGAAAGCGGATGGTGACGCGCTGCTCGGGCGGCTCTCCGCAATCGAGGGCGTCGATGTCGCGCTCGGCGCCGCGGAGGCCTGCGCGCGCTTCGAATTGCCGGCCGATCGCATCGGCGACATCGTGGTGATCTCGACCATCCACAAGGTGCTCGGCACCGCGCGCGAGAAGCACGACCTTTCCGGCCTCACCGAACCCTTGCGCTCGCATGGCGGGCTCACCGAGCAGGTGGTGCCGATGATCGCGAACCGGCCGGTGACGCTGCCGGAGGGGCATCAGCTGCGCAACTTCGACATTTTTGACGTGGCGCTGAACAGGGTTTCGGCATGAACATCCAGAGCAAACCTGTCGCCGCCGTCCGCCACGAGGCGATGCGCATCGCCGGCAAGCGTGTCGAGACCGACCAGGTCGTCGAGGTGTCCAACCCGTACAACGGCGCGGTGGTCGGCACGGTGCCGGCGGCGCGGGGCGAGCACGTGCGCGAGGCGTTCGCCAAGGCGAAGGCGTTCAAGCCGAAGCTCACGCGCTATGAACGCCAGCAGATTTTGCTTAAGACCGCCGACCTGCTTGTCAGCCGCAAGGAAGAGTTCGCGCGCCTGATCACGGCCGAGTCCGGGCTGTGCTGGAAGGACTCGCTCTACGAGGCGGGCCGCGCCTACGACGTCTATTCCTTCGCCGGCCAGCTCACCATCAAGGACGACGGCGAGACCTATGCGTGCGACATTTCTCCGCAAGGCAAGCAGCGCAAGATCTTCACCACGCGCTTTCCGTTGAACGGCGTCATCTCGGCGATCACGCCGTTCAACCATCCGCTCAACATGGTGTCGCACAAGCTTGCGCCCGCGATCGCGACCAACAATCGCGTGGTGTTGAAGCCCACCGAGCTGACGCCGCTGACTGCGCTCGCGCTGGCCGACGTGCTCTACGAGGCGGGGCTGCCACCCGAAATGCTCTCGGTCGTCACCGGCAACCCGTCCACGATGGGCGATGCCATGATCACCGACCCGGATTGCGATCTGATCACATTCACCGGCTCGGTGAGGGTCGGGAAGTACATCGCCGAGAAGGCCGGCTACCGCCGCATCGTACTGGAACTCGGCGGCAACGATCCTCTGATCGTCATGGAGGACGCCGACCTCGACAAGGCGGCGGAGCTCGCGGTGACGGGCGCGACCAAGAATTCCGGCCAGCGCTGCACGGCGGTGAAGCGCATCCTCGTCGTGAACAAGGTCGCGGACGCGTTCTCCGGGCTAGTGCTCGCCAAGGCGAAGAAGCTCAAGGCCGGCGACCCGATGGACCCGGCGACCGACGTCGGCACCGTCATCCACGAGGGCGCCGCGAAGACTTTCGAGCGCCGCGTGAAGGATGCGGTGGAGAAGGGCGCGAAGCTGTTGCACGGCAACAACCGGCAGGGTGCGCTCTATCCACCGACCGTGGTCGACCACGTGCCCCCGCAGGCCGAGCTGGTGCACGAGGAGACGTTCGGGCCGGTGATCGCGATCATTCGCTGCCCCGACGACGTCGGCGAAGTGATCCGCATCTCGAATTCGACCGTGTATGGCCTCTCGTCCGGCGTCTGCACCAATCGGCTCGATTACATCACGCGCTTCATCAACGAGCTGCAGGTCGGCACGGTGAACGTATGGGAAGTGCCGGGCTATCGCATCGAGATGTCGCCGTTCGGCGGGATCAAGGATTCCGGCCTCGGTTACAAGGAGGGCGTGGTCGAGGCGATGAAGAGCTTCACAAACGTGAAGACCTATTCGCTGCCCTGGCCGGTCTAAGGGCTTACCGGACCGCTGGCGCCACCTCCAAAAATCCGGGTAAGCTGACCGGGAACTTCATGCGGCTGTCATCTCCCCGGCGCATTCGTCCCGAAGGAGTTTTCCGACAGTCTCGAGGGGAGGGGAGCACACCCATGTTGAAGCGTAGTCTTGCCGTTCTCGGCGCCGTCGTGATGGCGGCCTTGTTCGCGGTCGCGCCCGCATCCGCGCAGCGCACCAAACTCACCCTTTATACGGCACTCGAAAACGACCAGCTCGGCCCGTTCAAGCAGGCGATCGAGGCGGCCGTGCCCGAGGTCGAGGTCGTGTGGGTGCGCGACTCGACCGGCGTCATCACGGCGCGCTTCCTTGCCGAAAAGGGCAACCCGCGCGCCGATGTCATTCTTGGGCTTGCGGTCACGAGCCTGATCGCGTTCGAGAAGATGGGTCTGATGGAGACCTACGAGCCGAAGGGCGCCGACAGGCTCAAGGCCGAATATCGCGACGGCAGGCCGCCCTACACCTGGACCGGCATGGACGCGTACCTCTCGGTCGTGTGTTTCAACACCGCGGAAGGCGGCAAGGCGAACGTCAAGGCGCCGGTCTCCTGGAAAGATCTCACCAATCCCGCCTTCAAGGGCAAGCTCGTGATGCCGCATCCGGCTTCATCCGGCACCGGCTATCTCACGGTTGCTGCCTGGATCCAGATCATGGGCGAGGCAGAGGCCTGGAAGTTCATGGACGCGCTGCATGAGAACATCGCGGTCTACACGCACTCGGGCTCGGCGCCCTGCGTGCAGGCCGCCAAGGGCGAGCGTATGGCGGGCATCGGCTTCGACATGCGCGGCGCGCGCGAGAAGACGCAAGGCGCGCCGATCGACATCATCCTGCCGAAGGAAGGCGCCGGCTGGGACATGGAAGCGACCGGCATCGTCAAAGGCACCAAGAATCTCGCGCTGGCCAAGAAGGTGGCCGACTGGGGCGCCACCAAGGGGGCGAGCGAGCTCTATTCGAAGTACTACGCGCTGGTGGCCGATCCGAACGTGCACAACACGCCGCCGAACTACCCGGCGAACGCCGAGAAGGCGATGGTGAAGAATGACTTCGCCTGGATGGCGGAGAACCGCGACCGCATCCTCACCGAGTGGTCGAAGCGCTACGAGAGCAAGGCCGCGCCGAAGAATTGACCGGTGTCCCGCACGCGGTGCAGCGCTCTTGCGGCGCACCGCAGATGCGGGACCCCGGTTGCTTTCGTCTTGAAAAACCGGGGTCCCGGGCCTGCAATGCACCACTTCGTGCTGCATTGCGCCCGGGACACGTGTGAATCAGCGGGGCAGAGGGTCAATGAATAGCGGGACCGCCCAGCCGTTCCTCCGCATCCGCGCCCTCGAGAAGCGGTTCGGCGCCTTCACGGCGCTGACCGATATCAATCTGGACGTCGCCAAAGGCGAGTTCGTCTGTTTCCTCGGGCCCTCCGGCTGCGGCAAGACAACGTTGCTGCGCGCGATCGCCGGGCTCGATGCGCAGAATGAGGGGTCGATCGAAATCGCCGGCCGCGACGTCTCACGCCTGCCGCCGGCGGCGCGCGATTTCGGCATCGTGTTCCAATCCTACGCGTTGTTTCCCAACCTTACGGTCGCGGCGAATGTCGGCTACGGCTTGGTCAACCGCCGCGCCGGCAGGGCCACGCTGGACGCGCGCGTCGCCGAACTGCTCGCGCTGGTCGGGATGCCGGAGCAGGGCAAGAAATATCCGGTACAGCTCTCCGGCGGCCAGCAGCAGCGCGTGGCGCTTGCGCGCGCGCTGGCGACCTCGCCGGGCCTGCTGCTGCTCGACGAGCCGCTCTCCGCGCTCGACGCGCGCGTGCGCCTGCGTCTGCGCGACGAGGTCAAGGCACTCCAGCGCCGGCTCGGCGTCACCACCATCATGGTGACGCACGACCAGGAAGAAGCGCTCGCGATGGCGGATCGCATCGTGGTCATGAACCAGGGTATGATCGAGCAGGTCGGAACGCCGGCCGAAATCTACCGTAGCCCGGCGACCGCGTTCGTCGCCGACTTCGTCGGCACCATGACGTTCCTCGATGCCGAGGTCGCAGGCCCGGACAGACTGCGTTTCGGATCGCTCGTGCTCGCCTGCAAGAACATCAACGGATTTGACCTCGGCACGCCCGTGCGCGTCGGCCTGCGCCCGGAGGAAGTGCGCGTCCGCAACATCGATGCGGCGACTCCGAACCAGATCGCGACGCGCGTCTCGCTGCTCGATTTCCTCGGATCGTTCTGCCGCGCGCGGCTCGAGCCGGAGGTTGCGCCGGAGATCGCCATTCTCGCAGACTTCTCCGCCAACCTGATGCGCGACCTCGCCGTGGCGGAGGGGCAGAAGCTCACCATCGCGCTGCCGCCGGAATCGCTGCGCGTGTTTGCGAAGAATTAGGCCGTGACCGTCACCGCCATTCTCGCACCGGCCCGCCTCTCGCTGACGCGCACGTCGCGCGAGGCCTGGGTCGCACGCGCCGGCGTCCTGCTGCTGGTCGCGTGGCTCCTGCTCTCGATTGCGCTGCCGCTCTGGTCGCTCCTCTCGAAAAGCTTCCAGAACCAGAATGGCGAGTTCATCGGGCTTGCGAACTACATCCGCTATTTCTCGACGCCAAGCCTGTTCAACTCGATCTTCAACAGCATCGGCGTCGCGCTGGCGACCACCGCGATCGTGATCCCGCTCGCGTTCGGGTACGCGTACGCGCTGACGCGCAGCCAGATGAAATTCAAAGGGCTGTTCTACGCGGCCGCCATGCTGCCGCTGTTTGCGCCCTCGCTGTTGTCCGCGATCTCGCTCATCTACCTGTTCGGCAATCAGGGGTTGCTCAAGGGGCTTTTGTTCGGCGGTGATATCTACGGCGCGAACGGCATCATCATCGCGCAGGTGTTCTATTGCTTTCCCCATGCGCTGATCATCGCGGTGACCGCGCTCGCGCTCGCCGATGCCCGCCTCTACGAGGTTGCCGATGCTCTGGGCACGAGGAAGTCGCGGATCTTCAGAACAGTGACACTTCCGGGGGCGAAGTTCGGGCTGATCAACGCAGCTTTCGTGGTGTTCACCCTGGTTGTGACCGACTTCGGCATCGCCAAGGTGATCGGCGGGCAGTTCAACGTGCTGGCAACAGATGCCTATAAGCAGGTGGTCGGGCAGCAGAATTTCGAGATGGGGGCCGTAGTCGGCATGGTGCTGCTCGCGCCGGCTGTGCTCGCCTTCGTGATCGACCGCATGGTGCAGAGCCGGCAGGTGGCGCTGCTCTCCGCCCGCGCCGTGCCGCTCGAGCCGAAGGAAAACCGTGCGCGCGACAGCGCGCTGCTCGTCTATTGCCTCGCGGTCGCCGCCATCCTCGTCGGTGTGCTCGGCACCGCGATCTGGGCCTCGTTCATCACCTACTGGCCGTACAATCTCACGCCCACGCTGAACAATTACAACTTCGGCAATTTCGATCCGGGCGGGTGGTCGCCCTATTTCAACTCGGTCTGGATGGCGGCATGCGCTGCCGGGTTCGGCACCGCAATCGTGTTCACCGGCGCCTACTTCGTCGAGAAGACCAAAGTGATGCCGCGCGCGCGGCTGATCGCGCATCTGCTCGCCATGCTGCCGATGGCGGTGCCCGGGCTGGTGCTCGGGCTTGGCTACGTGTTCTTCGTGAACGCGAAATGGAATCCGCTCGGCTTTCTCTACGGCACGCTCGCCGTGCTGGTGATCAACTCGGTCGCACACTTCTACACGGTCGCGCACATCACCTCGCTCACTGCGCTGAAGCAGATCGACCCGGAGTTCGAGTCCGTCTCGGCCTCGCTCAAGGTGCCGTTCTGGCGCACCTTCACGCGCATCACGGTCCCGATCTGCTCGCCCGCGATTCTGGACATCGCGGTGTACATTTTCGTCAACGCGCTCACCACAGTGTCGGCCGTGATCTTTCTCTACGGTCCCGACACCAAGCTCGCCTCGATCGCAATCGTGCACATGGATGAGATGGGCGCCTCGGCGGCGGCCGCCGGCATGGCGGCCATGATCGTGGCCACCGCACTCGGCGTGAAGCTGCTGCAGGTCGTGCTCGATCGCGTGCTGTTCAACGGCCTGCAGGCGTGGCGCAAGCGATGAGCGCGCATCCTTCAGAATCCGAAAGCGACACCAACTTGTCGCCCCAGCGGCGCGCGTGGGCCGAGAAGAACCTCGATCCCGAGGCGCAGACGCTGCTCGCCGAGGACGAGAAGTATTTCCTGCGGCAGTCGGTCTCGACGCCCTGCCTCAATGTCATCGCGAAGGCGGAGGGCATCTGGATCGAGGACACGGCAGGCCGCCGCTATATGGATTTCCATGGCAACAATGTGCACCACATCGGCTACGGCCATCCGCGCCTGAAGAAGGCGATCGCCGAGCAGATGGATGCGCTGCCATTTGCCCCACGCCGCTACACCTGCGGGCCGGCGGTCGCGCTAGCCGCGAAGATCGCCGAGATCGCGCCCGGCAATCTTTCGAAAGTGCTGTTCACGACTGGCGGGTCGGACGCTGTCGAGGTCGCGATCAAGATCGCGCGCGCCGCGACCGGCCGTTACAAGACGCTTTCGTTCTGGGACGCGTTCCACGGCGCGGGCTTTGGCGCCTCCGCGGTCGGCGGCGAGGCACTATTCCGTTCAGGCGGCGTCGGACCGCTGATGCCGGGCGCGGAGCACATCGCGCCGTATGCGTCGTATCGCTGCCCCTATGGCACCTCGACCATCGGTGCGAGCGCGGATGCCTGCGCACGCATGATCGAATATGTGCTGGAGCGGGAGGGGGATATTGCGGCGTTCATCGCAGAGCCGATGCGCGCGGTGCCGCACATTCCGCCGCCCGGCTTCTGGCGCCGCGTGCGCGCGGCCTGCGACCGCCACGGGACCCTGCTGGTCTTCGACGAGATCCCGACCGGGCTCGGCAAGACCGGCAAGATGTTCGCCTGCCAGCATGACGGCGTGGTGCCGGACCTCCTCGTGCTCGGCAAGGGCCTGGGCGGCGGCATCGCGCCGATTGCGGCAGTGATCGCGCGGCCCGAGCTCGATGTCGCGGCGGCATACGCGTTCGGCCACTACACGCATGAGAAAAACCCGGTGACGACGCGCGCCGCGCTCACCACCATCCAGATCATCGAGCAGGAAGAGCTGGTCGAGAACGCCGCGAAAGTGGGCGCGGCCGCGATGGCGCGGCTGCACGAGATGAAGTCGAAACACGCGCTGATCGGCGATGTGCGGGGCCTTGGCTTCCTGCTCGGGATCGAGCTCGTGACCTCGCGCGTCAGCAAGGCGCCCGCCAAGGATGCGGCGGAAGCCGTCATGTACCGCGCGCTGGAGAAAGGCCTCTCGTTCAAGACGACATTCGGCAATGTCCTCACGCTCACGCCGCCGCTCATCGTCACTGAGCCCGAGATGATGCGTGCGCTCGACATTCTCGACGAAGCGATCGGCGAGGTGGCGAAGCGTTGATAGCGACGCTGACCATCCGGCCGGAGCCGCCCGACCAACCTGACGTGCTGCGCATGATCGAGGCGCTCGATGCGCACATGACCGCGCTCTATCCGCCGGCGAGCAACCATCTGCTCGATGTCGACGCGCTGTCCGATCCGGCGGTGACTTTCCTGGTAGTGCGCGAGGCCGAGAAAGCGGTCGGATGCGGCGCGCTTCTGCGCGACGCGCGCGGCTGGGGTGAGGTGAAGCGCATGTATGTGCGGCCGGATCGGCGGGGCCGGGGGATCGGGAAGCGGGTGCTGGCCGAGCTTGAGGCTGTTGCGTGCAAGGCAGGGTTGCCGCTGTTACGGCTGGAGACCGGTATCCACAATGAGGATGCGCTCGCGCTCTATCGTGGCGCGGGGTTTGCCGAATGCGAAGCGTTCGGGGATTACAGGCCCGATCCGTTGAGTGTTTTCATGGAGAAACGTGTAGAACTGTAGGGCGGGCAAAGGAGCGTAGCGACGTGCCTGCCGCATCGATGGCGGGCACCTTCGCTTTACCCGCCCTACGGAGGGGACGAACCGGATGCCGGGTAATCTTTCTTTCGCTGACCTGAAAAAGGCCGTCTCGGCGGGCGCGATCGACACCGTGATCGTCGCGATGGTCGACATGCAGGGCCGCCTCGTCGGCAAGCGCTTCCAGGCGGAATACTTTCTGGACGGCGCATATGAAGAAACGCACGGCTGCAACTATCTGCTCGCCGACGACATCGACATGGAGCCGGTGCCCGGATACATGGCGGCGAGCTGGGAGCAGGGCTACGGCGATTTCGTCATGAAGCCGGACATGACGACCTTGCGCCGCCTGCCGTGGCTCGACGGCACCGCGCTGGTGCTCGCCGACGTGCTCGACCACCATCATCACGACGTGCCGCATTCGCCGCGCGCGATGTTGAAGGCGCAGGTCGCGCGCTTGGCGAAGCAAAAGGTGCGCGCCTACTGTGCGTCCGAGCTCGAGTTCTATCTCTTCGACGAGAGCTACGAGTCGATCCGCGACAAGCACTGGCAGCAGCCGAAGACCGCCGGCCATTACATCGAGGACTACCACATCCTGCAGACCACCAAGGAGGAGGGCGTAATGCGCGCCATCCGGAAAGGTCTGCAGGCTGCGGGTATTCCGGTCGAGAATTCGAAGGGCGAGTGGGGCCCGGGGCAGGAGGAGATCAACGTCCGCTATGCCGACGCGCTGGAGATGGCCGACAATCACGCGATCCTGAAGAACGCCTGCAAGGAGATCGCACTACAGCAGGGCAAGTCGGTCACCTTCATGGCAAAGTGGAATTATGGACTCGCAGGGTCGTCGTCGCACGTGCACGTCTCCCTATGGGACGCGGTTGGCAAGAGACCGCTGTTCTATGACGCGAAGGCCGAGTTCACGATGTCGCCGCTGATGCGCTCATTCGTGGCGGGCCAGCTGAAGTATGCTCGCGACATCACGTGGTTTCTCGCCCCCTACGTTAACTCGTACAAGCGCTTCCAGGTCGGCACCTTCGCGCCGACCAAGGCGGTGTGGAGCCGCGACAATCGCACCGCGGGATTCCGCCTCTGCGGCGAGGGGAGCAAGGCGATTCGCATCGAGTGCCGGATCGGTGGCGCCGATCTCAATCCGTATCTCGCGTTCACGGCGCTGATCGCGGCGGGCCTCGCCGGCATCGAGGAGAAGCTGACGCTCGAGGCGCCGTTCTCGGGCGACGCTTATCACGGCAAGAAGCTGCCCGAGGTGCCGAAGACCTTGCGCGAGGCGACCGAGTGCCTCGACAGATCGAAGAAGCTGCGCGTCGCGCTCGGCGACGCGGTGGTGGATCACTATGTCCACACCGCGAAGTGGGAGCAGTTCGAATACGACCGCCGCATCACCGACTGGGAGCTGATGCGCGGGTTTGAGCGCTACTGATGCCCGATATCGTCTGCATCTCGCCTGTCGATGGCCGTGAGGTTGTGCGGCGTGCCAGCGCGTCCGCCTCCGGGATCGAGGCGGCGCTCACTGCGGGGCGCAAGGCGCAAGCCGAATGGAAGCGCGTGCCGGTCGTGGAGCGCGGAAGGATTCTGAGCAAAGCCGTCGATGCGATGCTGGCGATGCGCGACGAAATTGCGCCGGAGCTCGCCTGGCAGATGGGCCGGCCCATCCGCTATGGCGGCAACGAGTTGAACGGCTTCGAAGAGCGCGCGCGCCACATGATCGCGATTGCAGAGGGCGCGCTCGCGCCGATGATGCCGGAGCCGAAGGCCGGATTCAAACGCTACGTGACACGCGAGCCGGTCGGCATCGTGCTCACGGTGGCGCCATGGAATTACCCGTATCTGACAGCGGTGAACTCGGTCGTGCCCGCGCTGATGGCGGGGAATGCCGTGGTGCTGAAGCACGCCGCACAGACGCTGCTGGTCGGGGATCGCTTTCAGGCCGCGATTGACAAGGCCGGACTACCGAAGGGCCTGTTCCGCACGGTCACGCTCAGCCACGACGATACGACGAAGCTGATCTCCTCTGGCGAGGTCGACCAGATCTGCTTCACCGGCTCGGTCAGTGCCGGCAAGCAGATCGAGCAGGCGGCGGCCGGCACATTTGCGGGCGTTGGCCTCGAGCTCGGCGGCAAGGACCCGGCCTATGTGCGGCCTGACGCGGATCTCAATCATGCGATCGAGAACATCGTGGACGGCGTCTATTTCAACTCGGGCCAGTGCTGCTGCGGCATCGAGCGCGTCTATGTACATGCCGACGTCTACGACATGTTCGTCGACGGTTTCGTGGCGCTGACGAAGCAATACGTGCTCGACGATCCGCTCGATCAGAAGACGACTCTTGGCCCAATGGCGCAGCCGCGCCTCGCCAAGACGGTGCGCGAGCACATCGGCGAGGCGCTGCACAAGGGCGCAAAACCGCTGATCGACACGAAGGCGTTTGCGCGTGACAAGGACGGCTCGACCTACGTGGCGCCGCAGGCGCTGGTGAACGTCGATCATTCGATGAAGGTGATGATGGAGGAGACCTTCGGCCCCGTCGCGGGGATCATGAAGGTGACGGACGACCCGGAAGCGATCCACCTGATGAACGACTCGCCTTATGGGCTCACCGCCTCGATCTGGACGCGCGACATGGATGCGGCCGAACGTATCGGCGCTGAAATTGAGACCGGCACCGTCTACATGAACCGCTGCGACTATCTCGATCCGGGGCTTGCCTGGACTGGCGTGAAGGACACCGGCCGCGGCGCGACGCTCAGCCAAGTCGGCTACGAGTCGCTGACACGGCCGAAGAGTTATCACTTGAGGGACGTATGACGATCCAACTGCGCGGCAACTGGAACTACCCGACCACGGTGCGGTTCGGCGCCGGGCGCGTGAGCGAGCTCGGCGAAGCCGTGAAGGCCGCGAAGATTTCAAACCCGCTGTTCGTCACCGATCCGGTCGTCGCCAAAATGCGGATGACGCAGGCGGCGTTGGACACGCTGAGTGCGGCCGGCGTGCCGGCGAAGCTGTTCGCCGAGGTGCAGCCCAATCCGGTTGAGTCGAACCTTGCGGCCGGCATCGCGGCCTACAAGGCCGGCGGGCACGACGGCGTGGTGGCGTTCGGCGGCGGTTCGGCGCTCGATGCCGGCAAGCTGATCGCGCTGATGCACGGCCAGACTCTTTCGGTGTTCGACCTCGAGGATGTCGGCGACTGGTGGACACGCGCGGACGCGAGCGCGATCGCGCCGGTGGTCGCGCTGCCGACTACCTCCGGCACCGGCTCCGAGGTCGGCCGCGCTGCGGTTGTCACCAACGAGAAGACGCATACCAAGAAGATCATCTTCCATCCCAAGATGCTCCCTGTCCAGACCATCTGCGATCCGGAGCTGACCGCCGGGATGCCGCCGGTGATCACGGCCGGCACCGGCATGGATGCCTTCAGCCACGCGCTTGAAGCCTTGTGCGTACCGAGCTATCACGCGCTTGCCGATGGCATCGCGGCCGAGGGCGTTCGGCTCGTGAAGGAGAATCTCGTGGCCGCCTACAAGGACGGCACGAACATCGAGGCGCGTGCTCACATGATGGCGGCGGCGGCGGCCGGCGCGACCGCCTTTCAGAAAGGGCTCGGCGCGATTCATGCGCTCTCGCATCCGGTCGGCGCGCTCTACGACACGCATCACGGGCTCACCAACGCGGTGTTCGTTCCTTACGTGCTGGTGTTCAATCGCAAGGCCATCGAGGACAAGGTGAAGCGTCTCGCAGCCTACATCGGCTTGCGCCCGAATTTCCGCGCGTTCCTTGATTTCGTGCTCGAGTTGCGCGAGCAACTCGCCATTCCGCACACGCTCGCAGGCCTGAAGGTGGGCGACGACAAGGTCGATCAGATCGTCAAGATGGCGCCGGAGGACCCGACCGCCGGCGGCAACCCGGTGACGCTCGACCGCCGCGCTGCGCGCACCATCTTCATGCGCGCGCTGGAGGGAAGGATTTAGTCGTAGCGGGGCGCGAGATCGTCAGGCTTCGCGCCGAAAAAATACGCGAGCCGCAAGCGCCACATCAGCAGGATCGTGCGCAGTACGCCGCGAGCTTCCCAGCGTCGCCCCGACGTGGTGGCGCGCGCGCGCAGGCATAGCGGCGAGGTAATGCGTTTGATACGGCGCGAGAGCTCGATGTCCTCCATCAGCGCGATGTCCGGGAAACCGCCGGCCGCATCGAATGCGCGACGCGTGATGAACATCGCTTGATCGCCCGTTGCAATGCCGGTGAGGCGCGAGCGCGCGTTCATGAACGTGGCGACGACCGGCAGCAGCAGATGGCTCCCGTCGATTGTCACATCGAAACGTCCCCACGCGCGCCCGGACTTCGTGAGTCCTTCGATGACAAGCCGATCGGCATTCGGCGGCAGCTGTGTATCGGCATGGAGGAAAAGCAGGACGTCGCCGCGCGCGATCGAAGCTCCGGCGTTCATCTGTGCGGCGCGGCCGCGCGCGCTCGAGATGACGAGGTCGGCGAGCGGCGTTGCGAGCGCGACCGTATCATCCGCACTGCCGCCGTCGGCGACAACGACTTCGACATGGCGAGTCCGGAGAGGAGCAAGCGCGGTGAGCGTCGCGACAATATTTGAACCTTCATTGAGAACGGGAACGACGATGGAGAGCGACGGCTTGGCCGTCACTCCGCCGCCTCCTTCAACGCGCCGCCGCAACTCGAGCCTTGGCCAGCGGTGCAGCCGAAGCAGTGGCCCGCGACGCGGATCGGATTGTCCGCAATCTCATCGTCGAGCAATTCGGAGAGATGCACCCGCTCGCGGTCTCCGCGGGTCAGCGGCAAGTCGAGCATCTGGTTGAAGTCGCAGTCGTAGACATAGCCGCGATAGTTCACCGAGAGCAGGCTACGGCACATCACGCCATCGAGGTTTTCGTCGCTGTGGGCGTGAAGCAGCCTCTCGAGATAGGAATCGAACTCGCCCTGCGAGAGCAGGATCGCGCCGAAGCGCTGGATCGGCATGTTGGCTAGCGTGAACAGGTTGTTGAACACGATGCCGAAGCGCTCGCCTAAGCTACGCTTGTAGTCGGCCTCGAGCTCCGCCTGTGGCGGCGGTAGCAAAGGGCCGAGCGGGTTGTAGACGAGATTGAGGGTGAGCCCCGAGTCCTCGTGCCCGTAGCCGAGCGCGTTGAGGCGCTTCAATCCGCGGATCGAGCCGTCGTAGACGCCCTTGCCGCGCTGCTTGTCGACATTGTCCTGTAGGTAGCAGGGCATCGAGGCGACGACCTCGACCTGATTGGCGGCGAGAAATTCGGGGAGATCCTCCTGGCCTGGCTGCTCCTGGACGGTGAGGTTGTGCCGGTCCATCACCTTTACCCCTATGTCGCGCGCGGCGAGAATCATGCGGCGGAAGTTTGCGTTGAGCTCCGGCGCGCCGCCCGTGATGTCGAGCGTCGCGATGCGGCGCTTTTCGAGAAAATCGAGCACGACGTCGACCGTCTTCGTATCCATCTCCTCGGTGCGGTTCGGGCCCGCATTGACGTGGCAGTGGACGCACGACTGATTGCAGCGATAGCCGACGTTGACCTGCAGGGTTTGCAATGTTCCGCGCCGGATCGCCGGAAACGGAATCTTGTCGAGCAGCGGCCACGTGTCTTTCATGCCAGCGAAACTGGCATGGCGCGTTGCGCGCGTCACCTCACACCCGGGCCAGGCGGCACAAATTCGCGTGAGCCGGAGGTGACTTTGCGGGACGATGATGCCGTTCGCGTGATGCGGCGCATGATTACTTCGCTGGCGCCGCAGTCGCCACCGACTCAAATCCGATCCGTCCGAATGCGGGCAGCTTCAGCGCCGGACGGCGCAGGTCGAGGCCCGCAACAAGCCCGATCACATTCAGTTCGATGCCCTCGACCCATCCAACCTTCACGCCGAGCACGCCGAAGAGACTCGCCTCGATCCCGGTCCCGCTGTCGGTGAGCCCAAGATAGGGATACGGCCGATAGTCGCGGCCGATCGCGTTCGGCGGCATGGTTACCCCGAGTTCCGGGATTGCGCGCAGCACGGTCGCGACGAAGGTGTTGCTGTTGGGCCCGGGCCAGAGCCGGTAGTCGCCGGAGTTCGCGAACTGGTAGCCCTTCACGGCCTCCTCGATGCGCGGGATCAGCGCTGCCGCCTCAGCCCCGCTGATGTCGGCAAGCACCGTCGGCATGTTGCCGTACCAGCGTCCGTCCGGCGCCCATCCGTTGGTGCGCACCGGATTACCCCAGCCGACCACGTCGTAGCGCGTCCAGGTGCGCGCGTTCTCGCGCTTCAGCACCACCCAGCTGTGTACCGCGATGGTTCCCTTCCAGCCGCCGGTCTGGCCGGACATGATCAGCACGCGCGCCGACTTGTGGTCGGTCGCGCGCGGCAGCGAGCCGGTGCTCGACCAGTCGGCATCGCGCCAGGAGAGCGGCCCATGCGCATAGGCGAACAGCGCGGCACGCGCCGCGACCGGCAGAAGGAACAATGCGAGGATGGTCAGCACGATGAGCTTGCGGCGCGA
>Ga0310810_10002845_pt1 | contig 18719 bp, 15 predicted proteins | sample NCmetagenome_FD_207641 | JGI IMG/M metagenome (GOLD analysis project Ga0310810, IMG submission 207641) | Soil microbial communities from experimental microcosm in Duke University, North Carolina, United States - NC | ecosystem: Engineered > Artificial ecosystem > Soil microcosm > Unclassified ...
ATCGCGGCATGCGGCTGTTGCGCGAAGGGCTTGCGGCGCAGGCCGTAGTCGATCACCTGATCAAGCCGGATGCGGGCGCGGAGCAGCGCCAGTTTCACGTGCATGACCCGCGGGGCGGTATCGCGGTTCACACGGGTAAAAACTGCATCGACTGGTGCGGCCATGTGGTGCGCCCGGGCATCTCGGTCGCCGGCAACATGCTGGCCGGGCCGGATGTGGTCGCCGCGACGGCGCACGCGTTCGAGACCTCGAACGAGAAGTCTTTCGTGCGGCGGTTAATCGCCGCGATGAACGCGGGCGAGGCCAAGGGCGGCGATAAACGCGGCAAGCAGTCGGCCGCGCTCTCGATCTGGACAACGGAGGAATATCCGGCGGTGAGCCTGCGCGTGGATGATCACCCCGATCCGCTGGCCGAACTGGAACGGCTCGAGAGCGTGGGCCGCCAACGCCTTTTCCATTACGTGAAATTCATGCCGTCCCGCACCAATCCGAACGGCACGCTTGACCGCAACGTGATCGAGGCGGGCATCGCCAAGGCCGTGGCGAGCCAGGACAACTGACGGGCGCTGTTCTGGCCCCGCGGCCCACGATAAGCTGAAGGCGTTTCCACGCATCTTGGGAGAGTCACCCGTGAACGCACGCATTCTGCTGGGCGCCCTGTTTGCGGCTGCCGTCGCCGCGTCTCCGGCCATCGCGCAGGGCACCTTGCGCATCGGCCTTGCCGAAGACCCCGACAATCTCGATCCGACGACCGCCGGCTCCTATGTGGGCCGCATCGTGCTCGCCGCGATGTGCGACAAGCTGTTCGATATCGACGAGAAGCTCAACATCGTGCCGCAGCTTGCGCTCAGCCACGAGACTTCCGCCGACGGCAAGACCGTCACAATCAAGCTGCGCCCGAATGTGAAATTCCAGGACGGCGAGCCGTTCAATGCCGAAGCCGTGAAATTCACGCTTGAGCGCGGCCTGACCAAGGACGACTCCAAGCGCAAGGCGGAGCTCTCGCAGATCGACAAGGTCGAGGTGGCCGATCCGCTCACCGTGCGGCTCCTGCTCAAGGCGCCGTTCTCGCCGCTGATCGCGCAGCTCACCGACCGCGCCGGCATGATGGTCTCGCCGAAAGCCGTGAAAGAAGCCGGCGACAAGTTCGTCAACAAGCCGATCTGCGCAGGTCCCTTCAAGTTCGGCGACCGCGTGGTGCAGGACCATATCACGCTCGAGCGCTTCGCCGATTACTGGGACAAGGACCGCATCCACTTCGACCGCGTGACCTACCGACCAATCCCGGACTCGACCGTGCGGCTTGCCAACCTGCGCGCCGGCGCGCTCGACTTGATCGAACGCGTGTATGCAACGGACATTCCAGCGGTGCGCAGCGATTCCAAGGTGAAGCTCTTCGTCGGCCCGAGCCTGATGTACACGGGACTCACCATCAACCTCGCGAACACCGAGAAGGCGAAGAACCCGCTCGCGCAGAACGTGAAGGTCCGTCAGGCGCTGGACGCAACGATCGACCGCGAGGCGATCAACAAGGTGGTGTTCAACGGGGAGTTCGTCGCCGGCAACCAATTCCAGGCGCCGACCAATCCTTACTACATTGAGAAATTCCCGATCCCGAAGCGCGATGTCGAGAAGGCGAAGGCGCTCTTGAAGGAGGCGGGTGTCACACCACCGATCACCCTCGACCTGATGGTGCCGAACCGGGCAGACGTGAAGCAGGTCGCGGAGGTGCTGCAAGCCATGTCGGCGGAAGCCGGCTTTGACCTGAAGATCCGACTTACCGAATTCGCAACCTCCCTTGACGAAGCGGTCAAAGGGAATTTCCAGCTCTACCTGATCGGCTGGAGCGGCCGGCTCGATCCCGACCAGAACGTGATCAACCATCTCGGCTGCAACACGCCGTTCAACTGGGGTAAGTATTGCAACGAGACGCTACAAGCCGCGCTGAGCGAGGAGCGGCTCTATACCGACATGCCCCGCCGCAAGGCCGCGTTTGGGAAGGTGGTAGCGCAGATCGAAGCCGACAAGCCGCTGATCTATCTCTATCACGAAGCGCTGATTTTCGCCTATTCGACCAAGCTGCAGGGCTACAAGCAGCCGCCCGACGGCATCATCCGCATCCAGGACCTGAAGCTCGCGCCGTAGTTCCGGAATCATGCTTCCGCGGGCCTTGAAGCGGGCCCGCGGTCGCCTCACTATGGTCCAAACATCAGGGAGGAATGCCGATGCGCATCCGACATGTCGTGCGCGCGTTCACGCTCGCACTTGCCGCCGCAGTTCTGACGCTGCCGGCCCGCGCCGAAACCATCACCGTCACGCATTGGGGCGCCGCGTTCTACGGCGCGCCTTACGCGGTCGCTATGGCCAAGGGCTTCTTCAAGAAGCGCGGCGTTGACATCACCGGCATTCTCACCTCGGCGGGCGGCGGCACCTCGGTGCGCAACACGCTGGCCGGCGATCTGCCGTTCGGCGAAGTCGCTCTGCCGGCCGCGATCATGGCGATCAATTCGGGGCAGCCGCTGAAATTCATCGGCGGCGGCGTCGAGAGCATCGCGGACATCCTCTGGATCACGCAGAAGGATTCCTCGATCAATTCGATCAAGGACATCGTCGGCAAGAAGGTGAGCTTCACCTCGCCGGGCTCGGTGACCAACATGCTGATTCTGATGTGCATGAAGGCTGCCAACATCGACCGCAAGGATGTCACGCTGGTTCCGGCCGGCGGTATCGGCGCCAACCTCTCTGCCGTGCTCAACAAGGCGGTCGATACCGGTATGACCGGCGAGCCGATCTGGTCGGAGAACAAGGACAAGGTGAAGCCGGCGTTCTGGACCAAGGACTGCTTCCCGCCGCAGATGACGCAGACCGTCATGATCACCACGACAGAGTTCGCGCAGACCGGCGGCGACAAGCTGCGCGCGATCATCGCGGCACGCCGCGAAGGGGTCGAATACATCATCAAGAACCCGGAGGAGTCGGCCGACATCGTCGCCAAGGCCTATAACGGCAATCCGGCGCTCTATCGCGAGGTGTTCAAGAACTTCGTTGCGATCAACTACTTCGGCGACGGCCGTTTCAATTTCAAAGGAATGGACCGCATGGCCGAAGGCATGGAGATCATCGGCCAGATCAAGGGAAAGCCTGACTGGAAGGCGATGATCGATCCGTCGTTCCTGCCCAAGGATCTCGTGCCCACCCAATGAGCGCGGGTGCCGCCGTCGCAGTCCCGCAAGCAGCGCAGGCGCCCATTCACGCGCGCCTGTGCGGCGTGACGCGCGTATTCGAGGGCAAGCTCTCGGTGCATGCGCTCGGGCCGCTCGACCTCGATCTGGCGCGCGGCGAGTTCTTCGCGGTGGTTGGCCCGTCCGGGTGCGGCAAGACCACCTTGATGGACCTGATTGCAGGCCTGAGCGCACCGACCGAAGGCAGCATCACGTTCGAGGACAAGCCAGTCGAAGGCGAAGTGCCGGATGGCATCGGCGCGGTGTTCCAGGAGGATGCCTCGTTCCCCTGGCTCACCGTGCGCGACAACATCGCGTTCGGCCTGCGCCGCGCCGGCGTCGACGCCGCCGAGATTGCGCGCCGCGTCGATTACGTGATCGGCTTCATGGGATTGCGCGACTTCGCCACCGCCTATCCGGCACAGCTTTCCGGCGGCATGCGCCAGCGCGTCTGCATCGCGCGCACGCTGGTGCTGCAGCCGCGGCTGATCCTGCTCGACGAGCCGTTCGGCGCGCTCGACCAGCAGACACGGCTCCTGATGGGCGACGAACTCTTGCGGCTCTGGCGCGAGACCGGCGCCACCATCCTGCTGATCACCCACGCGCTCGACGAGGCCGCCATGCTCTCGGACCGCGTCGGCGTGATGTCGGCGCGGCCCGGCCGCTTCATCGACATCATCACCACCGGCTGGGCGCGCGAGCGCGACAGCGCGATCGTCGCCGACCCGGCGTTCGGCGCGGTGACGGCACGGCTCTGGTCGCTGTTGCGCTCCGAGTCCCTCAAGGCGATCGGCGCCAAAGGCGCATGACCATGTCCGGCCTCTCCCGCTCATTCCCGCGCAAGCGGGAATCCAGTTCTTTGTTTTGGCTCTGGGTCCCCGCTTTCGCGGGGACGAGCGGAGTACGGGGATGACCCGCAACGCCGCGATCAGCCTGACCCGCATTGCCGTCATTGTCGGCGGGATCGCGCTCCTGGAAGTTCTCTGCAGACGCCACATCATCAACCCGCTCACGCTGATTCCGCCGAGCGAGATGGCGACCTCTCTCTGGCACCTGTTCGGATCGCAGAAGATCTGGGACGACATCGCGCAGACATTTTCGACGGTTGCGTTCTCGTTTGTGCTGTCGGTAGCGGCCGGCTTCGCGCTCGGCGCACTCATTCACGCGCTGCCGCGCGTGCGCCGTGCCGTCGATCCGCTGCTCGCGTCCTACTATTCGATCCCGTTCTTCGTGTTCTACCCGCTGCTGATCGCGCTGTTCGGCCTGAATACCGTGCCGCTGATCGTGATTGGCTTCATCTTCGCGACCGCCGCAATGGTGATCTCGACGCTCAACGGGCTCGACCGCGTGCCGCGCGTCATGACCAAGACATCGCGTATCCTGCGGCTCTCGCCTACGCGTGCGATTTGGTCGGTAACTTTGCCCGCGGCTGCGCCCTATCTCTTCACCGGGCTGAAGCTCGCCCTCGCCTACTCGTTCATTGGCGTCATCGCGGGCGAGTTCATCCTGTCGGGCGGCGGGCTCGGCTATTCGATAGCCTACGCCTACAACGACTTTGATAACCAAACCATGTATGCGTTGATGATGTTCGTCCTCGTCATCGCGGTCGCGATGAACGGCGCGTTGCATGTCTGGGAGCAGCGCATGCTCAAGAAGCGAGCGCGCGCATGACACAAGCCTGGTCCGGTCTCAACTCGCGCGCGCTCGATGCCCTCGTGCTCGTCACGCTGACCGTTGCGATCTGGCAGGGGCTTTACGAATACGCCGGCGAGGCTGCGATCACCTCGCCGCTCGCAACGCTCGGTTATGCGTCCTCGCTGGTGAAGACATCGAGTTTCTGGACCCATGCGGAGGCGACCCTCGCCGCCTTCGCCTATGCGCTCGCAATCTCGATCGTGCTCGGCGTCGTGTTCGGCCTGATCCTCGGGTTCCGGCGCTTTGCCGGCGATGTCGCGGAGCCGATTCTGGTGGCGCTCTACACCATCCCGAAAGTCACGCTCTATCCGCTGATCCTCCTGATCTTCGGGCTCGGCGTCTCGGCCAAAGTCGCATTCGGCGTGATCCACGGCGTGATCCCCATCATCCTGTTCACGCTCAACGCCGTGAAGAACATCAATCCGGTGCTGATCCGGACCAGCCGGGTGATGCGGCTCTCCCCCTGGCAGACGGTCTCGACCGTGCTCACGCCCGCCGTGATGCCGGAGCTGATCACCGGCATGCGTGTCGGCTTTTCGCTGACCATGCTTGGTGTGCTGATCGGTGAGATGTTCGCCTCTCAGCGCGGGCTTGGCTTCCTGATCATCAACGGCATCAACATGCACAATGTGCCCATGACGATGGCCGTGATCCTGATCGTGGTGCTGTTCGCAATTGCGGCGAACGGGTTACTGCTCGCCTTCGACAAGCGGATGCATCGGACCTAGTTCCCTCCGCGCATGCGGTGCTCGTTTATGCGCCCTCTCCCCTTGTGGGAGAGGGCCACTCAGAAATTCAACGTGGAAGATTGGGTGAGGGGTGAAGGCCAAAACCCCTCACCCATCTGAGTGCGTTGACCCGCCTGCGATGCCCTCTCCCACAGGGGGAGAGGGCAATACGGCGAAAGCTGACGTTACTCCGCGGCCTGCGCAGGCTTCGCCGGCGGGTCGACGGCGCGGAAGCGCTCGCTCACCGCATCCCACTCGTCGGCGCCGACGCGGCGGAAGGCGTCGCGCACCGTCATGCCGGTATCGAGGATCGGGTGGCGGCCTTTTTCCTTCATCTCTTTCAGGGTCGCATCGCACACGCCGATCACCGCCTTGAACAGCATGCCAGGCACGATCACGAGCCGGTAACCCATCTTGCGCGCCTCATCGAACGCCACGTCCGGACTCTTGCCCTTCCACACATTGTTGAAGAGGCAAGGGCCTTTCACCAGCTTCGGCACCGCGGCGACTTCTTCCATGGTCTGCGGCGCCTCGACAAAGGCCATGTCGGCGCCGGCTTGCAGCGCCGCGTTGGCACGGCGGATCGCCTCTTCGAGCCCGAGCACGGCACGCGAGTCGGTGCGCGCAATGATCAGGAAATCCGGATTGGTCCTGGCGGCGGCCGCAGCGCGCACCTTGGCGAGATATTCGTCGAGCGGCACGATCACCTTGTTGTCGAGATGGCCGCACTTCTTGGGGAATCCCTGGTCCTCGATGTGAAGGCCGGCGACGCCGCGCCGCTCGTATTCGCGGACGGTGCGGGTGGTGTTGAGCTCGTTGCCGTAGCCCGTGTCGGCATCGGCGATCACCGGCACGTCGACCGCGGAGGCGATGCGGCCGGCGTTGTCGGCCATTTCCGACATGGTCACGAGGCCGTAGTCCGGATAGCCGAGGGTCGCCGCCGTTCCGGCGCCGGTCATATAGACCGCCGAGAAGCCTGCCTGCGCGATGGTGCGCGCCGTGATGCAGTCGTAGGCGCCCGGCGCCACGATCATGTCCTGTTTCAGGAGTTGGCGCAGTTTGCTCGCCCGGCTCATCTCGTATCCTCCAATTCGGATTTCCGCACCTTAGCGGAAATGACAGGAAGGCATCAAAGGCATTTGCGCATCGGTTCCATGCGCTCGCTCCCCAGCGAACTACGCCCGCCGCAGCACCTTCTCCTCCGGCCGGAACGTCGGCGCGACCTTGCGCACGATGTCGAGCGCCTGATCGACCGCCGCATCGTCGATGTGGCGGTGCGTAACCATGCGCAGCGACTTGCGGCTCCAGGCGCCGCATTGCAGGGAGGCTGCGCCGAGCGCCGCCATCCAGGCTTTGGCGTCGCCGGTGGTGTGGCCGACCTCGATCATCACGATGTTGCTCTCGACCTCGCGCGGATCGGAGAGCTGTGGATCGATCGCATGCAGCCCTTCGGCGAGGCGCTTGGCGCGCCGGTGATCCTCTGCCAAGCGGTCCACCATCGTTTCGAGCGCCACGATTCCGGCCGCCGCCATCACGCCCGCCTGCCGCATGCCGCCCCCGACCATGCGGCGATAGGCGCGCGCCTTTTCGATGAACGCGGCCGAGCCGCACAGCACCGAGCCGAACGGTGCGCTCAACCCCTTGCTGACGCAGAATCCGACGCTGTCGCCGTGCTTTGCGATTTCGCTTGCGGGCACGCCTTGCGCGACCGCCGCATTGAACAGCCGCGCCCCATCGATGTGCACCGGCACGCCCTTCTCCGCGGTGAGCGCGCGCAGCTTCGCCATGTAATCGAGCGGAAGGGCCGCGCCGCCCGCGCTGTTGTGGGTCGTTTCGACAGTCACCAGCGCGGTGCCGAGCTTGTTGGCGGCGAGTTTCGCGCTCAGGTGCTCACCGATAATGTCGAGATCGGGTGCGCCACGTTCTGACGGGATGGGCCGGTAGAACAGGCCGGCCAGCGACGCGATGCCGCCCATCTCGCTGCGCAGCACGTGGCAATCGCCATCAAGCAGGACCTCGCCGCCGCGCCCGGTGTGCGCCAGCAGTGCCACCAGGTTCGACATGGTGCCGCTGGTGACGAACAGCGCCGCCTCCTTGCCGGTCTTCGCGGCGGCGAGCGCTTCAAGCCTGCGCACGGTCGGGTCGCCCTCGCGCGAGTCATCGCCAAGCTCCGCGCGGCACATCGCCTCGCGCATCTCCTCGGTCGGCAGGGTCACGGTGTCGCTTCGCAGGTCGATCATTGGAGTGCTCCTAGAGCATCGAGAGTTCGTGGCGGCGCAGCAGGCGGTAGACCAGCGCCACCGGCAGGATCGTACAGATGATGAGCACAGTGGCGGCAGCCGCCGCAACCCCGGCGCTGGTGCCTTCCAGCGCCTGGAACATCGCGACCGTCATGGTGGTCCACGGCCCGCTGTAGAGCACCACCGTGGAGGAAAGCTCCGAGGCGACCGTCACGAAGGTGAGCACGAAGCCTCCGACGATGCCGCCGAGCATCAGCGGCACCGTGATGCGCGCAAATGTCAGCGCGGGCGGGACGCCGAGATTGATCGAGGCTTCCTCCAGGCTCGGATCGATCTGATGCAGGATCGCGCCGGCCGAGCGCACCGAGAACGGCAGCTTCCGCACCATGTAGGCGAGCACCATGATGAGCCACGTGCCGGTCAGGATGAGGAAGCCGCTGGAGAAGGCCATCACCAGCCCGATGCCAAGCACCGTGCCGGCGACCGCGAACGGCGAGGTTGCCACGATGTCAATCAGTGCGGAAAGCCGCGAGCGGTGGCGGGTAATCACATAGCCGATCGGCACGCCGATCAGCGTCGCGCCGCAGGCCGCAAGCGTCGCAAGCATCAGCGTGTTGGTGAGCGGGCGGTAGGAGCGCTCGAAGAGATGCGTGAAGTTGCCGATCGAGACGCCCGTGTGCAGCACGGGCCCGCTGAACGGCATGAAGGAGATCACCACGACGGCAATGAACGGCACGAGTGCGGCGGCGACGACAAGCCAGCAATAGGCGGCGCCGACCCGCCGAAGCGCGTGACTGACGTCGATCAGCGGCGCGGAACGGCGCGCGCCGGTGGCGAAGTTACGCCGCGCCAGCAGCCCACGCTGAACCAGCAACGCAATGACGGTGCACAGGATCAGCAGCATTCCCAACACGCCGGCGGAGGCCGGATTGTCGGTCGTCTCGCCGACGAACAGCTTGTAGGCCTCCACCGAGAGGATCGGCCGGTCCTCGGCGAGCACGAACGGCACGCCGAAGTTCTCCAACGCCTCGATGAACACCAGCAGCGCGCCCGCAAGGATCGACGGCAGCACCAGCGGCAGCGTAACGGTGCGCAGCATGCGCGCGCGCGAGGCGCCGAGATTTTGCGCGGCCTCTTCCACCGACACGTCGATCGATTTGAACGCCGCCGTGACCGGCAGCACGATGTAGGGATAGAGCGTGAGCGTGTAGACGACGACAATACCAGTCGCGCCGTAGATCGAGTCGAACGGGATGCCGAGCGATCGCAGCGCGCCGGTCACCAATCCCGAGCGGCCGAACATGAGCACCAGCGCATAGGCGCTCACGAACGACGGCAGCACCAGCGGCAGTGCCGCGAGTGCGAGCAGCACCGCCTTGCCGCCGATCGGGAGCCGCGCGAGGCAGAAGGCGAACGGAACGCCGACCAGTACCGTGCAGACCGCGGCTGCCGTCGCGATGCCGAGGCTGTTGGTCAGGCCCTTGAGGAAGAAGCGGTTCGACAGCACACTCGTGTAGTTCGCGAGCGTGAACTGCCTGCCGGACGCATCGAGAATGCTGGCACCGAAGACTTTCAGGAGTGGCCACAGAAAGAACAGCCCGAGGAACGCGATCGCGATCGCAAAGACCGCGAGCGGAAAAGCATTGCGGGCGAGAAACGCTTTCACACCGGCACTCCGAGCACGACAACGCGTTGCGGATCGAACGCGACCGTCACCGTGCCCGATGCCGTGGGCGGCATCAGCGCCATTAAGGAGAGCGTGGCGCCGTCGGCGAGCGTGACAGAAAAGCGGGTGACGGGCCCGAGATACTCGACCTCGCCAAGCGTGCCCGTCAGAGTGACGCAACGGGGTGGCGCCGCCTCGCCGGGCGCGAGCAGGCGCAGCGCTTCGGGCCGCAGCGAAAGGATGACTTTGTCTCCGGCATTTCCTCCGACGCCCGAGAGCCGCAGCGTGTTGCCGGCAACCTCGACCTCGGCAGCGTCGCCCTCGCGGCCGAGAATGATTCCATTGAGCAGATTCGTGGTGCCGACGAAGCTCGCCACAAACGGCGTCGTGGGTCGGTCATAAATCTCGCGCGGGCTGGCGACCTGCTCGACGCGCCCCGCACGCATCACCGCGATGCGGTCGGAGATCGCCAGCGCCTCCTCCTGATCGTGCGTCACGTAGAGCACCGTGATGCCGAGCAGCTTCTGCAGGCGGCGGATTTCGCCGCGCATCTCGATCCGCAGCTTGGCATCGAGGTTCGAAAGCGGCTCGTCGAGCAGCAGCACGTGCGGCTCGATCACGATCGCACGGGCGATCGCGACGCGCTGCAACTGCCCGCCGGAGAGCTGGTGCGGCCAGCGCTCCGCAAAGCCGTCGAGCTGCACCAGCTTGAGCGCACGCGCAACGCGATCGCGTGTCTCTCCCGGCGATACTTTCCGCGCGCGCAGGCCGTAAGCGACGTTGCCGCCGACGGTAAGATTGGGAAACACCGCGTAGTTCTGGAACACCATGCCGGTGTTGCGCCGGTGCGGCGGCAGCGTATCGATGCGCTCGTCCCCGAACAGGATGCGGCCCTGGTCGAGCGCGCAAAATCCCGCCACCATGCGCAAGAGCGTGGTCTTGCCGCACCCCGACGGCCCGAGCAGCGTGAAGAACTCGCCGTCACGCACCGCGATCGAGACGTCGTCGACCGCGCGTGTCGCACCGAAGCTGCGCGCCACGCGTTCGATCGTGATCGCGGTCACGCGAACCTGTCAGCGCGTGCTGCGGATGATGTTCTGGATCTTCTGCGCCGTCTCCGCCCGCTTTTCCACCCAGTGGTCCTCGTCGTAGTCGACGATCTTGATCGCCGTGAGCTGCGGCATGTTGCCGGGCAGTTTCGAGAGATCGAGATCCTGCCGCGCCGGACGGCGGAATGCGAACTTCAGGATCGCCTCGCGCACGTCCTTGCGTGTCACGTAATCGACGAACTGCTTCGCGTTTTCGGTATTCGGCCCGCCCTTGATGATCGCGACGCCTTCCATCTGCGCGATGGTGCCGTCGGCCGGATAGATCACCTTCACGGGCGCGCCGTTCGAGGACCACTGGTAGCCTGCGTATTCGAGCGAGATGCCGAGCGGGAATTCGCCGTTCCCGACGCCCTGGAACACCAGGCTGGAGCGATTGAGCACGCGCGTGTTGGCGATCAGGTCCGACACCTTCTTCCAGGCATCGTCGTTGTTGCCCCACATCTGCGCCCACATGGTCACGTTCGAGTAGGCGGAGCCGGAATTGGCCGGGTCCGTGAAGGCGATCTTGCCCTTGTATTCGGGCTTGAGAAGGTCGGCCCATGTCTTCGGGCCCTGTGCCTCGGGCATCTGTTTGGTGTTCTGCAGGATCACCAGGATGTGCACGTTGGTGCCGATCCAAGCATCGTCGGGATCGCGGAACTGCGCCGGCACCGCGTCCTTGTTCTTCGACGCATAGGGCGACAGCAGCGCCTTGTTGGCGCGCAGGAGCGTGCGGCTCACGCCCCACACGATGTCGCCGAGCGGCCGCTCGCGTTCGGACTGCATGCGGCGGAATATGACGCCCGAACCTGCCTCCACGCCCTCCACCTCGATGCCGGTTTCCTTCTTGAAGGCGTCGAAGATGAAGCGGTTGAGATTCGAGTCGTTCGATGTGTAGACGACCACCTTTTGCGCGGCGGCCGGCCCCGCGAACAAGAACGCCGCGCAGGCGAGAAGCATCATTCGTCGAAGCATGGTCCCCTTCTCCCGGTCGCCCGGCCCCGACCGTATACAAACGACCGGATAAGACAACGGAGCTAGTCCGTAAGCACCGCGGCGGCGGCGGCCACGCCGGCGCCCGCGGCCGGCGCGCGGCCGAGATCGCGCAGCGTGCGTTCGAGGTAGTGCAGGTCGGTCAGGATGTCCTCCGGCCCGACGAAGCCCATGGTGCCGATGCGGATCACGCGGTTGTCGAGCTTGGTCCGCTGGCTCGCGATCACGGTCCGGTAGTTGGCGTACATGTGCCGCACGATGGTCGATCCATCGAGCCCTTCGGGCACGACGCCGACGGTCACGGTCGGCGAAAAGTGCGCGGCCGGAAACATCGGAAGGCCGAGCGCCGTGAAGCCCGCCCGCAGCGCGGCCGAGAGGCGCGCGTGCCGCCGCAGCACAGCGGGAACGCCCTCCTCCTCGATCATCGCGAGCGCCTCGCGCAGCCCGAGAATCAGCGACACCGGCGGCGTGAACGGGGTTTCGTTCTTGTCGAGCGAGGCCTTGGCGCGACGGAAATCGAGGAAGAAGCGCGGGATGCCATGCGCGGCTTCGACCACGCGCATCGCCTTGTCGCTGACCGCGGCGACCGCGAGGCCGGGCGGGCACATCAGCGATTTCTGCGAGGCCGTCACCAAGACGTCGACGCCCCATGCGTCCATGCGCATTTCGGTGCCGCCGACGCCGCTCACGGAGTCGACGATCAGCAGCGTGTCGGTGTCGCGCAGCACCGCGCCGATCGCCGCAAGATCGGCCAGAACACCGGTGGCGCTTTCATTGTGGATCACCACGACCGCGCGATAGCGCTTGTCCTGCACGCGCGCCGCAATCGCATCCGCGTCGGGCGGCTTGCCCCATGGAATCTGCAGCCGGTCGAGCGTCACGGGAAGCTGCGTGGCGATCGAGGAGAAGCGCTCGCCGAATTGTCCATTCTCGACGACGAGCACCGCATCGCCTGCCGACAGCACATTGATGAGCGCCGCCTCCATGCCGCCGGTGCCCGACGTGCCGAGCAGGAAGACGTCGTGCCGCGTGCCGAGCAGAGCCCGCAAGGATCGCGTCACTTCGGCAATGATGGCGCGGAATTCCGCGCCGCGATGCGAGATGACCGGCAGCGCACAGGCCGCACGTACCCGCTCCGGCACCGCGGCCGGCCCGGGCATGCGCAAGCGATAGCCGGTGGGAATGGCTGTGTCGTTCACGGCGTCGAATGGTAGCGGCCGGGCGCCGACATACAAGGCGCTAGGCGGCTTCCTTCACGATCATCTGCCGGCGCAGCAAGTCGCGATAGGGGCCGCGCGCGCGCATCAGCTGGTCCGGCGGTCCGTCCTCGACGATGCGTCCGCCCTGCAGCACGACGATCCGCTCGAAATTGCGCACGGTGGACAGGCGATGCGCGATCGCGATCACGGTGCGGCCGCGGATGAGGCGCGCCAGCGCATCGCGGATCGCATCCTCGGATTCGCTGTCGAGCGCGGAAGTCGCCTCGTCGAGCAGCAGCAGCGGCGCGTCCTTGAGAAAGGCGCGCGCAATCGCGATGCGCTGGCGCTGGCCGCCGGAAAGCTTGGTGCCGCGGTCACCGACGATCGTTGCCATTCCCTGCGGCAGGTTCGAGACGAAATCGCAGCGTGCCGCTTGCGCGGCGGCCTGGACCTCGGCATCGGACGCATTGGGGCGGCCGTAGCGGATGTTTTCCAGGATCGAGCGGTGAAACAGCGACACGTCCTGCGGCACGACGGCGATCGCGGCGCGCAGGCTCTCTTCGGTGACGCGCGCGATGTCCTGTCCGTCGAGCAGCACCCGGCCCTTGTCCACGTCGTAGAAGCGCTGCAGCAGCGCAAACAGCGTCGTCTTGCCGGCTCCCGAAGGGCCGACCAGGCCTACCCGCTGGCCCGAAGCAAGCTGCAGGCCGAGATTTTCGAAGACCTGATTGCCGTCGCGATGGCAGAACGACACGTTCTCGAACGTCACGCTGGCGCCGGACTTGATCAATGGCACCGCCTCCGGATGGTCGCGCAACTCGTGCGGGACGAGCAGCGTCTCGATCGCCTCGGTCAGCCGAGCAAGGTGCTGGATCACGTCGACCAGCGCGACCGCGAGGTCGCGCGTCGCATGCAGCACCGACATGCCGAGCGTGCAGGCGAGCACCACGTCGCCGGTCGAGATCGCGCCGCGCTGCCATAGCGAGATCGACCAGGCGAGCATTCCGATCGTCAGCACGATGGTGACCAGCGCGTGGACGATGCGTAGCCGCTCCAGGTACCAGAGGCTGCGCTGGCGCGCGGTCATCTCGCGGTCGATGGTGCGATCGAAGCGGCGGCGCTCGCGCCCCAGCCCGCAATAGGCCCGCACCAGCGACATGTTGCTGACGACGTCGATCATCTCGCCGTCCACGGTCGCGGTCTTGTCGGCGAAGTCGTGATGCAGCGCGCGGCCGGCACTGGCCATGCGAAACATGGCGACAACCACGATCCCACCGACGACGGCGAGCGTCGCCGCCATCGGCACGCTCAATGCGGAGACAAACGCAATCGCCACCACCACCGCCGCGCAGGGCGGCAGCACGTTCCAGATGAACATGGTTTCGAGTGTGTAGACGGCGTTCGACGTGGCCGTGATCCGGCTCGTCAGCATGCCGGGCAGGCGCTCGGCGAAATAGCTAAGAGAGTGCCCGGTCAGATGGCGGAACAGGTCGCGCCGCAAGTCGCCGGTGACGCGCACGAATGTGTAGCTCGCGATCCAGCCGGCGACGCGCCACAACAGATTGTCGGCGGCGATCAACGAGACCAGCAATGCAAAAGCAAACCAGATGCCATGCGATATCGACGGGCCGATCGCGAGCTGATCAACCAAGTATTTCACGCCGTATTGTGTCGTGACCGAACAGGCGACCGCGGCGAGCACCGCTGCCACAATCATGGCATGCGAGGGCGCGCGATGCCGAACATAGCGGAATATGAACGCGAATGGACGCCTCGCGTAACCGCAGAGGTCGCCCGCCGCATCTGATCTCGTCGTTCTATCGAGCATCGTGCCCTTGAGGTGCGCCGATCGAAGTCGCGATTGCCGCAAGTGCGCCGCAGTTCCGAACCGTCGTATCAGGCTTTTGCGCACGGCTCTTCACAAGGGTTGCAAAGCGCAGTCCGCGCACAAAGGTTCCCGCGCTTTACGAAAATAGTTTTCTTGTCGGACGCGCCTTTTGCGCGTTCTCTGTCTTGTCTGGGTACTTGCCGGCGCAGGGGGCGTTTCCGAGTCCGACAGGAGACATCATGCGCATTGCACAAGTTGCGCCGTTGACCGAAGCGATTCCGCCCAAGCTCTACGGCGGCACCGAGCGCGTCGTGCACTGGCTCACCGAGGAGCTGGTGGCGCTCGGCCACGACGTGACACTGTTCGCAAGCGGGGATTCAGAAACGAGCGCGAGGCTCGAGCCGTGCTGGCCGCGCGCGCTGCGCCTCGACGGCGCGGTGCGCGATGCGAACGCGCTGCACATGGCGATGCTGGAGCAGGTGCGGCGGCGCACCGACGAGTTCGATTTCCTGCACTTCCATCTCGACTACTATCCGTTCTCGCTGTTCTCGCGCCAGTCGACGCCGTTCGTCAGCACGCTGCATGGGCGGCTCGATCTGCCCGAGCATCAGCCGGTGTTCGATACCTTCTCGGATGTCCCGGTGATCTCGATTTCCAATGCGCAGCGTCGGCCGCTGCCGCAGGCGCACTGGGTTCGTACCGTTCATCACGGTCTTCCGGAAAAAATGCTGATGCCGCAGCCGGTAACGCCGTCCTACTTCGCCTTCCTCGGCCGCATCGCGCCGGAAAAGCGCGTCGATCGCGCGATCCACGTCGCAGAGCATTGCGGCGTGCCGCTCAAGATCGCCGCAAAGGTCGACCGGGCGGACCGCGACTATTACGCGGAGGAGATCCGGCCGCTGCTCGATCGCGCGAGCAACGTTGAATACATCGGCGAGATCAGCGACAAGGAGAAGGCCGCGTTCCTTTCCGGCGCGATTGCGCTGCTGGTGCCGATCGACTGGCCGGAGCCGTTCGGTCTGGTGATGATTGAGGCGATGGCCTGCGGCTGCCCGGTTATCGCCTACAATCGCGGGTCCGTCCCGGAGATCATCGAGGACGGCGTCACCGGCTTCATCGTCGAGGACGAGGAAGGCGCGATCGGCGCGGTCGATCGCCTGGCGCATCTCTCGCGCGAGACGGTGCGCGAGCGCTTCGAGGCGCGCTTCACGGCACGGCGCATGGCGCTCGACTATCTCGCGGCCTATCGCGGCCTATCGGACCGCGTGGCGCCGCGGCTGCGTCTCGTATCGAGCGAAGAAGCGCCAACCGCCTTGTCCGCGTCGCTCGCCGGCGGCGGCTAGCGTTCAAGCTTCGTCTCCGGCATCAGCGCCCATACGCCGGCAAATCCGGTGGCGGCGATCGCCGCCAGCCCGCCGAATGCGATGCTGCTACCGAATGAGTCGGTGAGGTGGCCGGCGAGCGTGGGGCTGATCGAGGCGCCGACGCCGACCGCCGTGCCGACGATCCCCTGCGCGAGATTGAAACGGCCGGTGCCGCGCGTGATGTCGGCGACCATCAACGGCACCATGATGCCGAGGCTCGCCGCCGTGATGCCGTCGAGCACCTGCACGGCGACCAGCAGGTATGGATTGGTGACGAGCGCGAACAAAAGCCCGCGCAACGCGAGCGCGCCGAACGCCACGATGAGGAACGGGCGGCGCCCGAAGACCTGCGCGTGGTGGCCGACCCACGGCGAGATCAGCGCGACGATGAGCTGCGGCACGACGATGCAGGCGCCGATCAGCACGGTGGCCCATTGGGCCGAGCGCGTGGTGAGCACGCTGCCCATCAGCGGCAGCATCGCGGCGTTGGCGAGGTGAAACATGAGCGCGCAGCCCGCGAGAATGAACAGCGGAGCCTTGCGCAGGATGGTGCTGATCGGCGCCGCCGTGTGATCGGGTCGTGCCTCGCCATGCGCGAGTTCCGGATCGACCTCGCGGGTCCGGATGCGGCCGAGCGCGAGCAGCGCCGGGATCAACAGCGCGGCGGTGACGAAGAACACCCAGCGCGGCGAGAGCAGATAGCCGACTGCGCCCATCACGGCGGCGGCGACGCCATTGCCGATCGAGGCGAAGCGCGCGTTGCGCCCGAGCCGCTCGCTGATTGCCCTGTGGCCGACGAGGCCGAGGCTCATCGCGATGATGCAGGGGCCGAGTACGCAGCTTGCGGCGGCATGCACCGCGGCAGCAGCGGCAACAGCGGGGAACATCGGCAGCAGCGCATAGGTGAGCGCGGCGGCCGCGATCCCCATCAGCGCCACGGCGGCGACGAGGCGCTCCGAGCGCGCCCAGTCGACCAGCGCGCCGCCCGGCATCTGGCCGATCAGCGCAATGATGCCGCTCATCGAGAGAACGAGCCCGATATCGACCTGCGTCCACTTCTGCGAGGTCAGATAGACGGCGATGAACGGGCCGAACCCGGTCTGCACGTCGGCGAGAAAGAAGATGAACCAGTCGAGGCCGCGCAGGCTGCGCGCGGACGGGTGCGGCGGCTCGCTCGCGCCGGTCTGCGGCGGCACCACCGACAGCGCAGGTTTTGCCGGCGGACGGAACTCCTCACGTGCCGGCCGCTCGATCCGGCGTGGATGACCCGACAGGCTCTCTCTCCGGCTTCCCTTACCAATCCGGCAGCGACTGCAATCCACCCGCCGCGCCGAGCACGACGACAGCTTGCTTGTCCTTGTATTCGGGCGCGGCCTTCACCTGGTCGCGCGTGAGCTCCGAGGTGACGAGGTCGGGCTTGCCGCCGTCGAAGCGCAGCGCCTTCCAGTCAACCGCGATCTTGCGGCTGCCGACGCCGAGGAACCCGCCGAAATCGATCACGGCGGCGCGGACGCGGCCCTCCGGATCGACGATCACATCGACGATGCGGCCCATGTCCTCATTGGCGCTGCTGCGCACTTCCTTGCCGAGCACGCTCTGTGCCTGGCGTGAACCGAGCACGGTAACGGAGGGCGGCGTAGCCTTTTGCTGGAGCGAAACCGGAGCCGACTGGAGGGGCGGCTCGTTGGGCTCCGAGATCTGCTGAGCCACCGAGGAGCCGGCCATCAGGCACAGCGCGCCGGCGGGGATGAGCCAACAACTGCGAATCGCATTGCGCATGGATTACCTCCGTCCCGGAACAGGGGGAAACGCGCGGGTGGACGCGCGGTTCCTCGGGTCAGAGGGCTTTCCGCAGTATTCCGCCGCCGCAGCCTGGATGAAGCAGGCCAAATCCGTGCTGTGCTGCCCGTCCGCAAACCTGGGTTGCACCGCGCCCCATCGGGCTGCAAGCTACGCCGTCCGCCGCAGTGCGCGACAAGGACTGACCCGATTTGAGGAGTGGGTGCCGAAAGCAACAGTTTATCGGAGGAGGGGGCAATGCCGACTGTCGTTGCACAGTTCGTCAAGCAAGTCGATTTTCCCGGCTCAGGATGTACCGAGGAAATGACCGGTGACAAAGCGAAGTCGCTTTACACCGAAAACGATGAGCAGGGTAACACCTTCGAGATCAAGTGCGACGGACAGCTTCTCGGGTTCTTCACCAAGAAGGGCGGCAAACCGGTCTGCGTGGGGAAATGCATTTATCAGTGGGGCCACAACTACATCAACAAGAAGGTATTGATCGAAATCGAGCCAACGGTCACCGCGGTCGGCGACATCAAGATCAAAAAGCCCAAGAACGACGATCCGAAATACAAGATCCCAAAGGAGATGCAGACTATCACCTGGAAGAATATCGAGCCGCATGGCGACCCACCTGAAAAAGGAGAGAAAGGCGCCACCGGGCCCGATTTCGTCGGTGCGAAGGACATACTATGGATATTTGATGTGAAGACCGGCAGCTATGTCACCCAAAATACCGAAAACAAGGGACGTTGGAAGAAAACAGGCGACGAGAAGGACGATTGGTCGTGGGAGGTGCTGGAGCAGAAAAAGCTTGGCGATCCATCGCCGTCAAAAAAAGCGCCCGAGGACTCAAAGTTATTCAGCATGGGCGGTCAGACGCCGACACATGGCGAGCGTTGCGTCGCGATTCCG
>Ga0310810_10002847_pt1 | contig 18712 bp, 14 predicted proteins | sample NCmetagenome_FD_207641 | JGI IMG/M metagenome (GOLD analysis project Ga0310810, IMG submission 207641) | Soil microbial communities from experimental microcosm in Duke University, North Carolina, United States - NC | ecosystem: Engineered > Artificial ecosystem > Soil microcosm > Unclassified ...
CGGATACCCGCAAGGCTCTGCGGGCGTACCAGAAGCAGAACAAGCTGCCGGTCACCGGTCGGCTGAGCGATAGCGTGTTGGTCAAGCTCAAGTCCGCCTGACCACCCGCACGCGAACACCCACTCGGACGCCCCTCCGTGCGGAGGGGCGTCTGCCTTTCCGTCAGCGACCCGGCTGGCGGCGGCTGGAAGCCCACGTCGCCGCGCACGTCGAGCTCTACCTGGCCGCGGTGACGCTGTGCGTGGTTCTGCTGGTGCCGCTCGCGCTGGAGCTCGGCACCGACACCCAGGAGCTGGCCGGCGCCGCGCTGGTGGCGTGCGTGGTCCAGGCGGCGCTCTTGTGGGTGCTGCGCCGGCGGGCCACCGCGAGCCGTCAGCGCCTCATCGCGGAAGTGCAGGCCCTGCTTCGCGACCGGATCAACAATCATCTCCAGATCGTGGTGTTCTCGCTGGCGGAGCAGGATGCCGGCGCGGCCACGGTGGGTGAGCGCGAGCGCCTGGCGCAGGCCATGAGCGCGGTCGCCGCCGTCTCCCGGACGCTCGACGAGCTGTCCACCGACTCGCTCCGGCGCTGGCACGACCGCTACCGCGACGCGATCAGCGGGGCGGCCAGTTCTTTCGAAACCGGAGCGGGTTCTGGAACAGGTGCGTCGGCAGCAGGAAGATCACGAGAAACATCCCGAACGCGATGATCAGCCCGACGGCGAGCACCTCGAGCCGCCGGGTCGCCGCGAAGAGGATGCTGGTGATGATGGCGATCGTGAAGGCGAAGATGGCCAGCAGCACCCGCCGCATCTGCTGCGCGAGGAAGCGCTGCAGCTCGAGCGCGTCCCGCGGGTGCCAGCGCACCCGGAGCTCGTCCCGCTCGACCCGCCGCACCAGGTCCCGCAGCGTGCGCACGGTGGTGAGGGCTTCCTGGGTCCAGTCCGCCACCCGGGCCCGCGGATCCTGCTCGAGGGCGCCGCGAATCAAACGCGTGGCCGCGCGGTCGAGCACCGGCCGCGCCATCGCAAGCGCGTTGAAGTTCGGGTCGTAGCGGAGCCCGATGCCCTCCACCAGCACGCCGGCCCGGCCGAAGTAGACCAGGTTCGACGGCAGCATCAGCGGCCACTCGTAGAAGGTCTGCAGCACCTGCTCCACCAGCCGCTGGATCTGCCGGGGCGAGACGTCGTCACGCAGCGACACGGTCATGAGGCTCCGGGCCGCGTCCCGCACGGTGCCACGGTCCACGTCCGGGTCCAGGAGGCCCAGCTCGTAGAAGCCGTTGATCACGCCCTCGACGTCCTGACGCGCCGCGGCGAGCACCGTCTCGACCAGCCGGCGCCGGGTCTGCCGGTCGACTTCCAGCACCATGCCGAAATCGAGCAGCACCAGCCGGCCCCGGGCATCGACCAGCAGATTGCCCGCGTGCGGATCGGCGTGGAAGACGCCGTCCTCGAGCATCATTCTGATGTACGCATCCACCACGGTCTCGAGCAGCCGGTGCAGATCGAGCTCGCCGGACGCCAGCCGGTCTTGCAGCCGGTCGATCCGGGTTCCCTCGACGTACTCGAGCACGAGCACCCGCCGGGTGACCAGGGCGGTCACCACCTCGGGCACGACGACGCGCGGCTCCGCCTGGAAGTTCCGGCGCAGGGTCGCGGCGTAGCGGGCCTCCTCGCGGAAGTCCAGCTCGTCCCGGATGCGCTTGGCGAACTCGCTCACGATCGCGGTGATCGCCCGCGTGTGATGGTTCGGGAACAGCACGTTGAGCAGGAACAGGATCCGGAAGGACACGTCGAGGTCCTCGGCGACCGTGGCCTCGACCCCCGGCCGCAGCACCTTGACCACCACCTCGCGGCCCGCGTAGGACGCGCGGTGGACCTGGCCCAGCGAGGCGGCCGCCAGCGGCTCGGCGTCGAAGCGCTCGAACAGCTCGGCGACGTCACGCCCCAGCTCTTCGCGCACCACCTGCTGGGCCACGCCCGGCGGCAGCGGGGGCACCTGGTCGGTCAGCGTCCCGATCGCCGAGAGGTACGGCTCCGGGAGGATGTCCGCCCGTGCGGCGAACACCTGCGCCAGCTTGATGAAGGTGGGCCCGAGGTCGGCGAGCGTGGTCGTGAGCCGCTGGGCGCGGCGCCGGTGCCGCTCCGCGGCGCGCCGCCGCGGCCGTCCGAACAGCAGAAAGCGGCGGCGGTCCAGCAGGAAGGCCAGCAGGAAGGGACACAGCCGGCCGAAGATGACGAGCGCCCGCACTACGCCGTCAGAGCAGCAGCCATCCGGCCAGTCCGAGCAGGAGGAGGAAGCCGCACACGTCGGTGAAGGTCGTGACGAAGATGGACGAGGCGATCGCGGGATCGATCCGATACCGCTCGAGCACGACCGGGATGAATCCCCCGGCGAATCCGGCCACCAGCAAGTTGCCGGTCATGGCGAGGAACACCACCAGCCCGAGACGGCTTGGCTCGCCCATGACCAGGGAGACGAGTCCGACCACGACCCCGATCGCGAGGCCGTTCACGATCCCCACCAGCACCTCCTTGCCCACCACGCGCACAAACAGGTGGGTCGGAATCAGGCCGAGGGCCAGCCGTCGCACCGTGACCGCGAGGGCCTGGGTGCCCGCGTTGCCACCCATCCCGGCGATGATCGGCATCCACACCGCCAGGGCGACGGTGCGCTGCACCGTTCCCTGGAACACATACACTACCCCGCCGGCCAGGAACGCCGTCAGCAGGTTGAGATAGAGCCACGGCAGCCGCCGGCGCACCGCTTCCTGCCACCCGGCCGCGAGGGCCTCGCGGGCGGAGACGCCGCCGAACCGCAGCAGGTCCTCGGTGGACTCGTCCTCGACCACGTCGATCACGTCGTCGAAGGTGATCCGGCCCAGCAGATGACCGACCTCGTCCACCACGGGGAGGCTGGGCAGGTTGTAACGGGCCAGCAGGTGCGCCACCTCTTCCTGGTCCGCCTCGGGCCGCACCGATACGTCGGCCGGCGCCATGAACTCGCGCACCCGCCGGTCGGGGCGGCTCACGACCAGGTCCTTGAACGGCAGCACGCCCGCCAGCCGCCGCTGCGGGTCCACCACGAAGACCTGGTAGAACTCGCTCACCGTCTCGGCCTGCCGCCGAATCTCTTCGAGCGCTTCCTCCACGGTGGCCGTGTCGCGCACGGTCACCACGTGGGTGGTCATCCGCCCGCCGGCAGTCCGCTGATCGTAGCGGAGCAGCCGCTTGACGTCGGCGCGGTGCTCGAGGGTGGAGAGGATCCGCTCCTGGTCGGCGACGGGGAGGTCGCCGAGGATGTCGGCGGCATCGTCGTCCTCGAGCTCCTCGACGATCTCCGCCGCCCGCTCCGGCGCGAGCGCGGCCAACGTGTCCTCGGCGTGGTCCGACTGGGACATCTCGACCAGGGCCTGGCCCGACAGCTCGGGCGGCAGCGCCTGCACGACGGTCAGGCGGTCCTGCTCGTCGAGCGCCGAGAGGACGTCGGCCAGGTCGGCCGGCTCGAACTCGCGGGCGCGCCGGACGAAGACCGTGATCTCGCCGGTGCGCACCAGGTCGACCATCCGCTCGACCTTGTCGTCGGGCGGGGTCACGAGCCGAAGGGCTGGAGGGTGACGGGAGCCGACGCGCCCGAACGGATCACCAGGCGCTCGATGCGGGTGGGGGACGCCTGCAGGACGTCGAACTCGAGGCCGCGGACGGCGAAGCGCTCTCCCGCGTTGGGGATTCGGCCGGCCCATTCGGCCAGCAGGCCGGCCACGGTAGTCGAGCGACCCTCGGGCAGCGACACGCCGAACCGCTCCTCGATGGCCTCGGGGGAGACGTTGCCGTCGGTCTCGAACAGCGCCGGACCGGCCGCGGGCGAGGAGCGGACCTCGTCGTCGTGCTCGTCGTAGATCTCGCCGACCAGCTCCTCCAGCAGATCCTCGAGCGTCGCGATGCCGAGGGTGCCGCCGAACTCGTCCAGCACCACGGCCAGGTGGCGCCGCTCGCGCTGCATGTCCAGCAGGAGATCGCCACAGTTCCGGCTGGCGGGGGTCACCGCCAGCGGGCGCACGGGGAGCGGGTCGCCGGGCTGGAGCCGGAACAGGTCGAACGCGTGCAGCATGCCGATGATGTCGTCGAGGGTCTCGCGGTACACCGGAATACGGCTGTACCCGCTCTGGGCGAACACCATCCGGATGTCCCCGAGCGCCGCGTTCTCGTCGATGGCCACGATGTCGGTCCGCGGCGTCATCACCTCGCGCACCGGCCGCACGCTGAAGGCCATGACCCCGCCCACGAGAAACAGCTCGTCGTCCGCGCGCAGCCCGACGGCGGCCCCTTCGCGCCAGATCGAGCGCAGGTCGGTGGGACGGGTGGCCGTCCGCGCGGGGAGCAGCAGCCCCAGCACGCGCGACCAGGGGCGGAGCACCGGAATGACGCGGTCGGCCACGGTTTCCGCGCGCGGTTGCGTGAGCCGGCGCGGCACCAGGTAGGCGGCGAACAGCACCAGGGGCACGCCCAGCACGGCCAGGGCCACCACGACCCGCGGCGCCCCCGACCCCGCGAGCGCCGGAAGCCCGGCGCCCACGAGCAGCACGCCGAGCGAGGTGGTGGCCGAGGCGGCGGTGAGGTAGTTGTCCACCTGCGAGAGCCAGGTGAGCGACGGCACCGCCCCGCGAAGGCGGCGGCTCACCGCGCGGGTGAGCTCCGTGCGGCTCACGGTGATGAGCGCCGCGCCGGCCGTCGCGCCGAACGCCGCGACCATGAGCCCGACCGCCATGGCCAGCCAGATCACGGGAGCACCCGCTCGGCGGTGTGGACCGGCGCCTCGACGGCCGGCCGGTAGACGGCGACGTGCCGCACCCGGCGCCGGATCACCTGTTCCACGACCAGCCGGTAGCCGTCGAGGTCGATGGTCTCCCCCGCCCGCGGCACCCGGCCGAACTCCGCCAGCACGAGCCCGCCCACCGTGCTCACGTCTTCGCGGTCGAAGCTGTGCCCCAGCACCCCCTCCAGCTCGGACAGGGCCACTCCGCCCTCCACCCGGAGCTGGTCCTCGGCCACGACCTGGATCGGCGCCACTTCGTCGATATCGCGCTCGTCCTGGATCTCGCCGACGATCTGCTCCAGAATGTCCTCCAGGGTGACCAGCCCCGCGGTGCCGCCGAACTCGTCCACCACGACCGCGAGGTGGCTGGGCCCGCGCTGGAAATCGCGCAGCTGCCGGTCCAGCGGCTTGCCCTCGGGCACGTACGCCGCCGGCCGGATGAGCGACTGCCAACGGGTGTCGTCCTCGGTGCTGGCGGCGAGGATATCCTTGGCGTAGATGACGCCGGCCACGGCGTCGGGGTGCCCGTCGAAGACGACCAGGCGGGCGTGCTCCGAGCTTCGGAGCGTCTCGGTGACCTCCTCCCGGTCGGCCGATGAATCGACGGACACGATATCGATCCGCGGGGTCATCACTTCGGCCACCGTGGTGTCGGCCAGCGAGAACACGCCGAGCAGCATGTCGCGCTCAGCGGCGTTGGCGTGGTGCGCCGGATCCGCCCGCGCCGCGCTGCGCGCGCGGGTGTCGGCCCAGGCGGCGAGCCGGAGCAGGTGCCGGAAGGGCGCCAGGGTGGCGGCGGCGGCGCGCCGGGCGGGAGCCGTGAGCTCGGGCGCCACGACGGCGAGGAGGCGGGGGAGCAGGTCGCCCAGCACCCAGACCAGCGACACCGCCAGGCCGAGCCGGAGCAGGCCGGCGGCGGGGGGGCGCGCCCACCAGGCGACGGCGCCACCCGCCGCCGCGCCGGCCAGGACCAGCAGGGCCAGGTGGGCCACGTGCAGGTTGCGCGAGAGAGTGCCGGCCCCGACCTCGTTGGCGAACTCACCTCCGAGGGCCCGGGGAAGATCCGCGTCGGACTCGGCCGCGAGCGCGAGCCACGCCGCCCACAGCGTGAGCCCCGCCGCCACCAGCGGCGCGATGAAGAGCTGCAGCATCGCCATCATGCGAGCGCGCTCACGTATCGCTCCTGCCGCCGCCACATGGGCGACGCCGTCCGTCCCTCGCCCTCGGGATGATCCCGGCCGAGCGCATGGAGCGTCCCATGCACCACGAGGCGAATGAGCTCCTGCCGCAGGGGGATGCCCCGGCTCCGCGCCTCCCGCTCCGCCACCCAGGCACACACGTAGACGTCGCCGAGGGTACCGCCCGTCGGATCGGCCAGGGCGAAGCTGAGCACGTCGGTAGGCCGGTCATGGCCCTTGTGCCGCCCGTTGAGCCGGCGCATCGCGTCCCGGCCCAGGAAGGTGACCGAGATCAGCGCGCGCCGCCGCTCGCCCTGGAGCACGGCCTCGACCACGCGGCGCACCAGCGCGGCCGGCAGCGGCAGGCGACGACCGCTTACCGCCACGTCACTGCCGCTCGGCGGTCTGGAATTCGGGCGTGATGCCGCCGCTGGCACGGGGATACCCGATGCGCTTGTGGTAGGTGCCCGACATCACCCGGGCGAACTCGCGTTTGACCCGGTCGATGTCGCGGAGGGTGAGGGGCGCGTCCTCAAGCTGCCCGGAGGCGAGCTTCTGCTGCACCAGCAGGTCGATCGCCTCGCGCACCTTGTCGGGCGTGGGATCGGGCAGCACCCGGATCGCCGCCTCCGCCGAGTCGGCCAGCATGGCCACCGCGGTCTCGGCCCGCTGCGGTCGCGGGCCGGGGTACCGGTACTCGGCCGGGTTGGGCACCCCGTTGGGGGACGCGCGACGCGCGCGCATCAGGAAGTAGGTGATCTCGGTCGTCCCGTGGTGCTCGGGGATGAACGAGCGCACGATCGCCGGCAGGCCAGCCGTCTCGGCCAGCGCGATTCCATCCAGCACGTGCTGCCGGATGATGCGCGCCGATTCGGCCGGCGGCAGCTGGTCGTGGGGATTGGGGCCGCCGCCCTGGTTCTCCACGAAGAAGCCCGGCGCCGTGAGCTTCCCGATGTCGTGATAGTAGCATCCCACCCGCGCGAGCAGGCCGTTCGCCCCGATGATGTTGCACGCGGACTCGCACAGGTTCGCCATGGCCAGGCTGTGGGCCCAGGTACCCGGCGCCTCGAGCGCCAGGCGGCGGAGCAGCGGCCGGCCCAGGTCGGAGAGCTCGAGCAGCGTGAGATCGGTGGTGATGCGGGTGGCCGACTCGGCCAGCGGCATGACCAGCATCGCCAGCGCGGCGCTGGCCAGCGCCATGAGCGAGCCAAGGAACGCGCTGGCCACGATCGTGATCGTGCCCCATCCCTGGAGCAGGCCGATCGTGAGCGACGCGAGCATGCTGGCCGCGGCCACCACGGCGACGGTGACGTACAGATGGCGGCGGCGGCGCACCGCGCGGATGCCGATGGCGCCCGCCACCCCGCCCATCAGCCCGAAGAGGAGGATGCCGCTCTCTCGTAAAGCCCACTGCCCGTCCAGCAGCACCGCCAGCGTTACCGCCGAGAACACGCCGATGCGGCCGTCGTAGAGCAGCGTCACCAAAATGGCCGCGAACGGGATGGGAACCATCTCCGGCCGGATCGGCAGCAATTGCGTGGTGCCGGCCGTGATCAGGACGACCAGCACGAACAGCGCGCCGAAGAACCACATCTCCCGCACTTCGGCATACGTGTCGCGGCGGTAAAACATGATGAGCAGCCAGAACACGCTCAGGACCAGCGTGTTGTACAGCAGTCCGCCCACGGCGCCCTCGGTCCAGAACCCCGCGGTGCCGCGACGCTCGAGCTCCTGGTGCAGCCCGATGAGCTTGGCCTGCTGGTCCTCGGTCACGACCTGGCCGGCGACGATGATCCGTTCCCCCGACCGGACCCCGAAGCGCACGGGCTCCACGCTGGCGCGGAGGCGCTCCCGGCGCGCGCTCGTGAGCAGCGGGTCGGGCACGATCGTCGGATGGTAGAAGGTGCCGACCAGTCGACGCAGCGTGCGCTGGCCCACCGGATCCTCGATCACGCTGGCCGCGGCCTCGGACTGCTCCATGAGGTCGGCGAACGTGAGGACCGAGTCGCGGGCGACGACGCGCTCGGCGTCGTTGCGCCGCAGGGTGATCTGGCGGCTGGGCTCGCCGCGGATCACCCCCGCGTCCGCCACGCCGCGCGACAGGCTTTCCCCCAGGAAGTGCGTCACCAGCTCGCGCATGGCACGGCGATTGGCCGAGTCGGCGAGGTACCGGATCTCCTCGGGACCGAGGTGGGCCTGCGTCGCGACCGCGCGCGTCAGCTCGGGGCCCTGGTTGCCGGCCCGGTCGAGGTCGGTGAAGAAGTCGCGCGCGGCCGCGAGGGCCGAATCGTAGGCGGTGGGGCTGAACCGATAGACCGGCTGCGCCGTCAGGGCGCGGGCCTCGCCTTCCCGGGCCAGCTCGTCGGTCGACTTGCGCACCTGATACGGGAACGGCGCGACCACAGTCCGGTCGGCGCGCTGGCCCACGTCCGGCACCCGGGTGAGCACGGCGGCGGGGGGCGGAAACAGGGCATAGGTGAGCAACGCCGTCGCGAGCAGCGGCAGCCACCGGATGGCGTGGTAGCGGATCCGGTCGGACAGCGATTCCCCAGTGGGGCTGCGAAGCGCCTTCCGGCGGGCCATCACCCGATCTGATCCTCCGCATAGGCCTTGATGATCTCGCGGACCAGGCGGTGCCGCACGACGTCCGCCTCGTGCAGATAGCAGAACGCGATCCCCTCGATGCCGGGGAGCACCCGCTCGACCTGGACCAGACCGGAGTCCTCGCGCCGGGGCAGGTCGATCTGCGTCTTATCGCCCGTCACCACGGTCTTGCTTCCCACGCCCAGCCGGGTGAGGAACATCTTCATCTGCGCGCCGGTGGCGTTCTGGGCTTCGTCCAGGATGATGAAAGCGTCAGCCAGGGTGCGGCCGCGCATGTAGGCCAGCGGCGCGATCTCGATGGTCCGGGTCTCGAGCGCGCGCTGCACCCGGTCATGGGGCATCATGTCTTCCAGCGCGTCGTACAGCGGCCGCAGGTACGGGTCCACCTTTGCCTGCAGGTCACCGGGAAGGAAGCCGAGCGACTCCCCGGCCTCCACGGCCGGGCGGGCCAGGATGATCCGCTTGACCCGCTTCCTGGCCAGCGCCTCCACCGCCTTGGCCACCGCGAGATAGGTCTTGCCCGTGCCGGCCGGTCCGATCCCCACCACGATATCGTGATTGGTGATGGCCTGCAGGTAGTCCCGCTGGCCCTGGGTCTTCGGCACGATCGCGCGCCGGAGGCCGGGCAGCACGATCTTGCCGTCGCTCGGCTGCGCCGGCAGATCGGCCGGCGGACCCTCCGCGGCGAGACGATAGACGTCGTCGGGCGACACCGGCTCGCCCATGCGGGCCAGATCGAGCAACCCCTGCACCACCGGCGTGGCGCGCTCGAGCTGGTCGGCGGTGCCGCTCAACGTGACGGCATCCCCGCGGAACGAGACGCGGACCCCGAGGGTCCGCTGGAGTTCGAGCAGGTTGGCATCGTTCACGCCCGCGAACAGCAACGGGTCGGCCCCTTCGGCGGACAAGCGGTGATGGTTGTCGTCGGCCATGGCTACTCGCCCGCGGGCTTGAGGTGCAGCGCCCGCAGATCGTTGGGGTCGATCGGCGTTGGAGCCCCCTCGAACAGGGCGCGCGCGGTTGTCGTTTTCGGGAACGCGATCACGTCCCGCAGGGACGAGGCGCCCGACAGGAGCATTACGATCCGATCGAACCCGAGCGCGAACCCCCCGTGCGGCGGCGCGCCGGCCGCGAGGCCGTCGAGCAGAAACCCGAACCGGCGCCGGATCTCGGCGTCCGGAATGCCCAGCAGCTCGAAGATACGTCGCTGCACCGCGGGGTCGGTGATCCGGATAGAGCCGCTCCCGAGCTCGTTGCCGTTGTACACGGCATCGTAATGCAGCGCCCGGGCCCCTCCGGGATCGGTGTCGAGCGCGCCGGCATCGGCCGGATGAGGGGCGGTGAACGGGTGATGCGCCGGCACATGCCGGTTGGTTTCCGGGTCCAGCTCGAACAGCGGGAAGTCCACGATCCAGACGAAGGCGTGCGCCGTCGTCGCCGGAATGCCGGGGCGCCGCGTGAGCGCGGTACGGACCGCGTGGAGCGCGGGCGAAGTCACCGCGTCCGGTCCCGCCACCGCGAGCAGGGTATCGCCCTCGGCACCGCCCAGCGCGGTCAGGAGCTCCTGGCCGACGGCCTTGACTCCCTGCCCTTCCCAACCGGCCGCGGCACGCCTGGCCCAGACGAGGCCGCCGGCCCTGGCCTCCTTGGCCGCGGCCGTGAGCGTGTCGAGCTCCTTCCGCGACAGCGGCGTGCCTCCGGTCAGCACCAGCCCCCGCAGGCGCCCGCCCTTGGCTCGCGCCTCGGCCAGGAATGGCGCGGCGTCAGAGCCAAGCAGGCCAGTGAGATCCCGCAGCTCGAGGCCGTAGCGGAGGTCGGGCTTGTCGATCCCGTATCGCTCCATCGCCTCCCGCCAGGCGAGGCGCGGGAACGGCCGGGGCACCTCGACGCCGCCCTCCGCCCAGAGCTCGACCAGCACCCGCTCCACGACGTGCTGGATGTCCTCGGCGGAGACGAAGGACGCCTCGAGGTCGATCTGGGTGAACTCCGGCTGCCGGTCGGCCCGGAGATCCTCGTCGCGGAAGCAGCGGGCGATCTGAAAATAGCGGTCGTACCCGGCCACCATGAGCAGCTGTTTGTAGATCTGCGGCGATTGCGGCAGGGCATAAAACTCGCCCGGGTGGATGCGGCTCGGCACGACATAGTCGCGCGCACCCTCTGGCGTCGGCTTCGTCAGGATCGGGGTCTCGATCTCGAGGAAGTCCAGCTCGGTCAGCGTCCGCCGGGCGCGCTGCAGCAGGCGGTGGCGAAGGATGAGATTGCGCTGGAGCTCGGGCCGGCGGAGATCCAGCACCCGGTGCTTGAGACGAAGCTCCTCCGCGGGGAGCTCCTCCTTGTCCTTCCGCGCCACCGGAATGGGGGGCGTCTGGGCCGGCCCGACGATCTCGAGATCGGTGACGTGCACCTCTACCTCGCGAGAAGCCAGCTCGACGTCCCGCGACGCCTCGGGCCGGAGCGCGACGGTGCCGCTCACCAGGATGACGGCCTCGGTCCCGGCGGAGGCGGCCCGCTGCATCACCTCGGCGGACGTCCAGGCCGGATTGCAGGACAGCTGAACCAGCCCGGCACGGTCGCGCAGGTCGATGAAGACCAGCCCCCCCAGGTCGCGCCGGCGGTGCACCCAGCCGCCCAGCCGGACCGCCTGGCCCACATGGGCGCGGGTCAGCTCGCCGCCCCGGTGGGTACGCAACGCGGTGGCGCTCACGCCGCCCGCCGGACGAGGGAACGGGACGTGGTCAACGCGCTTCGGCGTCGAGGATGACGTTGTAGAAGGCATCAGCGGAGGCGGCCTCGAGCAGTTGCTGGCGCACCGTGTCCCGGCGAACCAGGCGGGCAATTCGGCTCAGGATCTTGACGTGGAGGCCCGCGGACGCCTCGGGGCCCACGATGAGGAAGAACAGGCGCACCGGCTCCCCGTCGATCGAGTCGAAGGGCACCGGCTCGGCGCTCACGCCGGCCACCATCGTGAGCTCGCGCACCGCTCCGCATCGTCCGTGCGGGATGGCGACGCCGAAGCCGATCCCGGTGCTCTGGACCGACTCCCGCTCCATGACCGCGTCGAGGACTTCCTCATGACCCGCGCCGGCGAGGCCGGCGAGCAATCGGGTGAGCGTCGCAATGGCCGACTGTCTGTCGGCCGCCTGGAGCGGCACCACGACCCGGTCCGGCGAGAGCAATTCGGTCAGGAGCACGGCGCTGCGGCCAGGCGGTGCATTGGACAAACGTAACCGCCGTCCGAAGGGGTCGCAAATGCGCGGAATGCGAGGAATTTAGCCGTCACGGCGTGGCCTATCCGATTAAGTTGCAACGCGATGCCTACCGCTCCTACGGCCCCGACCTCGTCCGCCGATCTGCTCGACCGCGTCCCCCAGGCCGCTCGGGCGGCACTGAGCGCCTGGGTGGCCCGCCAAGGATTGCCCGCGTACCGGGTCAACCAGATGATTCGGCGTCTGTGGCAGGCACCGGTAGCGGCCTGGACGGAAGCCACCGAGCTGCCAGTGGCGCTCCGAACCGAGCTGGCGACGGCGTTCCCGCTGGGCCGGCTTTCGCTGGATGTTGAGCAGCACTCGGCGGATGGGACGCGGAAGTATCTCTGGCGGCTGGCGGACGGCGAGGCGGTCGAATCGGTACTCATTCCTTCGGGGTCCCGCCGGACGCTGTGCATCTCGTCCCAGGCCGGCTGCGCCTTGCGATGCTCGTTCTGTGCCACCGGGCAGATGGGCTTTCGGCGCAACCTGTCCGCGTTCGAGATCGTCGCCCAGGTCCGGGAGATCGTGCTGCGAGACCCGGCGGACCTGCCCACCAACATCGTCTTCATGGGTATGGGAGAGCCGCTACTCAACTGGCCCGCGGTGGACGCGGCGCTCACCATCCTCAACTCGCCGGAGGGCTTCGGGATCGGGGCCCGGCACATCACGGTCTCGACGGTGGGCATCCTTCCCGGCCTCCAGGCCTTTGCCCAGCGCCCGGAGCAGTTCCGGCTCGCCATCTCGCTGCACGCGCCGACCTCGGCCCAGCGCCTGGGGATCATGCCGATCGAGAAGAAGTACGACCTCGCGGCCGTGCTCCGCGCCGCGGCTGCGTTCCGGAAGCGCGTCACCTTCGAGTACGTGATGATTGGTGGCGTCAACGACCGCGATGCCGACGCCGACCGGCTGGCCAAGCTGGCCCGGGGCCTGGGCGCGCTGGTCAACATCCTGCCGCTGCATCCCGGCGGCGCTCCCGATCTCACGGCCACTCCCGCCGAGCGCATCCGGGGCTTCGCCGCCCGCTTGCGCAACCAGGGGGTCGAGGCGACGGTGCGCCGGAGCCGCGGGCTCGACATCGACGCGGCGTGCGGGCAGCTCAGGGTGAACACGGAGAGGCGACGGAGGTCGGAGACAGCGGAAGCGCCGTAAGCCTCGTCATCCCGAGCGAAGCGAGGGACCTTGCCCAAGAATGGCTCGAGCCATTCCCGCCCACGGTCCCTCGCTTCGCTCGGGATGACGGGGCACCCTACCCCGTCGCCCCGAACCCGGTCGCGATGCAGTTGATCGAGAGCAGGAGCGCCGAGAGCAGCTCCTCCTGTGACTTGTCGCTGCCGCTCTCCCGGAACCGGCGCAGCAGCTCGATCTGCTGCCGCGAGATCTGGTTGAGCGTGGGCAGCCGCCGGGCCAGCTTGCGCCGGAATCGCGGGAACCGCTGGGCCAGCTCGGTCCCGCCGCTGATGCGAAGCATCGCCTCCACCGTCCGGTGGTACTCCTCCTCGATCATCGGGAAGATCGCGTCCCGCACGCGGGCCTCCGGGACCAGCTCGGCGTACTCCCGAGCCGCGTCGAGGTCCACGTACGAGAGGGTCTTCTCCACCTCGTCCACGATGAGACGGAACAGGCGGGAATCGCTGAACATCCGTTGAATGAGCGTGGCCCCGCGCTGGCCGCGCACCTGAAGGAAGGTCAGCACCCCGCTCCCGACGCCGAACCAGCCCGGCACGAAGTGACGGTTCTGGGACCAGGCGAACACCCACGGGATGGCCCGGAGGTCGCTGAGCGATCGCGCGCCGAACCGCCGCGCCGGGCGCGAGCCGAGGTTGAGCAGCGAAATCTCTTCGAGCGGACTCGCCGTCTGGTAGTACGACAGCAGATCGGCGTGGTCCACCAGGCGGCGATACGCCGCCTGCGCGGCGCCGCTCAACGCCTCCATGGCTTCGTCGAACTCGGCGGTCGGCGCCAGCGCCTCCTCCCGCTCCGATTTCAGGCTGTGCTCCACCACGCTCGAGGCCAGCAGCTCGATCTGGTACTGCGCCGTGCCCCGGTTGGCGTACTTGAACGAGACCACCTCGCCCTGCTCGGTGATGCGCATGCGGCCCTGGATCGAGCCCGCCGGCTGGGCCGCGATGGCCCGGCCTGTGGGCGCCCCGCCGCGGCTCACCGATCCACCGCGCCCATGGAAGAACGCGATCGGCACCCCGCACTCCTTCCCGACCCGGGTGAGCTTGATCTGCGCCTTGTACAGCTCCCAGTTCGAGGTGAGAAATCCACCATCCTTGTTCGAGTCCGAGTAGCCGATCATCACTTCCTGGACGCCGCCCTGCGTCCGGACGCTGCGCTTCACCAGCGGGACGGCCAGCAGCTCCCGCATGATGGCCGGCGCGCGCTGCAGGTCGTCGATCGTCTCGAACAGCGGCACGATGGGCAGAGTGCAGCTCTCGATCCCGGGCGCGTCGGCGAACAGCCCGGCGGTCTTGGCCAGCAGGTAGGCGCCGAGCACGTCGCTCACGCTCTGGGTCATGCTCAGCACGAACGCGCCGAACGCCTCGCGGTCGATCTCCTCCCGAAGCCGGCGCACCAGCTGGAACAGGCCCAGCGTCTCCCCGGTCTCGGGCGGGAGCTGAGGCGCCGTGGCGCCCGGCGCGAGCGGGCGGGCCAGCTCAGCCGCCACCCACGCACGCCACGCTTCCGCGCCAGGCTCGGGCGGGTCGCCCGCGTTCCCGCCGGCCCGCCACAAGTCTCGCAGGCAGGCGCCCAGCTTGGTGGTATTCTCGCGGACGTCGAGGCGGACCGTGCTGAACCGGAACGACTCGACCTCGCGCCGCACCGGCCGCACCATCGCCCGGGCGATCTCCGGGCGCCCGCCCTGGGTCAGCTCGTCTTCGATGAGCTTGAGGTCGGACAGGAGCGCGTCGGCCGAGGCGTAGCCCGCGGGATCGGGGCGGGTATCGCCCGCCTCCGTACGCTCGATCATGTGCTGAACGCGGCCCAGCATACACCCGAGGTACTGCCGGAAGACTTCCCCCGGGTTGCGGCTGGCCACCTCCTCGGCCCGCCCGGTCTCGGCCAGCTCCTTGTCCAGCGCGCGGCGGAACCGGTCGGAGATCGGCACTGCCTTCTCGGTGATGCTGAGCGCCCGCACCAGGTCGTCGATCCGGCGCCGGTAGCGCCGGATCGACGTCAGGCGGTTCTCGAGCAGCGTGCTGTGGGTGACATCGTTGGTGACGAAGGGATTCCCGTCGCGGTCGCCGCCGATCCACGAGCCGAACTGGAAGAACGGGGGCACCACCCACTGCTCGCCCGGATAGTGCTGGGCCAGGGTCCGCTCGACCTTGTCCAGCAGGTCCGGCACCGCCTCGAACAGGGTCTCATTGAAGAAGTGGAGTCCCCAGAACACCTCCTGCGGCACAGTCGGCTTCGACAGGCGGAGCTCGCCGGTGAGCCACAGCAGCTCCAGCTCGTTCCGCAGTCCGTCGATCAGCGACTGGCGCTCGCGCGGGGTCCAGCGCGGCGACTCGAGGTCCACCAGGCGGCGGTAGATGCGCCGGTGCTTTTCGAGGACGGTCACGCGCTTGGCTTCGGTGGGATGGGCCGTGATGACCGGCCGCACCCGGAGATGCTCGAGCAGCGCGCGGATGTCGGCGGCGGGCACCTTGGCCTCGACCGCCGACGCGAACACCTGGGCGAAGGTGCCGCGGACCAGCTCGTAGCCGCGCTCGGCTTCGGTTTGCCGCCGGCGGCGCATGGCCGCGTTCTGCTCGGCGATGCTCAGGAGCTGGAACCAGATGCCCTGCACCTGCAGGGTGCGGGCCAGCAGCTCGGGACTCAACTCGTGCGGCGACCGCTCGCCGCGCAGCACCGGCTCGACCTCCGGCGCCCGCTCCCGCACGAGCTGCAGCATCAGCCTGCTGAGGAGCTCGACGACCTCGCTGGCGTAGTGGGCCGCGCTCGCCGCCGCCGGGTCGGGCGACTCGGGCAGCTCGATCCCGGCGACGAACGGCTCCAGCACCACCTGGGTCACGCGACGCGGTCGCGGAGGGGCTTGCCGCTGAAGAAGAGCTGGAGGTTCTCGAACGCGCGCATGCCCATCGCGACGCGGGTCTCGGTGGTGGCGCTGCCGAGGTGCGGCAGGAGGACCACGTTGTCCATCGCGGTCAGCGCCTGGGTGACCTGGGGCTCCCGCTCGAAGACGTCGAGCCCCGCGCCGGCGATCCGCTTGGACGCCAGCGTCTCGACCAGCGCGGCCTCGTCCACCACGTCGCCGCGGGCGGTGTTGATGAGAAACGCCTCCGGCCGCATGAGCGCCAGCCGGTCGCGGTTGAGCAGGTGGCGGGTCTCCGGCGTGGCCGGGCAATGGAGCGAGACGAAGTCGGCCTCGCGGAGCACCTCGTCCAGGGTCTGGCGCTGCTCCGCGCCCAAGCCGCGCGCCACGTCGGGTGGCGGCGGGAACGGGTCGTGATAGATGATCCGCATGCCGAACCCGTGGTGCGCGCGCTGCGCCACCGCGCGCGCGATCCGTCCCATGCCGACCAGGCCCAGCGTCTTGCCGGTGACGTGGGTGCCGAGCATGTGGGTCGGGCGCCAGCCGGTCCACTGCCCTCCCCGGAGGTGCCGCTCGCCCTCGCCGGTGCGCCGGGCCACCATGAGGAGCAGCGTCATCGCGAGGTCGGCGGTGGCATCGGTCAGCACGTCGGGCGTGTTGGACACCGCGATGCCGCGCGCCTTGGCGGCCTCGACGTCGATGTTGTTGAAGCCCACGCCGAAGTTGGCGACCAGGCCGGCGCGACGCGGCTCGGCCGCCAGCACCTCCGCGGTCACCTTGTCGGTGACGGTGGTGAGGAGGGCATCGGCGCTGCCCACCGCCTCGCGGAGGCCGTCCGCGGAGAGCGGCCGGTCGTCCGGATTGAGCCGCGCGTCGAACGCTCGCGCCAGAGCCTGATGCACCGGCTCCGGGAGCCGGCGGGTCACCACCACGACCGGCCGCGGGCTCACGTCGGGACCGCCACGCGCTTCGAGAGACCGCCGAGCACCCGCGCGGCGGTGGCGCCCAGGTCGGCCGGGCTGGGCACGACGGTGAGACCCGCCTCCTTCATGATCTCGACCTTCTCGGCCGCGCTCTCGCCGAAGGCGCGGATGATGGCGCCCGCGTGGCCCATGCGCCGACCCTTGGGAGCCGTCAGGCCCGCGACGTAGCCGATGACCGGCTTCTTCATGTTCTGCTTGGCGTGCTTCGCCGCCTCGGCCTCCTGGGGACCGCCGATTTCCCCGATCATCATGACCGCCTCGGTCTCGGGGTCTTCCTCGAAGCGCTGGAGGATGTCCACGAACGAGCTGCCGTTGATCGGATCGCCGCCGATGCCCACGCTGGTCGAGATGCCGATGCCGACCGCCTTCATCTGTGACGCGGCCTCATAGCCGAGCGTGCCGGAACGGGTCACCAGGCCGACCGTCCCGCGCTTGTAGATATGCCCCGGCATGATGCCGAGCATTGCCTTGCCCGGGCTGATGATCCCGGCACAGTTGGGCCCGATCACGGTGGAGCGCTTCTCCTTCGGATAGCGCCACAGGTAGCGCTTCACCATCATCATGTCCTGGGCCGGGATGCCGTCGGTGATGGCGCAGATGAGCCGGATGCCGGCGTCGGCCGCCTCCATGATGGAATCGGCGCAGAACGCCGCCGGCACGAAGATGATGCTCGCCTCGGCGCCCGCTTCCCGCACCGCTTCCTTGACCGTGTTGAAGACCGGCCGGTCCAGATGCCGCTTGCCGCCTTTCCCCGGTGTGACGCCGCCCACGAGGTTCGTCCCGTAGGCCGCCATTTCCTTGCCGTGGAAGGTCCCCTTGTCGCCGGTGAAGCCCTGGATGATGACCCGGGTCCGTGCGTCGATCAGAATGCTCATGGCTTTCCGTTTCCGGCCGTGCTGCCCGAGGCCTTGAGGGCGGCGACCACCTTCTCGGCCGCCTCGGTGAGGGTATCGGCGGTGACCAGCTCGAGGCCGCTGTCCTTCAGGATCTTCCGGCCCTCTTCGACGTTGGTGCCGGCGAGCCGTACCACGAGCGGCACCCCGGGCTTGAGCTCCTTCACGGCGTTGACCACGCCCTGCGCCACCCAGTCGCAGCGGTTGATGCCCGCGAAGATGTTCACCAGGATGGCGCGCACCTTGGGATCGGCCAGCACCAGGCGGAACGCGTTGCAGACCTTCTCGGGCGACGCGCCGCCGCCCACGTCCAGGAAATTGGCCGGCGAGCTGCCGGCGTGCTTGATGAGGTCCATCGTGCCCATCGCCAGTCCGGCGCCGTTCACGATGCAGCCGATCTCGCCGTCGAGGGCCACGTAGCTGATCCCGTACTCGGCGGCCTGGGACTCGCGAGGATCCTCCTCGGCGTAGTCGCGCAGCTCGCTCACGTTGGGCCGGCGGAACAGGGCGTTGTCGTCGAACGTCATCTTGCAGTCGAGCGCCAGCAGCTGGCCGTCGGTGGTGGCGACCAGCGGGTTGATCTCCACCATCGTGGCGTCGAGATCGCGGAAGGCGCGATAACAGCCGAGCAGGGTCGTGACCGCACGGGTGACCTGGGCGGCGTCGAGCCCGAGCGCGAAGGCGATCTCCCGGGCCTGGAACGAAGTGAGGCCCACCGCCGGCTCCACTACGGAGCGGATGATAGCATCCGGCGTGCGCTCGGAGATCTCCTCGATCTCCATGCCGCCCTGGGCCGACGCCACGATCATCACCCGCTCGCTCTTCCGGTCGAGCACGAAGCCGAGGTAGATCTCGCGCTCGATGGGCACCGCGGCCTCGATGTACAGCCGATGCACGGTGCGCCCCTCGGGCCCGGTCTGGTGGGTGACCAGCCGCCGGCCGAGCAGGGCCTTGGCCGACTGCCG
>Ga0310810_10002848_pt1 | contig 18711 bp, 17 predicted proteins | sample NCmetagenome_FD_207641 | JGI IMG/M metagenome (GOLD analysis project Ga0310810, IMG submission 207641) | Soil microbial communities from experimental microcosm in Duke University, North Carolina, United States - NC | ecosystem: Engineered > Artificial ecosystem > Soil microcosm > Unclassified ...
CCCTTTCGATCCGGTCGTCTTCGCGTACGACGGCATCCCCAACGTGTCGAGCGCCTCGTGCACGATCCTCGCGGCCTCGAGAACCTGCTCCCACGTGGCGGTTCCCGGATCGAGATCGAAGTGGACATAGTCGGGCCGGTCGACGTCGTCGCACGTCGCGTACCACTGATTGAGATCGATGCATCCGAGATTGATCACCCACAGCAGCGACGGCACGTCGTCGATCATCGGAAAATCGATGACGTTGCCTGAGTCGTGCGGGATCCGGCAGATCCTGATCCAGTCCGGCCGCGGGGACGGCGCCCGCTTCATGAAGAAGAACTCGCCCGCGGCGCCGTGCGGGTACCGCTTCATGACCATCGCCCGGCTTCGTATGTGCGGCAGCAGGAGCGGCGCCACGTCGGCGTAGTACTGAATCAGGTCGCCCTTCGTCACGCCGAGCTCGGGCCAGAAGGGCTTGTCGAGGTTCGTCAACCTGACTTCCCTCCCGGCCGCCTTGACCGTCGCAGCGCCGGACGCCGGAATCTTGATCATCTTGCCATTGGCGAGCTCGTGAATTGGTGAATTCGTGAATTCCAATTCACCAAACCACAAATTGACCAATTCACCAACTCTTCGTGATCCCCTTGATCGGTGACAGCTTCGGCGGGCGCGGACCGTGGCGGACGGCGCCCTGGACCGGCGCGTAGTCCAGCTCCTCGCCCGCGCGCGCGCATCTGAGCAGCAGCCCGCCGCGGCTCATGTCGCCGCGGCCGACGAACGCGACGGGAAACCGCAGGCGGGCGCCGAAGACTTCGGTCAGCACGTCGACATATTTCGCCGACGCGATGCTGCCGAGCAGGACGACGTCGCAGTCGGGGCCGATTTCCTCGTCGAGCGCGCGCGCGCTGGCGACGAGGGGGCGGCGATACCGCGGATCGTTCGCGGCGATGTCGACGCCCGCGAAGCCGCGCAGCGCATCGACCGTCACGCCCGTCTCGACCGGGCGCAGGCCCGCCGTCGGCGTGATGACGAGGGCGCCGCTGCCGGTCATCGCCGCGCCGGGTTCCGGCGGGCGCGCGAACGCCAGCGCGTAGGCGAGCTTTCCCTTGAAATACAGGCCGCTCACGAAGGCGAACACTTCGCCGATGGCGACGCCCGTCTCGCTTCGCAGGCGCCGCGCGAGATCGAATTGCGCCCGGTCCGAGAGCACCATCTGCGCGCGGCGTCCCGAGCAGTTCGCGGGCGAGAGCAGGAAGATCCGACCGGGCTCGCGATGCGGCTTGCGACGCTTCGCCATTACAATCCAGCGTATCAAAGTGGAGCTGACTCGCCAGCGCGGACGCTGGACGCTCATCGGCCTGCTGTCCGCGGCCACGTTCATCAACTATCTCGATCGCGGCACGCTGGCGGTCGCGCTTCCCGTGATCAGCCGCGATCTCCGCCTCGGGCCCGCGCAGCAGGGGATCGCGCTGTCGGCGTTCTTCTGGACGTATGCGGCGATGCAGATCCCGATGGGACGGCTCGTCGATCGGTACGACATCAAGCGGGTCTACGGCGTCGCGTTCGTGCTCTGGTCGCTCGCAGCCGCGGCGACGGGCGTGGTGAACGGGCTCACGGGGCTGCTCGCCTGCCGCGTGCTCCTCGGCATCGGCGAATCGGTGTACCTGCCCGGCGGGATGAAGGTGGTGAGCCTGCACTTCCGCGGCGAGGAGTCGGCATGGCCGGCCGGCGTCTTCGATCTCGGCGCGAAGATCGGGCTCGCGATCGGGACGGCCGTCGACGTCTGGCTGCTCGTGAAATTCGGGTGGCGCAGTCTCTTCTTCCGTACCGGCCTGCTGGGGCTGCTCTGGGTACTGCCGTGGATCTGGCTATATCCGGCCGACCCCGGTGCGCGCCCGCCGCGGGCTCCGATGAACTGGCGTGCGCTGGCGGTCAATCGCACGCTCGTCGGGATCTCGATCGGATTCTTCTGCTGGGACTTCTTCTGGTATTTCGTCGTGTCGTGGCTGCCGACCTATCTCTACGACGTGCGCCACGTCTCCCTGCCGCGCATCGGGCTGCTGGGCGCACTCCCCTTCCTGATCTTCGGCGCGTCCGAAGGGCTGGGCGGCTGGGGCGCTGGTGCCCTCGTGCGCGCTGGCGCGAGCCTGTCGCTCGTCACCAAGGGCGCGATCGCGATTGGATTCGCGCTCGGCCTCCTGATCGTGCCGGCCGCGCTCGCCGAGTCGTCCACGGCGTCGATCGGGTTTCTTCTCGCCGCGTCGCTCTCGGGGATCGCGTGCGGGAACATGCTCGCCATCCCCAGGATTCGGGCGCCGGAGAATCAAGTCGCGCTCTGGACGGGCGTCCAGAACTGCGTGGGGAACATCGGCGGCGTCCTCGCGCCCGCGATCACCGGGTTCGTGGTCGCGCGAACGGGCTCGTACGTACCCGCGTTCTTGACCGTCTCCGTCGTCCTGCTCATCGGCATCGTCGCGTACACCGTGCTGGTTCCGACGCTTGCGCCGGACGCTACAGCGACCAGCGCAGCAGCACAGCGCCGACCGTAAAGCCGGCACCCACCGAGGCGAGCATGACGAGGTCGCCTTTCTTCAGGCGGCCGTCCTGGCGCGCATCCGCCAGCGCCAGCGGAATCGTTCCCGCCGTCGTGTTGCCGTACTTGTCGAGGTTGATAATCACCTTCGACGGATCGAGTCCGAGACGCTCGGTCGACGCTTCGATGATCCGCCGGTTCGCCTGGTGCGACACGAACAGATCGAGCTGCGACGGCTCGAGCCCGTTGCGGGCGAGGAGGCGGCGGGCGATCTCTTCCGTGTTCTTCACGGCGAACTTGAACACGGTCGCCCCTTCCTGCTTCACGTAGTGCAGCCGCTTGTCGACGGTCTCGTGCGACGCCGGCAGGCGGCTTCCGCCGGCGGGCATGCACAGCGCCGGACCGCCGCTGCCGTCGATGACATGGGCGAAATCGATGATGTGCGGCTCGTCTTCGCGCGCCGGCGACACGACGACCGCGCCGGCGCCATCGCCGAACAGCACGCAGGTGGTCCGATCGGTGTAGTCGATGATGCTCGACATCACGTCGGCGCCGACGGCCAGCGCGTGATCGGTCGAACCTGTCGACACCATCTGCATCGCCGTCGTCAGCGAATACGTGAAGCCGGAACAGGCCGCGCCGAGGTCGAATCCCCACGCGCGAGTGGCGCCGATTTTCGTCTGCAGGTTGCAGGCCGTGCTCGGAAAAATGGTGTCGGGGGTGGTCGTGCCGACGACGATGAACCCGATGTCGCCGGGGTCGAGCCCGGCCTCTTTCAACGCGCCTTCAGCCGCGATCTGCGCGAGATCCGAGGTCGCCACGCCAGGATCCACGATGTGGCGCTCGCGGATCCCCGTGCGCTGGCGGATCCATTCGTCGGTTGTCGCGACCATCCGTTCGAGATCGGCGTTCGTCAACACGCGGGGCGGCACGTAGGTCGAGAGCCCCGTGATCTTCACGGGGCGGAGCTGTCTCACCACAATCTGTCCCTCTGGGGAGCTGTCAGGCCGAAGTATTCGTACGCGCGCGCGGTGGCCACACGCCCGCGGGGCGTGCGATCCAGGAAGCCCGCCTGAATCAGAAACGGCTCGTGGATGTCCTCGATCGCGTCGCGCTCCTCGCTGAGCGCCGACGCCAGGCTCGCCACGCCGACCGGCCCGCCGCCGAACTTGTCGATGATCGTGCGCAGCAGACGCCGATCGATCTGGTCGAACCCGTGCTCGTCGACCTCCAGCATCTCGAGGGCGCGGACCGCGACGTCCGTCGTGATCTGTCCGTCGGCGCGCACCTGCGCATAGTCGCGCACGCGGCGCAGCAGCCGGTTGGCGACCCGCGGCGTGCCGCGGGACCGCCGGGCGATCTCGGTCGCCGCGTCGCGCTCGATCCGGACGCCCAGGATCCGCGCCGAGCGGAGCACGATCTCGAAGATGTCGCCGGCCGCGTAGAAATCCAGCCGATGGACGATGCCGAAGCGCGCGCGCAGCGGCGAGGTCAGCAGGCCGGTCCGCGTGGTCGCGCCGATGAGCGTGAAGCGCTGGAGCGGCACCTTCACCGATCGCGCGCTCGGCCCCTGCCCGATGACGATATCGAGCTGATAGTCTTCCATCGCGGGATAGAGGATTTCCTCGATCGCCGGGCTCATCCGGTGGATCTCGTCGATGAAGAGCACCTCGCGCGCCTGAAGATTGGAGAGCATCGCCGCCAGATCCCCGGGCTTCTCGATCACAGGTCCGGCGGTGGGCCGGATCGTCACACCGAGCTCGTGCGCGATGACGCCCGCCAGCGTCGTCTTGCCCAGCCCGGGCGGACCGTACAGGAGCACGTGATCGAGCGCCTCGCCGCGCTGCCGCGCCGCCGAAATCGAGACTTCGAGCTGCTCGCGGACGCGATCCTGTCCGATGTACTCGTCGAGCGATCGCGGGCGCAGTCCCGCTTCGTACTGGACGTCGTCGTCGATCGGCGACGCATTGACGATGCGATCGTCAGGCATGGAGACCGCGGAGCTGACGGAGGCCACGGAGAACGTACACCGCAGCGCCGCAGAGCACACAGAGACGCACAGAGAATGAGTTTAAGCCAGCGATCGTGCGGACGATAGGGATTCGGTGTGTCTGCCGGCAGCACCGACGACCGCAGGGCCGCGCTTCGCGCGGCTGGAGGTCGTTTCGCCGCCGGCCTCCGTGCGTCTCCGTGATCTCTGTGACTCTGTGTTGAAAACAGGAGCCACAAGCCAGCCGGTTGATGGTCATGCGCGCGTCATTCCCTGCAGAATGTCGCGCAACAGCGCTTCGAACGAGGCCTCCGGCGTCTTCTTGATCGCGGCGTCGGCCGCCTTCTCGGCGACGGCGCGGTGATAACCGAGATTTGTGAGCGCCGACAGCAGATCGGCGCGAACGCCATCGCCATCGGGCGCGGTGGCGTCCGCGGACGCGGCCGCCTTCGGCAGGCGATCCTTCAGCTCGAGGCCGATCCGCTCCGCGGTCTTCTTCCCCACGCCGGGAATCCGCGTCAACCGCGCGACGTCCTGGCTGCGTATCGCGCGCACCAGGTCCGCCGGATCGATGCCCGAGAGCACGGCCAGCGCCAGCTTCGGCCCGATGCCGCTGATCGAGATCAGCCGCTCGAACAGATCCTGCTCGAGCGGGGACGCGAAGCCGTAGAGCGCGATCAGGTCTTCGCGCACGTGCGTGTACACGCGGAGCGAGACGCTCGACCCGGCCTCGCCAAGGCCGTAGAAGGTCGACAGGGGCACGAGCACGTCGTAGCCCACGCCGGCCACGTCGATGACGACGCGATTGGGCGATTTCTCCAGGAGCAGCCCCTTGAGTCGCGCGATCACGGCGTCACGGCCGGTACGCGCGCCAGCTGGTGAGCTTCGTGGCGCCCTCGCCGGCGCTTCCGCGCTCCAGCACCGCCCGCGCCACCGCGCCGGTCGAATTGTGAACGTGGCAGATCGCAATGGCCAGCGCGTCGGCCGCGTCGTGCGGCGCGGGGACGGCGTCGAGCGCGAGCAGCAGCTTCACCATCTGGCCGACCTGCTGCTTTTCGGCGCGGCCAAAACCCACGACGGCGCGTTTGATCTCGGCCGGCGTGTACTCCACGATCGGGACGCCCGCGCCTGCCGCCGCGAGCAGCGCGACGCCGCGCGCGTGCCCCAGGCGCAGCGCGCTGCGCACGTTCTTCGCATGGAAGATGTTTTCGATGGCAATGCACGTGGGCCGATGCTCCGCGAGCAGCGCCGCGAGCCCCGTGTGGATGATCTGGAGCCGATCGGGAAACGACGCGCCGGCGGGGGCGGACAACGCCCCGCAGACGACGAGACGATGACGGCGACCGTCGGTATCGACGCAGCCGTAGCCTGTGCGCTCGGAGCCGGGATCGATCCCGAAAACGATCACAACATATTCCGCGTGGTCCGCGTGGTCCGTGGCTTCACGCCAACGACGCCTCGATCTCCTTCTCCTCGATGTCGGCGTTCGTCCAGACCTTCTTCGTGTCCTCGTGCTCTTCGAGCACTTCCATCAGCTTGACCATCTGCTGCGCGGCCCGGCCTTCGAGCTTGATGTAGTTCTTCGGCAGCAGCGCGATCTCGGCGGCGGCCGGATCGATGCCGAGCCCTTTGACCGCGTCGAGCACCGAGGGAAAGGCCTCCGGCGAGGACACGACTTCCCAGTTGTCTTCGTCGTCCCTCATATCGTCCGCGCCGGCGTCGATCGCGGCCGCGAGCAGCTTCTCCTCGTCGGCCTTGCGCTTTTCGACGACGATGTAGCCTTTCTTCTCGAACATCCAGGCGACGCTGTTGGCTTCGCCGAGGTTTCCGCCGTGCTTCGACAGCGTGTGCCGCATCTCGCCCACCGTACGGTTCTTGTTGTCGGTGAGAACTTCAATCATGATCGCCACGCCGCCGGGTCCGTAGGCTTCGTACGTGATCTCCTCGTACGAGACGCCGGGCAGCTCGCCCGTGCCGCGCTGGATCGCGCGCTTGATGTTGTCGGCCGGCATGTTGACCGACTTCGCTTCAGCCACGATCGTGCGCAGGCGCGGATTGCTCTCCACGTCGCCGCCGCCGTTGCGCGCGGCCACCGTGAGCTCCTTGATGATGCGCGTGAAGATCTTGCCGCGCTTCGCGTCGGCCGCGCCCTTCTTGTGCTTGATCGTGTGCCACTTGGAATGGCCGGACATGACAAAAACCCCCGAAAAGACGCAGAAATGACGGGGGATCTTACCACGCGGCTCAAGGCCGAACCAAACGGCCCACGTCACCGCTTGTGCGCGAGGATGACCCAGACGTCGGCGCGCGAATCCCAGGAGCCGCCGCGATAGTCCCCGAGCACCGCGTCGACCGCGAAGCCGGCGCGTTCGAGACGGTTCGTCATCTGCGGCACCGAGAGCGTCCGAAAGGTGAGCGAGAAGCGGTGCTCGCTGCGCTTCCCGGCGCGCACCGTCAAGTACCGCTGGTCGAAAATCGTCAGTTTCCTCGCGCGATCCTGCCGCACCGATTCCACGAGCCTGACCTTCGTGCCGCGGCCCATGGCGCCCGACACCGTCGTCCGGCCGCGGTACTCGGACCACTTCGGAAGGTCCGGCACCAGATCGACGCCGAAACGTCCGCCTCTGGCGAGCACGCGCGCAACCGACGCGAGCGCGTCGTGGAGGTCGCGCTCGCGCACGAGCGACTGCAGGATCCCGTAGGGCGCCATCACGAGGCCGAACTCACGCGCACGAAACGGCAGCATGCGAATGTCGCCGCGAACGAGCCGGACGCGCGACTGCAGCCGGGCACGCGCGACCTTTCTTCGCGCGCGCGCCAGCATCGACGCCGAACGGTCGATGCCGCACACGGCAGGCCCACGCCTCGCGACGGGCAGGGAAATCCGGCCCGTCCCGCAACCGAGCTCGAGGACGCGTCCGCGCGCCGCGGCGGCCAGCCGTTGCCAGAAGCCCACGTCGCGGCGCTGAACCGTCCGGGCGTTCTCCCAGTCATAAAACGCGGCATACTGGTCCCAGCCTGCCCAGCCTTCACTGTCTGTCATTCGTACTTACAGTTCTGAATTCCCGTGCACCGAAATGGCGCGTTAACGACGCCGCCGAGCATCCCTCGTGCACGATGGCCGGCTTTTTCGCCGTAAAGTGCTCCAATACCACGGGAAAATCGCCCTTCTGCCCTCTTCCTCGACTGACGGCCGGTGGGCCGGCCGGCATGACTATGGCAGACCCGAATAAGTTCCGATAGTCAGGCAACAAGGAAGGGTTTATGACCAAGCGGCTTGGGTGGATCGCCGCCCCGGTGCTCGCGATGACCTTCGTGTCAGCCACGGCGGCGGCCGAGAAACCTGCCGTCAAAGGCGCGAGGACGAAAACGACGGCCACCCGCACCTCCGGCGCCGGTTCGCATGCGACCTCGATTCTCGGCACGGCGTGGAACGCCGACAGCACGCCGGTGAAGAACGCCAACCTTCGGCTGCGCAACGTCGTGACGGGCAAGGTCGAAGCCGCCACAAAGGGGAACGACGAGGGACAGTTCGCGTTCGAAAACGTCGAGGGGGGCACATACGTGGTCGAGCTCGTGACAGACACGGGCAAGGTCCGGACGATCGGGCACGTGTTCACGATCGCGCCGGGCGAGACGGTCGCGACGTTCGTCCGCCTCGGCACGAAGGTGCCCTGGGTGACCGCCTTCTTCAACAACACCGCGGCCAGCGTGGCCTCGACGGCGGCAACCGAGGGGGTGACCGCCATTGCGGCGACGACGCCCTGCACGTCGCCGGCCTGCGACTAGCCGCCGACTCCATCCGAGCTGCAGATGTTCGACGCCCAGGAATTGCCCGCCGCCATCCCGGGCGAGCTGTCGGCGCCGCAATCGCTGCAGTTGCCGACGCCGGCGGCGCAGCCGGTCCATCTCCTGGATCGCCTCAACGCCGTGTTCAAGCACCGGCGTCTCGCCGGCACGGCGTTCATCCTGGTCGTCGCGGTCATGATGATTCAGACGTATTCGACCGTACCGATGTACGAAGCGATGTCGCGGATCATGATCGAGGACGAAAAGGTCACCAACCTTTCCAACCTCAACACGAACGCGCCGACGCTTTTCACCAACGATCCGGGCGAGTACAAGCGGACCCAGTTCAGCATCCTTCGCAGCCGGAGCCTCGGCAAGCGCGTCGTCGAGCGGACGGGCCTGAACCATTCGAGCATGCTGACCGGCGCGGGTCCGCGCGCGCACGATCCGATCTCGCTGCTGCGCGACGCGCGCGCGGCGGCCGGCACGTGGGCGCGGTCGCTCGTGTCGAAGCCGTCGCGGACGGCGGCTCCCGAACCGCTCCCTGACGAGAACGCGCAGGAGTCCGCGATCATCAGCGCCTTCATCGCAGGCATCGACGTCGTCCCCGACCCGGAGACGCGACTGGTCACGATCAAGTACCGGCACAGCAATCCGCAGTTCGCCGCCTCGGCGGCCAACGCGATCGCCGACGAGTACACGCAGCAGAACCTCGAGCAGCGCGTGCAGAACACGCAGAAGCTCGTGGAATGGGTCGGCGCCGAAGTCGCGAAGCAGGAAAAGCTGCTGACCGACATCGAGACGCAGATGGCCTCGTATCGCGAGCAGCACAATGCGATTTCGCTCGAGAGCAAGCAGAACATCGTCGGGCAGCGCCTCGGCAGCCTGAACGACGCGCTGACGCGCGCGCGCACGAACCGGCTCGCGCTCGAAACGCGCTACAACCAGGTCAGAAGCGCCGATCCGGCGCAGGATTCGTCGGACAACTTCCCGGCGATCGGAACCGATCAGCGCGTCGTGCTCGCCAAGGGCGCGCTCCGAACGGCCATCGCGACGCGCGACGGGCTCAAGGCCAAGGAATTCGGCCCCGAGTATCCGCCGCTCGTCCGCGCGGAGGTCGACGTCAGCAATGCGCAGAGCGCGCTGGTGGCGGCGCGCTCGGCCGTCATTCAGTCGGTCAAGAACGAGTACTCGGCCGCCGCCCAGGAAGAGCGCCAGATTTCCGGATCGCTCGACGAAGCCAAGGCGAGCCAGATGGACATCGACCGCAAGAGCGTCGACTACAACAAGCTCCAGCGGCAGGCCGACACCACGCGCACGCTGTACAACTCCCTGCTGACGCAGCAGAAGGAATTGAACGTCATCGCGAACAGCAAAGAGAACAACGTCCAGGTGATGGATCGCGCCGAAGTCCCCAAGTTCCCGTACGCGCCGAACCCGCGGAAGGAATGGCTGTCGGCCGTGCTGGCGGGCCTCGTGGTCGCCTTCGGCCTGGCCTTCGGCATCGAGTACCTCGACGACACGGTGAAGACGCCCGAAGACGTGACGCGGCGCCTCAGAGTGCCGCTCCTCGGCCTCGTCCCCGCCATCCGCGGCGATCGCGTGCCGATCCTGACCGACACCGTGCCGCACGATTTCGGCGAAGCGTTTCGATCCCTTCGGACGTCGCTGGTCTTCACGAGCGGCAGCGAGCACACCCGCATCGTCGCGGTCACGAGCAGCCAGCCGCTCGAGGGGAAGACGACGACGGCGGCGAACCTTGCGCTGGCGCTGGCGCTCGGCGGCTCACGCGTGCTGTTGATCGACGCCGACATGCGCCGTCCGGGCCTCCACAAAACGCTCGGAATGGAGAACGGCACCGGGCTCTCGGACCTGCTCGTCGGCCAGGCGCGCGTCCGGGATGCCGTTCAGCGGACCGGAGAGCCGAACCTGCTGGTGATCACGGCCGGGCGCACGCCACCTAATCCGTCGGAGCTGCTCGCGTCCGAGCGGATGGCCAGCTTCCTGGTGAATCTTCAGAGCGGACCCTTCGACTGGGTGATCATCGACACGCCGCCCGTGCTCGCCGTCACCGACGCCGTCGTCCTGGCGCCGAAGGTGTCTGGGGTAGTCTTCGTCATCGGGTCCGAGATGACGCGGCGCGTGCATTCCGAGCGCGCGCTCGAAACGCTGCGATCGAGTCGGCCTCGCGCGCTGACGGGCGTGCTGAACCGCGTCGACTTCGACCGCAACAAGTACTACTACTCGCGCTATTACGGCTATCAGTACAAGAGCTATTACGGTCAGCAGCAAGAAGGCGCCGCGTAGCGGTCCGGCGGCCGAGACCGGCGCGCGCGCGCTGGTGTTCGTCCTCGGGTGGACGACGTTCGGATTCGCGGGACTCTATCCGTCGGCGCTGGTGGTGCCCGCGCTGGTGTGCGCGCTGCTTGCAATCGCATACCGGCCGTGGGCGTACGGCGGCCGGCCGATGCCCGCCCTCGACGTATGCCTCGCCCTGATCGTCGCCGCCATTGCGGCGCAGATGCTGCCGCTGCCGGCCTTCCTCATCGACGTCATTTCGCCGGCCGATCGACGTGCCTGGCAGCAACTGTCGCTGGCCGTGCCGTCGGCGCTCCCGATCTCCATCGATCTCGGGCGCACGGCGCGCGCGCTGCTCGTCACGACCGGCGGCGTCCTGCTCTTTGTCGTCGCGCGCCGCGTCTTCTCCACGGGCGGCGTCCGCATCGTCGCCCGCGGCGTGTCGCTCATTGGACTCCTGGTGTCGGCGATCGCGCTGGCGCAGGACGCCACCGCAAACGGACTGATGTACTGGCGGTGGAAGCCGCTCGACGAAGGTCCGCCCCCGTTCGGTCCGTTCGTGAACCGGAATCACTTCGCGACGTGGGTCATCCTCGCGGCGCCGCTCTGCCTGGGTTATCTGGCCGCGCATGCGCAGGTTCACCACCATCACGGCCCGGTGGAGGGGATTCCCTGGCGGCGGCGCCTGGTCACGTTCTTCGACGGACGCGCGATGGGGCTGACGGCGGCGGCGTGCCTGATGGTGGTCGCGCTCGTCATGACGCTTTCGCGCTCCGGGCTCGCGGGCATGGGAGCCGCCGCAGCGGTCGGCGCATTCCTCCGAATGAACCGCGGACGCGCCGCCGGGCGCACGTTCTGGTGGCTTCTCGCGGGCAGCGCGCTGGCGATCGGACTCACGCTGGCGGAGACGACTCCCGCGGCGCTCGCCCATCGGCTCGCGACCGTCGGCGTCTCGGCGACCGGGCGGCTGCTCATCTGGCGGGATACGATGTCGATCGTCAAGGATTTCTGGTTGACGGGGACCGGCGCGGGCACATATTTAACGTCCATGCTTCTGTACCAGCGGTCGTCGCCGGGATGGCTGTACAACCAGGCGCACAACCATTACCTGCAGATCGTGTCGGAAGGCGGCCTGATGGTCGGTCTTCCAGTGGCGATCGCGCTCGGATGCTTCGTTAGGGAGGCATGGCGCAGCCTTCACCGCGATACGTCCGGCATGTACTGGGTGCGCGCGGGAGCGTTCAGCGGTCTCGCCGGCGTTGCCGCGCAGAGCGTCTGGGAGACGGGCCTCACGATGCCGGCCAACGCCGCCCTGGCCGCGCTCGCCGCGGCGATCGTGGTTCACGGCGCCGGGACGCGGACGCGGACCTGATCGATGCTTCGCATTGGTGTCGACGTCGACGGCGTGATCGCGGACTTCCGTACGGCGTTCCGCGCGACGGCGGCGCGCTGCCTCCGCCGCGATGTCCCGGAGTTCGAGAACGCGGAATCGGCCGGACCGCTGTCGCCCGATGAGATCCGCAAGGTATGGGACCACATCGGCAAGACGCAGAACTGGTGGATGGACGTGCCGGCGTACGAGCCGGATCAGATCGCGCGCCTTTACAGCGTGACGCGCGCGGCGGCGTGGGAGGTCTTCTTCCTGACGAAGCGTCCGTCGAGCGCGGGCGACGCCGTCCAGTTCCAGACCCAGTGGTGGATCGAGCGGTTCGGGTTCTATCTGCCGGCGGTGCTCACGGTGCCCGGCTCGCGCGGCGAAGTCGCCAACGGGCTGCGGCTCGACATGATCATCGACGACCAGTTGCTCAACTGCGCTGAAGTGATCAGTGCGTCGACGACCAAGGCGCTGCTGATGCTGCGATCGGCCGACAACGCGGCGCGGGAGCACGCGTCGAACCGCGGCATCGGCGTGGTCTCGACGCTGTCGGAGGCGATCACCGTGCTGGAACGGCTGCACGATGTGCTGCCGCAGAAAAGAGGCCGCCTGATGCGCCTGTCGGAATGGTTCTCACCCGCCGACGAGATGCAGACCCTGCCGACGGATCCGCGGAGCGTCCGGCCCATCCCGCCCTACGATCCTCGCCGGTAGCGTCGCTCAGCGCCTGCGGCACACGAACCATACCTGACTGTTCAGCAGCGGACCGAGCATCGGCAGCGGCGTGAACAGGCGACGATCGATCGAGAATCTCTCGTTAATCTCGCGCTGCAGTTCGCGGAAGTCGAATCCCTTGTGTCCGTAATAGCGGTACGGACCGTCGGGGCCGACCGCTTCGACGGCAACACGTCGAACGCCCGATCCCAGCACCGACCGGAGCAGTTCGAACGGGGCGTAGCGCTCGCGATGCCGATAGTCGCCCTGCCCTCTCAGGCCCGCAAGCGCGCGGAAGCACTGCTTCGCCGCGAGACTCGGCCCGACCTCGATGGGCGCGCTGATGATGACCGTCCCGGCCGGATCCACGAGCCTGGCGAGCTCGTCGAGCACCCGCCTGCGCTCCGTTTCCACACAGTGCTCGAGCACTTCCATGCAGGTGACGATCGTCCACCGGCCGTTCTCACCGGCGCCGGCGAGATCGCGCGTCAGCCCGAAGCGGACGCCAGGCAGATGTCCCAGGCGCGTCGCGCACTCCGCCACCTGTCCGGCATGGACATCGAAGCCGGCCGCTTCCGCGAAGTCGGCGTGCGCCATCGCGACGAACGTCCCGTCGCCGCAGCCGTAGTCGAGCAGCCGCCCGCCGCGGCCCGCTGTCGCCAGGCGCAGCGCCAGTTGGAACCGGCTGCCGTGGCTCCAGGCGACGACCCGGCTCGGACAGTAGATCTGCTTGCGGGCGTAATCGCCGGAACGCAGGAGGTCTTCGCTCACGGGGACGAGGGACCGGGGACCGGGGACCAGGGACCGATCAGCTCCAGAGCGAGCTGAGAAGGATTTTTCGGAACTGCGCGTGGCGGAGCAGCGCGAGGGCGGACTGGCGGTGCCAGTTGAAATCGGCGGTGTGCCGCAGCATCGGGACGAGCCCGTCGACGCGCGCCAGCTCGATGACGGCGTCGATGGCGCGGTCGGTCATGCGGGACGCGAGCGTGCGGAATGCCAGGCCGATGCGAATCTCCGCGCCAAGGCGGCTGCGCCACTCCGTTTCGTAGCGGCGCAACCGCGTGTCGCGCAAGTCGTCGTCGCGCAGGGCCTCGCCGAGCGTCTCGGCGGCCAGACGGCCGCTGACCAGGCTGTAATAAATCCCGCCGCCCGTCGTCGGCTTCACGAGTCCGGCGGCATCGCCGACGGCGATGAGCCGGTCGGCGTACGTGCGCGCAACGGGACCGAGCGGAAGGATCTTCAATCGCGGCGACGGCCGTCCTTCGGCCGATACGCCGAAGCGCGTATACATCCGTTCCGCAAAGCGGCGGAAATGTGCCAGCGCGCGCGTATCGCACATCAGTCCGAGGCGCGTGTGCGGCCGCCCCTCACGCGAGAACGGGACGGCCCAGGCGAACCCGGTCGGCGCCACCTCGCGTCCGAGATGAACCTCGACGCTGGCGGGTCCCTCGAACGGCTGTTCGAGCTGCGCGCTCTGCACGAACGAACGCGGGACGCCGAGGCCGAGCTGGCGGTTGAACCGGTAGTTCGCTCCACAGGCGAGCACGCAGCAGCGCGCCTCGACGCTGTCGCCTCCCTCGACGCGGATCGCGACGCCGTGAGAGGTGGCGGCGATCGTGCGGACGGGCGCCCCGCTCCGCAGTTCGGCGCCGGCGGCCCGGCTCGCATCCGCGAGCGCTTGATCGAACATCGCGCGATCCACGACGGCGGCCTTCGCGCGCTCGGCATCGACCGTGACGGAACTGCCGTCGGCGGCGACGAACGTCGCGACGTGCGCGGTACCGAGGATGGCCTGCGTCGGAAGATCGAACTCGGCGAAAGCCTCGGCGCCAAGAACGCCGGTGCAGTGCACGGGCACGCCGACTTCGGGATGTTCTTCGAGCACGACGACGTCGTGCCCTTGAGCGGCAAGGAGGCGCGCTGAGGTGAGGCCTGCAGGGCCGGCGCCGACTATCGCGACATCACGCATGGCTGCCGCTCAGTATTTGCGCCCACGCGCTTCCCATGTGCCCAGCACGCTAATCCAAAACGACAGCAGAATCAATTGCAGATCGAGCTTCCACGATCGGCGATTCACGTAGAGCCGATCGTAGCGAAACTTCTGACGGCGCGGCACGTCGCGCCGCGCGTAGACCTGCGCCAGCCCCGTCAGGCCCGGCCGCACTTTGATCCGGTGGTCGAAGCCCGGAACGTCCTCCAGCTTCGTCAGCCGCCCGTCCGCGCCGGCTTCGATCTCGCCCGGGCGCAGCGCGCGCGGCCCGACGAAGCTCATGTCGCCCCGCAGAATGTTCCAGAGCTGCGGCAGTTCGTCCATCGCCGTGGCGCGCATCAGGCGCCCGATTCGTGTGACGCGCGGATCGTTCTCGCTCGCCTGCACGGCGCCGGTCGCCGCTTCCGCATCGGGCCGCATCGATCGGAACTTGAGGGCGTCGAACGTGCGCGCGCCGAGACCCACGCGGTCCTGCCTGTAGAACACCGGACCCCCGTCCTCGAGCTTGATGGCGGCGGCGAAGACGGCCCACAGCGGCGCGGACAGAACGAGACCCACGGCGGCGAGGGCCGCATCGAACGTGCGCTTCAGCATGCGTGCGCGGGCGTTGTCATGCCCAGCTCCTCGTACAGCCCCCGAATCCGATCGCGGAGGGCGGCCAGTGTGAATTCGTTCTGCACGCGCTGCCGACCGGCCGCGCCGAACCGGTCGCGCAGCGCCGTGTCTGCCATCAGACGCGTCATAGCCGCCCGCAGCGCCGCCGCGTCGCCGGCGCGGACGACAAGTCCTGTTCGCTCGTGCTGATTCACCCACGACACGCCGCTCGGCACGTCGGTGCTGATGAGCGGCTTGGAGCAGGCCATCGCTTCGAGCTGCACGTAGCCGAACGCCTCCGCACGGGTGATCGAGGGCAGCACCAGCACGGCGCATGCGTGCATCAGCGCGTGCAGCTCGTGGGCCGGAACATCGCCGACAAATCGCGCCTGGCCGCGCAGGCCAAGATCCTCCATGAGGTTCTCCCACGCAGGGCGCTGCGGGCCGTCACCCGCGATCACGGCCTTGATCGGTGTGTCTCGAAGCGCGCGCAGCAGCACGTCGACACCCTTGTACGGGACGTGCCGCCCGGCAAACAACACAAAGGGTCCGGATTCAGCCGCGATCTCCGCCGAACGGGCGCGCGCCGGGGCGTCCAGGTCCCATTCGGAGAGGTCGATGCCGAACGGAATCACGCGTACGCGATCTCTGTACGGCCCGAGGACGGCCGCGTGATCGCCGAGCGTGGGAGATGACACGATGAAGCGCTCCGCCCGCCGATAGGCCGGACGCGCGATCGGCGCATAGAAGAGCGCATATTGGACGGGATGGCGGACCACGTCGCTGTGGTACCAAATCACGAGCGGCGTCGAGGGCTTCACGATCGCATAGGACAGCAGCGCCCACGGATTCGGCTCGTGCAGCACGATCAGATCCGCGCGGGCGCGGCGCAGGTTCGATGGAAATGCCGGCGAGATGGCGACCGAGCCGGCCGTCGCCGCCACGCCGACGCGCGTCACGTCGATGCCGTCCACGGTTTCCTCGATCGTACCTGAGCCCGTGTTCATGACGAGCACGCGGCTTTCGACGATGCCCGCGCCGGCGCGGCAGAGCGTCTCGACCACGCGCTCCATGCCGCCGGAGACCGGCGGGTAGAACTTCCCGACGTGGAGGACGCGCTTCACGCGTCGACCATCTCGCGGCGCCGCGACGGCCGCGCGGCGACGGCGTCGTAGACCTCGGCGACCCGCGCCGCGTAGTGCGACCAACTGAACTCCGATGCGCGCGCGACGCCGCGCGCCTTCCTCGCGCGCCATCGATCCGGATCCCGCTCGCGCTCCGCCAGCAGCGCGAGGATCGCGTCGCGCCAGGGGGGGATGTTCCCGAAGGCGCAGTAGACGACTGCGTCCGCGCCGAGCTCGCGGAGGACGGGAATGTCGCTCGCCACCATCGGGGTGCCGCTGGCAAGCGACTCCACGAGCGGGAGGCCGAAGCCTTCGCGCTCGGACGGCAGCAGCGTCAGTGCCGCGCGTCGATAGACGGCGCCGAGCGTCGCGCGGTCCACGAACGGCAGAATGGCGATCGCGTCGGCGATCCCCAGATCGCGCGCCTGCGCCCGCTGCGCGCCGCTGAACGGGCCGCCCACGCGCACGAGCCGCGCATCGGGGCGCACGGCGCGCACCGCCGCAAACACCTCCAGGAGCAGGTCGATGCGCTTGCGTTCGATCGTACTGCCCACGTGCAGCAATTCGACCCCATGCCGCGGCCCGAGGAGGCGCGCCGCCTCGAAGTCCGCGAAGGCATCGCCGTCGGACCCGCCGGTGTCCGTACCGTTGGGAATCACGGAGAGGCGGCCGGGCGGAAACGATGCCAGTTCGATCAGTGCGTCGCGGGTGGCCTCGCTGTCGCACGGCACGTGCGCGGCCTTCAGAAGCCCGTCGAGGATCCGACGGCTCATCCAGCGGAACGGCAGCGAGCGGCGCTCCTCGGCCGGCTGCAGAATCGATCGGAAGGCATCGACGTCGTGGCAGGTGACGACCGACCGCCCCGCGGGAAGGCCGTGCACCAGATGGGCGTACGTGTGGTCGACAACGTGATAGACGTCGAACGGCGCGAGCTTGCGGAGCTTTCTCGTGTAGTCCCACTGCCGCGCGGCCGCGCGATCGATCACCGACAGCTTCCGGGGAAGCATCGGCAGACGGGTGAGCCGTCGCGGCATCGGCGGACGTACCAGCTCGGCTGCGATCCGTCCGGCGTGCTCGCGCCGCAGATGTTCCAGCAGCATGTCCGCGACGAGATCCATGCTGGGCCACGCTTCTTCCAGGTAGTCGGCGATGATCGCGACGCGGAGCGGCCCGCTCATGCGTTCGCTCCAGAGCCGATCAGCGACTCGAAGAAATCCAGATGCTGCCGGGCCACGACCGGCCACGCATAGCGGGAACGCGCACGCTCCATCCCGGCGCGCCCGAGGGCGCCGCGGGCGCCGGCATCTTCCAGGAGAGCGTCGAGCTGCTCTGCCCACCGCACGGCATCCCCTTCTTCGACGATTCGCCCGGCGTCGCCCACGACCGACGGCATTTCACCGCTCCCGCTCGCCACGACGGGCACGCCGCAGGCCATCGCTTCGATCAGCATCCTGCCAAACTGCTCCCGCCACCGGGCCGTCGTCCGGCTCGGCGCGCATAAGATGGTCATCGCATTGATCCAGGGGGGCACGTCGCTGTGCGCGACGCGCGTGGCGATATGCACTCGACCCGGATGCGCTCGACCGAATCGCTCGAGCTCTCCCTGGAGCGCCCCGCCCCCGACGAACAGCGCCCGCCACGGGGCGCGCATCCGCTCCAGCGCGAGGCAGAGATCGCGGATCCCTTTCTGCGGCGCGAAACGGCCGAGAAACCCGACGACGAGGTCATCGTCTTGCCAGCCGGCGCTGCGGCGCATGCGCGCGCCCGCGGCACGGTCCGGACGGAACCGGTCGACGTCGACGCCGGGCGGGATCACCCGATGCGGAAGGTCGACGTAGCCATCTCGCGATCCGAGAGTCGCTTCGACGCTCTGGCCGAACGCGATCCAACCGGACGCGCGCGCGAGACTCTGGCGCTCGAACCTGGAAAACGGCCACGGGTAGCGCTTGGCGAGGTTCTGAAACGTCGCGTACGCGAGCGGCACGCCCCTGGGGACGGCACGGGCGATCTGGGCCCCGGCAAGGATGTAGGGCTCCTCCCATGCATGCACGAGATCGCCGCCGGACAACGCATCCCGAAGTCCGCGGTACGACATCAGATGCGCGCTTCGATCGAAACGCATCCGAAGCGGAACCACCGCGCAGGACTCGCCGGAGATTCGCTCGAGCTCAACGCGCCGCAAGTCGCCATGAAATGCTGCCGGCGCTACCGCGGTCACCGACCATCGTCCGGCCCCCGCGCGGGCCATTTCGTGCGCGAGCCGGCGATTTTCTCCCACCACGTACGAATGGCCGATCGTGATCAGGCGTCGTTCAGCGGCCA
>Ga0310810_10002849_pt1 | contig 18711 bp, 19 predicted proteins | sample NCmetagenome_FD_207641 | JGI IMG/M metagenome (GOLD analysis project Ga0310810, IMG submission 207641) | Soil microbial communities from experimental microcosm in Duke University, North Carolina, United States - NC | ecosystem: Engineered > Artificial ecosystem > Soil microcosm > Unclassified ...
CTGGTTGGCGTTGATGAGGATTTCCGACACCTGGGGCGCAAGGCGCTCGAGCACCGCGGCGACCATGGGCTTGCCGTGCAAAAGCTGCAGGCCCTTGTCCACGCCGCCCATGCGCCGGCCCTGTCCGCCTGCGAGCACGATGCCCGTCACTTCGCTCATCGGCGGATTTTAAGGCCGCGCCTACGGGACGATGCGGGAGATGGCGACCTTCACGCCCGCGGCGCCCGGCGCCACGGCCTTGCTCGAGCCCTCGAGGTCGCCCTTCTGCGGCAGCGCATTGCCCGACTTGGAGACCCGGGCGACGATCACCACGCTCTTCTGGCTCGAGATCGTCGCCCCGGGGGCCATGGCCATGCTGTCGTCCAGCAGGAATTCGTAGGGAAGCTCGGCGACCGTGACGCGCGCCACGGCGAGCGGCACGCGCCCGCCCGCGGCGGGCCGCGCGATGACGAAGACCGTGTCCGCAGGCGCCGCCTTCCCCTTGAGTTTCGCGTCCAGCGTCACGGTGCCTTTGACCGACGCGACGACGATCGGCCGCCCTTTCTTCGTAGCGAGCTCGCGCGCTTCAGCGATGCTGCCGTTGACCGTCTTGGAGAGCTCCGAGCCGGGCGGCGCGAAACGCAGGATGCGCTCCCAATAGGCCACCGCGCCCGCGTAGTCGGCCTGCTGGAACTTGTCCTGGCCGGCGAGCGCGAGGCCTTGCAGCAGCTCGCCGAGGAGCTCGCGGTTCTGCGGATCGAGCTGCAGCGCGCGGGCGAGCGCCCGGGTGGCCGGCTCGTGCCGGCCGAGGACGAAGAGGGCGCGCCCGAGCATGGCCCAGCCTTGCGCGTCCTCAGGCGAGCTCTGCAGGTGCGCCGAGAGCTGCGTCACCATGGCCTCGACCTGCTGCGGCGTGATCTGGGTCGCGGCGCGCGGATCCAAGGCGCGCGGCTCGCCGAGCTTCCAGTAAAGACTGCCCGCGAAAAGCGGCACGAAGGCGGCGACCAGGATCGTGGCCGTTTTGATTTTCTTGTTGATGTTGGGAGTGAAAGCGGCGGCATCCGCGGCATGCTCGGCCACCACCCGCCGCTCGATGTCGCTGCTGGCGCGGTTGAATTCTTCCCGGCCGATCGCGCCGCGCTGCACGTCCGCCTCGAGCTCGGCGATCTGCTCGCGATAGATGGAGGCGTTCGAGGCGGTGCGCGACACGTCGGTGCGGGCATGCCGCCAGGCGAAGAGGGGCCGCAGCACGATCGCGAGCGCAGCCGCGACGCCGAGCCCGGCGACGATCCAGAACGCCGTCATTGCGGGTCGCCCGAGCCGAGCATGCGCTCGGCGAGGCGCTTCTGCTCGGGCCCGAGCGGCAACTCCTCGGCCGCGCTGCGGCGCCGCCGCAGCGCGAGGATGAGCGCCGCCACGCCGACCGCGAGCAGGAGGAAGGGCCCCACCCAGAGCAGCACGGTCGTCGCCTTGAAGGGCGGCTCGTAGAGGACGAAGTCGCCGTAGCGCTCGACGAGGTAGGCGACGATCTGGTCGTCCGTCTTCCCCGCCTTCACCTGCGCACGCACCTGGCCGCGCAGGTCCTCCGCGAGCTCGGCGTTGGAATCGGCGAGCGACTGGTTCTGGCAGACGAGGCAGCGCAGCTTTTCTTCAAGGCTGCGGATTCTTTGCTTCTCACTTTCATCTGCATTTCCCGATGGGGAAAGGCAAATGAGAATAAAGGCGAAAAGCCAGGCTTTCATTTCTGGAGCGACTTCGCGAGCGGCAAAACCTTCTGCTCGAGGATCGCCGGGGTGAGCGGCCCGATCTGCTTGTAGCGGATGACGCCCTCGCCGTCGATCAGGTAGGTCTCGGGCACGCCGTAGACGCCGTAGTCGATGCCGATGCGGCCGTCGGCGTCGACCACCGAAAGATCGTAGGGGTTGCCGAACTTGGCGAGCCAGGCCTTCGCCTGGTCGTCCTTGTCCTTGTAGTTGAGGCCGAGGACGGGAATCACGCGCTTGCCGGCGAGCTCGACCAGGACCGGGTGCTCGTCGCGGCAGGACACGCACCATGACGCCCACACGTTCAGCAGCCACACCTTGCCCTTCATGTCCGCGGGCGCGAAGCGCTTGTCGGGCTGCGCGAGCACGGGCAGCTCGAACGCGGGCGCGGCCTTGCCGATGAGCGGCGAGGGCACTTCGCGCGGATCGCGGCCGAGGCCGGCATACAGGAAGACGACGACCGCGAGGAAGATCGCGAGCGGCGCGAGAAAGCGGATCACGCCGGCTCCCGGTGGATGACGGTTTCCTCCGCGGCTTCAGGGACCTCGCGCCGGCGCACGCCGGCCCGGTAGCGCCGGTCGGCGGCGGCGAGAAGCCCGCCGAGCGCCATCAGGAGGCAGCCGCCCCAGATCCAGTCGACGAAGGGCTTCACCTGCAGCCGCGCGGTCCAGGCGCCGTTGCCCGCGGGCTCGCCAAGCGATACGTACAGGTCGCGCGTGACGCCGGAGTTGATGGCCGCCTCGGTCATCGCGTTCTTCTGCACGCGGTAGATGCGCTTCTCGGGCTGCATGCGCGCGACCGGCTGGCCGTCCTTCGTCACGACAAACACGCCGCGCGCGGCCTGGTAGTTCGGCCCGGCGACGTCGTTCGCGCCCTCGAATTTGAACAGATAGCCGCCGAGCTCCGCGCTCTCGCCCGGCGCGAGGCGCACATCGGTCTCGGCCTCGTAGCTTTTCACGAGCGTCACGCCGAGGATGAAGACGCCGATGCCCGCGTGCGCGAGCAGCATGCCGGCAAAGGCGCTGTTGATTTTCGTCCCGGCCTTGAGCCGCAGGAGCAAGGCGGAAATCGTTCCGGCAAAGATCCAGAACGCGAGGAACAGGCCGAGCGTGGTCAGCAGCGCCCAGCGGCCGAAGAAGAGCGGCACGAAGAGCGAAAAAACGAGGACGAGCATCGCGGGCAGGCGCATGCGGCGCGCGAGCTCGGCGCCGTTGCCCTTTCTCCAGGCGACCAGGGGACCCAGGGAAGCAAGCAGGATCGCGGGTGCGAGCAGGATGGGAAAGACAAGCTCGAAATACGGCGGCCCGACCGAGATCTTCTGCCCGGTGAGGGCATCCAGAAACAGGGGATAGAGGGTCCCGAGCATCACCGCCGCGCAGGCCACGAGCAGCAGCATGCTGTTGGCGAGCAGCATCGACTCGCGTGAGAAGAGCTCGAAGCGCGCCCCCGGTGCGACCTTCTTGCCGCGCCAGGCGTAGAGCGACAACGAGCCGCCGATGACGAGCGCGAGGAAGCAGAGGATGAAGACGCCGCGGCGCGGGTCGGTCGCAAAGGCATGGACGGACGTGAGCACGCCCGAGCGCACGAGGAAGGTGCCAAGGAGGCTCAACGAAAACGCGAGGATGGCGAGGAGCACGGTCCAGGCCTTGAACGCGCCGCGCTTTTCGGTCACCGCGAGCGAATGGATGAGCGCGGTGCCCGCGAGCCAGGGCATGAAGGAGGCGTTCTCGACCGGATCCCAGAACCACCAGCCGCCCCAGCCGAGCTCGTAGTAGGCCCAACCGCTGCCGAGCATGATGCCCAGCGTCAGGAAAATCCACGCCGCGGTGGTCCAGGGCCGCGACCAGCGCGCCCAGGTGGCGTCGAGCCGCCCGTCGAGCAGCGCGGCGATCGCGAAGGCGAAGGCGACCGAGAAGCCGACGTAGCCCATGTAGAGCATCGGCGGGTGGATCACCATGCCGGGGTCCTGCAAAAGCGGATTCAGGTCGCGGCCGTCGGGCGCCGCGGGCAGCAGCCGCTCGAACGGGTTGGAAGTGAAAAGCAGGAACGCGAGGAAGCCGACGCTGATCAAGCCCATCACGCCGAGGATGCGCGCCACCATGTCGTCGGGAAGGCTCTTGCTGAAGACCGAAACCGCGACCATCCAGACCGAGAGCATCAGCACCCAGAGGAGGAGCGAGCCCTCATGGCTTCCCCAGGTCGCCGCGATCCGGTACTGGACCGGCAGCGACGAGTTGGAGTTGTTCACCACGTTCAGCACCGTGAAGTCGTTCGAATAGAAGGACCACGCGAGTGCGGCGAAGGCGGCGGCGACGAACACGAATTGCCCTTGCGCCACCGGCCGCGCCACGGCGACGAACGCGGGGATGCCGCGCGCGGCCCCCAGGATCGGCAGCACTGCCTGGACGAGCGCGAGCGCGAGCGCGAGGATGAGCGCGAAGTGGCCGAGCTCGGGAATCATCTGGCGGGCACCACGAGGCTTTCGGCTGCCTTCTCCGCCTGCGCCTTGGAAAGCGCATGCGCGGCTTCGGGCGGCATGTAGTTCTCGTCGTGCTTGGCGAGCACCTGGCTCGCGTGAAAGACGCCGTCCGCGCCGAGACTTCCCTGCGTCACCACGCCTTTTCCTTCCTTGAAGAGGTCGGGCAGGATGCCCTTGTAGACGACCGGGATGCTCTTCGCCGTGTCGGTGACGACGAACTGAACCGTCAGCCCGTCCGCGCCGCGCTTGAGGCTGCCTTTTTCGACCATGCCGCCGAGGCGAAAGTCGCCCTTCTGCGGCGCCTGGTTCGCTGCGACCTCGCTCGGGCTGAAGAAGAACACGACGTTGCCGCGAAAGGCATTCAGCACGAGCGCCGCGGCGACCGCGATCAGCGCGACGCCCGCCACGACCGCGATCAGCCGCTGATGGCGCGATTTCATTTCCCTAGTCTTTTAACTTCAAAAAAAGCACTTCGATCAGAACGCAAAGAAGAGCCATGCCGTAGCTGCCCCATACATACAGGCCGTAGCCCCCCATGTCGAGGAACTCGTTCAGACTTCCCCAGCTCATCGCGGGTTCCTTTTTCCCGTGGACAGGCGGATCCACTCCGCGTCGCCCTCGCGCGCGCGGATGATGCGGCGCAGGCGCGCAAGCGACACAGCGATGCTGTACATCCAGGCGGCGAGCGCCATCAGCAACATTCCGACGAGCATGGTCATCGCCATCGAGGGCGCGCGCGTGAGGCTCACCGAGGCGCCCTGGTGCAGGGTGTTCCACCACACCACCGAGAAATAGATGATCGGGACGTTGACCGCGCCAAGGAGCGCGAGCACGGCGCCGGCGCGATCGGCGCGCTGCGGATCGGCGAACGCGCCCTTCAGGGCGATGAAGCCGAGGTAGAGGAAAAGGAGGATCAGCTCGGAAGTCATGCGCGCATCCCAGGCCCACCAGGTTCCCCAGGTGGGCTTGCCCCAGAGCGATCCCGTCCAGAGCGCGAGGAAGGTGAACATCGCGCCGGTCGGGGCGAGGGCCGAGGCCATCATTCCGGAAAGCCGCGTGTTGAGCACGAGGCCTGCCGCCGCCCAGAACGCCATGACGAGGTAGATGAACATCGACATCCAGGCCGCCGGAACGTGGATGAAGATGATGCGGTAGGCCTCGCCCTGCGTCGCGTCGGTCGGCGCGACGAGGAAGGCGACGTAGAGCCCCGCGACCGCGAGCACGGCCGCCGCTACGCCGAACCACGGAATCATTCTTCCGGCGATCGGATAGAACGCCTGCGGAGCTGCGTAGTTGAAAATCATCAATCGAGGGCGATTCGAAGCGCCGCCATGGCGGCGAGAGGGCCGACGACCGAGGATACCGCAAGAAAAGCGCCGAGCAGCGAGAGGTGCGCGCCGGGATCGAGGCCATTCTGAACCGCGATGACGGCGCCCGCGCCGAAGACGAGCACCGGCACATAGAGCGGCAGCAGCAGAAGGCCGAGCAGCACGCCGCCCCCGCGCGCCCCGAGCGTGAGCGCCGCGCCCGCGGCGCCCAGCATCGAGAGCACCGGCGTGCCGATGACGAGCGAGACGAGCAGGGTGCCGAGCGCGCTCGCGGGCAGGTGGTATTGCAGGCCGAGGAGCGGCGCGATGAGCGTGAGGGGCAGCCCGGTCATCAGCCAGTGCGAGGAAATCTTGGCAGCGACCACGCCGAGGAGCGGCCGCGGCGCGACGAGGAGCTGCTCGAGCGTTCCGTCGGCGAAATCGGCGGCGAACATGCGCGGCAGCGACAGCATCGCGGCGAGGAGCGCGGCGACCCAGACGACGCCCGCGCCCATTGCGGCAAGGAGCTTCGGCTCCGGTCCCACGCCGAGCGCGAAAAGGCTCGAGGCCACGACGAAGAACACGACCACGTTGAGCGCGTCGCCGCGGCGCCGCAGCGCGATGCGCAGGTCGCGCCCGACGAGGAGGGCGAAGCCGCTCACGCCCTAGGCCTGCAGGACCACGGTTTCGGTCGCCGGCGCGGCGATCGCGACTTCCTGGTGCGAGGTGAGGACGACGAGGCCGCCCCGCGCGAGGTGCGCGGTGGCGAGCCGGCTCAGTTGCTCCAGCGCTTCGGCGTCGAGCGCGGCGAAGGGCTCATCGAGCAGCCAGAGCGGCACCTCGGCCGAAAGCGCGAGGCGCGCGAGCGCCGCGCGCCGGCGCTGGCCCTGGGAGAGAAAGCGCGCCGGCATGCGGGCCACGCGCTCCAGGCCGAACAGCTCGAGGGCGGCCTTGGTTTTTTCCAGAGGGCGCTTCGCCCCGGAAAGTTCGAGAGCGAAATTCAGATTCTCGAGGACCGTCAGATCCTCGCTCAGCCCGGCTGCGTGACCGATAAAAAGCATTTCGCGCCGGAAATCGTCGCCGCGCTCCCGGTCGCGCCAGCGAATGCTGCCGGACGCCGGGCGGCTCAAGCCGGCGAGCGTGCGCAGGAGGCTCGTCTTGCCGCTGCCGTTGGGCCCCTTCACCCGCAGGAGCGCGCCCGCGCCCACGGAGAAGCCCAGGCCCGTGAAAAGCCGCACGCCGCCGCGCTCGCACGCGAGGTCCTTCGCTTCAAGCATGCGCCTGATTTTACTTGTGAAACCGCGAAGACCCCCGGCGCGATTTGGGGTATCGTGAGCGTCATGCAGAACCGCTGGCTCGTGCCGTTCCTCAACCTCGGGCACCTGCTCGATCACCTCGCGATGCTGGTTTTTCCGACCGCCGTGGTCGCGCTCGTGCGCGAGTGGAACGTCGATTACTCGGATCTGCTCAAGCTCACCCTCGGCGGCGCCATCGCCTTCGGCGCGTTCGCGATTCCGGCGGGCTGGCTCGCCGATCACTGGAGCCGCTACAAGACGATCGCCGTGTACTTCTTCGGGCTGGGAATCTCCCTCGGGCTGACGGGTTTCGCGCAATCGCCCTGGCAGATCGCCGTTGGCCTCACGGTGACCGGCGCGTTCGCGGCGATCTACCACCCGGTCGGCATCGCGATGCTCGTCGCCTCTCCCCAGAACATGGGCCGCGCGCTCGGCTGGAACGGGCTGTGGGGCAACCTCGGTCTCGCTTTTGCGGCCCTGATCACGGGCGCGCTCGTCGATTTCGCCGGCTGGCGGGCGGCGTTCTTCATCCCCGGCGTGTTCTGCGTGCTCGCCGGCGTTCTCTACCTCGTCCTCGTCAAGGACCCCGGCCAGGCGAAAAAGACCTCGAAGTCCCTGGGATTGCACATCGACGCGCGCATGATGGCGCGCATCTTCGCGATCATGCTGATCGCCACCGCCTGCGGCGGGGTCATCTTCAGCTCGACGACCTATTCGATGCCGAAGGTGTTCGACGAGCGGCTGCGCGACCTCACGCAGACCAACCTCGGCATCGGCGCGCTCGTCGCGGCGGTCTACACCGTGGCCGCGTTCGCCCAGGTGGTGATGGGGAGCCTCATCGACAAGTTCGAGCTGCGGCGGCTTCTCATCGGCGTCGCCATCGCGCAGATCCCGATGCTGTGGCTCGCCGCGAACCTGCAGGGCTGGGCGATGCTCGGCATCGCGCTCCTCATGATGCTCGCGGTGTTCGGCCAGATTCCGTTGAACGACGCGATCGTCGGCAAGTACGTGGCCGACGAATACCGGGCGCGCGTGCTCTCGGTGCGCTACGTCTTCTCGCTCAGCGTCGGCGCGATCGCGCTCTCGATGATCGCGGCGCTGCACCGCACCGACGGCGGCTTCAGCAACGTGTTCCTCGTGCTCGCCTGCCTCGCGGCGGCGATGCTCGCCGCCTCGTTCTTCTTCCCCTCGCGCGCCGAGCTCACGGCGAACAAGGAAAAACTGGCTAGCCAGCCGGCGTAAGCCGCTCCCAGGCGCGCTTCGTGCGCTGCTCGCGGATGCCGCCGGCCACCTTCAGCAGGTCGCGGTCGCGCGCCCAGCGCGCGGCGGCGGGATCCGAGCCCGCCTTCTCCCAGTAGCTTTCGCTTTCCCTCAGGAGCTCGGCGCTTGCCGCAAAGGCGCCGGCAAGGGCGAGATGCGTCGAAGGCGAACTCGGATCCTCGCTGGCAAGCCGCTCCATCGCGAAGAGGACGGACAGCATCCGCTCGATCCACGTCTGCGGCCACTGCAGGCGCCTCGCTTCGCGGACGAGGTAAGCCAGGATCGCGCCGTGCACGTGCAGGTCCTCGACGGTGCGGAAGGGCCGCACGTATTGCTCGTAGCCGTCGCCCGGGAGGAGGGCTTCGTCCGCGATCGCGACATTTTCGAATTTGAGCCGCGCGTGCGGCACCTCGGGAACGAATTTGGTCGCCGGCATCAACTCGACCTGGATGCCGGGTTGGCCCGAGCCTGCTTTGACGATCCGGATTTCAGGCCGGCCTTGCGACTCGCCGGTTTTGGCCGCAACAAAGAAAAGTGCGCCGTCCGGTCCGAGCGTGGTCCACTTCTTCGCGCCGCTGAGCTTTCGATCGGCGAGAGTGGTCTGTATCGCTTTAGGCGTGTTGCCGGCTTCTTCGGTCACGCAAAGCGCACAGATGCGGTCCTCGGGCGCGCCGGGAAAGAGGGCGTGCAGGGCGGCCTGGTAGCCGGAGGCGAACGCCCAGCCGACGCGGTCGGCGGAAAATCCGGCGACGATCGCGCGATCCATGGGATTGCGCCAGACGCGAACGATGTCGCGGTAGCCCGCCCACCATGCCGCCACCTCCGCGCAGTCGCGCGCGGAGGTTCCCGCCTTCAGCAGAAACCCGATTGCGTCGTCGCGCAATCAGGTCTTGATTTCGCGCGCGGTGATCGTGTACTTGAAGTTGTCCGGGTCGAGGCTGTCCAGGCGCTCGCCGCCGGTTTCGGCCTGCGGGTACATGAAGAAGTTGACCTTCGGGCCGCTCGAGCCGGGCAGGGCGACGTCCTGCGCTTCGTTGTAGGCGAGCCAGTTCATCTCCCACGCGCCGAAGAGCTTCTGGCGCACCGGCGGCACCACCGGGTCGAGGAGCGTCGTCGGTTGCGGGCGCTCTTCGAGCACGACCTTGCGCACGTCCGCCGGATCGACCGGCACCCAGCCAAAGCCGGTGAGGAACACTTCGGCGCGGCAGTGCTGGGCCCTGGTCACGTTGGCGGTGCCCGCGCCCAAGCTGCGGTAGCCGAACTCGCTTTTCACGACGCGCAGGCCGTAGACGTCGCGCGCCGGGAGGCCCGAGGCGCGGGCGAGACCGACGTAGAGCGCGTTCAGGTCGGCGCACTTGCCGCCGAGGTTGCCCGATTCAAGCAGTGACTTGACGTCGCCGATGCCGCAGCCCTTCGTCTTGGGATCGCGGAAAGTGTTGTCGACCACCCACTCGTAGATGGCGCGCGCCTTTTCCACCTCGCCCCGCTTGCCCTTGACGATCTCGCGCGCCGTGTCGCGCACGATGCCGTCGGTCGGCACGTGGTCGGTCGCCTCGCGGTTGAAAGCGGCCGTCGAGGCATCGAGCCTGAGGGCGGGATCGGGCTTGGAGAAATCGATCTTGCGGTTGCGCGTCGAGAACGTGCTCACGACCTCGACCACGGGCGCCTTCTCCGCCGCGCTCCACTCGGCCGCGACCATGGCGGCGCCGTACTTGCCGTCGCGGACGAGCCGCGCGTTGCCGTTGCTCTGCCAGGTGTTGCCGATCACCTTCTGGTAGTCGCTGTCGACCGAGGGCACGGGCACCCAGGCCCGGCTCGCGCCCGAGGGCTTGAGCACCTCGACCCGCGTCGTGATCTCGAAGGTGCGCCAGCCCGCGGGTTGCGGATCGAACGGCAGGTGCTGGGCAAAGCTCACACGCGGCAGGACGGCGAGCGCCGCGCCTGCAGCCAGGAATTCACGTCGTTGCATGGCGGTTCCTCCAGAGGGTCATGCGGTCATTGTAGGTTGCGTCGAAGTCCGCGTCAGCCGGTGCCGGCCGGTGAAAGCAAGATAGTGCCGTCCACTCGCGCGGCCGATCATCGTCAAGCCGATTTTACGTGCGATTTCGTGCCCCATCTGGGTCAGACCTGAGCGCGAGACGAGAAAGGGGATGCGCATCTGCGCGCATTTGATGACCATTTCCGAGGTCAGCCGGCCGGTCGTATAGAACAGCTTGTCCGAGCCGTCTATTCCATCGAGCCACATGAAACCGGCGATCGCGTCGACCGCATTGTGACGGCCGACGTCCTCGACGAACATGAGGATCTCCCCGTCGAGCGTGGCGAGCGCGCAGCCGTGCACCGCGCCCGCCTGCTTGTAGATCGTTTCATATTTGCGGACTCGCTCGATCAGGACGAAGAGGTTGTCGTCGGTGAGCGAAACGTCGTCGCGCAGCTTCACCTGGTCGATCTCTTCCATCAGGTCGCCGAACACCGTCCCCTGCCCGCAGCCGGTCGTGACTGTTTTCTTCTTTACTTTGTTTTCGATTTCACTGGAGGGGCGATTCAAAGTCACGGCAACCGAGTCCGTTTCCCAATCCACTTGAACAGCGGCGATGTCCTCGATCGAGTCGACCAGCCGCTGGTTGCGCAGGTAGCCGATGGTGAGCGCCTCGGGCGCGTGGCCAAGCGTCATGAGCGTCACGAGCTCGCGCTTGTCGAGATACAGGGTGAGCGGATGCTCGCCGGCGATTGCGGTCGGCACCATCTCGCCGCGCTCGTTGTAGGCCTCGACGTCGAAGGTCGCGGGGCGCGCGGCGTGGGTGAGCTTCGGGCGGTAATGCGCCATCCGCTCAGCCGCCGATGTACGACATTTCCACTTTGGGGAGATTCGCCGTCTGCGCGGTTCTCAGCTCCGAATAGCGGTCGGCGCGACGGCGCCACACCGCCGCGATGTGATCGCGAACTTCGTCGTCCGAGGCTCCGCCGCGCAGAAGCGACTTCAGGTCGAAGCCCTGCTGCGCGAAGAGGCACGTGTAGAGGGACCCTTCGGTCGAGAGCCGCATGCGGTTGCAGTCGCGGCAGAAGGCCTGCGTCACGGACGAGATGACGCCGATTTCGCCCGCGCCGTCCTTGTAGCGCCAGCGCTCGGCGACCTCGCCCTGGTAATTCGCGTCGGCCGGCTCGAGCGGAAAGCGCTCGCCGATCATGCGCAGGATCTCGCGCGAGGGAAGCACTTCGTCCATGCGCCAGCCGTTGGTGCTGCCGACATCCATGTATTCGATGAAGCGCACGATATGGCCCGTGCCGCGCCAGTGCGAGGCCATGTCGAGCACTTGGGCGTCGTTCACGCCGCGCTTGACCACCATGTTGATCTTGACCGGGCCCAGGCCCGCGTCGGCCGCCGCATCGATGCCCTCGAGCACCTTCGCCACCGGAAAGTCCGCGTCGTTCATGCGCCGGAAGGTGGCTTCGTCGAGCGAGTCGAGGCTGACCGTGAGGCGCTCGAGGCCCGCCTGCTTCAGGAGCTTCGCGTGCTTGACGAGCGTCGAGCCGTTCGTCGTGAGCGTGAGATCGACGCCGAGGGGCGCGAGCATCGCCACCAGCCGGTGCAGATCCTTGCGCAGGAGCGGCTCGCCCCCCGTGAGGCGGATTTTCTTCACGCCGAGGCCCGTGAAAATCCCGGCCAGGCGCGCGATTTCCTCGAAGCTGAGGATTGCCGCATGCGGCAGGAATTTGTAGTCGGCGTCGAACACCTCGCGCGGCATGCAATAGACGCAGCGGAAATTGCAGCGGTCGGTCACCGAGATGCGCAGGTCGCGCATCGACCGGCCGAGCGTGTCGGCGAGCGGCGAGCCGTCGTGGCGCGGCGCCCGGGGCACCTCGGTAGAGCCTCGCGGCCTGATGGAAATAACCTTTTGCGGCATGGGCTTAATGCAGATTTTGCGACGCTGCAACGATCATAGCAGTATAGACTTCACCAAGACAGGAAAGTCGGTTCCGGAGAACGCCTCAAGCATGGAAAAGCCGAAAAAAACGCTGGCCGTGGTGATGCAGCGGCGCCCTTCGACCAGTCGCTGGCAAAGCGAGGTCTGGGAGCCGTGGTCGGTGCTCGAGTCCGACGAGCCGCCGGGCCCGCCGCGCATGCTCGTGGATCGCGGCGAGGTGACGCAATGGCTGTATCCGGGAATGCCGCTCGAGCTGCATCGCGACGAGGCCGAGGGCTACTACATGAACGTGTCCTCGGCGGCGCCCAAGGTCTTCGTGCTCTGGCGCATGCGCGAGGAGGATGAAATCAAGGACAACGATCCGGTGCGCGCACTGCCGGTGCTCGTCACCGCGAGCTACGACGAAGCCGGACGCTGGATGGATGGCGGCCATTCGGTCGACAACGTGGCGATGCCGCCGGAGATCTTCGCCTGGGTGGGCGAGTATGTCGAGAAGAACTACCGGCCCGAGCCGAAGAAGCGCTCCAAGCCGCGCTCCTTCATCCATCCCAAGGACCGGGTGGGCGGATGAGCGAAGGAAAGGAAAACTTCCTCGATCGCTGGTCGCGGCTGAAAGAGGACACGGCGAAGGAGGAGGTCAAGCCCCCTGTCGAGAAAGACGCGGCGAAAAAAGCCGAGCCCGCGCCGGTGCTGCCGCCCATCGAGCAGCTCAAGCCGGACTCCGACTTCAGGCCGTTCATGGACCCGCGCGTGGATGCGGCCACGCGCCGCGCCGCGCTGAAGAAGCTCTTCGCCGACGGGCATTTCAAGATGCTCGACCCGTTCGAGCCCTACTCGGTCGACCTCACCGGCGAGGATCCGATTCCCGAGGAGATGCTGAAAACGCTCGATCACGCGCGCCGGCTGCTCTTCGACGAGAAGAAGGAGCCGGCTCGGGAACTGGCAAAAGAGCCGGCGAAGGAAGTCGCGGAGAAACCTCTTCAGGAAGCCAAGGATGTCGCTGGAAAGCAAGACGCTTAAGCTCTGCTCCTGCAACGGCACGATCGCGCTCGACGCGAAGCGACTGGCCGGCGCCCTCAAGCTCGGCCAGCCGATCAAGGTGCACAGCGAGCTTTGTCGCAAGGAGGCGGGTGCCTACAGCGCCGCCCTGGGCGAGGCCGACGTGCTCGTCGCCTGCACGCAGGAGGCGCCGCTCTTCGCGGAACTCGCGGCAAGCGCGAGCTCCCAGGCGAAGCTCAGCTTCTTCAATATTCGCGAGGCGGCGGGCTGGTCGGCCGAGGGCGCGCAGGCGGGGCCGAAGATCGCGGCGCTCGTCGCGGCCGCGGCGCTGCCCGAGCCCGAGCCCGTGCCCGAGGTCTCCTACAAGTCGGGCGGCGAGCTGCTGATCATCGGCCCGGCGGAAGCCGCGCTCGACTGGGCGGAGCGCTTGAGCGCGGGCTTGCAGGTGAGCGTGCTCATGACTTCGGCGGGCGGGGCGGAGCTGCCCGAAGAGCGCCGCTTCCCGGTGTGGTCGGGCAAGGTGGCTTCGCTCTCCGGCTGGCTTGGCAACTTCGAGGTCGAATGGCGCCAGGAGAACCCGATCGACCTGGAGCTGTGCACGCGCTGCAACGCGTGCGTGCGCGCCTGCCCCGAGAACGCGATCGACTTCAGCTACCAGATCGATCTCGCGAAGTGCAAATCGCACCGTGCCTGCGTGAAGGCCTGCGGCACGGTCGGCGCTATTGATTTCAGCCGCGCGGCGAGCTCGCGCAAGGAGCGCTTTGACCTCGTGCTCGACCTCTCGCGCGAGCCGCTCATCCGCGTGCCAGACCTGCCGCAGGGCTACGCCGCGCCCGGCGCCGATCCGCTCGAGCAGGCGCTCGCCGCGCAGAAGCTCGCCGCGCTGGTGGGCGAATTTTCCAAGCCGCGCTTCACGCAGTACCGCGAGCGCATCTGCGCCCACAGCCGCTCCCACAAGACCGGCTGCACCCAGTGCCTCGATGTCTGCTCGACCGGCGCGATCACCGCGAACGGCGATCACATCAAGGTCGAGACGCATCTTTGCGCCGGCTGCGGCGGCTGCGCCACGGTCTGCCCCTCGGGCGCGCTCACGCACGCCTATCCGAGCGTGCCCGAGCTCGGTGCTCGCCTGAAGACGATGCTCGCCACCTACCGGGAGGCAGGCGGCGAGGGTGCCTGCCTTCTCATCCACGATCTCGAAGCAGGCAAGGCCGCCGTGCGCGCGCTCGGGCGGCGTGCCGGGTTCGGCACGCGCGGCCTGGGACAGAAAGGGGCCGGCCGCGGGCTGCCTGCGCGCGTGATTCCGTTCGAATGCTTCCACGTCGCCTCGATCGGCATCGACCTGCTCTTTGGCGCGGTCGCGTATGGCGCAAGCCAGGTGCGCATCCTCGTCACCGGCAACGAGCCCGAGGGCTACCTCGCGGCGCTCAAAAAGCAGATGTCCTTCGCGAGCGCGATCCTGAAAGGCCTCGGCTACGAGGGCGAGCATTTCGGTGTGATCGAGGCCGATCGCGCGGAAGAGACGCTCTGGGCGCTGAAGCCCGCCGAGGGCGTCAAGACGCCTGCGACGTTCAATCTCTCGGCCGAAAAGAGGACGTCACTCGATTTTGCTTTCGACGTTCTCTCGAAGCAAAGCAAGCAGAAAGAAATCGCTCTTCCCAAGGGCGCGCCTTTCGGCGCGATCACGGTCAACAAGGAGACTTGCACCCTCTGCAAAGCCTGCATCGGCGCCTGCCCCGAATCGGCGTTGCTCGATTCCCCCGAGGCGCCCGTGCTGCGCTTCATCGAGCGCAACTGCGTGCAATGCGGGCTTTGCGAGAAGACCTGCCCCGAAAATGCCATCGCGCTCGTGCCGAGGCTGCTGCTGGAAAAAAGCGCGAAGGAGCCCGTCACGCTGAACGAAGCCGAGCCGTTCAACTGCGTGCGCTGCGCCAAGCCCTTCGGGACGCGCCGCATGGTGGAGAACATGACCGGCAAGCTCGGCGCGCATTCGATGTTCGCGGGCGGAAGCGCGCTCAAGCGCCTGCAGATGTGCGCCGATTGCCGCGTGGTCGACCTGGCGAGCTCGACCGACGAGCCTTCCGTCTTCGACTACACGGGACGCAAGTGAGCGAGAAAGGGTCCGCCGCGCAGGAGGCCCCGCGGCAAAGCGCCCAGTTGGCGCCTGAGGATGCGGCGCGCGCGGCGGCCTATGGGCTGATCGCGCGGCTTTTTTACCTCGCCCCGGACAAGGACCTGCTTGGGCAGATCCTGCACGCGGAGCTTTTCGAGGGCGAGAGCGAGGCCTCGCGCGCCTGGCGCGAGCTCGTGGGCGCGTGCCGGGATGCCTGCCCGGTGGTGCTCGAGAACGAGCACACCGAGCTTTTCGTCGGCACCGGAAAATCCGAGGTCACGCCGTATCTCTCGCACTATGTGCTCAAGCACGCGAACGACAATCCGCTCGTCGAGTTGCGCCAGCAGCTCGTGGCTTGGGGCATCGGCCGGCGCGAGACGGCTTTCGAGACCGAAGACCACATCGCCGGTGTATGTGAAACGATGCGCTTCGCTATTGCAGTGCAACATCGCTCGGACGAAGAGCAGAAGGCGTTCTTCGATCGTTTCGTCTATCCGGGCGCGGCTGCTTTTTGCGATGCGGTAAAAGCTTCGCCCAAGGCAATTTTCTATGGGCGGGTCGCGCGCTTCTCGCGCGAATTTTTCGAGCTGGAGCGCGAAGCGTTTTCGATGCTTTAGCGATGGCGATTTGAGAATCGCTATCAACTGCTTATTCCCTGTCAGGAATAATTTTCGATTGGGGCGTTTCCCGCTCTTGAACAAAGAGATGGAGAAAGGTACCTTGCGAAGGATTTCACAGTTGAGAGCCCCGATTCGGTGCAGAAAAAAACCGGGGCGAATGAAGGTCTCGAACCCAGGAGGCAGGTCATGAGCCAGAAAAAGCCCATCCTCTCGCGCAGAAATTTCCTCTTGTCCGTCGGCGCAGGCAGTGCCGCCACCGCGGCCGCTGTCATCTCGAAGCAGGCGCCCGAGGCGGCCAAGGAAGTGGCGAGCAACGACAAGCGTTCGACGCGCGGCTACCAGGAAACGGCGCACGTCACCAACTACTACCGCACGACCAAGGTCTGAGGAGCGCGCGATGCTGCTGACCAGAAAATCGAACGGAACCGTCGTCGCCGCGCAGGGCCGCCTCGCGCAGAGCCTTTCGGGCGTTCTCGCCAAGACCATCGATCGCCGCACCTTCCTCAAGCGCTCCGGCGTCGCCGCGGGCGCTGGCGCCGCCGCCGCCACGCTCTCGACGCAGATGCCTTTCAGCATGATCGGCGAGGCGCAGGCCAAGGACGAGGACTCCGGCAAGGTCGAGGTGAAGCGCACCGTGTGCACGCACTGCTCGGTGGGCTGCGCGATCGATGCGCACGTGCAGAACGGCGTCTGGATCCGCCACGAACCGGTGTTCGACTCGCCGATCAACCTGGGCTCGCACTGCGCCAAGGGCGCCTCGATCCGCGAGCACGGCATCGCGCACGACTCGCACCGCCTCAAGTACCCGATGAAGCTCGAGGGCGGCAAGTGGAAGCGCATCTCCTGGGACCAGGCCTACGACGAGATCTCGAAGAAGATGCTCGACATCCGCAAGCAGAGCGGGCCGGATTCGCTCTTCCTCGTCGGCTCCTCCAAGCACAACAACGAGCAGTCGGCGCTGCTGTGCAAATGGGCGCGCCTTTGGGGCACGAATAACACCGACCACCAAGCGCGCATCTGCCACTCGACCACCGTCGCCGGCCTCGGCCAGACCTGGGGCTACGGCGCGATGACGAACTCGTACAACGACGAGCAGAACTCCAAGTCGCTCATGTTCCTCGGCTCGAACGCCGCGGAGGCGCACCCAGTGTCGATGCTGCACACGCTGCACGCAAAGGAAAACGGCGCCAAGGTGATCGTCGTCGACCCGCGCTACACGCGCACCGCAGCGAAGGCCGACATCTATGTGCGGCACCGCTCGGGCACCGACGTCGCCTTCCTCTTCGGCGTGCTCTATCACATCTTCAAGAACGGCTGGGAAGACAAGCAGTACATCCATGACCGCGTCTACGGCATGGACAAGGTGAAGGAAGAGGTGCTGGCAAAGTGGACGCCGGAAAAATGCACCGAGGTCACCGGCTGCACCGAGGCGGAAGTCTTCACTGTCGCCAAGACCATGGCCGAGAACCGGCCGGGCTTCATCATCTGGGCGATGGGCCAGACGCAGCACAACAACGCGAACGCGGTGGTGCGCGCGACCAACATCGTGCAGCTCGCGCTCGGCAACGTGGGGCGCTCGGGCGGCGGCGCGAACGTCTACCGCGGCCACGACAACGTGCAGGGCGCGACCGACGTCGGCCCCAACCCCGACACGCTGCCGGGCTACTACCCGGTCGCCGTGCCCGGCTCCTGGGCGCACTGGTCGAAGGTGTGGAACGTGGATCTCGACTGGCTGAAGAAGCAGTATGTGTCGGAGGCCATGATGGCCAAGCCCGGCATGACGGTGTCGCGTTGGATCGACGGCGTCACGGAGAAGACCGAGCACATCGACCAGGATCCCAACCTGCGCATGATCTTCTTCTGGGGCCATGCGCCGAACTCGCAGACGCGCGGCTCCGAGATGGTCGAGGCGATGAAGAAGCTCGACCTGATGGTCGTCATCGATCCGTATCCGTCGGCCTCCGCCGCGATGTTCGCGATGGTGCGCAAGGACGGCGCCTACCTGCTGCCCGCGGCGACGCAGCTCGAGACCGAGGGCTCGGTCACGGCCTCCAACCGCTCGCTGCAGTGGCGCGAGAAGGTGATCGAGCCGATGTTCGAATCGCGCACCGACCACATGATCATGTACCAGCTCGCGCAGAAGCTCGGCTTCGGCGACCAGTTCGTCGGCAAGAAGGACGGCAGGCAGAACCTGCGCCTGGTGAAGGGCAAGGGCGGCATGGAAGAGCCGTCGATGGAGGACGCGCTGAGGAACGAGATCAACGCCGGCTGCTGGACGATCGGCTACACCGGCCAGTCGCCCGAGCGCATCCAGGCGCACATGCGCAACATGCACCTCTTCGACGTCAAGACCACGCGCTGCAAGGCGGGCAAGGATGCGAAGACGGGGTACGATCTCACGGGCGACTATTTCGGCATGCCCTGGCCCTGCTACGGGCACGCGAAGATCAAGCATCCGGGCACGCCGCTCCTCTACGACACCCACAAGCATCCGATGGACGGCGGCCACGCGTTCCGCGCGCTGTTCGGTGTCGAGAAGGACGGCGTCAACCTGCTCGCCGAGGACGGCATCGCCAACCCGGGAAGCGACATCAGCACGGGCTATCCGCAGTTCGACCACGTGTTCATGAAGAAGCTGGGCTGGTGGGACGAGCTCACCGAGGACGAGAAGAAGGCGGCCGAGGGCAAGACCTGGGCGAACGACCTTTCGGGCGGCATCCAACGCGTGGTGATGAAGCACGGCTGCGTCCCCTTCGGCAACGCCAAGGCGCGCGCGGTGGTGTGGAACTGGCCTGACGCGATCCCGCAGCATCGCGAGCCGATCTTCAGCCCGCGCGCGGACCTCGTGGAGAAGTATCCGACCCACGACGACGTGAAGACGCTGTGGCGCCTGCCGACGCTCTTCAAGACGGCGCAGCAGAACGCGATCAAGGAAGGGATGGACAAGAAATTCCCGCTGGTGCTCACGAG
>Ga0310810_10002851_pt1 | contig 18702 bp, 17 predicted proteins | sample NCmetagenome_FD_207641 | JGI IMG/M metagenome (GOLD analysis project Ga0310810, IMG submission 207641) | Soil microbial communities from experimental microcosm in Duke University, North Carolina, United States - NC | ecosystem: Engineered > Artificial ecosystem > Soil microcosm > Unclassified ...
AATCAGGCCAAGGGCACCACGCGGGTGGCGCTCGGCTGTCCCATTTGCGATGACTGTTGGATTGAGGGCACGACCCGATGGCAGAGCTAAAGAACACTGCTCCGATCCGCCTCTGCGCCATGCAGGGCGACGGCATCTCGCCGGAGATCATGGCGTCGACGCTTGCGGTCCTGCGCGCGGCCGCCGCGAAGTGGCAGTTCGAGTGCGTTTTCGATGAGGTCGAGGTCGGGCTGAAGCCACTCGCCGCGGTAGGCACGACCTTTCCGGAAAGCGCCTTCGACGCCGCGAAGGCCGCCGACGGCATCATCCTCGGCCCGGTCTCGCACAACGACTATCCGCCGGTCGAGAAGGGCGGCATCAACCCCTCCGGCGCGCTGCGCAAGCGGCTCGATCTGTTCGCCAATATCCGCCCGGCGAAGACGCGCGCACAGTTTCCCGCACGGTTCAGCAAGCCGGCCAATCTCGTGATCGTGCGCGAGAACACGGAAGGCTTCTACGCCGACCGCAACATGCACCAGGGCGTCGGCGACATCCTGGTGACCCCGGACGTCGCGATCTCGATGCGCAAGATCACGCGTCATGGCTCGACCCGCATCGTCGAGGAAGCCTTCCGGCTTGCGATGCGCCGGCGCCGTCAAGTCGTCGCCGTGCACAAGGCGAACGTGCTGCGCGTCTCGGATGGGCTGTTCCTCGAATGCGCTCGCGCAGTTGCGGCGCGCTATCCGCAGGTCAAGTACGAGGAGCGGATCATCGACGCGATGGCGGCATTGCTGGTGCGCGACGCAAGCCAGTTCGACGTGATCGTCACGACCAACATGTTCGGCGACATCCTGTCCGACGAGGCGTCCGAGATCGCCGGCAGCTTGGGCCTTGCGGAATCGATCAATGCCGGCACCGACCATGCGATGGCACAGGCGCAGCACGGCTCCGCGCCCGACATTGCCGGGCAGGACAAGGCCAATCCCTCATCGCTGATCGGTTCCGCAGCGATGCTGCTCGCCTGGCTGGGCGAGCGGCGCGACGACGCGCGTCTCGCGCAGGCTGCTGCCGGGATCGAGCGTGCGCTCGATACCGCAATCGCAAAGCCCGAATGGCGCACCGCCGATCTGGGCGGTCCGCTCGGAACGAAGGCGTTCGGCGAGAGGGTGGCGGCAGCGCTCGACACATAGCCCGCTCATGCCCGCGAAAGTAGGCATCCAGTTGTATTTTTTTCTGGCCAAAAGGACTGGGTCCCCGCTTTCGCGGGGACGAGCGGAGTATGATTACACCCTCGGCACCGCCCAAGGCCGCGCGGCGCGATCCTTTACGGCGAACGCTGCAATCTTGTCCTTGTGCTGCGCCGTCAGATCCAGCTCGTCCCAGCCGTTGATGAGCCGCGTCTTGCGCGCCGGATCAATGGTGAACGGCACGACGTAGTTGCCGGACTTGATCGTCTGCGCCTCCAGATCGACCTCGGCGCGGCCGGTCTGCTCGACGGCCGAGAGCAGCTTCTCGATGTCCTCCTCGGAGACGATTGCCGCGACCAGCCCATTGTTCACCGAATTGCCCGCAAAGATGTCGCCGAAGCTGGTCGCCACCACGCAGCGAAAGCCGTGATCGACCAGCGCGTAGACCGCAGCCTCGCGCGATGAACCGACGCCGAAGTTCCTGCGTCCGATCAGGATGCTCGCGCCCTTGCGCGCCGGATCGTTCATCGGAAAGTCCGGGCGCGGCTTGCCGTTCTGGTCGAAACGCAAATCCCGGAACAGCGCATCGCCGAGCCCTTCGGCGCGCGAAATCTTCAGGAACCGCGCCGGGATCACCTGGTCGGTATCCACGTTGTCGCGGCGCAGCGCGACCGCGGTACCGGCGAGCTGCGTAAACTTTTCCATCACGACCTCCCGGTGAGCATCGGCCGCACATCGGCAAGATGGCCGGTGATGGCGGCGGCCGCGACCATCGCGGGCGACATCAGATGCGTGCGCGCGCCCGGCCCCTGCCGGCCGCGGAAATTGCGGTTGGTGGTCGAGGCGCAGCGTTCGCCCGGCGGCACGAGGTCTCCATTGATGCCGATGCACATCGAGCAGCCGCTTTCGCCCCAGGTAAGTCCCGCCTCCGTGAAGATCTTGTCGAGCCCTTCCTGCTCGGCCTGATGCTTCACGACCGTGGAGCCTGCGGACACAAGTCCCGGCACCTTGGCCTTGCGGCCGGCAAGGACGGCGGCTGCGGCGCGCAAATCCTCGATCCGCGAATTGGTGCACGATCCGATGAACACACGGTCGACTCGGATGTCGGTGAGTTTCTGGCGCGGCGAGAGCCCCATGTAGTCGAGCGCGCCCTGCATCTGCTTTGCCTTGTCGGGATCGTCGACGGTCGCGGGGTCGGGCACTGCGGCATCGATCGGCAGCGTGTCCTCGGGGCTGGTGCCCCACGTCACCACCGGCGCAATCGCGGAAGCATCGAGCGAGACCTCGCGGTCGAATTCGGCATCGGGATCGCTCGGCAGGTTCTGCCACACCTCGACGGCGCGATCGAAGTCCGCGCCCTTCGGGGCGAATGGCCGGCCCTTGATGTAAGCGAAGGTCGTCTCGTCCGGCGCGACCATGCCGGTCCGCGCGCCGGATTCGATCGCGAGATTGCAGAGCGTGAGGCGGCCTTCCTGAGTCAGCCCGCGGATCGCGCCGCCCGCATACTCGACGCCGTGGCCCTGGGCGCCGTTGGTGCCGATCCTGGCGATGATCGAGAGCGCGATGTCCTTCGCGCCGATGCCCGGGCCGAGCCTGCCGTCCACCGTCACGCGCATGCGGTTCGGCTTCTTCTGCCAGAAGGTTTGCGTCAGCAGCACGTGGCTGACCTCGGAAGCGCCGATGCCGATCGCAATCGCGCCGAGCGCGCCATGCGTTGCGGTGTGGCTGTCGCCGCAGACGATGACAAGGCCCGGAAGGGTCAGTCCCTGCTCCGGCCCGACGACATGCACGATACCCTGCCGCGGATCGTCGAGGCCCATCAGCATGACGCCATGCTTGTCGGTGTTTGCGACGAGCGTCGTCACCATTTTCTTCAGCGAGGGATCGTTGAACACCCGGCCGTGCGATGTCGGCACGTAGTGATCGGCGATCGCGAAGGTGAGATCCGGCCGCGCGACCTTCTCGTTGCGCGCCTCGACCTTGTCGAAGCCCTGGAACGAGCCTTCGTGCACGTAGTGCCGGTCGACCCACAGGAGCGAGAGGCCATTGTCGGCCTTGAGGATTTCGTGCGGCGCCCAGATCTTGTCGAACAGCGTTAACGGCTGCGTCATCGGCGTTTCCCTACCCGTCTTTGTTCGCATTTAGCCGCCGGATACAGCCCGGTAAAGGCCGCTAACCGTATGGCTGCCTCCCGATTGATCGGGGGGTTCCGCACGGGCAAAAATGGCGCGGCAGCGTAGCGTCAGTGAGTTCATGAAGGTCATCATCGTCGGCGGGGGAATTGGCGGGCTTGTCACCGCGCTGATGCTGCATCAGCGCGGCATCGATTGCGAAATCTATGAGCAGGCAGATGCCATCCGCGAGCTCGGCGTCGGCATCAACACGCTGCCGCACGCAATAAAGGAACTGAAGCAGCTCGGGCTGCTGGAGCGGCTCGACGCGGTCGCGATCCGCACTTACGAGCTGTTCTACATGAACCGGCTCGGCCAGGAGATCTGGCGCGAGCTGCGCGGCACCGATGCGGGCTTCGACGTGCCGCAGTTCTCGATCCATCGTGGCAAGCTTCAGGGCGTGATCTATCAGGCAGCGCGCGCCCGGCTCGGCGAAAGCCGCTTCCATTTCGGCTCGCGGCTCGGCGCCTTCACGCAGGACGACACCGGCGTCACCGCCTATTTCTTCGACCGCAACGGCTCGCATCACACGACGGCGCGTGGCGACGTGTTGATCGGCGCCGACGGCATCCATTCGTTCGTGCGCGAAAAGCTCTATCCGAACGAAGGCCCGCCGGCCTGGAACGGGCTGATGCTGTGGCGCGGTGCGACTGACTGGCCGCAGTTCCTCACCGGCCGCTCGATGATGATCGCGGGCGGGCTCGAGGCGAAGTTCGTGCTCTATCCGATCGGGGCCGGCACCGCGCCGGACCGCCGGCTCACCAACTGGGCGGTGGTTGGACGTGTGTCGGACGGTTCGACGCCGCCGCCACGCCGCGAGGACTGGTCGCACCCCGGCCGCTGGGAGGACCTGGGACCGAAGCTCAAGAGCTTCCGCATTCCCTATTGCGACGTGACGCACCTGATCGAGGCGACCGGCGAATTCTGGGAATACCCGATGTGCGACCGCGATCCGCTGCCGCGCTGGTCACATGGGCGCGTGACGCTGCTCGGCGATGCCGCGCACCCAATGTATCCGGTCGGCTCGAACGGCGCCTCGCAGGCCATTCTGGACGCGCGCTGCCTCGCCGACTGGCTCGTGCGCGCCGAGCATCCCTTGCACGCGCTCGCGGCCTACGAGGCCGATCGCCTGCCTCCGACCGCGCAGATCGTGCGCATGAACCGCAAGGGTGGCCCGGAGGGCGTGATCGACGCGGTCGAGGCGCTCGCGCCGGATGGCTTCACCAACATCGACGACGTGATGAGCTACGAGCAGCGCATGGCGATCGTGCGCGGCTATGCGTCAACGGCGGGGTTTGCGCAAAGCCAGGTGAACAAGCGGTAGGTGCATCGACCTACTCCACGTAAGCCTGGCACTCGATCTCGACCTTCATGCGCGGATCGACCAGCCCCTTCACCTCGACGAGCGTGGAGGCAGGAAGATTGTCGCCGAAATACGCGATGCGGCGCGGGTTGATCTTCGGCCGCTCCGTGATGTCGGTCATGAACACCTGAACCTTGACGACATGCTCGGGGCCCGCGCCGGCCGCCTTCAGGCATTTGTCCATTGTGGAGATGGCTGCGTCGAACTGCGCAACGACGTCGGAGGGGATGCTGCCATCCGGCGCCTGGCCGACGACGCCCGCGACCCAGACATGCGGGCCCGCGCGCGTGACGTGGCAGTAGTGGCTGACCGGAGGGCGGATGTCTGGAACGATGATGCGCTGAATTTTTGGCATGGTGATCTGCCTGCTTGCCTGCAAACGACGCGTGAGCCTAGCCGCAGTTGCGCCGACGCGCGAGTGCGCGCGCCGCTACTCGATCCGTGAGATGTCCCCGTCGAAGTCCATCGGCGGATAGATGCCACCGTGGAATTGGCGCGAGATCGCGTCCTCGGTGTCGGGCTCGCGCATGATCTCGGCCGCATAGTCCTCGGCCTTGTCCTGCGGTTTGTAGCCGAGGAACTCGAGGCCCTTGTTGCGGTAACCACTGCGCGCGTTGTCGGAGATGCCGTAGACGACGATGAAGTGATAGTCGGGCGCATCGATGCAGCATTGGACGAGATGCACGGTGTCGCGCGGACTGAGCCAGACGTAGAGCAGGCGCCGGTCCGTCGGCGTGTCGCGAAACGCGCCGATGCGCAGGCAGGCGACCGACAGCCCGTGCTTGTCGGCGAACAGCCGCCCGACCGCTTCGCCGAACACCTTGCTCACGCCGTAGATGCCATCCGGCCGCGGCGGGACGGCCTGATCGATGACGCGCTCTCGCCGGTAGAACCCGATCGTGTGGTGTGAGCTGGCATAGATGACGCGCCGCACGCCCTGCCGGTGCGCCGCCTCGAACACGTTCCAGGTCCCGACGATGTTGTTGGGGAGAATCTTCTCCCACGTATCCTCGCCAGGGATCGCGCCGAGGTGAACGACGCAGTCGACGCCCTTCATGGCAGCTTCCACGGACGCGAGATCGGTCAGGTCGGCCGTCGTGATCTCCTCACCGTCGCGCGCCGGGCCGAGCGGCGCGATGTCGGAGAGACGCAGCACGCCGTAGCGGCCACGCAGCCCTTCGCGCAACGTGTTGCCGATCTTGCCGGCGGCGCCGGTGATCAGAATGCGATTCATGCGGCCTCTTTTTCAGTATCCCTGCGCGATGTCGACTTCCTGCAGCAGACCTTTCCCGGCCTCAAGGCTGCGGATGTTCGCGACGATTTCGGTGACGAGCTGCGCGACAGTCGGCCGCCGCGCGACGTGCGGCATCACAGTGATCCTGGGGTGCGACCAGAGCGGGCTCTCCGGCGGCAGCGGTTCGGGCCACAGCGCGTCCAGCGCGGCGTACGACAGCTGACCCGAATCGAGCGCCGCGATCAGGTCCGCGTCCACCACGTGCTTGCCGCGCCCGACGTTCACCAGCATGGCGCCCCTCGGCATCATGGCGAACGTGCGGGCGCAGAAGATGCCCTCGGTATCGGCGGTCAGCGGCAGCAGGCACACCGCGATGTCGGTCTGATTGAGAAACGGCTCGAGCTGATCGGACCCATGGAAGATCGGGACCTCCGCACCCTGCCGCGGCGAGCGAACCCAAGCCGAGATCGCAAAGCCGAGCGATTTGAGGATCAGCGCGGGCGCCTTCGCCATCATGCCGAAGCCGAGGAAACCGACGCGCCGCTGCTCGGGCCGCGCGATCGGGACGCGCAGCCATTCGCGCCGCGCCTGCGCGGCCTGATAGCCCGGCATGTCGCGATGCAGGCGCAGAACGTGCATGACGACGTATTCGGTCATCATCGGATCGCCGCCCGGCGGCTCGATCTTGCCGAGCGGGACTTTCGGGAGCTTCGGATGCTTCACGATGTCGTCCACGCCCGCCGCCCGGCTGAACAGGGCTTTCAGATTCGGGAATGCAGGCAGCGCGTTGAAGTCCGGGTGCATGAAGGCGAGGTATTCGATGTCCGTGAGGTCATTCACCTCAGGCCAGATGCGGATCGGCAGTTCGGGGATCTGTTCCTTGAAGGTGTCGCGCCATGCCTGTGCATTGCCGATCCGCTTGTCGAGCTCGATGAGAAGCAGCGCCATCACCCACCCTTCGCAATGTACAAACCGCGCTCGCCGCTACTTCGCTTCGCTCGCCTTGATTCCCGAACTTTCCACAAGCTTCGCCACGCGCGGCAGGTCGCTCGCGAACAATTTTGCATGCGCTTCCGGCGACATCTGATCCTCCGGGAAGGGCACCGTGCCGAGGTCCTTCAGCCTGGCAACGATGCCCGGGTCGGAAACCGCCTTGCGCAGCGCTGCGTTCAGCGCATCAACGGTTGCCTTCGGCGTGCCCTTGGCAACATAGAGCCCGTGCCACATCGTGTAGGTGACCTCGGGCATGCCCAGTTCGGCCGTGGTCGGCACATCCTTCAACTGCTCGAGCCGCTGCGGCGACGTCACCGCGATTCCATGCAGCGAGCCGGCTTGCACCTGCGTGATCGCGTTGGTGACCTGATCCCAGAGGAGATCGATCTGCCCTCCGAGGAGATCGGCGATGGCGGGCGCCGATCCGCGATACGCCACGACCGTCGGCTTGAAGCCGAGCACGTTCCCCATCATCACGGCGCACAGATGGCTGTTGCTGCCGATGCCGCCGTGCGCGAAGTTCGCTTTCGGACCCTGCTCCTTGATCCAGGCGACGAAATCCTTCGGGGTCCTGCCGGGAATGGACTTGCGACCGACCAGCAGCATCGGCGCATTGTTGACGAGCCCGATCGGCTCGAACGCGGTCTGCGTGTCGTAGCGCAAATTGTTGAACAGGCTCGGCGCCGCCAGCAGCGCGACATGGTTGATGAGGATCGTCGCGCCGTCTGGCGCCGAACGCGCGACGCGATCGTTGGCGATCGTGCCGCCGCCGCCGACCTGATTCTCGATGACGACACTGCGGCCCAGCGTCTGCGCCATGTGCGCGCTGATCAGCCGCGCCACGGTATCCGTCCCGCCACCTGCCGCGTAAGGGACCACGAGCGTGATCGGCTTGGAGGCCGGCTGCGCGGCGGCGGGCGAGGCCAGCACAGCAAGCAAAAGACCGGTACTCGCCACCACGCATCGACGATCGATCACCGCAAACCTCCCCAAGCTTTTCTTACCCGAAGGCTAGGCTGCCGCAACACGCAGGGCAACGGCGTCGCCGCGCATACTAGATACGCGTCCACTCCATCAGCACATCCGGCTCGCGCTCCTCGTTGCGGCTGCCATCGGTGCGCTCGATCTCGCGAAAGCCGTGCGCGCGGTAGAACCGGATTGCCGCGGCGTTGCGCTGGAATACCCAGAGGCGCAGTGGCGCGTGGTTGGTCATCGCTACCGCGAGCAGCTCTTTGCCAAGGCCCTGACGCTGACATTCCGGCCGCACATAGAGATGGTCGACCCAGCCCGTGCGGAATGCGATGAAGCCGTCGATCGCGCCGGCGACCCACACCTCGCATTGCACAAACACCTGACCGCGGAAAAAGGCGAGATCGTCCTTCGGTGTATGCAGCGCCGGCAGATAAGGCAGGCACGTGCCGCGCACGGCCCGAAACAGCCGCGCCACCGCTTCGACCTCGCCCACCTGCGCCGGCCTGATTGTGTGCAGGACATCCCTCCCTCAAGAGCTGCAGAAATCCCCGATTTGTCTCTTCCGGCAAAGATGCCGCGTCGGGCTTTTTACCGTCTGGTAACCAAGGTCTCTAACGCGATCTCCATCCGACTGGATTACCTCTTGGCTGGGGACGCTGGGATGAAATTGCCGGGGACATCAGCCGCGCACGCGGAGGATTCGCCGCTGCCGGAGCTACCGGCTGCCGCGGGTACCGCCTTGTCCCAAATCTATCGGCCCCCGCCACGCAAATGGTGGATGCTGTCCGGTGTCGTCCTCGTCGGCCTGATCGTCTGCGCGTCCATTGCCGCCGTCCTGATGTCGCGCGAGCGCGCCCTCACGCTCGCCGAGCGGCAACTGCAGAACCTTGCATTTGTGCTCGCGTCGCAGGCGACCGCAACCTTCGAGACCATCGACCGCGTGCAGGCAAGCCTCGCCGAGCGGATTACCGCGATGGGGCTCTCCTCGCCGGCGGAGTTCGAGCGCAAGTTCGGCAATATCGAAACTCACATGATGCTGGCGGACAAGCATCTCGGATTGCCGCACGTCAGCGCCTTCGCGCTGGTGAACGCACAAGGAAAGCTTTTCAATTTCTCCCGCGTCTGGCCGGTGCCGGAGATCGACGTGTCCGATCTCTCGTTCTTCCAGGTCCTCCACGCCGACCGCGCGCGCACCTCTTTCATCAGCGAGCCCATCCGCAACAGGGTCAATGGCGCGTGGATCATCCAGCTTGCGCGTCCAATACGAACGCTCGACGGCGCATTTGCGGGGCTTCTCCTCGCCGCTATCGATCTTGAACAATTCGAAAGGGAATTTCAGCCGATCGTGCTCGGCGAATACGGATCGATCGCGTTGCTGCGCAACGACGGGACCCTGCTTGCGCGCTATCCCCGGATCGAATCCCTGATCGGCCACACTTTCCACGGTGCGTTGGACTCCCTTGGCGATCAGCCGTCCGGCACCGTGCGGTTGACCGGCGCCATGGACGGCAAGGACCGTATCCTTGCGACCCATCGCCTCGCGCGTTTTCCGTTCATCGTCACGACGGGCATGAACACGGCAGCCGCGCTCTCCGACTGGCGAAAGGAGGCCGCAACGATTGCGGCCTTCGCGCTGTTCTCGTGCTGCCTCGTGGCACTCGTCCTGATCCTGATCGTGCGCCAGTTCTCGCGCCAGGACCGCTGGTCGAAACAACGCCTGATGATTCAAAAGCAGCGGCTCGACACCGCGATCAACAACATGACACAGGGGTTGCTGCTGTTCGATGCCGCGGAACGGATCGTCGTCTGCAATCGGCGCTATATCGACATGTACGGGCTGAGTGAGCAGGTGGTGAAGCCCGGTTGCAGCCTTCTCGACTTGATCAGTCATCGCAAGGAGACCGGAAGCTTCTCGGGTGATGTCGAAGGCTATCGCGAGTCCCTGCTGCGCGATCTCGCTCAAGGACGGGAGACCGAGCTCACGATCGAAACAACGCATGGAAGAACCGTCCGCATCGTGAACAAGCCTCTCGCCGGTGGCGGGTGGGTCGCCACCCACGAGGACATTACCGAAGGCAAACGGGCCCAGGAGCGTATCGCGCACCTCGCCCATTACGACGCGCTGACCGACCTGCCCAATCGCATGATGTTTCGTGAGAGGTTGGACGAACAACTGGCCTGGGTTCATCGCGGCGCCAGGCTCGCGGTCCTCTATCTCGATCTGGATCACTTCAAGAGCATCAACGATACGCTGGGTCATCCGGTCGGTGACGAGCTGCTGGTGACCGTCGCGGGCCGGCTGCGGACTTGCGTCCGCGACACGGACCTCGTTGCCCGGCTGGGCGGCGATGAATTTGCAATCATCCAGACCGGCATTGAGCACCCATCCGACGTCACGACTTTGATCGAACGGGTCCAGGAGGCGGTCCGGGAGCCCCTGGATTTCGGTGGGCACCACGTCATCACGGACACGAGCATCGGGATCGCGATGGCTCCGGAGGATGGCGAGGAGGCCGACCGGCTCTTGAAGAACGCCGATCTCGCGCTCTATGCCGCGAAGGCGAACGGGCGCGGGACCTATCAGTTTTTCGAGCCGCGCATGGACGCTCACGCCAAAGCGCGCCGCGCACTCGAGTTCGATCTGCGTGAAGCGATCATGTGCGGCGGCTTCGAGCTGCACTATCAGCCCATCGTCGACATGCAGCGCGGAGCGGTCGTGGGCTACGAGGCGCTGCTGCGCTGGATGCATCCGGTTCGCGGCATGGTCCCGCCGTCCGAGTTCATACCGCTCGCCGAAGAAACCGGTTTGATCAATCAGCTCGGCGAGTGGGTGCTGACAACGGCCTGCCGCGAGGCTGCCGGCTGGCCGAACAACATCAAGGTCGCGGTGAACGTCTCTCCCGTTCAGATCAAGAGCCCCGGGCTCGTCTTGAATATCGTGAGGGTCCTTGCCGAGACCGGCCTTCATGCGCGGCGGCTCGAACTTGAGATGACCGAGACCGTGCTTATTCAGGATGACGATGCGACGCTGTCCGTCTTGCATAACCTGCGCGATCTCGGCGTCCGCATTGCCATGGACGACTTCGGCACAGGCTTCTCATCGCTGAGCTATCTGCATCGATTTCCGTTCGACAAGATCAAGGTCGATCGCTGCTTCATCAAGAACCTGCCTGAGGACAAGGGCTCGGTGGCGACCATCCAGGCGATCATCGGAATCGCGAAGGCGCGCGACATCGTCACCACGGCCGAGGGCGTCGAGACCGAAGAGCAGAAAAAGGTCCTGAGTGATCTTGGATGCGACCAGATCCAGGGCTTCCTGATCAGTGGCGCGAGACCGGCGTCCGAAATCGCCGCCGCGTCGGGCGGGGGGCACGTCCGCAAAGCGGCAGGGCGCCGCTGAACTTACGCCTCGGGCGGCGGCAGGAACACGATTTCGTGCTTGGCCGACAGCGCCACGACGTCCGGCGGGTTCTGCTCCTTCATGCCGTGGATCGCCCAGAACAGATCGTAGAGCTTGCGCGTCGGCGTGACCCAGAACAGGCACTTCACCGGTTGGTCCGACTTGTTGAACAGACCGTGCGGAATATTCATCGGCAGGCGGATCAGGTCGCCGGCGGTCGCCACGTATTCGCGGCCATCGATCAGCGCATCCATGCGCCCCTCGAACATGTAGATGTACTCGTCCTGGGTCGGATGGATGTGCGGCGGCACGAAGGTTCCGGGCGGAAAAGTCGCGTGCCACGAGAACGACTGCTCGCTTAGGGATTTCGGCACGTAGGTCTGGCCGAGGATGTTCCAGACAATCCCGTCGATGCCCGTGGTCGCCTTGGTAATGCCCGCCGTCAACTGCATGAACGCCTCACTGTCTTCGTGCCAGCGGCATTCAATCACGAACACGCGCCGCGAAAAACACGCGCCGCGCTTCCAGAACGGTTAACTTGATGACAGCGTAAACGGCGCTGCCGCGCAGCTTGGAATGCGCCAATTTGCCTGCAAAATGGGGCTTCACAGGACAGATATTTCAAACTTAAAATATCGCCCGAACCGCTCCATTGGACGCGGACGAAGGCCGGGCCATACTCGGCTAAGGGACGTAGAAGACTTCCGGAGGACATCTAATGAAGAAACTGATGCTCGTTGCGGCACTTGGCTTGATCGCCACGCAGGCCGCCGCGCAGGATAAGCTCAAGATTGGCATCCTGACCACGCTCTCAGGCCCGCCTGCGGCGCTCGGCGTGCAGCAGCGCAACGGCTTTCAGCTCGCGCTGAAAACGCTCGGCAACAAGCTCGGCGGCCGCGAGGTCGAGCTGATCGTACAGGACGATGAGCTGAAGCCCGACGTCGCGGTCGGCAAGGCGAAGGCGTTCGTCGAGCGCGACAAGGTCGATTTCGTGGTCGGCCCGATTTTCTCCAACATCCTGATCGCGATGATGAAGCCGGTGACGGACTCGGGCGTGGTCCTGATCTCTCCGAACGCCGGTACGTCGAACTTCGCCGGCAAGGATTGCAACGCGAGCTTTTTCGTCACGTCGTACCAGAACGACCAGAACGCCGAGACGATGGGCAAATACGCGCAGGACAACGGTGTGAAGAAAGCGTTCCTGATCGCGCCAAACTACCAGGCCGGCAAGGACGAGCTCGCGGGGTTCAAGCGCGACTTCAAGGGCCAGATCGCGGACGAAGTCTACGTGCCGCTTGGCCAGCTCGACTATTCGGCCGAGCTCACGAAAATCGCCGCCGCGAGTCCGGATGCAATCTTCGCCTTCCTGCCGGGCGGCATGGGCGTGAACTTCGTCAAGCAGTTCCGCCAGGCCGGTCTTGCCGACAAGGTCAAATTCCTCTCGGCCTTCACGGTCGATGAATCGACACTGCCGGCGCAGCAGGACGCGGCGCTCGGCTTCCTCGGCGGCGCAAACTGGGCGCCGAACCTCGACAATCCGCAGAACAAGGCCTTCGTCGAGGCCTATCTGAAGGAATACAATGCGGTTCCGGCCTCGTACGCCTTCCAGGCGTATGACGCCGCGCTCCTGATCGACTCCGCCTTGAAGGCGACCGGCGGCAAGACCGACAACAAGGACGCGCTGCGCGCGGCTATAAAGAAGGCCGACTTCAAGTCGCTGCGCGGCAAATTCAAGTTCAACACCAACCACTACCCGATCCAGGATTTCTACGTGGTAAAGGTCGCCAAGCGCAGCGACGGCAAGTACCAGACCGAGATCGTGCAGAAGGTGTTCAGCGACTACGCCGATCCGTACGCCAAGGATTGCCCGATGAAGTGAGCTAATCCCTCCCCGCTTGCGGGGAGGGTGGACGCCGCGGAGCGGCGGCCGGGTGGGGCTTCGCAATCGCCTGAAAAATTCCCCACCCGTCTCCTCGTTCGCTCCGCTCACTCGGAGCCACCCTCCCCTTTCAGGGGAGGGATAAGAGGCGCTGATGTCCCTCACCCTCCTCATCGTCCAGACGCTCAACGGCCTGCAGCTCGGCGTGCTGCTGTTCCTGATCGCCGCTGGGCTGACGCTGGTGTTCGGCGTCATGGACTTCATCAACCTGGCGCACGGCGTGCAGTACATGCTCGGCGCCTATCTTGCCGTCATGTTCTACGGCCTCACCGGCAATTTCCTGTTTGCGCTGGTGCTGGCGCTGGGCGCCGCGCTGTTGTTTGGCCTCGTCCTCGAGTTCGCGGTCTTTCGCCATCTCTATGACCGCGACCACGTCGACCAGGTGATCGCAACGTTTGGCATCATCATCTTCCTGAACCAGGGCGTGAAGCTGCTCTGGGGTGCGTCGCCGCTGAGCCTGCCGATGCCGGAGGCGCTCTCCGGCTCGATCGTGCTGATGCCCGGCATTCTCTATCCGGTGTGGCGGTTGGTCATCATCGCTTCGGGCCTTGCGGTCGCGCTGATCCTCTATCTGCTGGTCGGGCACACGCGCGTCGGCATGCTGGTGCGCGCCGGCGCGACCAACGCCCCGATGGTATCGGCGCTCGGCGTCAACATCCGTCGCCTGTTCATGATCGTGTTCGGCTTCGGCACCATGCTGGCAGGCTTTGCGGGCATCATGATCGCGCCGATCCTCTCCGTCGAACCCGGCATGGGCGACACCATCCTGATCCTCGCCTTCGTGGTGATCGTGATCGGCGGCATCGGCTCGATCCGCGGTGCCTTTCTGGCTGCGCTGATCATCGGGCTGGTCGATACGCTTGGGCGCTCGTTCGCGGTCGATATTCTGCGCCTGTTCATGGCGCCCTCGCCTGCGCGCACGGTTGGGCCGGCGATCGCCTCGATGCTGATCTATCTCCTCATGGCCGTGGTACTCTACTTGCGGCCGGCGGGCCTCTTCCCCGCCAAGGGCCGCGCGTGATGGCGCAGCTCGCGCTTGCCTCAGACCGCACGCCGCGGCGCTCCGGTCTTGCCGGGAACGTGCTGCCAGTTCTGGTTTTCATCGTCTTCGCGGCGTTGCCGCTCTTCGCAGCGTTTCAGGCCGAAGCGTATGTCCTTGGCCTCGTCACCCGCGTGATGATCTTTGCTATCGCGGCGCTCTCTCTTGACCTACTGGTCGGCTACGGCGCTCTGGTCTCATTCGGCCACGCGGCGTTCGTCGGGCTCGGCGCCTATGCGGTCGGAATCTTGAGCGCGCATGGCGTGCACGATGCGCTGATCTCGCTCCCGGTCGCGCTTGGCGTTTCGGCGCTGTTTGCCTGGGCGACCGGCATCGTCTGCCTGCGCACCAAGGGCGTCTACTTCATCATGATCACGCTTGCGTTCGGCCAGATGGTGTTCTTCATCGCAACCTCGCTTGCGCCCTATGGCGGCGACGACGGCCTGACCATCCGGATGCGTTCCACCCTCGCGGGCTTCCCGATCTTCAACAATGACCGTTCGCTCTACTACATCTGCCTCGCCTGCCTGCTCGGCGCGTATCTCCTTTGCCGCGCGCTGATCGGCTCACGTTTCGGGCGCGTCTACCGCGGGGCGCGCGAAAACGCGTTGCGCATGGGGACGATCGGCTTCGAGGTCTATCGCTTCCAGCTCGTGATGTACGTGATCGCCGGCATGCTGGCAGGGCTCGCGGGTTTCCTGCTCGGCAACGCTACCGACTTCGTCAGCCCCGCCTACATGGCGTGGCAGCGCTCCGGCGATCTGCTGATCATGGTTATTCTCGGCGGCATGGGCACGCTTCATGGCGCGATCGTCGGGTCGGCCGCGTTCCTGCTGACCGAGGAATGGTTGTCCGGCCTGACCGAGCACTGGAAGGTGATCTTCGGCCCGCTGCTGGTCCTGGTCGCGGTGTTCGCGCGCGGCGGGTTGATCGGCGTCGGGACAAGATTGCGGGGGCTGCTCGGTGGCTGACCCCGTGCTGCGCATTGAAAACCTGTCGAAAAGCTTCGGCGGCCTGCGCGTCACCGACGATGTCACGCTCGATGTCCGGGCAGGCGAACTGCACGCCGTGATCGGGCCGAATGGCGCCGGCAAAACGACGCTGATCAATCAGATTTCCGGATTGCTCGCGCCCGACGCCGGGCACATTGCCTTTGCCGGCGAGGATATTACCGGCCTGCCGGCGCATCGGCGCGCGGAACGCGGGCTTGCACGCTCGTTCCAGATTACCTCGATTTTGCCGCGCTTTTCGGTGCTGGAGAACGTCGCGCTCGCCGTGCAGGCGCGAAATGGCTCGAGTTTCCGCTTTTTCGGCCGCGCGGCCGATGAGGCCGGGCTCAATTCGCCGGCGCTCGCGGCGCTCGCGCAGGTCGGGCTTGCCGATCGTGCCGATGCCGCCGCTGCCGACCTTTCGCACGGCGAGAAGCGCGCGCTAGAACTTGCGATCGCGCTCGCCATGGAGCCGAAGCTGTTGCTGCTCGACGAGCCCATGGCGGGCACCGGCCGCGACGAAACCGACCGGCTGGTCGCGGTGCTGCGCTCGCTCAAGGGACGCTTCCCCATGGTTCTGGTCGAGCACGACATGACCGCGGTGTTCGCACTCGCCGACCGCATTTCGGTGATGATCTACGGGCGAATCCTGGCAAGCGGACCGCCCGATGTCGTGCGCAACGACCCGCAGGTGGTCGCCGCTTACCTGGGCGACGAGATGGAGTGATGCTGACAGTCCAAAATCTCGCTGCCGGCTATGGCCCCGCACAGGTGCTGTTCGATGTCAGCTTCGCGGTCGGCGCCGGCGAGGTCGTGACCCTGCTCGGCCGCAACGGCATGGGCAAGACGACGACGATCCGGACGCTGATGGGCCTGCTTCCGGCGCGCGGCGGCACGGCCGAGTTTGATGGGGATGCGTTGCTGGGCCGTCCACCCTATCGGATCGCGCAGCGGGGCTTGGGCCTTGTGCCCGAAGGCAGGCAGATTTTCCCGACGCTCTCGGTTGAGGAAAATCTGGTCGCCACCGCCACGGCGCGCCACGGCGCACACTGGACGCTGCCGCGCGTCTACGAATTCTTCCCGCGACTCGCGGAGCGGCGCGCCAACATGGGCAATCAGCTTTCCGGCGGCGAGCAGCAGATGCTGGCGGTCGGCCGCGCGCTGATGACCAATCCGAAGCTGCTCATTCTCGATGAGGCAACCGAAGGCCTCGCGCCGCTCATTCGTGCCGAGATCTGGGCCTGCCTTGCGCGCCTCAAGCGCGAAGGCCAGGCGATCCTGCTGGTCGACAAGCACCTCGATGCGCTCGCGAAGATCGCGGATCGCCATGTGGTGATCGAGAAAGGCCATACGGTATGGACCGGCACGTCGGCCCAGCTAGCGGCCGACGCCGGTATCAAGGCGAAATATCTGCAGGTCTGACTAGAGGATCCGCGCGCGCTCGAGTGCCTCGGCGCCCCCGAGCAGGTGCTCTGCCTTCACCTGCTGCTCGGCCGCCATCTGTCCAATCTCGTAGGCGAGCGGAATTGCCGCAGGATTGTCCATCTGGCGGACGCGCGCGAGGTCCGTTGCGCTCAGTTTGAGATTGAGGTTTTGCTCGAGCCACCCATGCTCCAGCCGCACATCATAACGCAGGAATCGAAACAGCGGTCCGCCCGGGAAGACGTCGTGTGCATCCAGGATCTCGGAATTAATCTGCCACGGCGTCGGACAGTCGCCCATCCATTGCATCATGGCGAGGGCATGGGTGCTCGTGTCGTCCATGAGACTTAGCAAGGCATGCAACGCAAGCGTGACATTCTGGGTGTGGACCGTCGATGTCTTGTCGACACCGGCACGAAAGCAGCCGGTCCCGATCGACACCACAGTGAGCTTGCCGAGACCCATTTCCCAGTTCAGCCCGTAAGCGGCGAGGCGCGCCATCATGAGCAGCGCGAGGGCCGGATTGTTATGCGGCGAAACTCCGCCATCAACGAAGAGGCCGCTGTCTTCTTCCGTGATGCGGATCGATTCGGGCTCGAAATAGGTGGGCGCCGCCGTGCTGGCGCGTACCAGGTTGCCAAGCAGATAGTGGCGGTTGCCAATGAACGTCTTTTCGGGTGGGCTTTCCCAATAGGGCGCGCGGGGATTGTTCGACACGATCCAGGGGCTGCCCGTGTCCATCCGCTTTGTCATTAACGCGTATCCGGTGCGCAGATCAGGCGTGTCGAGTGTCCGATCACCGATGATGTCCGCAATCTCGCGCCGCAGGCCGTTCGCGTTGAACTTCGCCTGAAGCAGAGGGACGCGCAAGGAACGCTTGAAAGCTTTCGGCGCAAGCCGGTGATAGATTTCGCGCAGCTCCTCGGTCGTCTTTCCAAGCGCGAGAGCGCACCCGATGATCGCGCCCGTAGACGTTCCGCCGATCAGGTCGAACCAGTCGCTGAGCAAGCCGTCGCCACCCTGCTCGCGCAGCACCGCCTCGATCCGTTCCAGAAACGCTACCGAGATGACGCCGCGCACGCCGCCGCCATCGAGCGACAGGATACGCTTCGGCCCGGAGCCGAACAGGTGACGGTCGCGCGATGAATGATCCGGCTCGGCCATGCCGGCAGTCTAGCTACTCCGCCGCCTGCTTCCAGCCGGGCGTGGCGTGCTGCTTGGGCTTCGCCTTCCGCCGCAACTCCCTCAGGTCCGCGCGATCGCGTACGCTGTTACGGAAGATCTGGTCACGGCCGGCGAGATACTGCGGCGGGCAATGGATGTCGGTCGCGCCATACCAGGCGGCGGCCTTCATGGTGAGGAACGGGTCGACCAGATGCGGGCGCGCGAGCGCCACGAGATCGGCTCGGCCGGCCGCGATGATCGTGTTCACCTGGTCGGCGGTCGTGATCGCGCCGACGCACATCGTGGCGATACCCGCGTCGTTGCGGATCTGGTCGGAGAACGGCGTCTGGAACATGCGGCCGTAGACCGGCTCAGCGTCCGGCGTGGTCTGCCCGGTCGAAACATCGATCAGGTCACAGCCGGCTTCTGCGAACGCGCGCGCGACCTCGACCGCATCGTCGCCGGTGAGGCCGCCTTCCTCCCAGTCGGTCGCCGAGATGCGCACCGACATCGGCCGCTCGTCCGGCCAGACTTTTCGCAGCGCGCGAAAGACCTCCAGCGGGAAGCGCAGGCGGTTTTCCAGGCTCCCGCCGTACTCGTCAGTGCGCTGGTTGGTGAGCGGCGAGATGAAGCTCGCCAGCAGGTAGCCGTGTGCACAATGCAATTCCAGCATGTCGAAGCCGGCGCGCTGCCCGCGCTCGGCCGCAGCGACGAAATCAGCGGCCACCCTGTCCATGTCGGCGCGGGTCATTTCGCGCGGCACCTGGCTGTGCGGGTAGTACGGGACGGGCGAGGCCGAGATCACCGGCCATGCCCCTTCAGGCAGCGGCTGGTCCATGCCCTCCCACAT
>Ga0310810_10002852_pt1 | contig 18702 bp, 15 predicted proteins | sample NCmetagenome_FD_207641 | JGI IMG/M metagenome (GOLD analysis project Ga0310810, IMG submission 207641) | Soil microbial communities from experimental microcosm in Duke University, North Carolina, United States - NC | ecosystem: Engineered > Artificial ecosystem > Soil microcosm > Unclassified ...
GACCGCTTCTTCGCAGAATATTCGGCGCTCAACCACTTTACCCAGACGGTCATCCGCACGACCGAGCGCGGCGAAATCATCCGCTGGCCGGTGCGCGTTGGGTTGCGGAGGGCGCTGTGAGCCTCATCAGCGACATCAACGCCGAGCCGTGGCGGTTCGACTTCTATTCGGTGCTGCGGCGGATCGAACGCAGCTATCCGGACCGGCCGCGTGTCGGCGACAGCGCGGCGCGGCGCGAGGAATATCTGGCGCTCGGCCAGGATCCCTACATGGATTTCCCGGCCTCGAATCTCAGCGCATTCGAGCGCGGCGCCGACGGCCGCTTCCGGGTGCTGGTCAAGTTTCTCGGATTGCTCGGCCCGCAGGGCGCGCTGCCCCTCTCCACCACGGAGGAAGCGTATTCCTGGAACCTGATGCGCGAAGATGCGTTTCCGCGCTTCCTCGATCTGATCAACCATCGTTTCCTGCAGCTCTTCTTCCGCGCCTGGTCCGACGCACGGCCGATCGGCCAGCATGACCGTCCAGCGGATGACCGCTTCATCGCTTATATCGGCGCCATGATCGGCATCGGATCCGAACCCTATCGCGGTCTTGATTCGGTGCCGGACAAGGCGAAGCTCGCGTTTGCAGGCCTCATGGCGCCGCAGGCGAAAAGCGCGTCGCGGTTGCGCAGCGTCATCGGCGGCTTGTTCAAAGCGCAGGTTGAGATCGGCGAGTTCGTCGGCTCGCGTCTGGCTCTTGAGCCGGCCGATCGCACTGCGGTCGGTGCGCGCAACAGCACGCTCGGCACCGGCATGCTGCTCGGCGCGAGCGTATACAGCGTGCAGGACAAGTTCCGCATTCGCCTGTTCGTCAAATCGATGGAGGAATACGTCACCTATCTGCCGACCGGAAAGCGCTGTGAGCCGCTCGCCGATATCGTTTTTTTCTACATCGGCGATCAGCTTGACTGGGAAGTGGAGCTCGCGATTCCGGCGGGCGCGATCGAGCCGGTGCGGCTCTCGCAGTTCGGGCAGCTCGGCTGGACCAGTTGGATCGCACCCAACTGGGCCGAAACGGACCGCACCCACCGGTGCGATGCGCGCTTTCACCCTGCGGAAATCTTCAAGCAGCGGCGCAGGCGCGCCGCCTGAGGCATCGTTCGGAGTATCCGATGGCCGATATAAGTCTCGAGGCGGTAACCGGCAAGCTCAATCGGGTCGGCTATGAATCCTTCATTCAGGCGCTGCGGCAGGCCAAGGGCGCGGGCAACCGCAATGTCGAGCTTGCACACTGGCTCACCCACATCCTGCAACGTGATCGCACCGACCTGACGCTCACGGTGGAACATTTCAAGCTCGATCGCGCCAAGATGCTAATGGACCTCGGCGATGCGATCGGCAGCTTGCGGCAGAACCAGACCGAGATGCCGGAAGTCTCCGATCAGGTGCAGGAGGTGCTCGACAGCGGCTGGTATTACGCGACCTTGTTGTTCGGCGAGACGCAGATCCGCACTGGGCACCTCCTCGTCGGCGCCTTCAAGAAGGCCGAAACGCGTCGCGCGCTGACCAACCTCTCGCGCGAGTTCAGCAAGCTCAACATCGACACGCTGACTGACGAGCACCGCACCGTCTGGCGCGACTCGGAAGAAGAAAACCTGCGTCCGATGGACGGCTCGGGGCTGCGCGGCGCCGACACACCGGGCGGGCAGGCGGCCGCCGGCCCGCATGGCACGACCGCGCTCGATCGCTTCTCGCAGGACCTGACCGCACGCGCCACGGCCGGCGAGATGGACCCGATTCTCGGGCGCGACGAGGAAATCCGCCAGATCATCGACGTGCTGATGCGGCGGCGGCAGAACAATCCGATTCTCACTGGCGAGGCGGGCGTCGGAAAGACCGCCGTGGCGGAAGGTTTCGCGCAACGCGTCGCGGCCGGCGACGTGCCGCCGCCGCTGCGCGGCGTCAAGGTCTGCGCACTCGACATCGGGCTGATGCAGGCGGGCGCCTCGATGAAGGGGGAATTCGAGCAGCGCCTGCGTTCGGTCATCGACGAAGTGCAGAATTCGCCGACCCCGATCATCCTGTTCATCGACGAAGCGCACACGCTGATCGGCGCGGGCGGCGCGGCCGGCACTGGCGATGCCGCGAACCTGCTCAAACCCGCGCTCGCGCGCGGCACGTTGCGCACCATCGCGGCGACAACATGGCTCGAATATCAGAAATATTTCGAGAAGGACCCGGCGCTGACGCGCCGTTTCCAGCCGATCCAGGTGGGCGAGCCGGACGTCGCGCGTTGCTGCGACATGCTGCGCGGAATTCTCCGGCCGATGGAAAAGCACCATAACGTGCGCATCTCGGACGCCGCGATCGTCGCTGCGGTCGAACTCTCGAACCGCTACATTCCGGCGCGGCAATTGCCCGACAAGGCGGTGAGCCTCCTCGATACCGCCTCGGCGCGTGTCGCGATCAGCCAGTCGGCGACGCCCGCGCTGATCGAGGATGCGCGGCGCGCCATCGAGGCGCGGGAGGCCGAGAAGGCAGCGCTGGTGAGCGATGCCGATCTCGGCACCTCCGCAAGTGAGCGCTTGGGCGAGATCGATACGGATATCGCCGCGCTCAAGGAAAAGCTCGCGCAGCTCGAATCCGAGTGGGAGGCCGAGCAAAACCTTGTCACCGAGATTCGCAGCCTGCGCGAGGTCCTCGCCGAGCCGAAGGAGGGAGAAGCGCCCACGACCAACGGTGGCTCCCCCGAAGAGACGCGCCAACAAATCCGCGAGAAATTCGACGCGCTCGAGGCGCGCGATCCCGAAAAGCGCATGATCTATGCGCATGTCGATGAGCAGGCGGTTGCCTCGGTCGTGTCCGATTGGACCGGCATTCCCGTCGGACGCATGGTGAAGGACGAAGTCGAAACGATCCTCAATCTCGCCGACATCCTCAACCGGCGCGTGGTCGGCCAGTCGCATGGCCTGCAAATGATCGCCAAGCGCATCGAGACCAATCGCGCCAAGCTCGACAACCCGAATAAGCCGATCGGCGTCTTCATGCTCGCCGGCCCGTCCGGCGTCGGCAAGACCGAGACCGCGCTCGCGCTCGCCGAGGCGCTCTATGGCGGCGAGCAGAACATGATCGCGATCAACATGTCGGAATTCCAGGAGGCGCACACCGTCTCGACGCTCAAGGGCGCCCCGCCCGGCTATGTCGGCTACGGCGAAGGCGGACGCCTGACCGAAGCGGTGCGGCGGCGGCCCTACAGCGTGATCCTGCTCGACGAGGTCGAGAAGGCGCATCCCGACGTGCACGAGATCTTCTTCCAGGTCTTCGATAAGGGCGTGATGGAGGACGGCACTGGCCGCCGCATCGATTTCAAGAATACGCTCATCATCCTGACCACGAATGTCGGCACCGACGTCATCATGGGACTGTCGCGCGATCCGCATTACCGCCACAACCCGCAGGCGCTTGCCGAACAGCTGCGGCCCGAACTGCTGAAAGTCTTTCCCGCCGCGCTGCTCGGCCGCATCGTGTCCATCCCCTACTTCCCGCTCTCCGAGGAGATGCTCGGCGGCATCGTGCGGCTCCAGCTTGGCCGCATCGCGAGACGCATCGAGGACAATCACGACGCCAGGTTCGTCTATGGCGACGACGTGGTCGGTCACATCGTGTCGATGTGCAACGATCCGGATTCGGGCGGACGCATGATCGACAACATCATCACCAACACGATGCTGCCGGCGCTGTCCCGCGAGTTCCTCAAGCGCTCGCTCGCCAAGGAAGAACCGAAGGAAGCGCGGGTCTCGATCGAGAATGGAGATTTCGCCTACGCGTGGTCGTAAGCTTGGCGGCCATGAGTTGAACGGACGAATGACGAAACACCTGCACTCTTTGCTCGGAAGCGCTTTGTTCGTGGCCTGCACGCTCGCCTGCGCGCCGTCGTCCGCGGCGGATTCGGTGCTGCGGCGCTTCGGTAGCGGGCTTGGCATGGACTCGGTCGGCATGGTCGACGCGAGCGAGGACGTGGAAGTCGCCGGCCCGCAGGCGATCTATGCGGGCGACGGCGGCGAGGTCTTCCTACTCGACCAGGTAAACGGGCGCGTGCTCGGCTTCGATCCGAAGCAGGCGAATGCGCCGACCCGCTCGTTCCAGCTTCCCAAGGAGCTCGAACCGACCGACCTGATCGTGAAGCGCGGCGAGATCATGGTGTGGGACGGCGACGTGCATGTGCTGCGGCCGAATGGTCCGGAAAGCGCGCCGACCCGGGGGCTGGAAGAAGTCCCAACGCGCGGCATCGATGACCCCTTCACGGCCTCGGAATTCGCCCAGATGGGCTCGCAGCGGCCGGGCAGCGATACCGATCTGCTGAACGAAAGCACCCGCAGCATCTCGCAGCAGCCGCGCGCGCCGAGCCGGCAGTACGTCAACTCGCGAACACGCGGGCCGATCATCGCGACGGTCGCTGCGGACAGCGACAAGTCGGGCGCACAGATCGAAATCCAGTCCCAGGCACAGTCCGGATCGATCGCCAGATTGCACCTCAAGGTTCGCGATCGCCTCGGCGCGGCCGAGGTCCTGGAGATCGACCGGCAAGGCCGCATTTTCGTACTCGGTGAGAATATCCCGGCCGTCGCCAGCGAAGGCGCATCCGCCTTCATCGCGCGCTTTTCGCCGTCCGGCGCGCTAGAGGGCATCTACGAACTGCCGCTGTCGCAGAGCGTCGCGCTCTCCCGGCGTTTCGTCACCGTATCGGAGAACGGCGACGTTTATTTCCTGCGGACGCAGCGGGCTTCCGTCGACGTGCTTGGCGTCGGCTTCCGGCCGCTACGCGGAAAAGTCATCGATGTCGGCCGGCGCACGCCCTCCTACGACCTACAGGGCAACAAGCGCAAAGGGCCGCTCGTCGCTGTCGGCCCGCTCACCCGCCAGCGCGTAGTCGAAACCGCGTTCGCCTTCGAGAGCATCCGTTGGCGGCTGAACCCGAGCGCCTACGGGCGCGAACCGGACCAGGCGTGCACGGGATTCAATCGCGTGCGGCGGCCGGGATATCTGCACGGCAAGATGAACCAGGAAGTGCGCGGCATCCCCTATTGCTGGGGCTGCCATGGTTCGCTGCAGCAGATCGCCCAGAAGTTCGAGCGCGGGACGCTCGCCGGCAATTGGTGCACGCACAACGCGCCACGCAGCGATGTTGCCGGCGTTGATTGTTCCGCCTTCGTGAGCGCGTGCTGGGGCCTTTCGACGCACTTCACGACGTCCGCGATCCCGGCCATCACACGCCGGCTCGACAATCCGTGGGACTTGCAGCCGGGCGACGCACTGAACAAGCCCGGTTCGCACGTGATGTTGTTCCTGCGCTTCACTCCAGACCGCAAGGCGGAGGTGATGGAGGCCTCGACCGGCGGCTGCAACGGCCGGGTCTGTCGCAACGTCTATCCGCTGGCCTCGCTTCTCGCGCGCGGCTACGCGCCCGTGCGCTATCGCGCGCTCGCCAATGAAACCGTCGCGAAGGTCTCGTTTCCCGAAGAGCCGCAAGCCAAGGCACCGGCCAAGGCGACGAAGTCACACAAGGCGCAGAAGCGCCAATGACACAGCTCTCATCCGGAACGCTGCGGCTGCGCGCTGGCCCCGATACGCTTCTGATCGGGCATCGCGCCGCGTTCGGCTATGGGCGCGGGCTGAGCCGGCTTGAGAGCGAAGACGAAGTCCGCCGTCGGCTGATCCAGGCTATGGCCGACGGCGGCGCGCTCCAGTCGCTCCGCCTGTTCTGGGGCCGCCTGCATTTCGATACCCGGAACCTGACGCATACCGAAGACCGAATTTTGATCGATCAGGTCGTCGCAATGACCATGCGCGGACCGCTTGCCGCCTATCTGGTCCCGGATGCCTCGGTAAAGCACCTGGTCGGATCTGCGGTCAACGAAGTGAGGCCGCACCGTCCGATGCTGCGCGCCCAGTCGAGCGTGATCGGCAGGGCGCCGAGTGCCGGCGGCACCGGCTTTGCGTTGCCCTCCCCGGGCGTCGATGCGCCCTTCGCATCGGGCGCGCCGGCGGTCGCCATGCGCGGCGACGAGCCGACGCCCAGCCCATTGCAGGTCGCGCTTATGACAGTCGAGCAACGCGTGCTGGAAGTCATGGAGCGCACGCCGCGCCGGATGCCGGCAGTCTTGCAGGAGGAATCGGCTGAGCTGTTCGAAGAGGAAACGCTCGCCACCATCGCGCAGGTGCTCGCCACATGGGCCGGGGCGCACATCGTCGGCGTCGGCTTCATGATCGAGGCGCTCCTCTTGGCCGATGGGCTCGTTTCGACGAGTTCCGCCGCGATGGAGGCCGCCGAGGAGCTGGACGAAGCGCTGGAGCTCGTCCGCCAGGCACGCGATGAGCGGCAACTCGAGGAAGCCTCCGAGCTCGTCGCCGAAGCGATTCAAACGCTCGGGGTTCCGGCATTCCTCGCGGCGATCTGGCGCGGGGCAAATCGCTTCACTAGCGAGAGCAAGCGATAGGACGAGGAGGCCGGCATGACGCGCAATCGGTTCGAGCAGGTCGATGAGAAGCAGGACGACGCCATCACGCTGTCGCTCTGGAAGGTGGAGGACAAGATGTACGGCACCGTCACGGTGCCGAAGTCGCTGAGCGCGGGGAAACTGCCGACGGATCTCACCACCGACAAAATGCCGATCAAGGACGCGTTCCGCGGCGCCATTCAGCTCGCCAACGACATCAAGGCGCCCGTTGTCGTGATGGACCCGGATTCGCTCTGGCAGGCTGAATGGGGCGACCTCTATCGCCCGGTCTGAGCCTGACCACAATTCCGCCCGCTCGCTCCATGAGGTTGAAGTTGCTAGTGTTTGTTCCATGGTTCGTCCCAGGATTAAGATGCCGGCAAGACCCCTCCGGATGATCTTGCGAAAAGGATCATCGCAATGATTCCTTTGCGTCCCCTCTGGCTCGCCTGCGGCGTGGTGATCGGCGCGATCGGGGTCGCACCCGCGGCGGACTGCCCGCGCATCGTCGCCGACTTCAATCGTGCAGTCGACGCCGGTTTGGAAGCCGAGGCGCAAAAGCTCATCGATCAGATCTCGATGGATGCGCAGTGCGGCCGTTTCCAGATCGCGGCACAGCGCCGGCTCGCGGCGTTCCGGCTCGCGGCGGTGCAATACCTCATGGCGCGCGGCCGCCCGCACAGCGACTATGAGCGCCTGCTTACCGAAGCCGAGCGCCCCGAGGTGCTGTGGCAGGCCTCCGCCACACAGGGCGAGGTGCGCTTCGGCGAGCGCCGCTTCGTCGAAGCCGCGATGGCGTTCGATCGCGCCATCGAGATCATCAAGAACGAGACGCGTACGCCGACCGCGCCCTCCAAGTTCGAGATCGAGGGCCTGGTCGACCGCGCCGCGCAGGCGCGCCTGCTCGCAGCCAACCTCCCGAGCGGCAACGAGCGCGGGGGCTTCGTGAAGACCGCGCGCGACCAGCGCGACGGCACGCTCGGCGGCATCTATTCGCGCTCGGTGCGCGGGATCGTGCCGCGCGCAATTCCCGTTCCGATCACGTTCGACTACGCCAAGACAACCTTTACCGCGGTCGGCACGGAGGCCGCGCAGGAACTGCTCAGCGCCATCAAGGAGCAGCAGCCGGATCACATCGTGCTGGTGGGTCACACCGACGTGCGGGGCGCGGCGGAGACCAACGTGAAGCTCTCGGTTGCGCGCGCCGAAGCGGTGGCCAATTTCCTGCGCGAGAACGGCGTCACCGCGACCATCGAGGCGAGCGGCCGCGGCGCCACTGAACCGATCCAGCTCACCGACACATCGGGCCTGACGCAGGAAGATATCTATGCGCTGAACCGCCGCGTCGAATGGCGGCGGGAATGAACAGAATGGCCATGAAAACACGCATCCGGATCACGCTTGCGCTCGCTTTCGCCATGATCCTCGGCAAGGCGGGTATCGCGCTCGGTCAGGTCCCCGTGTTGCGCGGGCCCGACGAAGGCCAGGTCCGTGCGCTGGTGATCGGCATAGACGGGTACCAGCATGTGCGGCCGCTGAAGGGTGCGGTGTCGGACGCGCGCGACATCGAAAACTCGCTGCGTCGCCTGGGCGTGTCGGATCTGACGACCCTGATCGACGAGCGGGCCGACCGCGATTCGGTCTTGCGCGCGCTCGACGGCCTGATCCGCCGGTCGCGGCGCGGCGATCTCGTGCTGCTCTCGATCGCCGGCCACGGCGCGCAGGAGCCGGAACGCGTGAAGGGCTCGCAGCCCGACGGGATGGATAGCGTGTTTCTGCTGCCGGGTTTCGCAACCAGCTATGAGGGCTCGAAACAGCGCATCGCCGGAGCCGAGTTCAATCATTTCATCAAGCTGTTCGAACAGCGCGGTGCGCGCGTCCTATTCGTCGCGGACACCTGCCACGGCGGCGGATTAACGCGCGATGCCGATCCGCGTGCCGCCGAAATGAGCTTCAGACAGGTCCCGCTCTATCGCATTCCGAATGATGCCTATGTTCCAATTTCGACGACAGCCGACGCTTTCCTGACCGAGCTTGACTTCGACAAGAGCACGTTTCTTGCTGCGGTCGATCGCAAGACCAAAGCGCCAGAGGTGCATGTGCCGGGCATCGAGGGTTACCGCGGCGCGCTGAGTTATGCGGTCGCCCGTGCGCTCGAGGGGTCGGCGGACGCGGACCGCGACGGCAAGGTAACGCTGAAGGAGTTGTTCACCTATGTCCGGCAGGTGGTCTATCAGCTCTCGGACCAGCGGCAGAATCCCGTCACGCTGAATTCGCCCAGCCGCAACATCGACCGCGATGTCGCGTTCGAGTTGACGCGCGCGGTGCGCATCGTCGACGCCGCGTCGGAGCCCGCGAAACCCGCCGCATCCTCGGCAGCCCCGGTCGCGGCGCCGGCGCAGTCCGGTTCTCTCCCCGTGCGCATCGCCTCGCTCGACGGGCAGGCCGGACGGTTCGCGGGGCTCAATCCGCGCGAAGCGCCGTTCGAGGTTGTCGCCCCTTCGCAAGCCCCGGAGCTGGTATGGGATCCGGCCAATGGCGACGTGCTCGCCGGCGCCGACGTTATCGCCTACCGCATGAGCAAGGACGACTTGCCGAGCGCGATCGACCGCGCTGCGGCCGTGCGCGCCCTCAAGCTGCTCGCCGCGAAATCCCCGCAGGCGATCCGCGTCGTACCCGACGACAAGCTGCATCACAACGACACCAAGGTCTCGGTTGAGATCACCGGGGTGGCAAATCGCGCCCTGGTGCTGTTCAACATCGCCGGCGATGGCACCGTGCAGCTTCTTTATCCAGTGGGCGCGGACCAGTCGATCATCAAGACCGCCGAGTACCGCCTGCCGGTTCGCGTGCAGCAACCATTCGGCTCGGATCAGGTGGTGGCTATCACATCCGAACAGCCGATGGCCGCGTTGGAGCAGTCGCTGCGCGCGCTCAACCAGCGGCGCAGCGCCCTGCAGGCGCTGAAACTGGTCGAACGCTATTGGCCGGTCGACGGGCGGATAGGCTCCACCGGCATCTTCACGGCTCCCTGAGGAAGCATGGTCCGCGCGCGCACATTCCGGAGGGCAGCGGTCGCGTGGATCGGACTGGCGGTCATGGCGCTGCCCGCGCTCGCGCAGGACGACACGCGTGCGGTACGTATCATCGAGGGGGCGCCGGGCCAGCCGGTCACACCCGCATCGCCTCCCCCGATGGGCAACATCGATATCCGGCAGACCGCGATTCGGGCCGACAATCCGGCGGGACTGGAACTCGCGATCCTTCCCGATCTCGAGCTTGCGGCCGGGACGAGGGTGACGCTGCGCGTCGCCACCCGAAAACAGGGCTATCTGGTCCTTGTGGACGTGGACCCAACCGGCAAGCTGACCCAGATCTTTCCAAACCGCCACACCCTGGAGCGCCGCGACAACCCGGAAATGCTCAACCTCATCAAGCCCGGGCAACCGGTCACGATTCCGAACCAGCACAATCCCTACGCGGGCTTTGAGTTTGTGGCCTCCCCTCCGGCGGGGGTGGCGATGCTGGTCGCGATTTTGAGCGATAAGCCGGTCCACATCCTGGATTTGCCGGATATTTCGCCGCCTCAGGCGGGGCAGGCCGCGTTCGACCAGCTCCTGCAAGTTGCACGAGGCCTGCGGATCGCCAGGGAGGACGGAAATCAAGCTCTGGAGGAGCCGATCTGGTCGTTTGCGGCGAAGCTGTACTTCGTCAAGTAGGGATGATTCCTGAACCTTTCGCGCGCACGCCGAGACGAATAAGGAGATGGCGCGCTCTAGAGAGAATGCGGCGCCGGGTCCGTTGGAAGCACCCCGCCCGCGCGGTAGTATCGAGTGCGTCGACAAGCATGCTGGCGGCATGCGAGCGCATCGAAGGGGGTAAGAAATGCTGGCCCGTCTGGTAATCGTCATCGCAGGTTTCGTGGCGACGCTGTGGCCAATGACCGCGAGCGCTGAGCGTCGCGTGGCCTTGGTTGTCGGCAATTCTGCGTATTCGCATGCCGCCGCCCTGCGCAATCCCGGTAATGACGCCAGAGACGTTGCCGAGACATTGAAGAAACTGGGTTTCGAAGTTCAGCTCGGCATCGATCTCGACCAGCAAGGCTTTGCCCGCACCATCGAGCAGTTCGCCCGCCTGCTCGACGAAGCCGATGTCGGCTTGTTCTTTTATGCCGGCCATGGCGTGCAAATGAATGACAAGAACTATCTGGTTTCCGTCAACGCCAAACTGGAGAACGAATTTCTGCTATCATCGGAGACGATCGAGCTCGATGCGGTTGTGCGGCTGATGGAATCCAAAGCCCCGATCAACCTCGTCTTCCTCGACGCGTGCCGCAACAATCCACTCACCGACAACCTTCGCCGTAGCCTGACGGTTCTCAAGCGCAGTGCGCAGCTCGGGCGCGGACTTGCCCGCATCGAGCCGACGGGTCGCGACACGCTAATCGCCTTCTCGGCGGCGCCGGGACAGGAAGCCGCGGACGGATCGGATCGCAATAGTCCGTTCACCGCGGCGCTGCTGCGGCACCTCCCGCAGCCCGGGCTTGAGGTTTCGGTGATGCTGAAGGACGTGGCTGCCGATGTGCGCCGCGATACGCGAAACAGTCAGCGTCCACAGCAGCTTAGCGACATGACCAAGACGTTTTATTTCGCCAGGCTGCAGCAAGCCGAGACGACCAAAATTGACGCACCGCCCGCGCCTGAGCTGATCGCCAAGCCTGCAGTCGCGCCGGCCCCGTCGACGAGCGATGATCGCGCGCTCGACGTCGCTTTCTGGAACGCCGCACAATCGTCAAACGACTGCGACGCAATCCGGGCCTATCTGACGCGCTTCCCCTCCGGTGTTTTCGTGGAGCTCGCTAAACTCTCAGAGAAGCGGCTCTGCTCGGCCGGCCGCAAAGTGACAATAACTGACCCGGCGGCACCCGACTCAGGACTAAGTCCGGCGGCGGCGCTCACTCCGCCGCCGCCTCTCACTCCCCCGCTCGAGCCAACGCCCCCCCCTGCGGTCGTTGCGGCCCTTCCGGAGCTGACGAAGTCCGCGCCCATGACCGAAGCGAAGCCTTTGCCCGGTCCGAGCCCCACCGAATTGACGCGCATCATTCAGCTGGAGCTTTATCGACTTGGCTGCGGCACAAGCGACGCGAACGGTAAATGGAGCTCCGCGACGCGTGAGGGCTTGCGCAAGTACAATGCTTCCATGCACGCGAAGCTCGATCTGAACGAACCGTCGAACGACACGATCTCTGCATTGCAGAAGCAATCCGACCGTGCGTGCCCGGTGGTGTGCGGACGAGGATTCGTTGCCAAGGCGAACACCTGCGTCGCCATTGCAAAGCCCGAGCCAGTACGAAAGTCGCGTCACGTCGAACGGGAGCAGCGCCCGAAGCGCGCGGCGCGGGCGCAACGGCAGGAGGCGGCATCCGCACAGCAGCAACAGCAGCAGCCGGTCGTCTCATCGGGCCCGATGATGGGACCGCCGATGGGTGGTTTCTTGTTCATGGGCGGCTTTGGACGCCGCCACTGAGGAAAAGCTGGAACTAGAGTTCCGGCCCGTTGGCGGATCGCGCAGGCAGTCAGCTTAAGGCTCCTGGCGTAGAGGAATTCCGATGCTTTGGCGTCTTGGACTTCTGGTGGGGGTGATTGGAACGGTGCTGACGGCGTCGCCATCCGCCCATGCGGAACGCCGCGTCGCGCTCGTCATCGGGAACTCCGCCTACGTGAACGCCAACGTGCTGCGCAATCCGCGCAATGATGCTGCCGATATTGCCGAGACGCTGAAAAAGCTTGGGTTCGAGGTCGATGTCGGCCTCGATCTTGACCAGCGCGGTTTTGCCCAGACGATCGAGAAGTTCGGACGCGATCTCGACGGCGCGGATGTGGGCTTATTTTTTTATGCTGGCCACGCGCTGCAGATCAACGAGAAGAACTATCTCGTCTCGACCGCCGCCAAGCTCGAAAACGAGTTCCTCGTGAGCTCCGAGACGATGGAGCTTGAGCCGATCATCCGGCTGATGGAATCCAAATCGTCGATCAACCTGATCTTCCTCGACGCCTGCCGCAACAATCCGCTGGCTGACAATCTGCGCCGCAGCCTCGCTGCGACCAAGCGCAGCGGAAGCCTAGGCCGCGGTCTCGCCCGCATCGAGGCGACCGGCCGCGACACACTGATCGCATTCGCCGCAGCGCCCGGACAGGAAGCCGCCGATGGTTCGGATCGCAACAGCCCGTTCACGGCGGCACTCCTCAGACACCTGCCGCAACCGGGCCTCGAAGTGTCCGTGATGCTCAAGGAGGTCGCGGCCGACGTGCGGCGCGACACCCGCAACAATCAGCGCCCGCAACAGCTCAGCGACATGACGCGCACGTTCTATTTCGCGTCGGCCGACACGGCTGCATCGACCAAGACGGTGGTGGCGAAACAGGATACGGCTGACACGTCGGCAGCGCCTTCCAGCAATGCGGACCGCGCGCTCGATGTCGCCTACTGGAATTCGGCGCAGTCTGCGAACGATTGCGAATCCGTGCGCACTTATCTGGCGCGTTTCCCCGACGGCGCCTTCGTCGACCTGGCAAAACTCGCCGAGCGCCGCCTGTGCACGCCCGGCCGGCGCGTGACGGTCGAGCCCGACCCCGCCCCGCTCACGCCTGCGCCGCCTGTCGTGGCGGTAGCGCCACCACCACCGCCAGCAGCGGAGCCTCCTCCGACGGTAACGATCTCGCCGGCCGCTCCCCCGAACGCCGCCCCCTTACCGGACGTGGCGCCGCCGAATATCGCCGCTTTGCCGGAAATCGCGCGCCTGTCTGCCGAACCCGACACCGGCACGCTGGCCCGCAACATCCAGCTCGAACTGGTCCGGCTTGGCTGCTACTCGGGCAGGGCGGACGGCGAGTGGAAAAAGCCGACGCGGGAAGCGGTCGCCAAGTTCAATCGCTACGCCCATGCGAAGCTCGGTGCTGACCAGCCTTCCGATGATCTGATTTCGGCACTGCGCAGGCATGACGAGAGGGTTTGCCCGCTCCTCTGCGCGCGCGGCTTCCGCGCACACGGCGACAACTGCGTCGCGATCGAGCGTGCGCCGTCGCCGAAAGAGCACAAGGCGCGCGAGCGGCTTGAGCGCCGGCAGTCTGTCGCGCGAACTCCGGTCGAACCCGCGACGCGGAAAGCTTCGGCTCCCAGGCCCGCGGCTACGCCGATGGCCGAATTCAATAACCCGCTCTGCACATCCCGCATCCAAATGCCCGGCGGAAAATGGTGCTGCTCCTATGATCCGCCGCGCGGGGCGACTGTCATCATCTGCCGGTAATTCTCACCCTCGTCGGCCGAATCATTCTAAGGCCCTAGGGCACGCCCGAGACGCTCGGTCCGAAGGCGCAGGCAATTGTGATGGGCTCAGGCGATTCTTGGCCAATACGAAGTTCTGCATCTTAAGACTGGCTAAACTAGCGTTCCGGCGTTGCCGTCACTTTTACATCTTGAGATTCGATGCCGCTATAGCAGGCACGCGCCGGCCTCAGGCCAGCTTAAGGTTTTTCAGCCGCTCGGCGAAGCCCTCGCTCGCCGTTCGATAATGATTCTTGTTTGAATTGTCGATCACATTCAGGCTTGAGCCGTCTTGCGAAAACTCCGGCTGCCCGGGATGCCCCATTAGCTTGAGCAGACGCTTGGCGTTACCTGCTGTACCCCAATAGTAGGTGTAGAACGGCGCCGCGTTGGTGCTCCGTTTGAACCAGAAATCAGCATCATCGCTTCCATAAAGGCAATCGAAGCACCAGGACCCTCTCAGCGCCGCCGCGTTGCTGCTGCCAAGACCGCCCACAAAGGCCCGCATGGCGACGCCGCCCCCCGAATGGCAGGCGACGATGAGATTCTTGATAGTAAAGGCACTCACCGACTTGCCGTCGCCGCCTTTGAGCTCTTGCCCCTTGCTGTCCAGGAATCTGGCGAGACCCGCAAGAACCTTGGCGAGATAGTCGTCGGCTGCTTTCCCGAGCTGGCTTTCCACGCCCCGGTATTGGGGCGAACCAATATTTCGCTGCTGAAATTTACCTGGAATGATATTCTTGTTTTTGTCCAACAACGGGATCTTCTGGTTGTTCCTGTCGAGGACGTATTCCATCGCGGGCCGAACGTAGCCCATCCAGGGCGCAATGAAGATCAGCTCCTTGATCGGGCAGTTCTTCAGATTCTCCAGAAGCTTCACCTCCTCGCCCTGGACGTCGTGAAACAGGGTGCCACGGTTGTTGACGTAGAAACCATGGAACCAGACGATCACCGTGACGGCGTCGGCGTGCGTCGCAGGCGTGCCCTTCACATAGGCGACCGTCTCCCTGATGAAGAAGCGATCGTCTGTCTCGAGCGTGAAGCTCTTGTTGTCGTTGTTGTAATCGGTCGACGTCAGCGCTGGCGCCGTCATGAAATACCCTTCGTCGCTTGCTCGTCGTTGGGCATAAGAAGCGCGTTCGCTAAGAGCTAAAGCAGCAGGATCGGATCAGTAGCGCTTGTCACAAAATGCCCCGGAAGATTTGCCTCGGATGGCGACGAAGACTAGCTGGCGGAGGAAGCAGTCAGCTGCGAACCAGTCTCCTGACGCCTTTTCCCTGGTATCAGGGAAAAATACAGGGAATTCGGACGAATTGGCCGTTTCTCGCCCACCGCGGAGGCGAGTTGTATCCATCAAACGGGCCCTTCTGGTGTGAATTCCCTAAGAAACATAACAACGTATTTTCGAAGCCGGATCAGGGTACGAAAAGTCGACATCAGGGACTGATCGAGCAAGAGAGCAAGACGTGCTTCCATGCTTTCAAGCTTTCAAGCGTCAGCCTAACTCCGGTGATTGGCCCATAGCAGACATTCGCTCCCTCGCTTGACTTTCATCTCTGTAGCTCTGGCGCGCTTTTTGTCGCGACGGGCCGATGATTCGAGTTGACAACTCGAGACCATTGGCGCCAACTGCTGAAACATCGTTTTAATAGATGAAACATGCAAAAAGTGGCGCCATTAGGTGTTGTGGAGAAAGGACCGGCAACGGAGACCGTCGATCTGTCGCTGCGCCTTTTGGAGCGGCTCGCGAGCTCAAGGGAAGCGATCGGGGTTTCCGACCTCGCCAGGGAGTTCGAAGCGTCGAAGGCCACGGTCTACCGCCACCTCCGTGCGCTCGTGCTCCACGGATTTGTTCATCAGGACGCCGCCACGACTCGCTATTCCGCCGGCATCAAATTGTTCGTCCTGGGTGAACGGCTGCGTGAGCGGTTCGACATTTTGCCAGTAGCGCGTAACGACCTGGCGCGGCTGCGCGATGAAACCGGACAGCCCGCGACCTTGACGACACTCGTTGAAGGGCAAGTCGTCGTTCTGGAGGTTCTGCAAGGCAGCGCGCCGGTAAATTTCGGGACGCAGCCGGGGACTGTTCTGGATCTCCATGCTAGTGCGCACGGCAAGGTCGCCTTGGCGTTTGGCCCACCGACCCTTCTCCAGCAGTGTCTTGGCAAGCCGCGCAGGGCGTGGACGTCGCACACAATCTGCTCGCCGACGGCGCTTGAGCGCGCAACAGCCCAAGTGCGAACTCGGGGATGGGCCACCGCACCAAATCAAGTCTTGGAAGGCGTGAACGGGTTGGCGGCGCCCGTGTTCGATCACTCGGGGGCCTATGCGGGTGCGATCGCGATCGCGGGCTCCATTCAATACATCCCAGCAACCCCGCCACCCGCTCAGGTCAAGGCCGTGACTCAGGCGGCAGCCCGAATCTCCCAAAAGCTCGGGTGGAGAGGACGATGAACCGTCCCGAGCAGTGGCACCTGACCAAGGATGCCGCACAGCGCTACGACCGTTGCGTCGCGCAATACATCCTTGGCCCTTGGGCGCCGTTGCTGGTCGAAACCGCGGGAATTGTCCCGGGTGAGCGGATTCTCGATGTTGCGTGCGGTACCGGCGCCGTGACGCGCATTGCTGCGGAACGTGCCGGGATCACCGGCAAGGTGGTCGGGCTAGACCTTAACCCCGATATGATCGTGGTGGCCCAGGCCCTGCCGCCGCCGTCTGGAGCAAGCATCGAATGGCTCACGCGGAGCGCCGTCCATCTGGGATTGGAGGACGACGGCTTTGACGCAGTGCTCTGTCAGCAAGGCCTGCAGTTCTTTCCAGACAAGCTCGGCGCGCTGCACGAAATGCGCCGAGTACTTCGCCCCGGCGGCAGACTCGCGCTGAGCGTCTGGAGCAGCATTGGCCACTACAACAGCGCCGTCGGCAAAGCCCTTGAGCAATTCATTGGTCATGACACCGCAAAGCGGTTCTGTGCATCGCGTCAAGCACCGAGCAGAGAGGAACTGCTGAGCCTCGCAATCGATGCCGGATTTTCAGACGCTCAGATTGGTCTAGCTCGCCTCGACATTCGGCTTCCTCAAATCGATCAGTTCGCCATTGATCATTTGGCCGCGACTCCTGTCGCGTCGGCGATTGCTGCGGCGGGCGCGGAAACCCGCGGAATGATCGGCGCAAGCGTCATGCATCAGCTCGAGCGCTATGCCGAAACCGGAGGCACAGTCAGCTATCCGGAAGAAACCTACGTCCTAACAGCCTCGCGTCATTAATGGGAGTTGCGGATGAAAAAGGCTCGCGCGAAGACCACCACTCGTCGGTTCGTTTCTGCGGCGACACTAGCATTGATCAGCGCCTTGTCGATGCTCTTATTGTCAGAGCAGAGTCAAGCGGAGACTTACCCCGAACGCCCGATCAAGATCGTTGTCCCGTTCCCGGCAGGTGGCCCAACCGATGTCGCTGCCCGGCTCGTGGCACAGGCGTTATCCTCTCGGCTGAGCCAGAACGTCGTTGTCGTGAACCTTGCGGGCGGCGGCGGCAAAATCGGCACCAAGGCGGTGGCCACAGCAAGTCCAGACGGATACACGCTGCTGCTCGGTGGCACGAACGTGAATGCCATTCCGGCCTCCCTCAAGAATCTTGGTTACGACCCAATCTGGTCCTTTGCGCCCATAGCGCCGATCTGCGCAGATACCATGGTGCTCGCCGTGTCCCCGCGCGTGTCAGCGAACACGGTCGAGGAGCTTGTTCAGCAGGCAAAGAGCCAGCCGGGATCGTTCAAGTTCGGCGCTCCGCAAGGGATCTATACGCATCTCGCGGGCGAGTTTTTCAAGGTTAAGACCGGAACCGACCTTCTTTTTGTCCCCTATAAAGGTGCCGCCCCCGCAATCGCGGACGTACTCGGTGGTCACATTGAGATGGTCTTTAACAACAAGTCCGTGCTGCTTACGCATATTAAGGAGGGAATGCTGAAAGCCCTCGCGGTCACTGCCGAGAAGCGATGGCCGGAGCTGCCAGACGTGCCCACGATGCAGGAGGCAGGCATTGCGGGATTTCCGACAGAAGTATCCTTCGGGCTCCTTGCACCCGCAGGCACCCCGGCAGCAATCATCGATATTCTCAATCATGCCGTGAATGAGGGACTAAGGTCCCGCGAGGTTCGTGCGAGCCTCGAAAAACTCGGAGTAGAACCAAGGTCTGGCAGCCCGCGGGATTTCGCTCTGGTTCTCGCCCAACAAGCCAAGGAGTGGAAGGCCGTGATTGAGGCCACTGGCGTCAAGCTAGATTGAATGCCGCAGAGCGCTCCTTACGCTAATTGACTGCGATGACTAGCGGCAGAATGTACGCTCGCCCGTCTCGGACATTTGGCGCTAGGCCAACAGGTTGACGAGGATAACTTTGTTACCTCGCCAGAAACCGTCGGCTCGCGACATCGGTCCCCACAATAATATTCTCAGTGGACCCACTTGAAGGGTTTGCTGAAGGTCCAGTCTTCTCGCGTGCGCGTGAGCATGTGGTCAAATGTCCCCGGCGCCGGGTAGTGCGTCAGTTTGAATTTTTTGGCCCGCCTTGTTTTCTCGATTTCTCTCGTCGATCCGCATGACGCGGCGGCGTTGCCGATCACGTCAGCGGGGCGCTTCTCGCCTTTGGGGCCACAGGGCATAGGTTGGGTATTCTTCGAAGAAGGGGGGTTCGGCATAAGGACGCCAGCCTCTCTAGCGTCGGCCCGCTTGGCTAAATGAGACAAGGCGTCCTCGCGCTTCATCCCAAAGGGTCAAGCGCACACAGCGAATGCTCTCCGCCAGCGTGATCCTTCCAATGTCGCGGAGCTCGGAATGGTCCTGGAGTACCTGCGGCAGCCGGTAGAACGGAATGCGGCTGCAGAGGTGATGCACGTGGTGAACGCA
>Ga0310810_10002853_pt1 | contig 18699 bp, 19 predicted proteins | sample NCmetagenome_FD_207641 | JGI IMG/M metagenome (GOLD analysis project Ga0310810, IMG submission 207641) | Soil microbial communities from experimental microcosm in Duke University, North Carolina, United States - NC | ecosystem: Engineered > Artificial ecosystem > Soil microcosm > Unclassified ...
GCGCCGCAGGTGCCCAGCTTCAAGGAGTTCTTCGACCTAGTCGGCATGGACGAGGTGCAGGCGCTCGAGGCGCGCTACGGCGTCGAGGAAGCCGCCCGCGCGAAATACTGACGGTCGAGATAGGGCGCGCTGCCCTTGATCGTCGTGCGGTGCATGTGGCGCCGCTGGTTCTCCGGGTAGGACGTGGCGTGATGCATCACGCGCCGGTTGTCCCAGAAAACCAGGTCGTGCAAGCGCCACTTGTGGCGGTGGACGTACTTCGGCTGCGACACCCAATCGTTGACCCAGCCTAGCAGCGCCGCGCCTTCCTTCTCCGGAAGGTTGCTGATCTTCACCACGAAGCCGCCGCAGTAGATTGCCGGCTCGCCGGTCTCCGGATGCGTGCGGATCATCGGATGCTCGACGGGCGGATTGCGATCCTGCTCCTCCTTGGTTTGCACGGGGCGCATCCCGGCCTTCGCCGATTCTCGCGCCCAGCGCGAAGCAAAGTGGTGCACCGCTTTGGCTCCTAGGAGGGCTTCTTTCTTGTCCGACGGCAGATCGCGGCACGCGGCGGTCATGTCGCAGAACATGGTGTCGCCGCCCTCGCTCGGGATGGCGCGCGCATAGAGGAGCGAGCCAAGCGCCGGCTCGGTCATGTAGGACATGTCGGTGTGCCAGTAGCGCCCGGCATCGGCGATGCCTTTCGGGCGGCCGTCGGGGTGCTTGTCGCTGGAGACCATCAGGATCTCCGGTGCGCCCTCGAGATTGAACTGCATCATCGGATGCACCTGGAGCGGACCGAAGCGCCGCGAGAAGGCGATGTGCTCCTCCGGCGTGAGCTCCTGGTCGCGAAACACGAGCACGCCGTGCTCGAGATGCGCGTTTTTGATTTGCCTGAACTCTTCAACGCTCAGGTGAGCGACGTTGACGCCCACCACCTCGGCGAAAAAGGTTTTTCCGAGGCGGTTCACTTGCATCGCCCTAGAATACTCCAATGGCGCGCAGCCTTTTCGAGAAGATCTGGGACCGCCACGTCGTCGCACGCCGCGCCGGCCAGTGCCTGCTCTACGTCGATCGGCACCTGGTTCACGACGGCGGCTTTCACGCCATGGCCAACCTGGCGAAGCGCGGGCTCAAGGTGCGCCGGCCGCAGAACACATTCGGCACGCCGGACCACTACGTGCCGACCGTCAGCCGCAACCCGGCGGATGCGCCGACCGCCGAGATCCGAAAGATGGTGGAGACCTATTCGATCAACATGGAGAACAACGCCGTGCCGCACGTCGAGATCGACGACGAGCGGCAGGGCATCGTTCACATCGTCGGGCCGGAGCTGGGGCTCACGCTGCCCGGCCTGGTGCTGGTCTGCGGCGACAGCCATACCTCGACGCACGGCGCCCTCGGCGCGCTCGCCTTCGGCATCGGCCAGTCGGAGAACGAGCACGTGCTCGCCACGCAGACCCTCTGGCAGTCGCCCCAGAAGACGATGCGCATCTCCATCGACGGCGTGCGGCCGAGGGGCGTCACCGCCAAGGATGTCATCCTCGCCGTCATCGCAAAGATCGGCGCCGCAGGTGCGGTGGGTCACGTCGTCGAATACGCCGGCCCCACCGTGCGTGGCATGTCGATCGAGGAGCGCCTCACCATTTGCAACATGTCGATCGAGGCTGGCGCGCGCGCCGGCATGGTCGCCCCGGATGACACGACGTTCCAGTACTTGTCCGGCCGACCCTTTGCGCCTGCGGATTTCGATGCGGCGGTGAAGTTCTGGAAAACGCTGCCGACCGAAGTGGGCGCGGTTTTCGATAGGGAAGTTTCGCTGGACGCGAGCGCGCTCGAACCGATGGTGACCTGGGGCACGAGCCCCGAGAACGCGCTGCCGATCAGCGGCGTAGTGCCCGCCAAGCCCGAACGAGCCCTGGACTACATGGGGTTGAAAGCCGGAACAAGGCTGTCGGACATCAAGATCGACCGCGTCTTCATCGGCTCATGCACCAACAGCCGCATCGAGGACCTGCGCGCGGCGGCTGCCATAGCGAAGGGCCGCAAGGCGAAAGTGCCGGCGATGGTGGTGCCGGGATCGGGGCTGGTGAAGAAGCAGGCCGAGGCCGAAGGCCTCGACAAGGTGTTCCGGGAGGCGGGCTTCGAGTGGCGCCACGCCGGCTGCTCGATGTGCGTGGGCATGAACGGCGACCTGGGCAGGCCGCAGGAGCGCATCGCGTCCACGTCGAACCGCAACTTCGAAGGGCGCCAGGGGCAGGGCGCCCGCACGCATCTCATGAGTCCCGCCATGGCAGCGGCGGCGGCCGTTCATGGTTACCTCGTCGACGTCAGAAAAATCAGCTGATGGCCGAGAAATTCACGCGCTTCACCGCCGTCGCCGCGCCCTACGACCCGGTGAACGTCGACACCGACCGGATCATCCCGGCGCGTTTCCTGAAGTACCCGCGCAGCCAGGGCTACGGGCAGTTTCTGTTCCATGACGTGCGGGAAGAGCCTGGCTTCATCCTGAAACAGCCGCCGTTCGACAAGGCGAAGATCCTCGTGGCCAACGCGAACTTCGGCTGCGGCTCCTCGCGCGAGGGCGCACCGTATGCGTTCCACGACGCCGGCTTCCGCAGCATCGTCGCGCCCAGCTTCGGCGACATCTTCTTCAACAACTGCCTGAAGAACGGCATCGTGCCGGTCAGGCTCGACGACCAGACCTGCCTTTCGATACGCAATGCGCTCAAGGCAAGCCCTGGCAGCGAGATCACCGTCGACCTGCAAACCCAGAAAGTCGCCACGCCCTCGGGCGAGTTCGATTTCGCGATCGATCCGTTCTTCCGCGAGATGCTGCTGGAAGGCGTGGACGAGCTCGGCCTTACGCTTTCCATGCTGCCGCAGATCGAAGCGTTCGAGAAAAGCTACGCCGCCGCTACGCCTTGGCTGACTGGCGCCACGCGTCCAGGATCTCCGCGCCCGTAGCCGGCCACACGCCGGAGTGGCGCATGATGTGCTCGAGCGCGCTTTCGAGCGCGCCGATGCGATACGGCTGGCCGATCGCCCAGGGGTGCAGCGTGAGGCTCATGATGCGGCCGCCATGCTTCGCGGCTTCCTCGTACAGCAGGTCGAACTGGTCCGTGACCTGAACGCGAAACTCGTCCTCGTCATGGTGCATTCCGAGGAGGAGCGCAGCGTCGTCGATGTCACCCGAGAGCGGCATCGCGTGCAGGGTCTTGCCGCCGGCCTTGAATGCATAGGGCATGTCGTCGTTGACCCAATCGCACAGGTATTCGATGCCCGCCTCGGCGAGCAGGTCCGGCGTCTGCGATGACTCCGACCTGGCAGGCGAGAGCCAGCCGCGCGGTTTTCCAAGGATCGACATTGCCCGGGAAACGAGGTCGTTCTCACCGCTCATGCCCTCGTAGTGCAGGTGATCCATGTCGACTCCATGGCCGATCACTTCCCATTTTTTTTGTTTTAGCTTTTCCATCAAATATGGATAGCGGACAGCCACGGCGGCGTTGATCGCAGCGCTGGCGCGGATGCCGTGCTTCTCGAGCGCCTTCATCACGCGAAAGATGCCGACGCGGTTGCCGTAATCGCGCAGCGTGTAATGGCGCAGATCCGGATATGCCGTCTGCAGTGAGCCGAGCGCCTTGAAGGGCTTGCCCTGCTGGTCGAGTGGAAACCACTCGAGAGCCACAGTGATCCAGAGCGCGATGCGCGCTTTGCCTGGCCACTCGACGGGTTTGCGCTTAGGCAGCATCGACCAGTCGTAGCGACCGTGGTCCATGCCGTAACGCCGCTTCGGATACTGCAGATAGTCGTCAGAGATCGCCAACGGGCACCGAAGCCTTCTCGAAAGCGTCGAAATGGTTGTCCAGGAAGTGCCGCGCGATCTCGCGTCCGGTGGCGAGCCACACCTTGTCGTGCCCCGTGATGTAGGCAAGCGCGTCCTCGAACGCTTTGAGGCGATAGGGCTGGCCGATGAGGTAGGGGTGCAGCGGGATGCACATCACCGTGCCGGATTCTCTGCCTTCCTCATGGAGCCGGTCGAACTGGCGTTTGATGATCTCGCCGTAATGCCGCGGCGTCATGGAGCTGACGTTGAAGGCGATGGCGTCGTTCATCTCGAGCGAATAAGGGATGCTCGCGAGGCGGCCTTTCCTGACCTTGACGGGGCTGGGCTGGTCGTCGTGGAAGAGATCGCAGACGTAGGTGAGGCCCATCTCCGCGACGAGGTCGAGCGTGTTGTCGGTGTAGGTGAGCGCCGGCGCGAGCCAGCCGTCGAGCTTCTGCCCGGAAACGCGCTTGATGGTGTCGATCGAATCCTGGATGAGCGCGCGCTCCTGCGCCTCGCTCATGCCGAAGGTGTAGCGCGTGTTGTAGGTGCCGTGCGAGTAGAGCTCCCAGCCGCGCTCGACACAGGCCTCGATCACCTCCGGATGGTGCTCGCACACCGCGACGTTGAGCGACACGCTGCCGCGCACGCCGCAGCGGTCCATCGCCTCGGCCATGCGCCAGAAGCCGGCGCGGTTGCCGTAGTCGCGGTAGGAATAGTTGAGTACGTCGGGGTTCGGCCGCGACCATGCGCTGCGGGTCGGGTTCTTCGGCGGCTCGAGCTCGTAGAACTCGATGTTCGGCGCCACCCAGAATGCCACTCGCGCGCCGTTGGGCCACGCGATCCTCGGCCGCTTGTCGTACGGCAGGTAGTCGTACAGCCCCGGGTCGCGCTTCACAGCTTCTTCAAATACTCCAGGACTTCGGATACCGGCAGGACATCCGCGTACTTGAGCGCCATGTCATAGAGATTGGCGAAGTGCGGGCTCTCGTGCTTGTCGGCCACGCATTCCTCGGGAACGACCGTGCGGAAGCTGCGCTGCAGGCTGTCGACCACGGTGGCGCGCACACAGCCCGAGGTAGAGCCGCCGGTGACCACTACGGTGTCGATCTTGTGGAAGCTGAAGATCGAGTTGAGGTTGGTCTCGTGGAACGCTGAGGCCATACGCTTGTTAACTATGACGTCGCGCTTGCGGTCGATCTCGAGCCGGTCATCGAATTCGGCGCGGCGGGAGCCGGCCTTGATGTTCTGCAGCGAGTCGGGCGTGTCGCTGCGGGTGCCCCACACGCCGCAGTCCTCGCCCGAGTCCATGTAGGCGACATAGGTCCACACCACCGGCAACTTCTTCGCGCGAAAAGCCTGTGCCAGCTGGTTCACGTAGTGGAGCTGCTTCGGGTCCGTCTCGTAGGCGGTGACGAACTCGCCGACGCAGGTGTACGCCTTCTGCAGGTCGACGTTGATGAGCGCGGGCCGCTGCCCGAATCCGAAGCGCTTGCGCGTCGGGTTCTTCTTTATTTCGGCAAACAGCTCCCGCGCCGACTTGTTGGAAAGTTCCATCTCACTTCGTGTCTTGAATGGTCTTATAGGTTCCAGGACCGAGGATCTCGTCGGCGAGGCGTTGCGCGGTCGGCGCCGCCAGCTTCTGGAGCTCCGCCTCGTTCAGCTTGACCACGGTTCCGGGCCCTGCTGCTTCTTCCCACTTCTTGAAGAAGCCATCGGCGTTCTGCTTGAGCACCTGGTACCACTTCTTCTCCTCCATCTCGAAGAAGAGGTCCTGCATCATCTTCTGGTGCTCGGGCTTGATGCGGCCCCACGCGCGCTGCGAGAGCACGACCTTGTCGAAGCCGAGGCCGAAGTCGTTGCGGATCCAATGCTTCACCACCTCGTAGTACTTCATGGTCACCACCAGCGTGCCGAGCGTCACCTGGCCGTCGACCACGCCCTGCTGCAGCGCGGTGTAGACCTCGTTGAACGCCATGGTCACCGGGTTGGCGCCGACCGCCTTCACGCTCTCGACCACGCCTTCGATCGGGCCGACGCGCACCTTGAGATTCCTGACGTCATTCCACGAGGCGGGCTTCGGCTTGACCTGCAGCGCGAAAGCGCCGGCGCGGCCGAGGCCCAGCATGTGCACCTTGTACTTCGCCTCGAAGGCCTTCTGCAGCTTGTCGCGCAGCGGCCCGTTGATGACCCGCGCGGCGTGCTCGTAGTCGCGGAACAGGCCGACGGTGTAGAACAGGTCGAACTCGCGCATGCCGGTATAGGCGCCGTGGTAGCCATCGAGCGTGCCGAGCGACACGCCGTTCAGCAGCGCCTGCTCGCCGCCGAGCGTGCCCCAGAACACTTCGCATTGAACCTCGCCGTTCGTGCGCTTGGCGACCTCCTGCCAGTACTCGGTCATCACCACGTTGGCGAGGTAGCCGGCATTGCTGGCATTGGAATAGCGCAGCTTGACCTGCGCCTGCGCGGGCTTCGACAGCCCCACCTGCGACACGATTGCGGCGGCGCCGATGGCCTTGATTGCGTCTCTGCGTTTCATAAGATCCCCCGTGTAGCGGTTAATTCCTATTTGGTCGTATAGAAGAGGCTGGGAAGGAAGAGCGTGATGGACGGAATGTACGTGATCAGCAGGAGCACGGCCAGCAATGCCCACAGGTAGGGGATGCTGGCGCGGAAGATACGCATCACGTCCACGCCGGTGATGGCGGAGAGCACCATCAGGTTGAGGCCGATCGGCGGTGTGATCATGCCGATCATCAGGTTGAGCGTCATCACCACGGCGAACTGCACCTCGCTCACTCCCATCTTGGCGAGCCAGGGAAAGATAATCGGCGCGAGGATGAAGATGATCGGCACGAGCTCCATGAACATGCCGAGGACCAGCATCAGCACGTTCACCATCAGGAGCATGACGTAGACGTTGGCCGAGATCGCGAGCATCGAGGAGGTAAGGATCTCGCCCAGGCGCTCCTGCACGGCGAGCCAAGCGAAGATCTGCGACGCGGCGACCGTGAGCATGACGAGCGCCGAGCCGGCGGCGGCGGTGGCCGCTGCTTCCACCACCGCCCGAAGGGTGGTGTTTCGATAGATCGCGAGCCCGAGGAACAGCGTATAGCCCACCGCAATGGCTGCTGATTCGGTGGGCGTGGCGATGCCGCCGACGATGCTGCCGACGATAATCGCCGGCGCCACCAGCGCGAGCACGCCCTCGCGCGCCGCGACCACGCGCTCGGCGCCGGTCGCCTTGGGCTCGCGCGGGTAATCGCGCTTGCGGCAGAGCCACCACGTGACGGCGAACATGAACGCCGTCATCAAGACCCCCGGCACTACGCCGGCGAGGAAGAGTTGCCCTACCGAAAGGTTGATGATTGAGGCGATGAGCAGGAAGACGATCGACGGCGGGATGATTGGCCCGACCGTGGCCGCGCAGGCGATCACCGCGCAGGCGAAGTCTTCGGGGAAACCGCGCTTCTTCATCTCGGGCACGAGGACCGTGCCGGTGGCCGCGGCGTCGGCCACGGCGGAGCCCGAGATGCCCGACATCAGGAAGTTCGCCACCACGCCGACGTTGGCCAGGCCGCCGTGCATGTGGCCGACCAGGGAAGCGGCGAAGCGCACCAGCCGCTGCGTCACCCCGCACACGTTCATCAGCTCGCCGGCGAAGATGAATAGCGGCACCGACACCAGCACGAAGCTGTCGAGCCCCGCAGTCATCTGCTGGGAGAAGAGCGTGAACTCGGTCGGGTGGTCGGTGAACGACGAGAGCGCGATGTAGAAGAAGCAGGCGAGCGCGATCGACCAGGCGATCTCCATGCCGAGCAGCGTGAAGATCAGCAGCACCACCAGCATGCACGCCAGCATCATCGGCCGCGGTACTCGCTGCCTCGGTACTCCCGGAGCGAGACGAGCACCAGCCGTACCTGGTACAGGCCGATCAGCACGCAGCCCACCGAGAGCGGCCAGAACCGCACCGCGTCGGACCACTGGGTGGCGAGCATCTTGGTCTGCCGGCCGAGCTCGATGACCGGCACGTTGAACCAAAGCAGGAAGGCCAGCATGACGAAGATCGAGACGTGCATGAACATCTCGAGCCACAGCCGGCCCAGCGGCGGCAGGCGGTCGCGCAGGAAGGTGACTCTCAGGCTTTGGCCGCGGCGGGCGGCGAGGGCAATGCCGATGTAGGTGCCCCAAAGGAAGATCACCCGTGGCACCTCGTCGGACCAGGCCGGCGCGGCATTGAAGAAATAGCGCGCCACGACGGCGTAGAGGATCACCGCGGTGAGGGCGAGCATGAGGAGCGCGGACGCCCAGTAGATGACGGTCTCGAGCGCTCGGACGGCTTTTTGCAACACTGGCCGGGAGCTTGCGGGACGGGCAGGGGTTTTGGCAACGATTCGTTTGCGCAGGTCCGGGGACTGATGCGGTTGGCTACAATCCGGTCCCTTCGGGTTTTCGAGAGAGAAAGATGGCGGTCAATCTGCCGGCGCCCAATGCTGTCGATCTGTATCCGGTCCCTGGCATCGACCTCGGTGTGGCGATGGCTGGAGTGCGCAAGGCAAACCGCAAGGATCTGCTGGTGATGCGCCTCGCGCCCGGCACGGCAATAGCGGGCGTGTTCACACAGAACCGTTTCTGCGCTGCGCCGGTGGTGCTCGCCAAGAAGCACCTGAAGAACGAAGTGATGGCGCTGGTGGTGAACACCGGCAATGCAAATGCCGGCACCGGCGAGGACGGCATCAGGCGCGCCATGCAAGTGTGCGACGCGCTCGCAAGCCATCTCGGCTGCGATGCCGACCAGATCCTGCCGTTCTCGACCGGGGTGATCATGGAGCAACTACCCGCAGACTGCATCGTCGCGGGATTGCCTCATGCGCTGCTCCATCAGGATGACTGGCTTTCGGCGGCCGAGGCGATCATGACCACCGACACCGTGCCGAAGGCGTATTCGCGCAAGGTGCGCCTGTCGCGCGGCACGGCAGTGGTCACCGGCATCGCCAAGGGCGCGGGCATGATCCGGCCCGACATGGCAACGATGCTCGGCTTCATCGCGACCGATGCACACGTCCCGTCGCGCGCGCTGCAGGGACTGCTCGAGCGTGTCGCCGAGCGCTCCTTCAACTGCGTCACTGTCGACGGCGACACCTCCACCAACGATTCGCTGATTCTTGCCGCCACCGGCCGCGGCCCGGCCGCTTCCAGTCGTCGCGACCTGCTCAAGCTCGAGGTCGCGATCGGCGAAGTGGCGCGCAGCCTTGCGCAGGCCATCGTTCGCGACGGCGAAGGTGCGACGAAGTTCATCACGGTCCAGATCGAGCGGGGGCGCGACGTCGGCGAATGCAAGCGCGTCGCTTATGCCATCGCGCATTCGCCGCTCGTGAAGACGGCGTTCTTCGCCTCCGACCCGAACCTGGGTCGCATCCTGGCGGCAATCGGCAACTCCGGCGTGCGCGGGCTCGATACCGGAAAGGTCGACCTGTACATCGATGCTGTGCGCGTCGCCCATCAGGGCGGGCGCGACCCCGCCTACCGTGAAGAGCAGGGTGTGGCGGCGATGAAGAAGCCCGAGTTCACTGTCCGCGCGGTGCTCCATCGAGGGAAGGCGAGCGGCACGGTCTGGACCTGCGACCTTTCCTTCGACTACGTCAAAATCAACGCAGAATATAGGACGTGATTCGCCTACCGTGAATAAGGAACTTGAGCAGATCCTCCGGCGCCTTGGCGAGCTGCTGCCGCAGCCTGTGCCGCAGACGGATTGGAAGGCGAGCATCGCCTTCCGCTGGCGTTCGAGCGGGCGGCCGGGCGCGGCGGGCTGGCTGCAGCCAGTGCGGCAAGTGCACCGCATCAAGCTCTCCGACCTGCAGGGCATCGACAAGCAGATCGAACGCGTGGAGCAGAATACGAAGCAGTTCCTGAGCGGTCAGCCGGCGAACAACGTGCTCCTCACTGGCGCGCGCGGCACCGGCAAGTCTTCGATCGTGAAGGGACTGCTCAATAAGTACAGCAAGCCGGGGCTGCGCCTGATCGAGGTGGAGAAGAACGATCTCGTCGATCTGCCGCAGATCGTGGACCAGGTGGCTGGCCGGAAAGAACGGTTCCTTCTGTTCTGCGATGACCTGAGCTTCCATGGCGCCGAAGACGGCTACATCGCGCTGAAGGTGGCGCTCGACGGATCGATCTCCACCACGTCCGAGAACATGCTGATCTACGCCACCTCCAACCGGCGGCACCTGATGCCGGAGTACATGGCGGAGAACCTCGAGACCAAATACGTCGGCGACGAGATCCATCCCGGCGAGACGGTCGAGGAGAAGATCTCGCTTTCCGAGCGCTTCGGCCTGTGGGTCACGTTCTATCCGTTCGACCAGGACGAGTACCTCGAGATCGTCGGCCACTGGCTCAAAACCTTCGGCGCCAAGCTTTCCGACGCGGCGCGCGAGGAGGCCCTGCAATGGTCGTTGCAGCGCGGCTCCCGTAGCGGCCGGGTCGCCTATCAGTTTGCGCGCGACTGGGCGGGACGGCACGCTAAAAAGTGATTGAGGTAGCGGCGGCAGTAATCCAGCGCCCCGACGGCCGCTTCCTGCTGGCGCAGCGACCGACCGGCAAGGTGTACGCCGGCTATTGGGAATTTCCGGGCGGCAAGATTGAGCCGGGGGAGCGGGCGGAGCGTGCGCTTGCACGCGAGCTGCATGAAGAGATTGGCATCGACGTGCGCGCTGCCTATCCGTGGATCACGCGCGAGTACGTCTATCCACACGGCCATGTGCGGCTGAACTTCTTCCGCGTGCTCGAATGGTCGGGCGATCCGCATCCGCGCGAGGAGCAGGCGATCGCCTGGCAGGCGATCAGCGGACCATTGGTGTCGCCGATGCTGCCGGCCAATGCGCCCGTGCTGGCATCCTTGGCGTTGCCGCAGGAATACGCGGTGACCGATGCGATGCGCCTCGGTACGGCCGAGATGCTGGCCCGCCTCGAACGGCGGCTCGAGGGCGGGCTCCGGCTCGTGCAGATCCGCGAGCCGAGCCTCAGCCAGCACGATCGCGAGCTTTTCACCGTGGAAGCGATCGGCCTTGCGCATCGCTATGGCGGCAAGGTGCTTGTGAAGACTCCGCACGCGAATGCAGATGGCGTGCACTACACCGCGGCGGAGTTGATGCGATTGGAGCTCCGGCCAGACAGAGGCTTGGCGGCAGCGTCGTGCCACACGCGCCAGGAGCTCGAGCGGGCGATGCAGCTGGGACTCGACTTCGCTGTCGTCGGCCCGGTGCTGGAGAAGGGGCAGGCGGCTCCGCTCGGCTGGGCGCGCTTCGCCGAGATCGTGCGCGGCGCGAGCATTCCCATCTACGCGATCGGCGGGCTCAGGCCGGCGGACATGCGGGATGCCTGGCGAGCGGGCGCGCACGGCCTCGCCATGATCCGGGGAAGCTGGAGCTAGTCCTCTTTGTCGGGATCGGGCGGCGCGTCCTTGGTCGGCACGCGGTAGGTTCCGTCGGCCCACTTGCCAAGATCGATCATCCTGCAGCGCTCGCTGCAGAAAGGCCGCCACTTGTTCTCAGGCGAATACGGCGAAAGCGTCCCGCACCGCGGGCAGGGGACCTGCTTTACAGGTTGCAGAACGTAAGCTCGAAGGGAACATCCCAGTCGGCGGTGCGCGCGCGTGCGTCTTCGCTCTGGGAAAGGAAGCGGATGTTGAGCACGTACTTGTTGGCGCTGATTTCCGGCACGCAGGCGGCGCCGGTATCGAGCCGCAGGCGCAGCATCTGCGCGGTCTTGCCGCCCAGCATCTGCTGGAACATGCCCTGCGGCGCGTTCACGGCCTGCGGCCGGCCCGATTCGCGCAGGATGCGCAGGATGATCGCCGAGCCGTCGCGCAGCGGATAAAGCGGCCCGGTCCACGCCGCGAGCTGGCCGGTGCGCTCCTCCGCCGGCCGGTGCAGCCAGTAGTGATACGACGGCAGGTCGAATTCGCACGCGCCGCCCGGAATGCCGGTGCGCTGCTTGATCGACATCAGCCAGTCGTTCTCGCGCAGGTATTGGCCGATCTTTCCCGTCATCGAGAAAAGAGACGCCGCCGCCTGCTCGATGTCCTTCAGCACACCCGAGAGGCGCTCCTCGGCGATCTCGGGATTGTTGCGGAAGGAGAGCAGCACCTGCTTTTGCCGCTCCAGTTCCTGCAGCAGGTCGGACTTGAGATCGGCGCGGCTCGAGACTTCCAGGATCTCGAAGAGGGTCAGGAGCGCCATGTGGTGGTCATGCGGATCGGTGCGCGCGATGAAATGGCGCGAGCGCTCGAACAGATCCTCGAGACGCAGGAGCGTGCGAATGCGTTCGTTCAGCGGATATTCGTAGGTGATCACGCGCCGTGCGTTACCAACGGATTCGGCAGAAAAGCTGGCCGGATTCTGAGCGATTTGGGTGCTCAGCACAACTTAACTCTTGGCAGAGATTGCCATTTTTCGGTAACGCGCGTCGAGGGCGGCGACCTGCTTGCGCAGTGCGTCAAGCGAGCCCGAGTTCTCGATCACGTCGTCGGCCACGGCGAGGCGCGCCTGGCGTGCCGCCTGCTGGGCGATGATCGAACGAATCTCCTTGTCCGACAGGCCGCTGCGTGTGCGTACCCGCTCGACCTGCAGGTCTTCCGGTGCGTCGACCACGAGGATGCGCTGCACGCGGTCCCGCTGGCCGCCTGACTCGATCAGGAGCGGCACCACATAGATCACATAGGGGCCAGTCGAGCCGGCGATACGCCGGTCAGCCTCGGCGCGGATCATCGGATGCAGCAGCTTTTCCAGCGCCTGCTTTGCCGCCGGGTCGGAGAACACGTGCTTGCGCATCGCGTCCCGGTCCATCGCGCCGTGCTGGGTGATGAATGCAGCGCCGAACAAGGACTTGATGTGAGGCAGCGCCGCGCCGCCTGTTTCGGTGAGCTCCCGGGCAATCAAGTCGGTATCTACCACCGTGGCGCCGAGCCGCGCGAATTCCTCGGCTGCTGCGCTCTTGCCGCTGCCGATGCCGCCCGTGATGCCAACAACGAACTTCACAGGCGATCGAGATACCAGCGCAGGATCGGCTCGCCCCAGAAGAGCGCGACGAGCGCGGCGATGGCGATGTAGGGGCCGAAGTGGAACTTGAAGCCGGCATCCCACTTGCCGCGTGCGGCGAACATCTGCAGCGCGCCGAAGGCGAGGCCGACAAGCGAGGACAGCAGGATCACGAGCGGCAGCATCTTCCAGCCCAGGAACGCGCCAACGGCAGCGTTCATCTTGAAGTCGCCGTAGCCCATGCCTTCCTTGCCGGTGATGAGCTTGAAACCCCAATACACGAGCCACAGAACGAGGTAGCCCGCGACTGCGCCGATTACCGCATCGGGCAGCGGCACGAAGGCGCCGCGCAGATTGACCATCAAGCCGACCCAGACGAGCGGGAGCGTGAGGTCGTCGGGCAGGAGTCCGGTCTCCTGGTCGATGAAGGCGAGCGCGATCGTGAACCAGATGAAGAGGGCGGCGCCGAGCGCGGCGCTCGTCGCTCCGAAACGCCAGGCGGAGTACGCCGCGCCGATGCCGGCGAGGAGCTCCACGAGCGGATAGCGAGCGCTGATCTTCGTGCCGCAGCCCGAGCATTTGCCGCGCAGCACGGCCCAGCTGACGAGCGGGATGTTCTCGATCGCGGTAATGGCGTGCCCGCAGCTCGGACAACGGGAGCGGGGCGAGACGAGGCTAAGGGGCGGTTCCTGCGGCGCGGGCTGGCCGGCGAGATCGGCGCATTCCGCGCGCCACTCGCGCTCCATCATCTTCGGCAGGCGATGAATGACGACGTTCAAGAACGAGCCGATGCACAGCCCGAAACCCAGCGCAAACCAGGGAAGAACGGCTGGCTGTGCGAGCCAGCCGAGTGACGACATCCGCTAGACCGCCTGGCCCATCTTGAAGATCGGCAGGTACATGGCGATCACCATGCCGCCGATCAGGGTGCCGAGCACCACCATGATCATGGGCTCCATGAGGGAGGAGAGCGCTTCCACCGCGTCGTCCACCTCGGCCTCGTAGAAGTCGGCAACCTTGCCGAGCATGCCGTCGAGCGCGCCGGTCTCCTCGCCGATCTGGCACATCTGCAGCACCATCGACGGGAACACGTTGGTGCTCGTCATCGCCACGGTCAGCGCGGTGCCCGTGGACACGTCCGCCTGGATTTTCTTGGTCGCTTCGTAGTACACGTAGTTGCCGGCCGCACCGCCGACCGAATCGAGTGCCTCGACCAGCGGCACGCCTGCCGCGAACATGGTCGAAAGCGTGCGCGTCCAGCGCGCAATGCTCGAAATCTTGACCAGGTGGCCGAACACCGGCGCCTTGAGCATCAGGCGGTCCATGAAGATCTGCACGGCGAGCGAGCGCTTCCAGGACTCGAGGAAGCCGTAAATGCTGCCGCCGATCACCGAAAAGATGATGTACCAGTAGGCGACGAAGGCATCCGAGATCGCCATCACGAAGAGCGTGGGCGCCGGAAGGTCGGCGCCGAACGCCGTGAACACCTGCTTGAACGCCGGGATCACGAAAATCATGATCACCGCCGTGATGATGAAGGCGACCGCGATGATCGCGATCGGATAGAAGAGCGCGCTCTTGATCTTCGACTTGATGGCGAGCGTTTTTTCCTGGTAGGTCGCAAGGCGATCGAGCAGGGTCTCGAGAATGCCGGCCTGCTCGCCGGCGGCGACCAGGTTGCAGAAGAGGGCGTCAAAGTAGAGCGGATACTTGCGGAACGCCGTGGCGAGCGAAGAGCCCGTCTCGACGTCGGTCTTGATGTCAGTGAGGAGCTTGCCCACGGCCGGATTCGCCGCGCCCTTGCCGACGATCTCGAACGATTGCAAGAGCGGCACGCCCGCCTTCATCATCGTCGCGAGCTGGCGGGTGAAGAGCGCGATATCTTTCGAGCCGACTTTGCCGCCGCCGGCCTTCTTCTGCTTCTTGACCTTCTGCACCATGATGCCTTGACGGCGCAGAGTGGCGTTGACTGCGGTCTCGCTCACGGCCTTGATCTCGCCGCGCACGACCTTGCCCGCCTTGTCCTTCCCCTCCCAGGCGAACATGAATTCCTTCGGCCCTTTTGCCGCGGCCGATGCGGCTGCTGCTGTTGCCATTTGTTAGGTGCTCCCCGAACTACCGACCGAGCATGATGCCTATCGCGCTGTCCTTTGTAAAGCCTGAAGTTCCTCTTCTAAGCCTCTGTCGTCTCTGTATTTTCTACATTCGCAAGCGGTCGGAAAATTCGCACGGTTTTGATTGTCCGGCCCTGCGCGTGAACGATTTCCATCGGCACGTCGTTGATCTTGATGGAGACATCGGCCTCGGGGATTTCCTGCAGATGTTCGACGATCAGGCCGTTCAGCGTCTTCGGACCGTCGGTCGGAAGCGACAATCCCAGCGCGCGGTTGACCTCGCGGAGCGGCATTGCGCCGTCGGCGGTCGCCGTGCCGTTCTCATCCCATGTGAGCGGCCCTGCGGTGGGTAGCGTCGTTGTGAACTTCCCGATCATCTCCTCGATGATGTCCTCGAGGGTAACGAGGCCCATCAGTTCGCCGTATTCGTCCACCACCAGCGCAAGGCGCTCGCGCTTTTCCTGGAAATACTGCATCTGCGCGAGCGCCGACGTGGAGGCAGGCACGTAGTACGGCTCGTCGAGCACCTCGACGACGGCGGCCTCTTCGAGCCGACCTGCATTCAGCGCTGCGAGGATCTTGCGGATGTGCAGCACGCCGGCGATCTCGCCTTCGTGGTCGCGGAACACGAGGAGCCGCATGTGATGGCTGGTGGCGAGCTGCCGCGACACCGTTTCCATGCCGTCCTCGAAGCAGATCGACTCGATGCGGGCACGCGGCACCATCACGTCCTGGACGGTGATCGCGCCGAGGTCGAAAAGGTTGAGCAGGATCGAGAGGTGTTTCTTCGGCATGAAGCTCGACGACTCGAGCACGAGCGTGCGGATCTCCTCCGGCGAGAGCTTGGGCGCGTCGGTGTCCTCGCCGGGCTTGATGCCGACCAGGCGCAGCATCGGTCGCGCAAAGAGATTGATGAACCAGGCCGGAATATCGAGAAGGTAGAGCGCGCCCTTGACCGGCAGTGAGAGGAGCAGCGCAGCGCGCTCGGGGTGCGTCGCGCCGATCACCTTCGGGGTGATCTCCGCGAAGACGATGATGATGAACCCGACCGCGATCGGCGTGAGGATCACGACGAGGCGCTCCTCGCCGAAGAAATGCGCCGCGATGAATCCGGCGACGGTCGTGGCACCCGTAATCGAGAGCGTGTTGCCGATCAGGATGCCGCCGAGGAGCCGGTCGGTTCGCTTGAGGAGCTCGTGGACGCGCTCCGCGGAGGTGTCGCCCTCGCTCACGAGGTGCGTGAGGCGATAGCGGTTGATCGCCATCATCGCGGTCTCCGCGATGGAAAAAAAAGCGGAGACGATCAGGAGAAACACGAACGCGCCGACCATCCAGCTGAGCGGGACCTCGCCGCCAACCCAGAGGGCGTCCATCAGATGCGGTGCAGGAGTACTTCGAGGACGAAGCGGCTGCCCGGATAACCGAGCATCAGGAGCACGAATCCGGCGAGCGTCCAGCGCAGTGCCGTGCGGCCGCGCCAGCCGTAGCGCCAGCGGCCGATCAGCAGCAATCCGAAGACCAGCCACGACAGGATGACGAACACCGTCTTGTGCTCGAAGCGCATCGCGCGACCGAGGAAGGTCTCGGAATAGACGATGCCGAAGATGAGCGTCGCGGTGAGCACGGCGAACGCCGCGCCGATCAGGATGAACACCAGCCGCTCGAGCGTGAGGAGCGGCGGCAGCTGGGCCAGCGGGCCGCCAAGCCCGGGCTTGCCATGCAGGCGGTTTTCGACCTTGGCGATGAGGAGGGCGTGCAGCATCGCCACGGTGAAGAGGCTGTACGCGAGCATTCCAAAGACGAGGTGCAGCCGGAATTCGAACGACACGGTGTCAGGCGACACCCGCCCCGGAAAGAAGGGCGGCAACGGCAGGCAGATCGCCGCGGCGGCGAGCACCAGCGGGTAGAGCGCCTCGATCGGAACGAAAAAGGTCTCGAGCCAGCACATCAGCGCTGCAAGGAACATCATCACCGAGAGTGCCTGCGCGAAGCCGAAGCGCAGTTCCGGCGTCGCGAAGAGGGCGCCTTGCAGTAACCAGGCATGCAAGGCGAGCGGCGCGATGACCGCGGCGCGTTCCCACGACGCCGAGCCGGCGGCGCCGACCCGCCAGCGCGTATTCCAGAAGTGCCACGCGAGGATCAGGTACGCGGCGGACGCGATACCGTGAATTACAATGTCGGGCACCTCTTCAGTTTAACACCCATGCTTGAAACGCTAACCGCACGCCTCGCGCGCATCGTGAAGCACGTGCGCGGCGAAGCGCGCCTCACCGAAGCGAATATCCAGGAAGCGCTGCGCGAAGTGCGCATCGCGCTGCTCGAGGCGGACGTCGCGCTGCCGGTCGTGAAGCAGTTCATCGATGCGGTGCGCACGAAGGCGCTCGGCGCCGAAGTCGCCGGCAGCCTTACGCCGGGTCAGGCCTTCGTCGGCCTGGTGCACCGCGAGCTCACGGCCCTGATGGGCGAGGCGAACGTCCCGCTCAACTTCGCGACGCAGCCGCCGGCGGTGATTCTCATGGCGGGTCTGCAGGGCTCGGGCAAGACCACGACGAGCGGCAAGCTCGCGCGCCTACTGATTTCTGAAAAGAAGAAGGTGGCGGTCGTATCCGCCGACGTCTACCGTCCGGCGGCGATCGAGCAGCTGAAGACCGTGGCCGGGCAGGTCGGCGCCGAATTCATCGCGTCTTCTACCGGAGAAAAGCCGCTCGATATCGCGCAGCGCGCCGTCGAATACGCGCGCACTCATTACATGGATGTGTTGATCGTCGACACCGCGGGGCGACTCGCGATCGACGAGGAAATGATGCGCGAGATCGCCGAGCTGCACGCGGCGTTGCAGCCGGTCGAGACGCTCTTCATCGTGGATGCGATGCAGGGCCAGGACGCGGTGAATGTGGCGCGAGCGTTCAATGAGCGCCTGCCCCTGACGGGGGTGATCCTCACCAAGCTCGACGGCGACGCGCGCGGTGGCGCTGCGCTCTCGGTGCGCGGTATCACCGGAAAGCCGATCAAGTTCGCCGGCGTGGGCGAGAAGCTCTCGGGACTCGAGCCGTTCCATCCCGAGCGCATGGCGGCCCGCATCCTCGGCATGGGCGACATCCTCTCGCTCGTCGAGGAGGCGCACGCCAAGATCGACCTCGAGGAGGCGAAGCGCGTCGCCGAGAAGGTGAAGAAGGGCAAGGGCTTCGACCTCGAGGATTTCCGCCAGCAGATCGCGCAGATGAAGAAGATGGGCGGCGTCGCCTCGCTCATCGACAAGCTGCCGGCGCAGCTGGTTGGCAGCGTCGATCCCGCGAAGCTGACCGACGACAAGCAGTTGAAGCGCATCGAAGGGATCATCAACTCCATGACGCCGCAGGAGCGCGCCAAGCCCGAGCTCATCAAGGCCTCGCGCAAGCGCCGCATCGCCGCCGGCGCCGGCGTGCCGGTGCAGGCCGTGAACCAGCTCCTCAACCAGTTCGAGCAGATGCAGAAGATGATGAAGATGATGAAAGGTGGCAATCTGCAGCGAATGATGCGCAACATGAAGGGCATGCTTCCGGGCATGAGATGAGCGGGATGCGATGAGCGAGGAAGCAAGCCGCACGCTGGTTTGCAGCGTGCTCTTCATCGATATCGCCGGCTACTCGCAGCTCGGCGTCAGCGACCAGATCAAGCTCAAGCAGAAGTTCAACGAAGTCCTCGCCGGCTCGCTCGTCGATATGGAGGCGCGCGACCGGGTGGTCATCGATACCGGGGA